>JAANMV010001473.1_pt1 | contig 25782 bp, 20 predicted proteins | sample 7279661 | NCBI WGS metagenome assembly JAANMV01 (sample SAMN14094540, study PRJNA606508) | bioreactor metagenome | isolation source: A lab-scale SPAN reactor treating ammonium-rich wastewater day 121 | place: Ireland: Galway | collected 2017-05-16
GCGGGATTAACTTCAATAAAGATTTATGATATTTTAGGCAGGCTTGTTTCTACATTATTTGAAGAACAATTAACTGCCGGCAGTTATAAAGCTGACTGGAATGCATCTCAAATGCCTTCAGGGATTTATATTTACAGAATAGTAAGCGGAAGTTTTACCGAAAGCAGGAAAATGATTATGGTAAAGTAAAAGATTTAAATGTTGTTGGTGATACCGACGGGACAAGCATCACCAACAACGGGTTAATGTTGTTGATGAAATAAGAATTAAATCAGTAACTTCCATAATGATGTAATAACACCACCCCATCACACCTTCGGTGTGATCACCCCTCCTTAAAAAAGGAGGGGAGCTGATAAAAATATTATGATTGAATTATTTATAAATAACTTCTTTGAAATAGCAATAATAAATTGATAAAAATTTACACAAAAAAACCCGCTTAATTTAGCGGGTTTTTTAATAAATTTTCTTTTTTATTACAGGGTTAATCTTTCATATTATCCAGAACGTTCATCACTTCTTTAACTGATTTGGCTGATTCATTTACAAGCCGCATTTCATCATCATTCAGCTTAAGCTCAATTATTCTTTCAATTCCGTTCTTGCCTAAAATAACCGGAACACCGAGGTAAATATTCCTTAATCCGTACTCGCCGTTAAGCAGTGCGCAAACGGGGAAAACACGCTTCTGGTCTTTTACAATAGCCTCAACCATCTGAGCAGCAGCGGAACCCGGGGCATACCATGCTGAAGTGCCAAGCAGGTTAACAATTTCGCCGCCGCCTTTTTTGGTGCGGTCAATTATCTGCTCAAGCCTGTCTTTTTTTATCAGTTCGGTAACAGGAATACCTCCAATAGTAGTATAACGCGGAAGCGGTACCATTGTATCACCGTGCCCGCCCATAAGAACTGCCTGGATATCCTTTGGCGATACATGAAGCTCATCAGCAAGGAATGCTTTATACCTTCCGGTATCAAGTATTCCAGCCATGCCGAATACCTTTGTTGAAGGCAGCCTTGAGTTAACATAAGCGCAGTAAGTCATAACATCAAGCGGATTTGAAACGACAACAATTATTGTATTGGGAGAGTATCTTACGACCTGCTCGGTAACTGATTTAACAATTTTAGCATTGGTTGAAATAAGGTCATCGCGGCTCATGCCGGGTTTTCTGGGCAGACCGGAAGTTATTACAACAACTTCCGAATCGGCTGTTTTGGAATAATCACTTGTAGAGCCTGTGATACGGGTATCATACATATTGATGGCTGATGTTTCCCATATATCAAGCGCTTTGCCTTCTGCAAAATTCTCTTTTATATCAAGCAGAACAATTTCATTGCAGATCTCATGGTGAGCCAGAACTTCTGCGCAGGTTGCGCCTACGTTTCCGGCTCCGATTACTGATACTTTCACTTTTTATGCCTCGTTTAAATTATGGTTTTAGAATTTAATTTTATTATTTCTGAATACTCATCCATTTAGTATAGCTCAATGTCATCGGATGAATGAAAAATACAATAAAAAACGAGTGAACCCGTAAGTCCACTCGCTGTTAAAATATTTTTCAGGGAATAAGAATCATTCCCTTTAAGAAAAACTTATTTGGATTCTACGGGAAGAACGCTTATTTTTTTCTTTTCTTTGGTCTGGTTGGTGAATTTAACCTTGCCGTTTATCATAGCAAAGATAGTATCATCTTTGCCAAGGGCAGTATTAAGCCCGGGGAGGAATTTAGTGCCGCGCTGCCTTACGATAATGCTGCCTGCGGTAACAAGCTCTCCGCCGAAACGTTTAACACCCAGCCTTTGCGCATTACTGTCGCGGCCGTTCTTTGTACTTCCTAATCCTTTTTTATGAGCCATTGTATATTAAAAATTTAAATTTCCTGAATTAAAAAAATGTTACTTAATTGAGTTTATCTCAATTTCTGTGTACTGCTGGCGGTGGCCTTTAGTTCTTTTGTATCCTTTTCTTCTTTTCTTTTTGAATACAATAACTTTTTCGTCTTTAACGTGGTTTAAAACTGTTGCTTCCACGTTCATAGAAAGCTTTGGCGCTCCGACCTGGAAAGATTTGTCATCTTTGCTGAACATCAATACATCACCGAAAGAAACTTTTGCCCCGATATCATCTTTAAGCCTTGGAACAAAAACCCTGTCACTTTCGCTGACTTTATACTGCCTGCCTTTAATATTTACTATTGCGAACATTTATTATTATAATTAATTGATTATTAAAACAAAAACTTAAATGGCGTGGAGCTAAGGAGGATCGCTCCGAAGGAGCCCCTAAGGGGAACTCCATTTAATTTGTGAATCTAATTCCTTAGCTCTGTGGAGCTAAGGAGGATCGAACTCCTGACCTCTTGAATGCCATTCAAGCGCTCTCCCAGCTGAGCTATAGCCCCAAAACTGATTTTAGAGAATTACAAATGTAGCAAAAATTACAATAAATTTCAATCCATTTTAATGTTGAATTTTTTGAAATAATCTCGATAATTCAACAATTTTTCATGTTAAAATTGAGGAATTTTATGGACAGATAATAATCATACAAAAAATTGCTGTTAATCATAGTAAAAATGACCATTTTATGCCTAATTTTGAGATTATGCTAACAGGAATCCACTTTTTACTTACCTACAAATGCATTTTTGAATGCGACCATTGTTTTGTTTACAGCTCACCCCGTGCCGAAGGCACATTTACTTTTGAGCAGGTAAACGCAGCGCTTGATGAAGCCGGAAAAACAGGCACTATTGAATGGATATATTTTGAAGGAGGCGAACCGTTCCTGTATTACCCGCTGCTTATTGATTGTATCAAAGCAGCTGTTTCACGCGGATTTAAAACCGGGATAGTAACCAATGCATATTTTGCCACAAGCATCAAAGATGCCGAAAGATGGCTGTTACCGCTGAAAGAACTGAATATTAACGATCTGAGTATCAGCGATGACAGGCTTCACTCAGGTGATATTACTAATTCGCCTGCTTCAATAGCTATTAAAGCGGCTAAGAATCTGGGACTGAGGGTAAATTCAATTTCAATAGAAGAGCCGGTGATAAGGTCATGTGAAATACCGCGGAAAAAAGGCGAGCCTGTTGCCGGAGGCGATGTAATGTTCAGGGGAAGGGCTGCAGATAAGCTGGCAAAAGATCTGCCCGGAGTAAATCGCGAAGAATTTGACGAGTGCCGTTTTGAAGAGCTGATTAATCCCGAAAGAGTGCATGTAGATGCATTCGGCAATGTACAGATATGCCAGGGTATTATCATAGGCAACATGCGGCAAAAACCTTTAACGGAAATTATGAAAGATTATAATGCAAAAACACATCCGATTGTAAAATACTTAATTTCGGGCGGACCATCGCTGCTTGCAGAGCATTACCAGACGAAGACTGAAGAAAAATATACTGATGCATGCCACTTATGCTATGAAACCAGAAAACAATTAATGCAGTATTTTCCTGCATACCTTGCGCCAAAACAGGTTTATGGTCTTTAAAATTTAATTGACTAAATGAAATATTACAATTATGAATACAAATAATACAGGATTTAATACTAAACTTATTCACGGCGGCGGATATAAAGATAAGCTTGGAAGCGTGAATGTTCCGATATTCCAGTCATCAACATTTGAATTTGAAAGCGCAGAAGAAGGCGCAAGATGTTTCCTTGGTGAAAGCGGCGGATACATCTATACAAGGCTTGGCAATCCCACAATAAATGTACTTGAAAATATGGTTGCCGGTCTTGAAGGCGGGTTTGGGGGAATTGGAACAAGCTCCGGAATGGGGGCAATTAATACGGTTTATATGGCGCTGCTTTCAAAAGGCGATCATATAATAAGCTCTGATGCAGTGTATGGTCCATCAAGGGTAATAATGGAAGAGCATTATTCACGGTTCGGGGTTGAATCAACTTACGTAAAAACCGCAGTAATTGATAACATCAAAAATGCAGTTAAACCAAACACAAAAGTACTTTACATAGAAACCCCGGCAAATCCGACAATTGAAATAACTGATATTAAAGCATGCGCAGAAATTGCAAAAGAACACGGGTTGATACTGGTTGTAGATAATACATTTTCAAGTCCATACCTGCAAAGACCCCTTGAGCTGGGGGCTGATGTTGTGCTGCACTCAATGACAAAGTTCATAAACGGACATGCTGATATAGTTGGCGGTATGGTGGTTGCAAAAACAGAGGGTATGTATAAGAAGCTGCGCTCAATGATGATATCTCTGGGCTGCAATCTTGACCCTCATCAGTCGTATTTAGTAATACGCGGATTAAAAACGCTTGCTATCAGAATAGAAAGAGCGCAGCAGAATGCGCAGAAGATTGCAGAATATCTTGAAAAGCATCCGAAAGTTGATTGGGTCAGGTATCCCGGATTAAGATCGCATCCGCAGTATGGGCTTGCCAAAAAACAGATGGACGGACCGGGAGCGCTGATAAGCTTTGGGCTTAAAGGCGGATTTGAAGCCGGTAAAACATTGATGAATAATGTTAAAGTATCAATACTGGCAGTATCATTGGGCGGGGTTGAGTCATTGATAGAGCATCCTGCATCTATGACTCATTCAAAGGTCACACCCGCCGATAAGCAGAAAGCGGGTATATCTGACGGGCTGGTGCGTTACTCTGTTGGAATAGAAGATGCTGAAGACCTGATAAAAGATCTTGAGCAGGCGCTTGAGAAAGTGAAATAAATTTTTTTATTTTGATTTGAGTGATTATATAGATAATAGAAACCGGTAAAATAATCTGAATAAATTTATTTTTAAGCCCGCTTATAGCGGGCTTTTTTGTATTTAAATTATCATATTACATTAATATTAATCCCTTTAAATTTGTAAATGAATGTGATTTGTGTAAGCGATCTTCACGGAAATGATGTAAAATACAGAAAACTTTGCAGTTATATAAAACAAAAACTGCCTGATGCAGTTTTAATTGCAGGCGATATTCTTCCAAATTATTACCTTACTGACCCGGAGGATTTCATTAAATATACACTTAAACCCTTGCTGGAAGAGCTTAAAAATGAAATAAAAGATAAATACCCGCCAATTTATATTATAACCGGAAACGACGATGCTGCAATAAGTTCAGAATATATTGAATATCTGGAGCTTAAAGAGCTTGCCGTTTATGCAAACAGCAGGATAATAAAACATGGCGAGTATTATATCTTCGGTTATCCGTATATTCCTCCTACACCTTTTTTGCTTAAGGACTGGGAAAAATATGATGTATCCAGGTTTACCCCGCGTGACTGTGTTTCACCAGAAGACGGAATTAGAACTATTGAAGTTCCAGCAAATGTTAAAAAATTTTCACTTATAAAAGACGACCTGAATGAATTTGCTGCGAAGATAAAGGATTTTTCTAAAACGATATGTTTGTTCCACACGCCGCCATGTGAAACAAACCTAGACCGGATTTATGCAAATGATATTAACGGTACAAAAGAAATATTGTGCGTAGGCAGTTATGGTGTAAGAAGATTTATAGAAAAATTTCAGCCATTATTTACTGTTCACGGGCACATACATGAATCGACGGAAATATCAGGAAGCTGGATGGATAAAATAGGGGAGACGGTTTGTATTAATGCTTCGCATTCAGCAAGCGAGCTTGCTGTAACCGACGTGGATACAGATTTTCCGGAAGCTGCAAAGAGGGTGTTGTTATGAGGACTATATAATTCATCCGATGACTAAACAATCATCGGATGAATAACTATTTACTTACCTATCTTAAGCTGTTTAGCGGGATCAGTAATTGCGCCTATTTTGCTTGCGAAGCTGGTACGTTTTTCGATATCATCATCAGTAACGTAATGAATATCAAGCAGCCCGTCTGATGCATAACCTGTTTTAAGATAGTTAAGCTCGCTTAAGCACTGGCTCCACCCTGCAAACCAAAGGTTCATTTTAGTAACATCTGCATCGTCATTTATATGAATAAGCAGGTCAATATCACTAGCCGGACCGGCATTTGCATTTTTAGAACTTCCGAAAATGTAAAATCCTTTTACGCCGAATTCATCAGCCGGAATAAGCTCTGCCATACGTTCAGCCATTTTATAACGCCACTGCCAGTAATTGCTGGGCTGCCACTCAACATACTCAGCAGTATCTATTGTTTTAGCTTTGGAGGCAGCGGGAACATTAAGAAAGGCAACTGCTTCTTCAAGCTCAGCATTTATAAGTACACGCAGTACTTCACCTTCTGATGAATGTGTAACATCAATTACTTTAACTGTATCTTCAAGGTGTCTGTATTCAGGAACAAGATGCTCCAGCATATTTTCCGATTTTCTGAAAAACACTTCATTGAAAATAATATCTTCATCATCGGGATACAGAGGCAGATACCTTATTGATGATTCTACCAGGTCCTGGAAAAAGTGTGTTCCAAATGAAAGGTCAGGAATATAATTGCCAACCTGCTTGGCAACTTCAATCAGCATAGCAGTATTGTTTATATCAGAATATGTAACATTTACGCCAAGCTTAATATCGCCGCGGCTTCCCCACCTGCCGGGTCCCATTAAAATAAATTTTCTCTTGGGCAGAATTTTATTAAGCTTGCTTACAGCCCTTCCGACCTCGACGAGTTCTTCTTTTGAGCCTATATTATTGTAACTTACAGGATCAACATATACAATATGAGAAATCTCAGGTACTTTACCATTAGAGACATACTTATTTGCAGTAAACAGAACTTTTTTTCTCGGGATATCCCTTGGAATCGGGTCAGGCTGAGTTTCCCTTGACTTTGTCTGTGAACGGCACTGTAAAATGTAAAAATCCTTTCCATTGGAAGCAAATTCAATATCAACCGGATGACGCATTCCCTCCTGAAGTGTATCTAGCAGTAATTTCATTTGCGGAACAAAGATGCCGTTATTAATTAATCCTTCGAATGTAATTATAAGATCTTCATTTTGAAAATCAGGATTTAATCCCATCGGCTGTGTTATATGGTTATCTTTAACAATTGAAACCATACTTTTTAAGCCCGGATATTCGTTTCCTGTTTCCTTTATTATATCACTGATTTTATGCGATTCAAATTCATTGGTTTTAAGATCAATCAGGTCAATAAACTGGGGAGTATATTTCAGTTTTTCTACAAATGAAACATTCACCCTTAAGTTAGGCTGACCCGGCGCAAGCAAAATAGGGTAATCATCACCAAGCCTGTCAACAGCGCGTGTTCCCAAACCGGGAACCAACCTTATTAAGCCGTCTTCTCGTTTTATACGCGGAGACCAGCGGAATTCATTATTGCTGAAAGCAACGCCAGCAAATGCAGGCATAAAATATTTACCGATATTAGTGCCAACAACTTCCTGTATCATAATACCCATTTCTTCCCTGAAATCAAGCAGCCCGCGCTCAGCCCTGTACTCAATAGGGTCAGGTCCGAATGTTGATGCATAAACTTCTGATATTGCATCCAGCAAAGCTGAAAGCTTTTCCTGCTTTGTACCCTGGTTGGCAATAAATAAGCTTTTGTATTTTCCGGAAAATGCTGCGCCAAACTGGTCTTCCAATAGGCTTGAGCTTCTTACAACAAGAGGACAGTCCCCAAAATCATCAAGTGCAACAGATACACCGTTGATGAATTCTGATGTAAAATCTGAATTCTTGAATATCTGTACAATATGCGGATACTCTCTTCGTATTTCTTCGATATCTTTATATTTCTGCTCGATAACTTCTTCCAGTTCATTATAATGCAGAAAATGCATTATTCCGTCTGAAGGTATGAACCATGTTTTGGGTATTTTAATATTTTTGAATTTATCTGTAGCTTTTGCTTTTTTTGCGATAATTTTTGAAGCAAGGAACATACCCGCTGATTTTCCGCCAAGCTTGCCATAGCTTTTTGAAGGAAGTATTATCCTGTCAGTAAGGTCATAAAAGTCACTGATTTCAACAAAATCCTTTGCTATGGAAATGTATTCGGTCTGGTCAGTAAAAAATCTCCTGATAAGCGATACTTTTAACCCTTTTTCTATTGAAGGAGAAAGCTCGCCATTGGAAAGCAGAGGATAATATTTTCTTAATGCTTCAGAAATTTCATTAAGCGAAGTTTCCAGAGTTTCTACAGCTTTTACCAGTCCGCTGCATTTATCTTCATACATCCATTTTTGCAGCTTAGCAAGAATTTCTTCATCTCTCAGGTTTTCATCTGCCAGCCTAATAACCGATTGAACGAACTCTTCATTATTAAGAGATTTTTTCTTTAACGGTTTATTCTCGTCAAAAATATTTTCGCCTTCCTCACCTTCAGCAGGTTCCTGTTCTATTCCGGCATCTTTTAAAAGCTGCTGTGCTTCACGGTTTTCCTGCCAGCACAGATTATGAAGAAGTTTTCGTATTATCGTGTTGAAAAGGGGTTTATCAGTCTTGTTAAGCATATCCAGAACAACCTGCCACTTATGTTTTATATTACCGGCAGATATATCCCTGATCTCCTGCAGTTCTGAAATAAATGCAAAAGTATCTTTATGAAGTATAAAATGACCAATTCTTTCAGCAATTGTATTAAGAAGTTTTCTCTCTTCTTTCAGGAAAGGTCCTTCATCGTAATCTCTTACAGGTTTAATGTAATAAACTGATATATGGCCTATTACTTCATCATTCACTTTTATATCAGACCGCTGAAACCAAATGCTTTCAGAAAAGTTTTCGCTTGTGAAGGTTGAGCCCTTGTATTCAAGCTTAACTTTAGTAATATCGGGAAACTGCCATCCGGGCGGAATAGTATCCACTACCACCTTAAAAGCTTCATCCAGTGAAATTCCGGAATTATTGAGAGTGTCCTCTATCTTATACAGGCAGTTAAGCTCTTTTGCTCTTTCTTCAAGCTCTCTAACAAGGTGGTCAATTGGCTGCGTTTTATCGGTCATAAATGCTTAAAATTTTAAATTTTGGTATGAATTTTAAATTTAGCTTAAAATTTAATAAATGGAAATGCCTTATAAAAATATAGCCGGAAGATATTCCGGCTATAATAAAATTGAATGATATTTTCAGCTAATTACAGCCAGCCTCTATCTTTACATGCATGCGCTACTTTTGAAATTGAAATCACATAAGCAGCATCTCTCATATACAGCTTATTTTTTACAGAAGTATCATAAACAGCATCAAAAGCCGATGACATAATGTTATCAAGTTTAGTAAGCACTTCTTCCTTTGTCCAGAAGTAATTCATATTAGACTGAACCTGTTCAAAGTAACTGCAGGTAACGCCTCCGGCATTAGCAAGAAAATCTGGAATTACGAAAATTCCTCTGTCCTGGAATATTTTATCTGCTTCCGGTGTGGTAGGACCGTTAGCGCCTTCTGCAACTATTTTTACTGTATCTGCAATTTTAACAGCGTTATCACCTCGAACCTGGTTTTCTAATGCAGCAGGTATCAATATATCAACTTTCTGTTCAATCCATGCATCGCCGTCAAGTATTTCAAATCCCAGCTTTTTAGCTTCAGCTTTATCAATTCCGCCGAATTTATCTGTGATCTTCATCAGCTCATCGAAGTTTATCCCTGATTCACGTTTAAATGTATATGATGTCTGGTCTTTTTGGTCCCAGCATGATACACAAACAGCTTTTCCGCCAAGCTGTGTATAAAGCTGCAGTGCATACTGGGATACATTACCAAATCCCTGGAATGAAGCCGAAGTTTTAGCAATATCAATATTCATTTTTTTCAGCGCTTCGCGGACTGTATAAATGACTCCGTAGCCAGTTGCTTCAGTTCTGCCAAGCGAGCCGCCCATGCCAACAGGTTTACCTGTTATAAAGCCGGGATTTTTGCTCCCGTGAATAACTTCAAATTCATCAAGCATCCATAACATATGCTGCGCATTTGTCATAACATCCGGTGCAGGAACGTCATTAACAGGACCTACATTTTTAGCAAGCTGTCTTACCCAGCCACGGCAGATCTGTTCTTGCTCGCGCATGCTTAAATTATGCGGGTCGCAGATTACTCCGCCTTTTCCTCCGCCTAAAGGAATACCAACTACTGCGCATTTCCATGTCATCCACATTGCAAGTGCGCGGACTGTATCAATTGTTTCCATCGGATGGAATCTTATTCCGCCTTTAGAAGGACCGAATGCATCGTTATGCTGAACCCTGAAGCCTTTAAAGACCTGAGTGGTTCCGTCATCCATTTTAACCGGTATACTGAAATGATATTCGCGTAAAGGTTCTCTTAAAAGTTTTCTTGCAGACTGATCCAGTGAAAGAATATCTGCAACTTTATCGAACTGTGCCTGAGCCATCTGGTAGGCATTGAAATTTTTATCGCTCATCTTTTTCTATATTAAATTTTTTATTATTTTTCAGGTAATAAGAACCCGAATTAACAGGGAAATTCTTATTTTTATAATACAAATTTAACTCTTTTTTTTATGATAAACATCTCAAAAAAGGGGTAATACTGGCAAAAAAAGCGGGTTTAAGTTAAAATTTTGAAGTGGAAAAATTTATCCTATTTGTAATTATCCAAAGCATCATTAGCCAGGTTTATTACTTTGTTTTTCAGCTCTTCCGGTGAAAGAACTGTTACTCCTTTTCCCCGGCTTACGATCCATGAAGCAACTTCTTCAAGATTATTCACGGTTGTTTCATAAATGTAACTGTTATTGGCGGATTCGGTTATGCTTTCATTAGTCATAAGCTGTTTTGGGGATAACCGATCTTTCCATACTTTTGAAAACAACAATTTGATCTCAAATTTTTCATTTCCTACCCAGCTTTTCCAGGAAAAGCGGAAAACATCGTCAAGGATATCTGCTGCAACGGGCTTGAATTTTTTTCCCGATGGTCTTGCTTCAAGTATTTTATTTAGGTGAAACTGTTTGAATGCTCCGTTAGTACATGTTAACACCCGCCAGTAATTATCATTCTGAAAAACCAGAACAGGGCAGATTTCCCTTGCGAAATCAAGCATACCATTGTCTTTTTCATAATCTATTACCGCTGAGCGGTTTTGTTCGGCTGCCATTTGAAGAATTACAAAATTTGCCAGAGATTTTTCACCAAGCCTGCTTACCAATAGCCGTGTTGATTTATCAGCAAAAGATGATGATTCACTTAATGCTGAATATTGCTGAATAAGCTGCTGCAGTTTTTTATCGCTTATTTTTTTATTAATGCATACACCATGCTTTTTGGTAGAGTGTATATCAATTCCGTTTGCCCTTAATTGCTGAAGGTCCCGCATAATCGTAAGCTCTTCAACATTAAAAATATATGCCAGATCAGCAGAACGAACAATGCCTGAAAAATTCTGCGATAAAATTAACCCAATTATCTCCAGCTGGCGTTTTAGTTTACTTTGAAGGTCCTGCATATTTGCAAATTAATGATATAAATTTAATATGGAAATAACCTGTAAATGAAAAAACTTACAGGATTATTAGTAAGTTCAGTTAGCTGTCACGGTTAGAAATTTTTAAAAAATTATCACACATTGATAGGAAACCTCATTTAATGTTATTTAGATTGCAGTGAACAATTTTAGAGGAGGAAAATAAAATGAAAAAAACTGTATTATCCAAAGAGGATTCAGTACCTTTTGTGTTGGATGAAAAAAATCTTATTAAATTTAAAAAGAGTTTAATTATTAATCTTGTTTTTAAAGCTGTTTTGGTGTTTTCTGTTGTTTCACTTATTAGTTCAGTATTTTACGGAAAAATTGAAATAATGAATAATTCATTTATTGTATTTTTGGATTCGGTTAACAGCAGTGAAATAGTATTTTTTGATTATGGCAAATATGAATTGAAATCAGAAGGGAAAGAAATAATTGATAAAATTGCGGAGCAAATGAATGAAGATGTAACAATTAAGCTCATAATAAAGGGACATACCGATGACAGGGGCAGCATTGAGTTCAATAAAATTCTATCATTAAAGAGGGCAGAGGAGGTAAAAAAATACCTGGTAAGCAAAGGAATTGACGGCAGCAGGCTTTCGTCCGAAGGATATGGAGAGGAATTCCCCTCAGCCGAAAATACTGATGAATTATCGCGGAAAAAGAACAGAAGGGTGGAGTTCAGTTTAATAAAAGATATACCAGTTAGATATGATGGTAAAAACGCAGAACGTGAAAAAACCAGGGTCACATTTGCACAGCCGACTTTAAGGAATAATTTATCCAATTCTGTTTTTAAAATTATCTCAAGGGATGAAGTGATTTCGGAAATATCTCTCAGAGATTCAACAGGCGATGTTGTAACCGGTATTAAAGATGAAGATTTAACTGCTGTACTTAAATGGGATAATGACGGCAAAATTGATTCAGCCGAAGGTTATCCAAGGTTAATCCCGATAAATGATAAAAAGAAGCTTGCATTTACACTTACAATGGATTACAGCGGCAGTATGTTTGATGATGAAACAGGCAATAAAAATGCTGCTAAAACCGATAAGATCAATGCAATGGAAAAAAGCGTTAAAAAGTTCATTGATATGATTGAAAGCAGCATGTACTGCAAAATAATTAAGTTTGGTGAAAAAGTAATTGTTACATCGGGGTATTCAAATTCAAAGCATTTCCTGAACCAGATTGTGGATGCAGGAAGTTATCCTATGGGAGGAACTGCTCTGTATTCATCTATTTATACTGCATTAAGTGATACAATATTTTCAAGTAACCCAACAGTAATGAAATCTGTTATAGCTTTTACCGATGGAATGGAAAATTCATCACACAGGCTTACAATTGATTCAATTTACAGGAAAAGTAATGCAATGAACACAAAAATATATACTATTGGCTGGTTTGATTTCACAGGTAAATATATTCCCTCAATGGATGAACTTAACAGGGGAAAGGCAGACCTGCTGAATATTGCGCGCAATTCCGGCGGATTTTTTTACAGGGCGGGTGATGCAGGCGACCTTGATAAAATTTATTCAAATATTTTTAAACAGATCTTAAGCTCATATAATGTAAGTATTGTATGGAACAGCAGCAAGCTTCCGCCGAAGGGAACACAGGTTAAAGCAGAGCTGAAAATAAACGTTAAAGGCATCACAAGGGTATTATATAAAAATTATATAATGGAGTAAGCTTAAAAATTATAAAGCCCGGTTTCCTTAAGCCGGGTTTGTTTATTAATTTGTAAGTACCAGCTTATGCTTTATTGCATAATGTGTAATATCCACATTGGATTTCAGATTCATTTTTTCCAGTATTCTTGACCTGTATGTGCTGATAGTTTTTACGCTGAGAGAAAATTTATCTGCTATTTGAGTTAAAGAATGGCCTGATGCAAGCAGGCAGAGCACCTGGAACTCTCGTTCAGAGAGTTCTTCATGAGGCTGTTTTGATGATTCTTTGCCTGTCGAAAATATCAGAGTTTCAGCAAGATTACTGCTTATATATTTACCGCCGCCGGTAACTTTTCTAATAGCCCTTATTAGTTCACCCGGTACACTGTCTTTGTTCAGGTAACCATCTGCACCTGTTTTTAAAGCCCTTAAGGCAATTTCTTCTTCAGGATGCATAGAAAGAATTAGAACTTTCATTTCAGGCTTCATTTTTTTAAGATCAAGCAGAATATCCAGCCCGCTTTTTCCGGGCATGGTAATATCCAGTATAAGAAGGTCCCAGTTAATATTATCCAACTGCCCAAATATTTCCTCACTGTTGGATGCTTCACCGGTAACTTGAAGATCGGTTTCTTCAGAAAGTATTTGTTTTATGCCTCTTCTGACGACGGAATGGTCATCAGCAATCATTATGTTTATCATAAAATTAATAATTTGTTGTTATTTTAAAGGTACTTTTAAAATTACTTCTGTGCCTGAGCCGTTTCCTGAAATAATTTCAAGAGTTCCTTTTATAATGTTTGCTCTTTCGTGCATACCAATGATTCCAAGAGTACCGGCACCTGAAATAATTTTTGATCTGTCAAAACCCCTGCCAAAATCTTTTATTTTTGCAGTAAGCATATCTGCATTACTCGATATCAATACTTCGGCATTATTGCTGCCGGAATGCCTGGATATATTTGTTAATGCTTCCTGTATAATTCTGTAAATCATAATAGATGCAGTACTTTCAAATTTAACATTTTCAGAGGGTAAATTATAGGAAAGATTTATTCCCGAGCGTTTGCTGAATTCCTTTAAAAAGCTTTCAATTGCAGGAAATAAACCAAGCTGGTCTAAAAGTCTGGGTCTTAAGTCTGAGGAAATTTTCCTGACTTTTACAATAGTATTTGATACAATTTCACCAAGCATCTGCATCCTGTTTGCTATATCTTCATTACCGGAATACTTTTTATTGATCCATTGAAGCTCTAGATTTATAGCAGTAAGTGATTGTCCAAGTTCGTCATGGATTTCCCGGGCAATATTGGAATTTTGTTCTTCTTTAATGCTTTCTATCTTAGAATTCAGTTCACGGAGCTTTGTACTTGTTAAAATCAATTCATTACGGGATTTTTCATGTTCTTCTGCTTCCTTAATAAGCTCAGCAGTTCTTATTTTTATAATTTCTTCCTGGTTATCCTGCAGCTGTTTAATTTTATCTATCAAAAAGGTAACAGTTATAAAAAATCCAAGCCTTACAAGTGAATTCCAGAAATAAATAGCATAGTCTGCAGAAACATTCAGACCGTTTGTATCTATAATAAGCCAGGCAGCTGCGCTTATTACAGAAAGAAGTATTCCGTATCTTTTACCAAGGTACCACGAAGAATAAATTACAGGTATCAGATAAAAAATTGAAAATGAAAGTTCATTTCCTGTAATAAAATCAATAAATGCTACAATAGCAGTAAGAATGAGGCTTAATATTAATTTTACAAAAATTTTCATTTTTGAACGGGTAAATTATTCTTAATCCAGCTTTCAATACCGCCGGAAATAAAATGAACCTTTGTAAATCTTTCTTCCTTCAGCAGTTCAGCAGCCATTGCGCCTTTAATACCGTTTTGATCTATTATAATATATCTTTTTTCTTTATCAAGCTTTGAAACCATTTCAGGAAAATCGGGCATGGTAAAATCCAGATTTACCGAGCCTTCAATTTTTACAGAATCAAATTCCCTTTTTGTCCTGATATCAAGTAAAACAACATCTTTATTATCCCGGTTTTTCAAAATAAAATTTGATGCTTCTTCTACAGGTAGATTTTCCCCGCTTAACGGCGGAAAAAAGTAATCGCACCCTGAAAATATAAATATTAAATACAAAGAATTTAATATCATAAATGATGTATAAATTCTTTTTCTTTTGAAAACGGTAATAAAATTTCTACAGTGAACCGGTGATTTTTTCATGGTCTTAATTTCCTTTACCCAAAAATACTTAAAAAACCTGCAATTTGCAGTATTTTTCAGAAAAATTTTCATACCAGAATGTAATTATTTTAACTACAAAGCTTTAATATTAATTACTATTTATCTGCAAGGGTATTTAATGTTATGTTTGTACAGAAAGATTGGTTAGTAAGTTTAATAGTTAATTAATTTTCCCTTATGATTTTAAAAAGTTTATAGAAGTATTTCCCCTTATGAATTTTGGAGAACCCTGATGATTTAAAAAGACCCCTTATGACTAGTAAAATAACCCTTATGATATTAACTTAACCCTTATGAGGAGATTTGATGAAATACCCTTGCGAATATGAGTGTTTGCCCTTGCAAGTACAGATTGGTTTAAGCCGGTTGAAAGGGAATAAATCCCCGGTTCAGCCGGTTTGTTTTTTATTCTGCCGGTAATATTATAATTAAAAAAACTTATTGATTTATATATAATTTCAATTGAATTATATATAAATTTATATATGAAAAAAACTGTAAACCTGGGGATAATAGGGTGCGGTTCAATTTTCAGGAATATGCATTTACCTGCAATTAATGAAAATAACAATAAATTCAGGATCATATCGATTTATGATAATGACACGAATTCTGTCAGGCTTTCTAAAATAGTTACCGGTGAAGACAACAGCATAAATTATGCAGATTCTGCAGAAGATATAATATATAATAAAAATATTGATGCAGTTGCTGTGTTAACCTGGACTTCATCACATTTTAAAAATGCATCAAAAGCACTTTTAGCAGGTAAACATGTATTTCTTGAAAAGCCTGTTTCAGTAAAAACTTCAGATGCAGATAAATTAATTTCACTCGAAAAAAGTTCAAAAAAGTTTGTCCAGGTTGGAATGGTATTAAGGTACAGCAGTTTTTACAAAGAGCTGTGCAGGATAATTGACAGCAAAAAATACGGAAAAGTACTGTGGATGAACTGGCTTGAAACAAGACCTTTTGATCCTTATTTATGGCGGTATATTGACCCGGAAAAAAACGGCGATGCAATTATTCACGATAAAGCAGTTCACCAGATAAACCTGTTTAACAGGTTTGCCGGCGCTAAGCCGGCTGAAGCAGCGGCATTTGGCGGTCAATATAAAATAAATCCTTTTACGTTCAGCAAGGTACGTGCATTTTCCGGTGAAGTTAAGCTAAAAGGTACTTCCAACGACCATGTTATGGCGATAATAAATTATAAGAATGGTGTTAAAGCGTCTATCACAATTTCTTATGTTAGTCCTCATGCAAGGGAATCCAGATGGATAATCCAGCTTGAAAGAGCTAAAATTGCTGCTCATTTCGAAACATTTGTAAATCCATCAATAGACTCAACAAAGAAATGGAGCGGACATCCATCAAGTATTTACATCTTTAAAGATGATAATAGTTACCCTGTTCCCTGGAAATACCCTATGAGTTACCCGCCGCAGGATAAAAACCTGATGTTTTATGATGAATATAAAAATGAGCCGATGCATCCGGGTTCTGCTGAACAGTGGAATGAATTTTATCAAACTGTAACAAAGAACAAAAAGCCTGAAAGCAGCCTGGAGGTTGCCCTGAAAGACCTGAAAGTTGCTGAAGCAATTGATCAAGCAATTAAAAAGAAAAAAGTGATAAAGATAAAAAAATGACTTCAAAAGTCTTTAAGACTTTTGAAGTCAGGGTTACTTCAAAATTTGTTATAATTTGATAAATTTAAATTATGAATGTAAAAGTATATAAAAATATTTATGTTAACAAATCATTTGTTTTTGAAATAACTGCGATTTGGAGAATTTTTATAATTGCTGCATGTTTTTTCTCAATAAATATTAATTGTCACAGTAATACACAAGGTGATTATCAAAAAGATGAACATACAAAATTCCGGCTGGGAAATGAAGTACTGCTTGAAAGGTCAGGGGAATATAAAGATAAACGGATAGGCGTATTGACTAATCAAACAGGGATACTTTCTGATGGAACACATATAATAGATGCGATGCTGGGAAAAGGATTGAATGTTGTGAAAATATTTTCTCCGGAGCACGGGATAAGAGGCGATGAGATCTATGCTGAAACCGATAAAACCGGTCTGCCTGTAATTTCATTATATAACGGTAAAGTTAAACCATCCAAAAATGACCTTAAGGATGTTGATATAATTGTTTATGATATACAGGATGTTGGTGCCAGATTTTATACTTATACATCCACACTCTATTATATAATTGAGGCAGCTATAGAAAATGATAAACAGCTAATAGTTTGCGATAGACCTATGATCATAAATTCCGGATATACAGGAGGTTTTTTATTAGAGCCGCGGTTAGAGTCATTTGTGGGGAAGATACCGACCCCCGCTGCATACGGTATGACATGCGGAGAGCTTGCATTGTTCCTTAATGCTGAAGTATTTTCAGGCAGTGCAAAAACAGAAATTTTAAAGATGGAAAATTATAACAGGCTTACAGATTATAATACACTTGGGCTGAGCTGGGTAAAACCCTCGCCAAGTATGTTTTATCCCTCAACGGCAGTTTGTTATATTGCAACCTGTTTACTTGAAGGAACAAATGTATCTGAAGGCAGGGGAACGGACAGGCCATTTGAGTATTTTGGAGCGCCATGGGTAAATTCTGAGTTAACTGCAGGTGAACTTAATTCTTATAATTTTGAAGGGGTGATGTTTGAGCCGGTTACATTCACGCCTTCTGAAAAAATTTCTGCTTATCCTCCTAAATTCTTTAATAAGCTATGTAACGGGGTTTATATAAAGGTTACCGATAAAAATAAATTTGATGCTGTTAAATGCGGTACGGCTATCTTAATTGCTTTGTATAAAAATTATCCGGAATTCAGGTTCAATAAAGATAATTTTATAGATAAGCTTGCCGGAACGGATAGGCTGAGGAAATTAATAATCGGCGGTTCGCCGCTTGATGAAATTGTAAATTCATACAATGAAGAGCTTCAGTCATTCAGGCAAATAAGAAGCAAATATCTGTTATACTGAAATTTGCTGATAATTATAATCTTCCGTAAAAATAAAAAAAAATGAAAATATGCTTCAGGAAGAATTAAAGTCATTATTCAAAAAGCACAAAAGCGATAACGAGATATACCACGATCTTGCACAGTATCATGTGAGGGAAATTCTGCTTGTAACTTCATTATATGATGCATTTATTCTTGAGGAAGAGGAAAAACTTAACGAAAAGATATTCGGTGAATATTACGGGCTGAATCTTTCAAACGTTCCTCGAATAACCAATGCATCAGATGAAAACGAAGCAGAAAAGCTTCTGAATGAAAAGTATTTTGATTTTGTAATTATCACAATGAGGACACAGAATCTTACACCATTTGAACTTGCTTCAAGAATAAAAAATATTAATCTCAACCTTCCCATTTTCCTTCTGCTTTATGATAACAGCGATATTATTCTGCTGAACCAGATGAGGGATAAGATAAGTATATTTGAAAAAGTTTTTGTCTGGAACAGGGATACTAAAATATTTCTTGCAATCATAAAATATTTTGAAGATAAAATTAATTGTGAAAATGATACAAGAGTAGGATTGGTTAGAGTGATACTGCTGGTAGAAAATTCAGTAAGGTATTATTCTAGATACCTGCCTATTTTGTATACGGAAATTATAAAGCAGACTCAAAGGCTTATTACCCGTGATAATCTTGACGGTGTAAAGAAGATATTAAGAATGAGGGCAAGACCCAAAGTTTTGCTTGCAGTAAGCTATGAAGAAGCCGTTGAATTATACGAAAAATTCCAAAATACAATTTTATGTGTAATTTCGGATGTAAAATTTCCGATAGAAGGAAGAATAGATGAAGATGCCGGAATTAAGCTTCTTAAAAAGATAAAAACCACAGACAGCGACATTCCTTTTCTTCTGCAGTCTTCAGAATCAGAGTATTCTGAAACTGCAATACTTCATGATGCAACATTTATAAATAAGAATTCTGAAACTCTGACAGATGACCTTCGTGATTTTATCCTGGGAAATTTAGGGTTCGGGGATTTTATTTTCCGGGATAAAGCAGGCAATGAAATAATAAGCGCATCGTCTTTTGAAGAATTCAAACGGCTGTTAAAAAAAGTTCCGGCAGAATCAGTTTTATATCATGGCAGCAGGAATCATTTTTCTGCCTGGCTTATGGCAAGAGGTGAAATTCAGATAGCCGAACACCTAGAGAAACTAAAAATCTCGGATTTTTCCGGGGCAGATGAAATCAGGGATTATATAATAAGAGTAACCAAAAATGTAGAAACTACCGTATCCCGAGGAGGGGTAGTGGATTTCAGCCCAAAATTCCTGGATGAAGATAACCTGATATTAAGGCTTGCGCCAGGTTCGTTTGGTGGAAAAGGCAGGGGGATAGCATTTATAAACACTCTTCTTCAAACAAAAGAGCTTTTCAGCGGAATTGAAAATGTTTCGATTAAGATTCCAAAAACTGCAATAATTGGTGCAGAAGAGTATGAAAATTTTATCAATAAACATGATCTTTACGGGATACACATGGATCATGATTATGATGAAGTAAAAAAAATTTTTCTTTCTAAATCACTTTCAGAAGAGCTGGTACTTAAACTGCGGGTTTATCTTGATAGGATAACTTCTCCTCTTGCTGTCAGGTCTTCCGGAATGTTTGAGGATTCGATATCAGAATCATTTTCAGGTATTTATCAGACTTTCCTGATCCCAAACAACCACGAAGTGCTGGCTGAAAGACTGAATAACCTGATGGATGCTATAAAGCTTGTTTATGCTTCAATTTATTCTAAACATGCCAGAACTTATTTTGAAGCAATAAATTACAGGATAGATGATGAACGGATGGCTGTTGTACTGCAGGAGATTGTTGGGATAAAATATGAGGATATGTACTTTCCGCATATATCTGGCGTTGCGCAATCTTACAATTTTTATCCGATAGCAAGGTTTAAACCGGAAGACGGTATTTGTATTGCAGCAGTGGGCTTGGGTAAATATGTAATTGACGCTGAAAAAGCTTTCAGATTCTGCCCGCGGTTTCCAAAAATCGACATAGTTGACCCGGAAACTCAGCTAAAAGATACACAGTCGTTTTTTTACGCAATTGATATGAACAGGGGTATATCAAATCTCATCCAGGGTGAAGATATTACTTTAAAACGTGTAGAAATTGCAGATGCAGAGCATCTTGGTGTACTGGATGATGTAATTTCGGTTTACGACCCGCAGGATAATAAAGTAAAGGTAGGTTTAAACTATAAAGGTCCCAGAATTGTAAATTTTGCCGGTATTCTTAAATATGATCTTTTCCCGTTTGCTAAAGTATTAGGCAGACTGCTTGAGATCATAGAAAGCTCAATGGGGCTGCCTGTAGAAATTGAATTTGCCGTTAACCTGGATGAACAGAACCCGGGCTTTTATATTTTACAGCTTAAACCTCTTATCAGGAATTCAGAGTTCTTTACAATAGATGAAGATGAAATAAATAAAGAAGACCTTATTCTTTATACCGAGCGCGGTATGGGTAACGGCAAAATTGAAAATATTACAGATATAATTTATGCTGATCCGCAGAAATTCAATGTAGCCGAAACACAGCAAATGGCTGTTGAGGTTGAAAAACTTAATGAAAAAATGCGGGCGTTAAAAAGGAATTATATTCTGATTGGTCCGGGCAGGTGGGGAACAAGGGACAGGTGGCTTGGTATACCTGTTCAGTGGACACAAATTTCGAATGCTAAGATAATTGTTGAAACGGACCTTGAGGATTTTAAAGTTGATGCATCATTAGGCTCTCATTTTTTCCATAACATTACATCTATGAATATAGGTTATCTGACTGTACACCAGTCAAGCGGCATGGATTTTATTGACTGGGCTTACCTGAACAGTATAAAACCAGAGGAGACATCTGAACATTTTGTGCATGTAAAGTTTGATAAACCCATAAAAATACTGATGGATGGAAAACAAAGCATAAGTTTGATTGAAAAATAATTATTTCAGAAAAAGTATTTTAAATTTTCCTCTTAAACTATTTATCATTTTAATTATTGATAAATATCTTTCCTGTTTTTCTTCTAATTGGATTTTATTGAAAGATTGAATGATATAATTTTGTATGTGTTAACAAGTACAAAATTATTTTCGGGAGGTTAATTTTATGAAATCTAAATTAATATTCATATCAATTTTTTTTGTGTTTTTTGTTTTTGCAGGATGCTCTGATGAAGACAATCCGGTTATTCAAAATGGGGTAACTTCAATTAATGCAAACGGGTCATTGATACAGGTAGACAGGACTCATATGCAGGGGACAATGTTTGTAACAGACCAGAATAATTCACCTGTTACAGATATTACCAGTTCAAATGTAACAGCAACTTTAAGCTGGGTTTCAGATGGCAGTGTAACCGGTACGGTTAATGTTCAGCCGGGTTCAACATCGGGTAAAAAAATTGCTGCTGCTACAACTATGGATTACAGCGGAAGCATGCAGAATGACCAGATTATATGTATGGAAAACGGCGTAAAAGCTTATATAACATCTATGCAAACCGGGGATATTACAGAAATTATTAAGTTTGATGATAATGTAATTGTTGCGCAAACATTTACAGACGACAAAACATTGCTGAATATTGCTGTTGACAGCAATTATTCCCTTGGTGGAAGTACTGCTTTATATCAATCAATTTACCAGGGTACAAATGATGCTTACCTTCAAAATGTTAATCAATATATTAGGTGCGTGATTGCATTTACTGATGGAGGTGAAAATGCCTCGTCAGTCACCAGAGACGATATGATAACAAATGCATTAACAAAAGGTATTCCGGTATATACTATTGGTTTACTGGATTTTTACAGCGGAACGATCGGCTCACCCGGATTGGATATGAAAAACATTGCTGATACTACCGGGGGTTTTTACTTCAGAATTCCGCCTGATACCTGCAGCGGGTTATCTCAGATATATAACACAATAAACAATCAGCTTAACGGCGCATACACAATCGAGATCACATGGCCGTCAGCAAATTTACCGCCAACAGGTACATCTGTAACAGCAATAGTTACCATAAATTATAATAACCTCACTGCATCTTTCCAGAAACAGTATATTATTCAGTAAAATAATACTACAGGGTCATTTAGAAAAGAAAATTTTTTAAATGACCCTTTTTATTTATTATAATACCCGATCGTCATCTGTTTAATAAGGTATAAACCGAATGTGTTATAAACAATAATTGTGTATCAAATCTAATATATCCCTGAGGAAAAATATCTAGAAATTTATGAATACAGCATCAGAATTTTTATTTCCGTTAACATCTGCTAAATAAATTTCAAGTGTATTGCTGCCATTTTCAAAAATTATAATATAACCATAAATAGAATTTACCTGGCTAATAACCCGTTCTTTATTAACCAATAACCTTATGCTAAAAATAATTTCTTCTCCATAAACTGAATTAAGTTTAACATTTTGAACCCAAAATTCATTTTCTTTAATTTTTATTATCTTGCTTCCGGTAATAGTTTCTCCTTTTCCGTCCCGGTTTAAATCTTTATATATATAATTAATCATTTCGTTAAATTTTACAAGTTTTACAGATAAGATATTTTGATCTGAAAATTCGCTATAATTCATTTGACTGTAAGAAATTCCTGTAATAATTAATAGTATTATTAACTTTTTCATTTTTATTTCTCCATTATCAACCCAAAAATATTTTTTAAACATACAATTTTTATGCCTGAAAATAATGAATTATAATCCCCAAAAAAATAAATTTTTAATTGAATATGTCAATAATGACATATATTTATGAATTTGACTGACAGTATAATTGAATGCGCAAATTGAATTCCAATAAATTGACCGGGAAATCAATAATATTTGGTTTTTGGCATAAAAATTGATGTATTTATTTATATTCATAGAAAGGAGAAATTTTTTAAATGAATACATTTATTAAAACTGTATTTATGGTTATGTTTTTAATGTTAACCAGTTATAAATATACCGAAGAAAGAGTAACATTATCTGAGAAATCTGAGATATTTGATTCAAAATTTATAAATCAGTCCGTTCCAGATATGATGATACCGGGGCAGAAGTATACTTTGATACTCACGTTTCAGAATTCCGGTACAGGTGCATGGCTAACTGATGATGTAAAGCTTGTGATATTTTCAAACGAAGATATTACAACCCCGGTTTGGGGAATATCTGAATTTGTACCGGCAATTAAAACTGATGCAGGAAATACTGCTACATTTAAAATAGATGTAACAGCCCCTGTAAATGAAGGGGTATATTTATTTAAATCGCAGTTATCAGGCTCACGCGGATTATTCGGGGATGTAAGCAAACCCATAGAAATTTCGGTAAACCGTAACGTAAACCTGAATGATGCGCTGAACAGCAGCGCATTTGTTGAACAGACCATACCTAAACAGATGACAGCCGGAAACTCATACAAGGTAATGATAAGCTTTACAAATACCGGTAAAACCAGCTGGGATAAGGATTCATACAGGCTTGTGATGCTGGATGCTGCAGGAAATCCGTTAACAGGAAATTTCTGGAATACATATTCTGTAAACCTGGATGAAACAATTAAACCAGGCGGTTCAAAAGTTTTTAATTTTGAGATAATTCCGTTTGCTCCCGGTTCGTACACTTTACAATGGAGGATGGCTTCAGGTGAAATTGGATTATTTGGTGATATTACTAATCCGGCAGTAATTACAGTTTCGCCGGTTCCGGAAATAAAAAATGAAGGTAAAAGCGGAAAACAATAAATTTAAATTAAATCAATTATTAACTAATAAGGAGAAAAGATCATGCTTTGGACAATCGCATTTATTTTACTGGTACTCTGGCTGGTGGGAATGGTAAGTTCATATACACTAGGAGGGTTCATTCATATTTTAATAATTCTTGCTATAGTGGCTGTCCTGATAAGGCTAATACAGGGCAGAAATCCGGTGGCATAAATATTAATTTTTGATTTTTTTATTATTAAGCAGTATTTTATAAAAATACTGCTTAATTTATTATATCAAAAATATATTTTATAAAACTATTCAACCTGCAGCTCCTGTCTTATTCTGTACATCCTGTGAAGTGATGTAAGCCAGCTTACAGTAGATTCAGCACCCTGGTTCTGGTTTGTAATAGCACTGGTAAGCCCGTCATAACAGCCACCGGTTGTGAAATCATATAAAGGCTCCTGCCTGTCATTGTTACCAAGGAACCAGCTGAAGGATATACCGGATTTATTGATCCATTCCATGTCTTCTGAAATTAAATAAGCCTGGTAACATGCATCTATAATAGAAACAATTTCAAGCGGCTGCTGATCGAACTTAGATTTATCTTTCCCCCTGAAATACCACCCGTCATTGCCAATAAGGGATATATAATTTTTTTCTTTGTCAAAAATAATATCAACATACCAGTTCAGCGCTTCAAGCCCGTTATACAGGTAATTACTGTTTTTAAGGTAAATTCCGCCCATTAACAATGCCTGCGGAAGCCGTGCGTTATCATATGTAAGGAAATCTTCAAACCATTTCCATTCGTTTCCGGAAGAAGCGGAATATTCATCATTTAACCTTTCAAGAAGTTTCCTGCATATCCTTTTAACATCACGGGCACCGGAAAACCTGTGGAGGTAAAATATGCATCCCATAATTATATGTGAAATTGCCCTTAATGAAGTGAATTTTTCCATGTTTTTTAATGTTGAATCAAACAGCATTTTGCAAAGTGCAAGGTGAGAATGATTTTCAGCATTTTTTATAAAGTAACCAAGAACAAAAAGTGTTCTGCCGTTTGAATCTTCTGATCCGGATTCTTCCAGCCATTTTCTGTCATAACTCATAAAATTCCTGAATAAACCGGTATTTTTGTTATAGGCAAAATGGATAAAGGAAAGATAAGTATTTAGCAGAGCATCTGCTGCCGGATCGTGAAACAGATATTTGTTCATTATTATTACAAGCAAAGCCCTGGAGTTATCATCTATGCAATATCCTTCATTACGGTTAGGAACCGAAAAAACGGAGTGCTGTATGATACCGGTTGAATCAGTAAGATTTATCAAATGGGTCAGATTAACATCAGGCAAGGCAGGGATCATTTTATATTTTGCTGCCGGTACAAGGCTGTTGGAATTTATAGTATATTCCGCAGCTGCTTTACGGAATAATTCATAATACCTGTTAGCAACTTCAGCCCATATCATGCTCCTGCCGGCTTCATATGCATTCCGGCGGAACCTGTTTCTTTTGCTTTCATCATTTAGCAGACCTTTAATTGCCTCAGAAAGAGAATCAACATTTTGCGGCTGGTATAATATGCCCCTTTCATCTT
>JAANMV010001474.1_pt1 | contig 25765 bp, 17 predicted proteins | sample 7279661 | NCBI WGS metagenome assembly JAANMV01 (sample SAMN14094540, study PRJNA606508) | bioreactor metagenome | isolation source: A lab-scale SPAN reactor treating ammonium-rich wastewater day 121 | place: Ireland: Galway | collected 2017-05-16
AGTCGCACAGTGACCTGGGGAGCTCCATCGGCATACCCCTCGGGGTACTGTCGGGGCCGTCCTCTTCTGCGCCTTGCGGGTTCCTGAGCTGAGCTTTTCGCCATCTGGTCTTCACTCTGCCCAAGAAGATGGGAATCCGAGCCCGATTCCGACAGGACCGCAGCCTTTTTCGCAGCACCGCCCGCCTGGTGACCCGGCTCCTCACACGCTGGATGCGGGAGCGCCTCTCCATCCAGCAGGACCTCAAGCGCGCCCACCCTGGGATTCTGCTGGCCCAACAGTCCTTCGGCGACCAAATCAAGATCCACCCGCATTTTCACGTCCTGACGACGGCTGGGCTGTTCTTACCTGACGGCTCCTTCTATTCCGTCTCTGACTTCGATGAGACCGAGCTGACTGCCCGGCTCCGGCGTTCGGTGCTGTTCTCGCTGGTGCGCCGCAATCTGCTCCTGCCCGAGAATGCCGCCAGAATGATGGGCTGGCCTCTGGAGCGGTCCGGATTCAACGTGTATGCCGGCCCGGTCGTCCAGGGCGAGGACCGCGACAGGCTGCGCGGATTGGTGCGCTACCTGCTGCGGGCTCCGCTGAGCCTCAAGCGTCTGGACTACGACGAGGCCAGCGGCCAGGCCCGCTACCGGGCTTCCAGCGGCGATATCAAGACCTGGCCCCACGCCATCGAGTTCCTGGCCGACCTGGCCCAGCACATCCCCAAAGCGAGACAGCAGACAGTCTCTTATCACGGATGGTTCGCCAACGCCACTGGCCATCTCAGTCGCAAAGAGGAGCAGGTCGTCGAGAAGGCTCCCAATCCACGGGGGCGTTGGGCAGCACGGGTGCTGCGAGTCTGGCAGGTCGACCCGGAACTCTGCCCTCGCTGCGGTAAACGAATGCAGAGGAGCCGCGCGGTCCTCGAGCGGCTCGAGCTGGTGCGACTCTTGAAAGCTCTGGGCCGGTTCGGCTATCCCCCGAGGCCGCCTCCCAGGCAGCCCGAGCCCCTGGAGCCCGACATCTACCATGACGACCCCGCTCCCGACGAGTGCTCCCAGATTCCCGAGCACTGGGACGAGACGGGCCAGTTGCCTCTCGACTGGTAGCAGGCTCCGATACATCATTGGCGCTCCAGCCCCTTTCAGGCCCACCTGGGTCTCACCACGGACCGGTCGAGCTACACGGACTGGTCGAGCACGAGCCTCCCGCGGAAGCCTCCCCCATCAGGGGTCAGTCAAGCACCCCCAACCCCGATTTCTGGCATACTCATGACGGGGGCATCGATTTCCTACCGCCGAGAAGCTCTTCGTCAAGACCCGGATCCTGGACTGGCTGGCCCGCGCGCTCGCCCCCCCTGAACCCCACGCGGGAGGAGCTGGAGGAGGTCTACCGGGGTTGGTCTGTCCAGCGTCACGAGAGAGCACCCTGTGCCCCCCCTGGCGACGAATCGTCCAGCCGATTCGAAGTCAGGCCTGAAGCACGACTCGTGCCCGACGTGGCAGACCAGCTCAAGCCGTTTCACCTGCGCAAAGAGAAAGAAAGTAGTGGGTCTGGCTCGCCGTTATGAGTCCAGTCTCTGGCCCTGGTCTGTCCGGAGGAACTGGACTTGGTGAAGGCGCAATGACTCAAGAACGCGAACCTACTGGCGTGGAACCTTCGATTCGCGGGGTCATGAGCCTTACTCCAGAAGAGCGTCTTCGTCTCGCATTGGAAGCCCTCGATCTGGGATGGGATCTAGGACTGGCTGGCGAGATGCAAGCCGGCGCCGCAACACGTGAACAGGCAGAACGTCAGCTTGGGGCTCGCTGGCAGCGAGAAGACGCTCTTCGGCTAGCAGAGAAACTACAACGCTGGAAGACATTGGAACTTGCTCGCAGACAAGACCATTGACCTCCTGAAGTTACTGGTCCGGGTGTTCGCTCAGATACATGCTACTTGGGCACTGATAGGGGGAGCCGCCCTTCCACTACGGGGGCGCGTGCGCGGCACCAGAGACTTGGACCTCCTCGCGCTCAGTCAAGACCCGGACGGAATCGTTCACTCCTTACGGGAGGCTGGATTTGCTCATCACGAGCGGGCAGATCGGCACAAACTGGACCGAGTTGTTCTCTTGCGCTTCTGGTATCCAATTTCCGAATCCGCTTCGCTGGGCGTGGATGTTCAGATTGCCCGAGATCCGTTCTTGGAACGAGTGCTAGCTCGCGCGGGGGACGTTTCCCTGGGGGAATTCTCGGTCCCCGTTGCAACCGCCGAGGACTTGATTCTGCTCAAGATGCTTTCATTCCGACCGATTGATCGAGCCGATGCCATTGAGCTTACTGCCCTGGCCTCAGGCCTGGACACTGACTACCTGACTGCCACGTCTAGAGAGCTAAGTCTGGCCGAGCGATGGAGTGAAGTCTCCCGGGCCGCTGACGAACTGAGAAAGATGGAGCTCTAGCCCGCGCAAGACAACACCCAGCGCGAAGATGGGAGCCGCTTTGTGGGTACAGGAGACTACGCCCAGTCGGGGCGCCATCGCAGAGCCCCCATGTAGGTTCCCCGGGTAGATAAGCAGGGGCGTGCTCTGGGGTGATCTGACATGTTGTTGAGTGTGCTGGAGATTAGAGCTGGTGCGGGTTTGGGTGGGTTGGGGTGTTTCTGGGATGTCGTGGTGATCACCCGTGATTTTGAGTCCGGTGATCATATGGTGATCAAGCTAAAGTATGGCCCAACGTCGACTCCCCACTCGAGTCGAAGGTCCGCAAGCCGCAATTAGCGATCGGTATCTATCGGGGTCGATATATTCCCTCACGATTTCAAAATCGATCACCCCTTGGCTAGGTGGCCGAAAGACGATAACACAAGGCCGGTCGCGGTAGTCCAATTCTTTAACAACCAAGCGACCCGTACTGTTACGATAATTTGTCAGCGTTAGAGTTCGTGTGTCCGCGGTCACTACATTCCGTAATCTGACTTGTTTATGATTCCCTCGCCCTGAGGGTAGTTTGAAAAACCGCCTGACGGCGCTCTGAGGGATCTGAATCTGGCTTCCGTTAGGTCCCGTTTCACGAGGCGTTATCTCCACAACGAGATCGCCCTTTGAGACTGGAATTGCTTGGCCTGCTTGGACGGCGTTCAACTGGGGTTGTGGTTGAACGGGAGTAGTAGTACCGCTTGTCCGCTTGGTCCAAATGAAAGTTCCGCCCACTTTTGAAGCTTTGCACGCATCAGCACGCTTGGTAAAGAAGGCATCCCGCTCGCTTCTGTAGCTTTTTAGAAGGGTTTCATCAAAAACATCACTGGCGGAGTGCACGCATTCGTGCCATTTGGTCAAGTTGGAGTCGGGTTCCTCAAAATTAGTCAGCGTCGCAAATTCAATGTTTCCGCAAAGTCCTTGGAATGTAAGATTGTTGCTTCCAACGATGATATGCCCTGCGCCTTCACGAAAAAACCAAACAACTTTGGGGTGAAATACCCCTTTGTATCGACGAAGAATTCTGACGGTTACGCCAGCGGTTCGCATCGCGTCTACTGAATCGGGATCGGTGAGCCCATGGTCTGTTCCGATATAAGCAGTCACACTGCGATCGGCGCGAGCCGAAACCCAATGTGCAATTTCTTGCGCCAATTGAAGCCAACCATCAAGCGTTGCAGCGTAGAAGTAGAGGCGAAGTTCCGTTGCTGCAGAGTCATTACGCAGGAGGTGCTGGGCAGCATCAATAAAGCCGGTCATCGTCCAGGCGGAAGACTTAAGAGTCGGAGCGGTGTTTGTCATTTTCTCCCTCCAATGCGCGGGCTAACAGTGGTGACGTAACACGTACGTGCTCAATAAACCTATTTTGGAATTCCAGAAGAGCTTGAGTGCTACTTTCGTAGTTGTCCTGGATTAGATTCTTTCCTTCCGTGGCTGCAAAATCCTCATGAAAGAAGGGAACCGGTATGTCTTCGAGGTGTGTAATTTTTAGCTCAGCGAACATCTTTCCAGTGCGCGGCTGGATTGCTCTAAAATACAACGTTGCCAATGGCATGTTCAACGTGGCGCAAGTGTAGATAAGGGACTCTTTGGACATGGCTTTCTTAGGAACTACGATAAAGAAATTATTAGAGCAGTAACGCCCCTCAAAGTCTAATGCGGCTAGTATAAAGTCGCCGGTGCGGCGGACAAGAATTTTGGGCTGTTCAAAGAGTGTCGAATCGCCAATGTTGTAATATTCCCCGTTTTCTTTGTCAAAGCGGGCTGGGTCGAGTTGGATATGCTTTCCTTTCCAGGTTAGACTCATAGGCTTGATCTCGTCTCGACCAAATATTAATGGTCGACAGAGTTCGCCTTCGGGCCTTTCAATGAACAGTTTGCTTCTGACATTGCCCGAGTGGACACCCTCGCGAATGGTAAAAAGCTCTCCGACAGAGGGTCCTAGCCCTCGTATGGATGAGATGAGCTCTTGCTTCTCCGTGGATAGAGTCAGGTTGAACCGGTAATCTTTGTTGCTCACAAACGTTGCCTGCTTGATTTTGTTGCTTGGACTATTGCCCAAGTCGCCTCCAACGACCTCGGGAACGCAGTTAATCGAGTGATCGGCACTGGGCTTGGAGGCCTTGATTGATATTGTGCAGACATCTATGCTTGCATCTGGAAATGCTTGGCCCCAGTGTGCTATTTGGTGAATACTTGTTAATTCCAGAAGGAAGAGCCTCAGGTCTGGATAATTTTTGAGTAACAAGATGTCAGGCAGAACGAGGCCCACCCATCCGGAATCTTTGCACAATTCGGTCGACTTTTGAGCGAAGGCTGCGAACGTGTCGATCGAGCCACGTTTAACCGACGGAAGGACAGTTCGAAGGAGTGGCTTGACTCGATCGGCTACTGCGGCTCCCCAGGGTGGGTTCGCCAACACGCAATCAAAGCCACCTGTGGAAAAAACATCCGGAAATTCCAAGTTCCAGTGGAAGAATTGATAGCTTTTGCGGATATCGTCTATGTCCTGAAGGAGCTCGGGATGCACCTGCTTCTCACGCTGCAAGCGTGTAACCGTCTCTGTTGTGATAGACGGTCCGTTCGGGTCCTTACGCATAACGAAAGCCGCACACCAAGCATCTAGGGCAGTCCTTTCAAACAGCCGATCTGGGTTCGCTAACCATTGAGCATAAAGTTCTTCCTTCAAGTGAATGCCTTGAATTTTTGAGTCACTTACCTTATCGATATCCCTCGCAGCGTGAGCCAGGGGTCGACTCACCTGGTCGAACAAGTCTTGTTGAATCACTCCGCTGCGCTCAGCTGCGTTGCGCTTCTTCAGTAATGCAGCGAACTTCTTGTCGTCCTCAGCCTGAGCAGCGAAAGCCTCCTCCGGTATGCCTTGCTTCAAGCGCACATCTGTTGTCCCAAGAAGCGAGTTGCCGCAGAGGATCCTATTTTCCAGAAAGGAAAGTGGCTTGGTGGGCTCGAGGCACTCAATCCAAAGATTCACCTTGCACAACTCCACGGCCATGGGATTGACGTCCACCCCGAAGATGCAATGCCCGATGACATCGCGAAGCGCACGACGAACCTGATCCGGGGCCGGTTCGGCGTCGCCGCTCCGCACGGATGCGAGTCGACGGGCTAGACGGTGGGCCGCGGCAATGAGGAAATGTCCGCTACCGCAGGCGGGATCGCATACTGTCACGGACAAGACTGCCTCGCCCATGTGGTTCTGGAGAGCTTCGCCCGTCAGACCATTTATGCGGCCTTTCCGATTGGCCTCTACGAGCCGCTCCGTTACGACGGGCTCAAGGGCTGACTCGAGAAGGGTTTCGACCAACTCATGGGGGGTGTAGTAGCTTCCTGTGGACTTACGCTCATTTCCAACTTGCCTAATCAGGGTAAAAGATCCGGCCGATTGGTTAAGGTCGGGCGACAGTTCTAGTAGAGACTCATAGACGCTGCCCAACTCTTCGGTTCCCATGTTCTTGTAGTCCACGGGACGGGGAACGTTTTTTTCATAAGTGAATGAGAGCTTGCGCACGGCCTCCAACAGATCGTGGTTGGAGAGCTGACTTGCCGACAGTTCGGAAAGAGCTTGGTCGGACCATAAGAAGCCGCCTAGAGGATAAAGCGCAAGTCCGGGACACCCCTCGTCGGAGCCTAGGTGGCGCATTACGACCGTGAGCGCCTGCCACTGGTCGCCGTGACGAGTGCCCCGACGGCGAGAGGCCAGCCATCGTAGGCGGGCTGTTGAATAATAATTGAGGTAGCGCTCGCGTAACTCACCTGGCGCTGAAGGATCTAGCAAGAGGCTGCGGTCCTCTGCCACGAAAAGAAACAGAAGGCGATAGACCAGTCGTAGCAATTGGCGGTAGTAGTCCTGCCGGCTCAGTTGGCCGTTCTCCAATGCGCGTCTCAGAGCAGTATTTGAGGGGTGCTGCAGGAAGCCACCTCCGAGAATCTCGATAGCCGCCTCCACGCCCCCGCGGAGAGCGTCGAGGGCCCTGGTGCCGTCCTTGGCGGCCCGACGCGACCACTGCTCTAGCCAGCACTCCTCTGGTCGCTCGCCCTCCAGGCGCGACTCGTGGCACAACAGCCAGAGCAGCTTAAAGTCGGAATAGAGTTCGGCTTCCATCATCGAGGCCAAGTCGAACTCGAGGTAGGCTTGGCGGGTGAGGCTTAGATTGTCGCGCAAGATCCGCAAGGTCTTGCCGTTGGTGACCATGGCCCACAGGTGATCGTCGGAACGGTTCAGGAACTCCTGTACCAAGCTGTGTGGACTAGAGACCGCTGCCCCGACCACCCCGCGAGCGCGTCGGTCGAGCGACAGGCCGGCACCGAGCAGGTGAATGGGCACTCGTTCCCACATGTGGGAAATAGGGTAGTTCTTACCCTCGATGGCTAGGTCACGGGCAGGGCTGAGGCGCCCGAAGCCGAGCTCTTGGAACAGGATGTTTAGCCAGCGATCACGGGTTAGGCCGGTGCCAGGGTCCTCCTCGGTCAGTCGGTCTAGTTCGGGCCTGAAAGAGGCCCAGACCCCACGCAGGCGGTTCCAGGACCTAGTCACCGCCTCGCTGAGCCGCTCCGTTTTGCCCAGGTGGTAGCTCTCCGAAGAGAGACCAGGCAGGTCATTGTCTTCGGAGGCTACACGCACCAGCAACTCGGCAGGCAGGAGAGCGCCTTCGGTTTTTACGGTGGCAAAAAGCTCACTCTTCATTGCTTCTCCTCCTGGCAGGGTGAATTGAAGCTTTGGCGTGGATAACAACAGAGCAACGCCGTTTCTCCGTTGCTGTATTTAGCTTGGGCCGGTTGTCGAGCTTCGTCTCGTACATCACGCCCCTCCCGGCAAGAACAGATACACTCCTAGCAGATCTACCGGTAATTGCGGTTCCACGCTGTGCGACAGCCCAGTCCGTCCGGCTGCCTGGCGCACGCGCTGGTGGCTCTGAAGGAGTTCACTAGCCCGCGTCCTGCTCAGATCCTCGAGGTACGCCTGCACGCTGTCCAACTCTCCAAGAATAGCTGACAAAAGCTCGCGGGCTTGGCCGGTATCGATGTTACCGCTTGGCTCGGAATCCAGTAACCCGTCAGCGGACGCCACCCAGCGTGCGTTGCCAGGACGTCCTTCGAAGGCCACCAACTGTAGCTCCTCGGCCAACATGCGTTGCTCAGAACGCGACTCGGAACGCCAGCGAGTAATCACGTGAAATCGCAGACGCACGAGCAGCAGGGTAGTACGCACAGCCACCGACTGGGTTCGGATGACGCCCGTGCGACGCGCCCGAGCTTCGCCCAGTGGGTCGAGCGAACTGTCCAGCACCCAACTAGCCAAACCCTCCACCACCGGATGAGTCCGGTTGAGGTAGAGTTCTGCGCCCGAGACAGGCAGCTCGAAGCGCGCCTCGAGCCGGGTTTCTTCCCGGCCCAGGGCATCTCGCAAGGACCGTGGACAGTCTCCAACATCCAACTGGCTGGCACCGGCCCGACCGGGACTGACCCTGCCGCCATGAAGCGTCAGAGCATCCTTGACGAATCGCTCAGTATCGGCTTTCGAGCCGATGGCTTCGCGAACCGACGAAAGCTCACGCGCGACCTCCTCCACCTTAAGAGCGTGCTGTGCGAACATGGTCTGGGACAGACGATGCTCACGTTCGGTCACTTTGTCCCACTCCAAGTGAAGTTTGTCTCGCTCCTCGCTCACGAAGTCGAAAGTGAGCTGGTCGCGGCTCGAACGAAGGAGCAACCCCTCCATCAGAGCCTCCACAACCTTCCCTGGGTCGGCCGGCACAGGCACGGAAATGCCGAGACTGCTGCGGATTTTCTTGTGCTTCTTCAAAAGCACATCCAGCACGATCCCGTCTACCGGGTTATCCGAGCCATAGTACGTTAGCACACGCACCTGTTCAGAGCGCTGACCATATCGGTCTACCCGCCCCTCTCGCTGTTCGTGGCGAGTGGGGTTCCAGCTAAGATCGTAGTGCAGCACTGCGTCAAATGCTTGCTGGAGGTTGATACCTTCGCTTAGGCAGTCGGTTGCCACAAGTACTGGCTTGGCTGCAGCCGATAATTCGCGCACACGCTCCTCGCGGTCGGCTGGGGGCAAAAGCCCGGTAACTGCCGACACCTCGGCCCCCTTCAGCTTTTCCCGCAGCTCGCGGGCCAGGTATTCCGCCGTGTGAATAAAACGGCAGAAGAGGATGGGGCGAAACCCATCGTCCACCAGTTGGCGAGTCAGTGTGATGATCTGTTGAAGCTTCTTGTCCTCCTTTCCCTGCAGCGCCTCGGCCCGGCGGGCCAGTTCTAGCAGCTTCTTGTGATGCCGGCTTTCTTCTTCTGAGAGTGACGAAAAGTCGCTACCGGGAGTTACATCCACGCTCTCGTTGCCGTCCTCGTCGACGAGATCGAGTACGGTGCGCTGACCAAGGCGATCGGTTTCCTCCACGGAGGTCGCTTCTATAGTAGTGGCACGAGTGCGGAGCGTGGCGGCCGCAGCTGCCGGGCTCGAAGAAAGGCTGCGTAGGAGCGCCAATGCCGACCACCACCGCACACGTTGGCGAGGCTTGCCGCCCGATGTGTCGAGCACGATCTCACGCGCATAGGCCAGCACGTCGTCGAACAGCTGTCGATGGGAGGGAGAAAGTCTGTAGGTCTCCTCGGCTTCGATGCGCTTAGGAAAGGGAGTCTCGGTGTCGAGGTAGCGCAATAGGTCGCCCCGCCGACGCTGCACTAGGTGGGCCGCCAAGCGGCGTCGGTGAGGCTCATTCAGGGGCCCTGTCAAGTCTGGGGGCAGGTCTGCAAACCCCTCTTCGATGAGGGTTAGAAGGGACCGGAAGGCGTCTTCATTGCCACTATGAGGCGTAGCGGTCACCAGCAGGAGATGCCGCTCTGGGTCGCGGGACAGACCTCGCAGAAGCTGGTGGCGCTGGTGCCGGGCCTTGCCGCCTCCCTGACCCGGGTCGGCGCATGAGTGGGCTTCGTCTACGATTACCAGGTCGGGGCAGGTGCGCAGGAAGTCTTCGCGGCGCTTGTCCGACTTGATGTAGTCGGTGGAAACTACGGTGTAGGGGAAGCGCTCGAAGACCGACTCTCCCATTGGACAGGCCCGCTCGAGCCGGCTCACTGTGCCGCTCAGAACCAGCTCAGCGTCGAGATGAAATTTGGAGACCATCTCGGCCTGCCACTGTTCGGCCAGATGGGGAGGACATAGAACGGTGAGTCCGCGTGCCTCGCCTCGGTCAAGCAGCTCTCGGGCCACGAGCAAGGCCTCGACGGTTTTGCCGATACCCACGTCGTCGGCGATGAGCAGACGAACTGGATCAAGCTTGAGGGCCATCAGGAGGGGTACCAGCTGATAGGGCCGAGGATCAACGGCAAGACGCGCAAAGGAACGGAAGGGTCCGGTGGAGGTTCGGAAACCCAGCCGAGCGGCCTCGCGCAGCAAGCGCGAGCTGTAGTGATCGCCGGGGAGGGTCGGGTCGGGCCAGTCGAAGCGCGCCGCTTCGACTGGCTCGATAGGGAGGTAGAGGCCGGTCACTTCGTCGTCTGTGCCTCCCAGTGGTCGCAGCAGCAGGAATTCAGGCTTTGACCCCGGCTGTACTACCCACTCGCGGCCGCGGGCGCGGACCAATGTACCTGGTGCGAAGGCTACGGTCTTGGTTTCCAATTGGGATACCTCCTAAGCGGTGGCCAAAAGCCCAGTCAAGAAAGGGCTGGGAGTTCCCGCACAGGTGACGACCACATCGTCCCGGGCGCGGGTGAGACTAACGTATAGCAAACGGCGTTCCTGCGCGAGGCTCTCCTCGCGTTCCGCAGGGTCGGCCGCCTGGATCACCTTAGGGTTTGGAAGATAGCGGTCTGAGGCATCCAAAACCAGGACGGACTTGAATTCCAGCCCCTTCGCACGGTGCATGGTTCCCAGCCTTATTCCCTTCTGCACTTTCTTCCCCAGCACCGAGACCGGAAGCCCCGCTTCAGCCAACGCGGCCTCCCAGCGCTCAACCAACGAGTTGGTGCGAACGAACAGAGCCATGTCCTCCCACTCCAGCCGCTCCCGCTTTAGCACTTGTAGCTTCCTCAATACGAAATTTTGCTGGTCCGACGGAGTGGGGAAAGGGTGGAACTCTGGGTCGGGGCCTTTGAGCAAGCTTCTGGTGCCCTTACGATCTTCGAGTTCGCCCTCCAGGTCTTCGATTGTCCGCCCCAGAATGCGGTCGGCGAAGCGGCGGATCTGCTCGGTTGTGCGGTAGTTAATCCGTAGGGTAAAGGAGCGACCGCGAGTCTGGATGCCCAGAGATGCCAGACTAACTCCACCTGGGTAGATGCGCTGGCCAGCATCTCCCACCAGCATGAGCCGATCTGGTCCGTCTCCGGCCAGAGCCGCTAGAAACTTCAACTCCTGCGGTTTCAGATCTTGCACTTCGTCCACCAACACAGCGTCGAATGGAGACTGGGTCAGGGCGTGTGTAGCCCGGCGACAGATACCGGAGAAGTCCTCCAGGTGCTCATGGTCTAAGCTCGCGAGCACTCTTTCGAATACGCGCCAGAGCCTAGCCCGCTCCTTTACAGACAGAGCCCGACCCCGACCCACTCGCCGTGCGGCACGGTAGTCTTCCCAAGTGCGAATTCCAGCAGGAGAGAGCACCTTCGTCCACTCCGAGAGCATAAAGCGGGTCTCGAACATTCCGGCTGCGTGGGCGGCATTTTGCTCAATGCGCTTGGCTATCTCGTCGTCGGGCACCCCCCGCCATCCCTTCACTAGAGCCTGCGCTTGGGCGTGCACGGTGCTGACCGTGATTCGCTCCAACTCTTGGGGCGAGCAAAGCTGACTCAGTGAATGCTTGAGGTTATCCACCAGGGTATTGACATAGGTGGTGAACAACACTCGCTTGCCCTGGGCGGCCAAGTGACGGGCCCGGTGCATGGCCACCACGGTCTTGCCAGTGCCGGCCGAGCCGCTAACCTTGACCGGCCCGTTGAAGCTGCCGGTGGCCAGTTTGCGCTGTGAAGGGTGCAGAAAAGCAAGCCACTTAGCCAGGGGAGCGGATAGCATCCGCTGCATATCCTCCTCGTTCTCCACCACGTAAAATCGGGCTTTGACGTCGGGGTGCTCAAATAACTTTCCGGGCTCAACTGGGGCTGGCGGAGTGACTAATTCACCGTCGACAAGGCGAAAGAGCCTCTCTTGGATGTCTTCTGGTAGGCCCTCTACAACCTTGAGCAACTGTTCTTCGTCTAGTACTTGGCGAAGTACAGGCAACCACTCTGGCGGAACTCCCAGACTGACCAAGTAGTCGTCCTTAAACTCGCGGAAAAGGCCGGGCACATCTCGGACGACGGTACGATGCTCGACGGTCTCCACCACACTGACAATCTGCAGAACGCCGGTAACTGGATGGGTGGAGATTTTGCGATTCTTGGCCCAGCGATAGGCGGCATCGTGGTGACCAGCATGCAGGAACAACCAAAGGGTGCCCTCCTTGGCCAAGATGGCGCGCAGTTCGGATGAGATGCGCGCCGCCCAGCTTCCTGAAGAGCTTTGAACTCGCTCAAGTGAATGGCCTGGTTGTCTAGGATTTGCCTGGAACTCCCTGGCGAAGTCGAGAGCACTCACCACTTCGTGCGGGCTCAGGTTTTGGAGCGAATCAGCCCAAGTAGAGGCGAATCCGAAATTCATTCTCCGAGCAACCCTTCCAACTCGGTCAGGTCGACCTCACCTGCGGGGTCCACCACAAGCGCTGGAACACTCGAGGCGGCAGCTGCCATATGGGCCTCTGGCCCTGGGGGAACCAAACGGACGCGCCGCGCTCCGTGGGTCACTTCCACCTCGAAGAAGCCTACCACGCTGCCGTCTTGCGCGGTGAGGTCGCCGCCTGAGTCGACCGTCCAACGCCGCGCAAGTTTGCTGACCAATGCATGCCAGGTCTTGTCGAAGAGGTCCAGGGCAATGCGGGCCGCAGGATTGGGCTGGATGGACTGACCGAAGAGCCAGACGTACTTCTCTAAGACTTGGTCCCAATCGAGCTCGTCGCTTACTTCAGCGGCCCGGTCAACCATTGGCTTGCCGAAGCGCACGACCACCCAACCTTGGTCTTCTAGCTTCTCCTGCTGCTGCTTGTCCCGGGCGCGTCGGTTGGGGAACTCATGCACCGGTCCGTCGATGTAGATAGCCACACGCTTATCGCGGTAGAGAAAGTCGGGTCTCGTTTCAGTCAGAGCTGACCCAGCTTCGTCGGGTAAGACCAATTGCCGGTCGTGAATGTGACGCAACCAGCGCCTCTCCAACTCTGAGCCAGCCTGATCGAGCAGTTCTTGGAAGCGACTGCCGCCGTCCGCCGTCTTTACCGTTACTCGGGCTCGGGACCATCGCTCCAATAGCTGGGGCAAGAGTTTCCGGTCGAGAAGGGCGTGATCGCGTTGGTTGGTATAGCTCAGAAGGCAGTCATAGCAGGCTGCTTCACAGTCTTCTCGGGCTCGGTCCGCGCGCCTTCGGTCGGCCAGACTGTCAGGGTCGTAGTGGCAAACTTCCAGGGCTCTTCGAGCCACGCGGGCCAGCGCGGTGGGATCGTCCACCATCCGGCGTAAAACCCCAGCGCCCCCCTCGGCCGCCTCAAAAAAGAGGATCGTGCGAGGCGCTTCGGCCGATGGGAGGGCCTCGGCCGCCAGTTCGTTGTCTTCCAACTGGAACTCAAGCTGCAGAGCGTTCTTGAGAGCGGCCTGCAAACTAAGCATGAGGGGTGCTGCCATCAACTCGTGTGGGTGGATGAGCAAACAATTGCGGTGGTCGTCTACGAACGGGATGACTCTCTTGATGCGAGCGGTCATTGCGTCGCCCAGATCGGGAGTCTCGTCGCGCTCGTTGCGTTCCCAGTAGCCGCGCTCGAGATCGAGGTTGAAGCCCTTGACCCCGGGTTCTTTGCGCCGCTTCCATCCCAGGTTGATGCGCCACAAACGGGCCGCTTGGCCGAAGCTGAGCTGAGCCAGGTCGCCCAACTCTCCGAGCGTGCGAGACAGCCCCTTCTTCCTCCGCTCGAACCGGACTGCCACCTGCAGCTCAAAACCCATGCGTTGGCGCTCTTCCTCGTCGCAGTTGATGCGGTCATAGCGCTTGGCGGTAACGTTGCGCATGCGAAACAGGCTAATCATCGGAGTACCAAGCCTCGCTTGACAATGCTCGCACAGGTCCGGCCCGCAACCATCCTCGACGGGATGCATATAGCCACAACAATCGCAGCGCTTGGCTACGCTTGAGCCGATCTCTTCCGGCTGATCGGTGGCCGGCAGCATTACGCGGTTTGTAACGTACCGCGCGCCTTCGTGGTAGATGACCGCGCGTGGACCGAACTCGGAAATGGCTAGAAACCGCGGGCGCGAAAGATATTCATCCCGGTTGTTACGGCCCGGAACGAAGGCCGACAATGGAAGACGCGGGAAATTGTAGCCAGGCAGGAATCCCTCGCTGGCGTAGTAGCGATAGCTGTTGAAGTCTGAGTTCTCCTGCTGGCGAGTTTCCAGCAACAGGTTCATCTGGCTGTGAGCTTCGTTGTAGAGACGCTTTGCCAGATTTTTGTCATAGCTAGTACGCGAGTGATCTCGGATGATCCGGTGCTGCTGATCCATCTGCTTCAGGGCTGCACGGTAGAGCTCGCGCCAACGCTCGGAGGCTTGATCCAGGTCGTGGACGGCTGCCTTGAGCACTTCCTCGAGCCAGCCCTCGTGATACCAGTCGGCTCGGGCCAGATCGCTTTGAATGGAAGCCAGCATCCTCTCACCACGATGATAGGCTGTGCGGAAGCCGTGTGGGTTCTGGAAATCCGACAACTTATCGGGCTGGATGGTGAGCGGGGCAGAGTCGTCGAGAACCAGTACTTCCTTGAGGCTGGAGCCAAGGCTCGCTCCGGTTGCCGAAAGCCACTCGGCCCTAACGTGCGCCCGCACCAGCTCTTCGTTTCCCAGCTCAATGCGCGGCAGGCTAACGGCACCCGACACCATGCGGTTTGGTCTCTTGAAGAAGTACTGGTCGTGCGGACTCAAGGCCGTGCAGTAGGCGAAGACCAAGGCGGGCTGGCCGCTTCGTCCGGCTCGCCCGCTGCGCTGGGCGTAGTTTGCCGGAGTGGGCGGCACATTGCGCAGGCCGACCACATTGAGCTCTTTGATGTCCACCCCTAGCTCCATAGTCGGCGAGCAAAACATGACCTGGAGTCGGCCCTCGCGGAACCTCTCCTCACGTTCCTGGCGCATTTCAGGAGGCACCTGGGCGGTGTGCTCCCGGGCTGTGATGCCCTGGCTTTCCCAGGCTTTCTCCTGGTAGTACCGCACAAAATAGGGGTTGGGCCGCAGCCCATACTTGGGGGTGCGGGGCACCCGAATTGGATCGTGGAACGCCTGCTCGCCCTGCCCCGCGACCCAGCGCAGGGCGGAGGCGGGAATCTGGTAACCGGGAACTTCTCCATCACGCACACGTTTGACCAATCCACCTACCTCCAGAACGGCAAACAGATATAAGATCGCGTTTTGCAGTTCCTGGCCCCTGAGTGGTACTTTGAGCTCGCGCTTCAAATAGCGTGCAAAGGCACCTCGGGCTGTCAAATACTTGTGCAGACCCGCCAATTTTCCGCCGGGTGACGGACCCGGGAAAGCCAGTATCGAGGTTTGCATCGTCTCATTTTCGTCTAGTGCCCAAGGCTCGACCAGACGTTGGCTTGAGAGCTGGGCGATGCGTTCCTGATACTCCCGATCCAGATAGTCTACGTGGATTGCCAACTCGCGGCGCATGAAGTCGAGCAGGGTTTTGAGGATCTTGCGCCGTGTTGCTGGACTGGCTTGAAGCAAGGCACCCGGCGGCGCCATCAATCCGCCAGGCATCTTATCGGGCGAGAGAGGCAGCTGATTCCAAACCTCTTCTGTTTCGCACACTTCCTTCAGGGACCCGTAGTTGATATCGAGGAGTCCGCACTGCTCGAGATTGGGGAAAGTGACTCGCCACCCACGCATCAGATCGCGATAGATCCGATAGCCAAGGACCTCGCGCAAAGCTCGTTCGTTCTCTTGCTTGGCTTCGAATCGAGCCAGGGGGTTCTGGGCATATTGATCCGGTGGCAGGCCGAGAGCCTCGAACACTTTGCGGGTCAGATCGTCATGCAGAATTCCCTCGGCGCCCACCTGAGTCACCGCACGGTAGAGAGCTGCGCGTAGCCAACCCACTTGAACGAAGTCATTGAAGTGACCGGCCTGCAGCGAGGCATCCTGGCGATTGTCGGTAAAACTCAGAAGCTTCCGGGCCGAAGGTTTCAGTCCATCTCCTGCCTGATGGAACCATCGATGGACCGACAGGGAGAGAAGCGTCGTCGCGGTGCTTCGCCCGCTCGTATCGAGCGTGGACAGTTTTCCCAGGTCGGACTGCTGGCGGGCCTCGTAAGCCACGTCACAGGCCAGGCAGAAACAGAAGGGCTGACCCATGAACCTGGCGTAGATGCCCTCTTCGCACAGGAGTCCGTCCGGAGAGACCTGGACCTCTTGAGGAAGCAGGGTACCCAGACGGAAATCAGGGGACAAGTCTTCTCGGGGAAGTTGTCGCCGGATGCCTTTTTTTAACTGGCCGTCTTCAAGCCAGTCTTCGGGCAACCGCTCGTTCAGGTCACCGCCTGGCCATTGCCGCTCGGGGTCGAGGAACAAGAAACCAGGCAACTGCTCTGGCGCGCCAAACCTCTCATTGAGGGAGCGTGGTACCGCCCGAAACACTCCGCCTTCGCGTTCTAGAAACACTGTGTAGTACTCTTGCCCGCACTCGCGACAGAAGGCAAGCGGCAGGAGAGTCTTGCCCCGGTCGCTGCCAGGCACGAAACGCTGGCCGGCCAGAGTCAGGTGCCGTTCTGCAGGGGGCTCGAGCGAGGCGTAGATGGTATCGCCCTTGCTGAAGAATTGGTGCAGCTTGAAGGCGAAAGGAGGTTGACCGGTCTCGGGGTCGTTCTCGCACATGTAGGCTCTAAGAAAGCCTTCCTGGATGCGCTCCTCGCAAATTTTCTGGTCTAGTCCGGTCAACTCGCTCAACTCGCGAGCCGCCCCTTCGGGGCCGCCGATGCTTCGGGGTGTGACTCTAGCCAGTTGGCCGGCGGGATCGGTCTTCAGGCCCACGGTGCTCTCGAGCCACGACGAGAGTGGATCTTGAAGGAATTCTGCAAGGCCGACTGGCCCCGCCGGAACAGGGAGGGGCTCTTGTAGTCGACGAATGAGCTCTGGAAGATCGAAGTCGGCCGGCGTAACCCGGCGCAACGTCTCGCCCACAACACAGTCGGGCTCAACTGTGGCTCCGAACAGACGCGAAGCATAGCCGGCCACGTCAACACGTTGTTGGGCGGGGTCGTGAGATGTGCTAAGCGTCGCAGAGGTTCCTACGCACAGCAGGTGCTTGGAACCGCTTCGCTCGCGGGCACGTCGCACGAGCAAGGCCACGTCGGCCCCCTGACGACCGCGGTAGGTATGCAGTTCGTCCAACACCAAGAAGCGCAGACTGCTGCAGGCCGTCAGAATTCGCTCGTCCCACGGGCGGGTCAACAAGAGCTCCATCATGACGTAGTTGGTGATAAGGATATCGGGCGGGTTGTCGCGGATTTTCTTGCGTTCTTCTTCTTTCTCCTGACCAGTGTAACGGGCGAAGGAGACTGGCGGCCGGCCCTCGGGGAAGCCCCACTCTAGAAATCGTGACAGCTCGTGCATCTGACTATTGGCCAAGGCATTCATTGGGTAAATGATTATGGCTCGGATGCCCTGTCCGCTGCCATTACGCAAGACCCAGTCTACGATCGGGACGATATAGGCTAGGCTCTTGCCGGAACCGGTTCCGGTTGTTAACACGTAGTGCTTGCCCCGGTTGGCCCGCTCGATGGCCTCGCGCTGGTGACGATGCAGGCGCATGGGCCGATCGATCTCCAGGTTTTTACTGGATTTGAGCCGGAAGACCTTTGCGCAGTCCGGGTGCAGAAGGTTTTCCTTTACCAGCTCCTCCACCCAGCCACCGGCCTCAAACGCCGGGTTCATCTGGATCAGCGGCTCCGGCCAGAGCTGGCCGGCGGCCATGACTTGTTCGACGTGGGCGCTGATGCGAGTGTCTCTTAGGTTCAGGAAGCTCTGAAGATAGGTGCAGTAGTCGCTTACTAATTGGCGACGTAACTGGAAAACATCCAGCGCGTTCTGAGTAATGGCGGGCGAGGGATGCATTTGACGAAACTTCGCGCCGGTCGATTATCTCCTTCTCGTGAGAGTGGTTCCTGGACCGGATGAATCACTCCGGAGTTCCGAGTTACTTGCGGGAAGAGAAGACGCCAGACGCAGAATGGATAGCCGTCCTATATGATGGAGCCCCACGAAGGAAGGAGACGCGGCCTGCATTGAAGGGCTGCCCTAGAATCCGGATGGGAGGAAGCTCGTGGCCAATTTCTGGATGGTCCGTGCAGGAGCAGCGGACGAGGACGCCCTGCAGATCTTTCTCAAGAAGGGTATTGTGGCAATCGGAGGCGCAGAGATTGGACCGCCTCCGGCTAAGGCCTCGAAGGCCGATCTCCTGGAACGCTTCAGGAAGGCCATCCCTGAGATGAAGGAAGGCAGCAGACAGGCCTGGGTCTCACAACAGTATCGCTTTATGAGTGACATCCAGCCCGGGGATCGGGTGATGACCTATGATCGAGGTGCCCGGATCTACTATCTCGGCAGAATTCTGGATGGTCCATCTTACGATGAAAAGCAGATTCCCAGCCTTCCGAACTTCCGTAAAGTCGAGTGGACGCATCAGGTCGCGCGAGACTCCCTATCCGCCCAGACCCGTAGCTCCCTAGGGGCCATCCAAACACTGTTTCGCGTATCTGACGAATCTGGGGAGAACCTCTTGCTACACGCTCACCCATTTGGCGGCGCTGCGTCAGAGGTCCATCTGATAGAGCCTGTCGAGTTAACCGAAGAGAAGAATCAGCAAGAGCAAGTTTCGGCAGAAATTCTGGATAAGGCCGAAGCCTTCATTGAGGATGCTATTGCCCGGCTCAGCTGGAGCGAGATGCAGGATTTAGTGGCCGGGATTCTGCGGGCTATGGGTTACCGAACCAAAGTCTCTCCCCCTGGCTCGGACCGAGGCGTGGATATCTTTGCATCCCCGGACGGGCTGGGTTTACAAGAGCCGCGTATCTTCGTCGAAGTCAAACATCGAAAGGGACAGATGGGCTCCCAGGAAATTCGTGCCTTCCTAGGCGGTCGGAGCACGCGCGATCGCTGCTTGTATGTAAGCACGGGTGGCTTCAGCAAGGACGCCCTTTACGAGGCTGCGCGGGCATCCATCCCCCTCACGTTGATCAAGTTGACGGACCTGCGCGACCTTCTTTTGGAATACTATGAGAGTCTTGATCCGGTCACAAGAGCTTTAGTACCTCTCCGCAGGTTCTACTGGCCAGAGCGATGACTTAACCGATTCAACCAGATCGGAAGGTAGGCTTCCCTCGACGGAGCTCTTGCTCAGCGGAGCGGCAGGTCTTTTAGCGCTTGGCGCATCCCTGCCACGAATCGGGCCCGCCAGTTGCCCAGCGGGAAAGGGAGCGCCTCGTTGTGCAAAATCTTGATGCCACCCGACACGAGCATTGGGGCAACCGTATCGTAGACCAAGCCGTGGCAGACAATCACCCCGAACTCCGGGTTTAGGGCGAGGCACTGCCTGACCAGCACTGTGGCCCCGGCTTGTAGAGCCGCTCTCCGAGCTGCCTTGGTTCGATGATTGACCGGTGCTTGGATGGCGTCAATTAGCCAGAATCCGTCGCACTGGAGCCGTTTTAGAGTCGACGGCTTGGTAGCCACGCTCTCAACCCCATAGACCGCCTCGGCGACTCCGCGGTAGAGGTTATCATGCTGGGTCAGCTGGGGCGCGTAAAAGTATCGCTTTGCACCGCCCGCAGGGTCAGGTGGCGATTCCCCGATTAGTAAGACACCTATCCTATCGGGCCGATGGTGATCACGAAGTTGGTGGTACCAGGCCACATGGCCAACCGGGCTGCTAAGCGTCATCGACAATAAGCCTCGTTTCGCTGAATGCTAGCGTAAGCCGAAATAAACCGCGAAGCAGTTTAGTCCAACGAACGGGTTCACTCCCGGTCTTACGAGGGATGAATGTTCACCTCCTTGGTTGCGGGCGCCCGGCTTGGTTGGGAGAATCTGTATCCCTCGAGCCGGCAGTACGCTCCAAACATCGATACTCACAGCAAACTCTCTGCGGGGGTCAGTTTCTGATGTCGCTTGACACAAGACTTGGTGCTGCAGATCGAGGCCAAGCTGGTACCGGTATGGGGCAGGGCGAGGGCGGCCTGTGGACAGCTTGGAAAAGCCGCCGCATGTAAGGAAATGGCGGCTTTACCAACCTGCCCACAGGCACGGGAGCCTCATCTTGGCGGGGGATAGGCTCTACCGCAGGGGCGCTACACGGCTAATCGATAGTCTCGACTTGGCGAAACCTTACGTCAGTTCCATTCTTAAATATGGGTTCAAAATGGACCGCCAGCCTGGACAATGGCGATGAGACTGTGTCAAAGCCAGGACGCTAAGCTCAAGTCAGGCTTGCGCTTTTGAACGCGTGGGAGCGGCCTTATTATTTTTTTGCTAGGAGCGGTAGAGCACACTCGAGGTGAAAATGGCTTGCTTCCTGCGCCTTGATCTGAACTTCCACCTGGTCGGCGTCCGGTTCAATCTTCTGGCGGCAATGAGAACAAGTTCTGTCTCTGCCCAGCCGGACTTCTCGGTCAGAGATAATCAGGGAGCGGATGTAAGCCGCACCGCCGCTCTCTTTAACCCACGCCACTAGCTCCGGGGTAAGTCGCACCCCCACCTGGGGAGCACCATCTGAACCCTCAGGATACTCCCTGGGTCGGCCACGTCCGCGCTTTGCAGCTTTTTGTTCAGGGCCCTTCACGTAGGAAAGTATAAGGCTGAAAAAATTTCCTGTCCAGGCGTTGACATTTTCCGATAATCGGTTATAATAATTGAGAAACGGAATATTTAAGCGCCTTCGGCCCGTCTCCGTGACCCCCCAATCTGCTCAAAGGAGTACCACTATGCCCTCTCATCGCGAAACCGTCCCCGAGAAAGCCACCCGCCTCAAGAAGAACTACCGCGTCATCCAGGTCACCGAGCGTGACTTCATGGTGATCGGCGACACCTCCACTTACGAAGTCCGCCGCTTCAACGGCGGATGGTACTGCAACTGCCGCTGGACCCGCTTCAACGGCACGCTCAAGCCCTGCTCACACATCCGAGCCGCCGAGCAAGCGCTACTTGACCCGGCATGCCAAGAGGTCGTCAAACCCCTGGCCCAGCTGCTGGCTGGGGCCATGAACTAACTGGAGGAAACCACCATGCCAGAAACCATCACCCGCAAGACCCTGACCGTGACCGAGGCCGCCACCTTCCTGGGCGTCTCGAGGCACTTCGCCTACCAGGCTGTCCGTGAAGGCTCCATTCCGAGCATCCGCATCGGCCGTCGAATCCTCATCCCGATCCACGCCTTCGAGCAGTTGCTGGCCAACGTTGGCAATGTCGCTATCTCGAGCAACTAGGCCCGCCTTACCCGGGCCAGGCCGGCCACCGGTCGGCCTGGCCTCAAGGCCATCTCCCTCCGCTGAGGTCTCTCCGGCCCATCTCCAAAACCCATATTTAAAAAAGTTCCTGACGAAGGTCTCGCCCAGCAGAGACCCTGTTCTCCGCCCGCCACCGCCACCTCGCCCCTCTCTGTACCGCCAAGATGATGCTCCCGTGCCTGTGGGCAGGTTGGTAAAGTCGCTGAATATTTTTCAAGACGGCGACTTTTCCAAGCTGTCCACAGGCCGCCAACGCCAAGCTCCCTTCTACCCGCCCACTGGAGGCCCCCTATGCAAGGTTCTGTCACTAAGCGAGACAAGCGCGGAGAAACCTGGCTGATCCGAGTCAGCCTGGGCAGAGATGCCGACGGGAAGCGGATCTACCGATCCGAGACTTTCCATGGCAAGAAGTCCGGCGCTCAGGACAGACTGCGCGACCTCATCGACGAGTTCAAGACCCACGGCGCGGACTGCCCCGAGCCGAGCAAGGAACTTCTGCACGAGTACCTGCTCTGGTGGGCTGAACGCACGCGGGACGAAGTGCGCCCCCGCACCGCGGCGAACCGGTTGAAGTGCATTAACACTTACTTCCCGAGCAATCCGGCCGCGATCAAGAAGTTCAGGCTGACCGACCTGGGCAAGTTGCCCCTCGGGAAGGTCTCGCCCACGGCGATCGACGAGCACCTCGCATCCCTTCGCCGTCCGAAGGCCGATGGCACGCCCCGCCTCAGCCACAGCTCGATGAAGAAGGTGTTCAGCATTCTCCGCCAGGCCCTCCGTTACGCCGTCCGCAAGAAGAAGCTCGCCGTCAACCCGGCCTCCAGCGATCTGATTGACGTGCCGAGGGCGCCGAAGCAGACGAAGGCTCTTGCTCTCACCATCGAGCAGGCCCAGACATTCCTCGAGTTCGCGGTTCTGGACAGGTTCCGAACCCTCTGGTTCGTGGCCCTCTTCACGGGCTGCCGCCCGGGAGAGCTCCTCGGGCTGGAGTGGAAGCACGTCAACCTGGAGAAGGCCGAAATCCGGGTGGAGCAGTCGCTGTATCGCCCGAAAGGCGGGGGTTGGACCATCACGGCCCCGAAGACGCCGAAGTCAAGGCGCACGATCCCGATCCCGGCGGAGGTCGTGGAGGAGCTCCAGCGGCACAGGCTAGCGCAAGACATCGAGCGCCTGGGCTGGAAGGCCGAGCACGACAGAGACTTCGTGTTCACGAACTACAACGGGAGCCCGCTCGTGAGTAACCACGTGACGGTGAGCAACCTTCATCCGCTGGCCAAGAAGGCGGGTCTGCCTGCCGGGTTGAATCTTTACTCGCTCAGACATGCCCATGCGACCATAATGCTGCACTCTGGGAATGACGCGCGTTTGGTCGCTGATCGGCTCGGGCACTCGGACGTGAGGCAGGTTCTGGAGACCTACTATCACCCGCCGAAGGACGCCCAGCGGGACGCAACCGCCAGGTTGGGGGCGGCTCTGCTGGGAGAGAAGAGACTGCGTCCGGTGGGGTAGTCTCAGAAATGGCTCAACCGTGCCGATCCGGAAACGGTGATCAAACGGTGATCATTTCGCCCACCAGCCGCCCCGCAAATCCAGTCGGGGCGGAATTCTAGAGGCCCCATGTAGGTTCCCCGGGTAAGAGCGACGATTCTTGCGTTTCGTGCGGGTTCGGGGAACCGTGACCTCATTCTAGCCGGCGAAGTCCCGCGTTGTCAGTGCGTTTTTCCCTCTCGTTCGATGGTCCGGCTTCCCGCCGACATCCTGACCGGAAAGGTGCTCGCCTGATTCAGGCGCTCGCCGCCTTGAGATTCACCACAGAAGTGCGACCACGTAGCCGGCCGTGAACAGATCCAACAGCCGCAGGCTTCCTCGGCCGCCGCGTTGAGGCCTGGGCGATATAGCTGCAGGGCCTGCTCCACGGCCGGCTTTGGCCGGCCTTGCCCGCTTGGCCATCCGCTGGCGCATGGCGGGGGGGACAGGTGCCGAGGGGGAGCCGACCCGGTTGGGGAATCCCTCGAGTGGCTACCGGGGCGTAACTCCGACCTTGACCAGCGAGCTGCCGTTCTGATACAGCTCGTAGCCCGAGATGCGCCATTGCTGGTCGGCGTCCTCGCTCAACCAGACGTACTCGGTGGCCTGCACTCCATCCTCGAAGCGGCTCATCACCTCGACCAGGACGTGAGCCTCGGCGCGCTTGCACTCCACCACTTTGTGACTCTTGCACTCGCCCAGCCGACCCCGGCCATCCTTGATGGTGTTGATCAGCCTGGCCCGGCTGATCCCCTCACGGGTAACCGCGGTCAGGCCGGCGTAGACCTGGCCGTTGTCGCCTGCGTCCACCCGGGCCAGCCAGCGCAGAGCCGTGCTCCTGGCCACCTCGTCAGTGGGGGCGGCGGCCAGCAAGAAGAGAGCGCAGACGGCCAGCAGCAGCCTCAAGCCAGCTCCAGCGTGCGGTCCAGGGGTTGAATGCGCTGCGCTTTGCCAGCCAGCACCTCGGCCAGGCTCTCGGCGATGGGCAGGATGCGCTGCAGCCAGAACCACTCGCCCCCGGCGTTGATCTCCAGGAACACGTAGCGGTCGTCCGGGGTGACGATGAAGTCAGCCGCGGCGTAATTGAGGCCGAAGTGCTCGGTGACCCGCAACAACCCCTCGCGCACCTTGTCGGGCAGCTCGTAGGGGTGCCAGGAGTCGATCAGACCGACCCCGTCGCGTCGCCAGTCCACCGAGCTGAGCTCGCTCTTTTGCGAGTCCACGTAGGCGGTGTGCACGCGCTTGCCGGTCACGGTCGAGCGCAGCTCGACCTTCTTGGGGATCAGGGCCTGAAACATCATGGGGGCATAGCGCAGGCCGTCGAGCTGCTCCAGGCTCTCCTTGCGGACCGGCGTGGTGAAGACCACTTGCTCCTCGCCCCCGCGATAGATGGCGAAACTGGACTGGGTCTTGGTCACGATGTTGCCGTCGTGGGCGTGAAAGAAAGCTTTAACCTCCTCGGGGTCGTTGGTGATCAGGGTGGGCGGGATCTCCAGGCCAAACTCGCGCGCCTTCTGAAGCTGCAGCTCCTTGTGGTCGGTCTTGCGCACGCAGATCAGGGGATCGAGCTGAAAGCACCCCATGGAGGCGATGCAGCCGTACATGGTGCGCCGGGCCTCGCCCACGCAGGCCTCGCGGGTGTCGCCGAGCTCGAGCGGAAGGCGGCCACCGGCGAAGTAGCGCCGATACCACAGGGCGCTCACCTCCGCGAGGTCGAAGCGCCCAGCCTTCGTTTCCAGCATCCGCCTTACCGGACCGTCGAAACTGGTGGTCAGGCGCACCGACACGGGGTAAAGATCGGTGTCCAGGCGAATGGGCTCCAAACCCAGGTCCGTCAGCGCCCGGGCCACCATCTTTACGCTGTCGTTGTCGTCGCTGCGGGTGACCAGCAGCACGCTCATGAGCGCTCCACCAGCGCCCGGGCGATGGTCTCGGCGATGGGCATGCCCAGGTCGCGCTCCAGCCAGCCCCATTCTCCGGCCGGGTTGCACTCCAGAAACCAGGGCTCGCCCGTGCCGTCGTCGATGAAGTCCAGGGCCCCGAAGCGCAGGCTAAGACGCTGAAGAAGCATCAGGATCTTGCCGTGCAGGGCGCCGTCAAAGGTTGCTTTCTCCCAGGCCAGGCCTGAATCGGCCGGGGCCTGGCGCCAGTCGATCATGTCGCCCAACCCGCGCAGACCGCCCACGAAGAGTTTGCCGCCCACGGCCACGGCCCGGTACTCGACCTTCTTGGTCAGCTCGGGCTGAAAGATCTGGGGCATCAGGCGCAGTTGCTCGAGCTGATCGAGATGCTCGGGCTGGACCCTTGTCGTGTAGCCAAAGGCGGGATGAGCCTGCATGGACTGCACCGGCTGCACCAGAAGCTTGGTCACCAGACGCGGATGGCTCTGAGCGAACTCGCGCACCTCCTGAGGACGGCTGGTAATCAGGGTCGGAGGCACGCGCAGGCCCACTTCTCGGGCCAGCTCGAGCTGCAAAAGCTTGGACTCGGCCGCGTCCTGGGCCCGCAGAGGGTTGATCCAGTAAGCTTGATCCAGCCGGTCGAAGGCGTTGAGGAAGGCCGTGCGGCAGGTCTCCGCGCTGAAGCGGGCTTGCTCAAACGGCAGCTCGGGAGGGACGTGCCCGGGATAGAGCCTGCGGTTCCAGACCGCAGTCGTCTGGCTCAGGGCCAGCGTCTGGCCCCCGGCCTCGAGAAAGCTGCCCTCGCCGGCTCGGGACGTGAGCGTATACTCCATCGGGAACCGGTCGGTGTCCAGGCGGAAATACTGCGCTCCAAAACGCTGCAGGGCGGCTTCTACGCCATCGATGGTGTAGAAGTCGCCCGCGTGGGTCAACAACAAGATCACTAGGCGGTGCGGACTCCTCCGTCTTCAGCGTCGGACGGGAACTTCTTGGTGACCGCGATGGGGCCGCCACCTCCCCCGTCCTCCCCATCGGATGGATACTTCATGGTCTGCATGGGCGGACCATTGTCGTCATCGGCCCGCACTTTGATGATGGGGCCGCCCCCTCCTCCATCCTCGCCGTCGGAGGGGTACTTCATGGTCTGCATGGGCGGGCCGGTGTCGTCGTCAGCTCGGACCTTGACGATCGGGCCGCCTCCACCGCCGTCCTCGGCGTCGCTGGGGTATTTCATGGTCTGCATGGGCGGACCGTTGTCGTCGTCAGCTCGCACTTTGACGATCGGGCCGCCGCCACCGCCGTCCTCC
>JAANMV010001478.1_pt1 | contig 25720 bp, 20 predicted proteins | sample 7279661 | NCBI WGS metagenome assembly JAANMV01 (sample SAMN14094540, study PRJNA606508) | bioreactor metagenome | isolation source: A lab-scale SPAN reactor treating ammonium-rich wastewater day 121 | place: Ireland: Galway | collected 2017-05-16
CTTTTTCATCGCCATTACGTGTTGCAATAATTTTATCCAGTTCATCCTGATAAGTTAACTGATCAACCAGACGCAACTTCAATGCATCATTTGCATTTTCAGCTGTGACGATCCTGCCGGGACGGCACCGCGGCCGCGGCGCCGTGGCATCTACGTGCTGCCGAACCTGCTGACGACCGGCAGCCTGTTCGCCGGCTTCTACGGCATCATCGCCAGCATCGATGGCCGCTACGAGCCGGCGGCCATCGCCGTCATCGTCGCCGGCGTGCTCGATGGCCTGGATGGCCGCCTGGCGCGCCTGACCCACACCGAATCGGAGTTCGGCCAGCAGTACGACAGCCTCTCCGACATGGTGTCCTTCGGCCTGGCGCCGGCCGTCATCGTCTACCAGTGGGGCCTGGTCCGCCTCGCCGACTACGGCTGGATCTGGGCCAAGCTGGGCTGGCTGGCGGCGTTCATCTATGCGGTGGCGGGCGCGCTGCGCCTGGCGCGGTTCAACGTGCGCATAGGCAGCACGGACCGGCGTTTCTTCGAGGGCCTGCCCAGCCCATCGGCGGCCGGCCTGATGATGAGCATGGTGTGGCTGGGCACCAAACTCGGCTGGACCGGTGTCTACGCGCTGGCCCTGGCCTTCGTCGTCTCGTCCATGGCGGGGCTGCTCATGGTGTCGCCGTTCCCTTATTACAGCTTCAAGGAGATCCACGCGCGCGGACGCATCTCCTTCACCTATGTGTTCGTCGTGCCGCTGGTGTTCGTGCTCATCGCCATGGACCCGCCCACGGTGCTGTTCGGCATCGGGGTGATCTACGCCCTGTCCGGCCCGCTGCTCGCGCTGTGGCGCCTGCGCCGCCGCCATGCGCGGCTGCCGCGGCAGGAACGCCAGACGGAACGGTGAGCCGGTGAGCGCGCGTCCGGCCCGCACGGCCCGCCAGCAGGAGGTGCTGCGCGCGCTCGGCATCGAGGTCTGGCAGCGGCGGGAGCCCGCGCCGGACACCGCGGACCGTCGGCTGACGGATGCCGAGCCACCCGACTGGGCTGCGTTGCGCGCCGCCGTGCGCGACTGCCGCCGCTGCGAGCTGCATCGGAGCCGCACGCAGACCGTCTTCGGTGTCGGCGACGAGTCGGCCGCCTGGATGATCGTCGGCGAAGCACCGGGTGCGGAGGAGGACCGCCAGGGCGAGCCCTTCGTCGGCCCGGCCGGCCAGCTGCTCAACGAAATGCTGCGCGCCGCGGGTGCCAGCCGCGAACAGGTCTTCATCGCCAACATCCTCAAGTGCCGTCCGCCGGACAACCGCGACCCGCAACCAGGGGAGGTCGCGGCCTGCGCCGACCACCTGGCTGCGCAGATCCGGCTGGTGGCACCGCGGCTGATCCTCGCGGTGGGGCGCATCGCCGCGCAGAACCTGCTGGGCCAGGACCTGCCGGTCGGCCGGCTTCGCGGGCGCGTCCACCGCTGGGGCCCGGCCGGCATCCCGCTGGTGGTGACCTACCATCCGGCCTACCTGCTGCGCTCGCCGATGGAGAAGCGCAAGGCCTGGGATGACCTGCGCCTGGCGCTTTCCGTGGCGCTGCCCGTCAAGCCATGATCGCCAATCCCAGCGCGCTGGCACCGGTCATCCGCGAGATGCGCCAGGCGGATGTGCCGCGGATCGCCGCCATCGAACGCGAGGCCTACGAGTTTCCCTGGAGCCCGGGCATCTTCCGCGACTGCCTGCTCGCCGGCTACACCAGCCTGGTGATGGAGCACCGGGGGGAGGTCAGGGCGTACGCCATCATGTCGGTGGCCGCGGGCGAGGCACACCTGCTGAACCTCTGCGTCGCCGTGTCGGGCCGCCGCGAGGGCCATGGCCGGCGCCTGCTGGAGGCGATCCTGGAGCGGGCGCGGCTCGCCGGCGCCGAGCGCATCCACCTGGAGGTGCGGCCGTCGAACGATGCCGCCATCGCCCTCTATGTGCAGAACGGCTTCGAGCGCATCGGTGTGCGGCGGCGCTACTACCGCGCCAGTTCCGGCAGCGAGGATGCCGTGCTGCTGGCCCGCGCGCTCGAGCGCCGGCCGCGACGCCCCTGATGCGCCGCGTACCGCTCTGGCGGCAGCCGCCCGTGCTCGGCTGGGCCCTGTACGACTGGGCCAATTCGGCCTTTGCCCTCAGCGTCATGACCAGCTTCGTGCCGGTGCTGATGGCCGGCTACTGGAACGACGGCGCGCCGTCCAGCGTCGGCACCTTCCGTCTCGGCATGGCCAATGGCATCTCCAGCCTGCTGGTGGCGCTGGCGACACCGCTGCTCGGTGCGCTGGCCGACCGCAGCGGCCGGCGCAAGGCCTGGCTGTTGTGGATCACGGCGCTGGGCTGCGCCATGACCGGGGCGCTGTACTTCCTCGCCGCCGGCATGTGGCTGGCCGCGGCGCTGCTCTACGTGGGCGCCTCCGCCGCCTTTGCCGCCAGCAACTCGCTCTATGATTCCCTGCTGGTGGATGTCACCCTGCCCGGGGATTACGACCGGGTTTCCGCCTACGGCTACGCCCTCGGTTACCTCGGCAGCGCGCTGCTGTTCACGCTCAACGTCGTCATGGTGGCGCGGCCCGCGGCCTTCGGCCTGGCCTCGGCCGACGACGCCATCCGCCTGGCCTTCCTGCTGGTGGCCCTGTGGTGGCTGCTGTTCTCGCTGCCGCTGGCGGCCTGGGTGCGCGATGACCCGGCGCGCGAGGGCGGCCCCGGGGCGCTGGTGGCCGGCTTCCGCCAGCTTGCCGCCACCGGCGCGAGCCTGCTGCGGCAGCCAGCGCTGCGGCGCTTCCTGCTCGCCTACTGGCTGTACATCGATGCCGTGTACACCATCATCAAGATGGCCGTGGACTATGGCCTGGCCATCGGCCTCTCGCGCCAGGCACTGATCCAGGCCATCCTGCTGACGAACTTCGTGGCTTTCCCGGCGGCGCTGGGCTTCGGCGCGTTCGCCGCGGTGATCGGCGCGCGCGCCGGCATCTACCTCGGGCTGGCGGTGTACCTGGCGGCAACGGCGTCCGCCGGCTTCCTCAGCACCGAACCGCAGTTCTATGTGCTGGCGGTGGTGATCGGCCTGGTGCAGGGCGGGGTGCAGGGCCTCAGCCGTTCGTTTTTCGCGCGGCTGGTCCCGGCGGAGCAGGCAGCGGAGTACTTCGGCTTCTACAACATGCTCGGCAAGTTCGCCGCCATCATCGGGCCGATGCTCACCGGCATCGTCAGCCTCGTCACGGGCAGCCAGCGGCTGGGCATCGTTTCGCTGCTGCTGCTGTTCATCGCCGGCATCGTGCTGCTCATGCGCGTGCCGGACGAAAGCCGCGCAGCCGCTGCCTGAACTCGTGTTCGCCGGCGGCATCGGCGCTGCCGCCGTAGCGCAGGCGCAGGTAGAGCTCGGTCATGGCCTGCACGTCGGCTGCGAGGTCCGGCCGCGCGGCCGCGACCGCGGCGGCATAGTGCTGCGCCGTCTCGCCGGGGCGCGGCGGACGCACGCAGCCCTCGAGCCGGCGGCAGAGCCGGGCGTAGAGCCGGACCACGTGGTCGCGCTGGCGGCGGCCCTGGCGGTGCAGGGCGAATCCGAGCAGCAGCAGGCAGGCGGTGGAGGCCAGTCCGGCGAGGAGCGCCAGCTGCATCGTCCGCGGCACATCGAAGCCCAGCGCGAGCAGCAGGTCGTCCTGCGTCTCCGGCCCGAAGGCCAGCACCCAGCGGTCCCAGGCTGCATTCGCCGCATCCCAGGAGAGCACCATGCGATTGACGAAGGGGCTGGAGCGCCACAGGCGGCCGGATGCGATGCCGGCCCGCGCCATGGTTTCCTCGATGCCGTTTTCGATGCGCTCGGGGGCCACGGCAGCGGTCGGGTCGATGCGGTGCCAGGCACCGTCCATCCACACCTCCACCCAGGCATGGGCGTTGGCCTGGCGCACGATCCAGTAATCGCCGAAGGGATTGCGGTCGCCACCCTGGTAGCCCGCGATGACGCGCGCCGGGATGCCGGCAGCCCGGGCCAGCACGGCCAGCGCTGAGGCGTAGTGCTCGCAGAAGCCGGTGCGGGTCTCGAACAGGAAGTCATCCACCGCCTCCTGCCCGAGCCTCGGCGGAGTGAGCGAGTAACGGAAGCCGTCGTTGCGGAACAGGGCGAGGGCGCGACGCATGAAGTCGCCGTCGCCGGCGGCATCCGCGCGCAGCTGCCGAGCCAGGGCCAGCGTTCGCGGGTTGCGCCCGGGCGGCAGCCGCAGGTTGGCAGCCAGCATCTGCGGCGTGGCTGGCGTCGCGGCGATGCCGCTGGCGACGGAGCGGCCGTGGTAGGAGAGCCGTTCCCAGTAGGGCTCGGCGCTGAGCAGCTGCATGGCCGGGCTGAGGACGGCGCGGGGTGCCGACCACTGCAGCGGTGTTTCCAGCGCCAGCAGCCAGCGCTTGCCCTGCGGCTCGAGGACCAGCTGGTAGCCGTACTCGCGTCCGCCGCTGCCCGCCGGCGGTGCGACGCCCTGCACGCGACGCGGACCGGGCAACGCTGACCAGCCGCGGCCGTCGAAGCGCTCGAGCACCGGGCCGCGCCAGTACAGTGCGCCGGTGGCAGGCACCGCGCCCTCGAAGCGCACGCGGAAGGCCACCTCGTCGGAGAGCCCCAGGGCACTGATGTCGCCGGGCTGGATCTCCTCGGCGAGGCCGCTGCGCCCGGTGGCCTGCGGGTCCGGCATGGCCCAGAACGGCCCGGGGATGCGCGGGAACAGGACGAACAGCACGACGGCGAGCGGCAGGCCCTGCAGCAGCAGGCGGCCGGCGACCAGCACCGCCTGCGGCAGCGGCAGCAGCGGCCCGCGGCGCACGGTCTGCACCAGCGCGGTGCCGATGCCGAGGCAGCCGCCCGCCAGCCAGGCGGCGGACCAGATGGCCTGCTCGCGCAGGAACACGGCAAACAGCAGGAACAGGGCGATGAAGACCACGAGGATGCGGTCGCGCTCGTCGCGTGTTTCCAGCAGCTTCATGCCGCCCATCACCAGCAGCAGGGCCGAGCCGGCCTCCACGCCGGAGATGCTGTGGTAGGTCATGACCACGGCGAGGAAGGCGAGAACGGTCACCGGCACGCGCAGCCACAGCGACGGCAGGCGCCAGCCGCGCTCGGCGGCGACGATGCGCCAGCAGGCGATGCCGAGCACCAGCAGCGCCACCCATGGCTCCACCGCGAACAGATGTGGCGCGCCGCCGAAGACCAGCGCTGCGGCGGCCCAGGCCATCTGGCGCCGCTCCCGGGCCGTATCCGGCGGCATGGCGCTGAGGGCCCCCGTCACGGCACCGGCTCCACGGGTGCTTCCACCGTGGCCAGGGCTGCCAGGCAGCGATGCAGGTGGTCGCGACCGCAGGCGGGACCGAGCCGGGTGCCCGGCAGGCGCAGCCCCCAGGCCGAACCGGCTTCGTGGGCATCGATGACCAGGCGTGCCAGGCGGGCGGCGCGCAGGTCGGCATCCCCCGGCACGCAGTCCCAGTCGAGCCACAGGCTGTCCTCGGCGCGGCCGCCGCGGTATTCCTGGACCAGCAGCTCGTCGGCACGGGCGTAATGACGCCAGGCCACCCGGCGGGGCGAGTCGCCCGGCTGGTAGCGGCGCAGGCCCGCGAAGTCGTCATCTCCCTGCACGCGCGGGCCCGGGTCCGCTGCCTCGCCGGCGGGTCGGCTGCCGGCGGGCACGCGGCTGGCGGGGCGCGGGTAGACCAGCGGCCGTGGCTCCATGTGCACCCAGGCCCAGGCGCGCATCAGGCCCAGCGGCGCGCGCGTGCTCAGGCGCAGCCCAGGCAGGGGCAGGGCGCCACGGCGCCGGGTGGCGAGCGGCAGGCACACGGTGCGCGCCTGCCGGGCCGCCAGCCCGCCGGGGATGTCGCTGCTGCCCGCCCAGTCGAGGACGATCTCCTCGCGCGCTTCGGCCGCCTCGTTGACCAGGGAAAAGCGCACCGACAGCGGATCGCCCGCGAACACCGGCTCGGCCCCCAGGTAGTGGATGCGCAGGCCGGCGAGGATGCGATGCGTGTGGTAGATGCTGGCGACGCCCGCGCCGGCCAGCAGGAAGGTCAGGGCGAACCCGAGGTTGTTGTTGTAGTTCATGGCGCCGGCGAGCATCGTCGCCAGCATCGCCGCGTACAGCAGGCCCGGCACCGTGGGCAGGATGTAGATGCGCGCCGATGCCAGCGTCAGTTGCGGCGGATCGCTGCCCTGGCGGCGCAGCGCCCAGCGCTGCAGGCGGCTTCGCCAGCGGTCGCGGAGGAGGCGCAGGGGCGAACGCATGCGCGTCTCGGGCAGCCTGCCGAGGATCAGCCCGGGGCGCTCAAGGGATGGCCACTTCGGCGAGCACCGCGTCCGCGGGGTTGCCGGTGGCGAAGCCTGCCTCGCCCCGCCGGCGCAGCCTGTGGCCCGCCACCGCGGCAAACACCGCCTGCACGTCTTCCGGATAGACGCCGCCGTGGCCGGCGATCATGGCCCAGCAGCGGGCTGCTGCCACCAGGTCGACCGCGGCCCGTGGCGAGAGGCCGAGATCGAACTGTGGCGCCTCGCGCGTGTAGCGGACCAGCGCCTGCACGTAGTCGAGCACGGCATCGGTGACCTGCACTGCGCGGGTGGCTTCGCGCAGCGTGGCGATCTCCTCCAGGCCCATCACCGGGCGCAGGCCGGCGATGAGGTGGCGGCGGTCCTCGCCCCGCAGCAGCTTGCGTTCCAGCGGCTCGGCGGGATAGCCCAGGCCGATGCGCAGCAGGAAGCGGTCGAGCTGGCTCTCGGGCAGCGGGAAGGTGCCGACCTGCTGCACCGGGTTCTGGGTGGCGATGACGAAGAAAGGCGAGGGCAGCGGGTGGCTGACCCCGTCGATGCTGACCTGCTGCTCCTCCATGGCCTCGAGCAGCGCGCTCTGTGCCTTGGGTGTGGCGCGGTTGACTTCGTCGGCGAGGATCACCTGGGCGAACAGCGGGCCCGGCTGGAAGACGAAGCGGCCGCTGCTGCGGTCGAAGACCGCGGCGCCGGTGATATCGGCCGGCAGCAGGTCGCTGGTGAACTGGATGCGGCGGAAGCTCAGGCCGAGGACCGCGGCGAGGCTGCGGGCGAGCAGCGTCTTGCCGACGCCGGGAACGTCTTCGATCAGCAGGTGGCCCTGGGCCAGCAGGCAGGTGATGGCGAGGCGGATCTCGTTCTGCTTGCCGAGGATGACCTGGCCAACCTCGCGGACGGCCTGCTCGGCGAGCCCGCGGGCCTGCCCGTGCCGCGAATCGATGGTCAGCGCCGAAACCCGTTCCGCCATGATGCTCCGCTCCGCGCGCGAGACGCGGACGCGCTCCCGATCATATCCGGGCATCTTGCCCGAGCACAGCGCCGGGCCGGGTTGAACTGCGCCACAGATTGGCCATGCCCGCGCCGGCGGCGGCTCAGGGCAGGTCGGTGCTGCCCATCAGGTAGCGGTCCACCTCGCGGGCAGCGGCACGCCCCTCGTGGATGGCCCAGACGATGAGGCTCTGGCCGCGCCGGCAGTCGCCGGCGGAAAACACGCCCGGCACGCTGGTCGCGTACTGGCCGTAATCGGCCCGGACGTTGCTGCGCGCGTCCACCTCGACACCCATCTCGCGCAGCAGCGGCTGCTCGGGGCCGAGGAATCCCATGGCGAGCAGCACCAGCTGCGCCGGGTGGGTCTGCTCGCTGCCGGGTCGCTCGCGCGGCACGCGCTGGCCCTGCTCGTTGCGTTCCCAGCCGATATCCACGGTGACCACTTCGGCAACGGCACCGCTGGCATCGCCCACCAGCCGCTTCACGGTCGTCAGGTAGCCGCGCGGGTCGTTGCCGAACCGGGCGGCCGCCTCCTTCTGGCCGTAGTCGATGCGATGGATCTGCGGCCATTCCGGCCAGGGGTTGTCGGCCGCCCGTTCACCGGGAGGCTGCGGCAGGATCTCCAGCTGGCGCAGGCTGCGGCAGCCCTGGCGCATCGCCGTGCCGACGCAGTCGGTGCCGGTGTCGCCGCCGCCGATGACCACCACGTCGCGGCCCCGGGCGTGGATCGGCGCCGCGTCCGGTGCCCCCGCGAGCAGTGCCCTGGTGCTGGCGGTGAGGTAGTCCATGGCGAAATGCACGCCCTTCAGGGCACGGCCCTCCACCGGCAGGTCGCGGGGCTGGGTCGCCCCGGTGCAGATCACGGTGGCATCGAAGTCCCGAAGCAGCAACATGGCCTCGACGTTCTCGCCGACGTGGGCGTTGCAGATGAACTTGATGCCTTCCTGCTCCATGAGGCGCAGGCGCCGCTGCACGACCTCGCGCTTGTCCAGTTTCATGTTCGGGATGCCGTACATCAGCAGGCCGCCGGGCTGGTCATCGCGCTCCAGCACCGTCACCAGGTGGCCGGCGCGGTTGAGCTGGGCGGCGGCGGCGAGACCGGCCGGGCCGGAGCCGATGACCACCACCTTCCTGCCGGTGCGAACCCGGGGCGGTTCGGGCATCACCCAGCCTTCCTCCCAGCCGCGATCGCTGATCGCCTGTTCGAGGTTCTTGATGGTCACCGGTGGCGCATTGATGCCGAGCACGCAGGAGCCCTCGCAGGGGGCGGGGCAGACGCGGCCGGTGAACTCCGGGAAGTTGTTGGTGCGATGCAGGCGCTCGAGCGCCTCTTCCCACAGGCCGCGGTAGACCAGGTCATTCCACTCGGGGATGAGGTTGTTGACCGGGCAGCCGGCCGTGGCGCCGTTGATGATGCGACCGGTCTGGCAGAACGGCACGCCGCAGTCCATGCAGCGGGCGCCCTGCTGGCGCAGGCGCTTCTCCTCCATCGGCAGGTGGAACTCCGCCCAGTCGTGGATGCGCTCGCGCGGCGTGCGGTCGACTGGCAGCTCGCGCAGGTATTCGAGGAATCCGCTTGCCTTGCCCATGATCAGTTACCACCCACCCGCGCCAGGTCGTGCGCGTTCTCTTCGAATGCCGCCATGATGGCTTCGTCGCCGCTGAGCCCCTGCTCGTGTGCGCGGCTGATGCACGAGAGCATGCGCTGGTAGTCGCGGGGCACCACGCGGATGAAGCGTGGCAGGCTGGTTTCCCAGGCATCGAGCACGGCGCGGGCGCGCTTGCTGCCCGTCAGCGCGTGGTGGCGTTCGACCAGGGTCTTCACGGCGGCGATCTCCCCGGGGTCTTCCAGCTTCTCGCTGCCCACCATCTGCCGGTTGATACGGCCTTCGGCGGCGCCGCTGTCGTCGAGGATGTAGGCGATGCCACCGGACATGCCGGCGCCGAAGTTGCGGCCGACCGGCCCGAGCACCACCACCCGGCCACCGGTCATGTATTCGCAGCCATGGTCGCCGACCGCTTCCACGACCGCGTCCACGCCGCTGTTGCGCACGGCGAAGCGCTCGCCGGCCATGCCGCTGATGAAGGCCTCGCCGCTGGTCGCGCCGTAGAGGGCGACGTTGCCGATGATGATGTTCTCCTCGGCGGCGAAACGCGCCGCCGCGGGCGGGTAGACGATGATCCGGCCGCCGGAGAGGCCCTTGCCGCAATAGTCGTTGGCATCACCCTCGATGGTGAAAGTCATGCCCTTGGGCATGAAGGCGCCGAAGCTCTGTCCGGCGGATCCGCGGAACCTGATGCGGATGGTGTCGTGCGGCAGGCCCCTGGCGCCCCACTTGCGGGTGATCTCGCTGCCGGTGATGGTGCCGACCACGCGGTTGACGTTGCGGATCGGCAGTTCGGCGCTGACCTGGGTGCCGTTCTCGATGGCGGGACGGCAGATGTCCAGCAGCTGCGTGCTGTCCAGCGACTTCTCCAGGCCATGGTCCTGGTCGATCTGGCGAAAGCGGCCGACTTCGGCGCCGACATCGGGTTCGTAGAGGATGTTGCTGAAGTCGAAGCCCCGCGCCTTCCAGTGCCGGATGGCCTGGCGCGGCTCGAGGCGGTCGACGCGGCCGACCATCTCCTCGATGCGCCGGAAGCCGAGCCGTGCCATGTGCTCGCGCACGTCCTGGGCGATGAAGCGCATGAAGTTGACCACATGCTCCGGCTTGCCGGTGAAGCGCTCGCGCAGCCGCGGATCCTGGGTCGCCACGCCCACCGGGCAGGTGTTCAGGTGGCAGACGCGCATCATCACGCAGCCGACGGCCACCAGCGGTGCCGTGGCGAAGCCGAACTCCTCGGCGCCGAGCAGGGCGGCGACGATGACATCGCGGCCGGTCTTCAGCTGGCCATCGGCCTCGACCGTGACGCGGCTGCGGAGCCGGTTGAGCACCAGCGTCTGGTGGGCCTCGGCGAGGCCGAGTTCCCAGGGCAGGCCGGCGTGGGCGATGGAGGTCTGCGGCGAGGCGCCGGTGCCGCCATCGTGGCCGCTGATCAGCACCACGTCGGCGTGCGCCTTGGCCACGCCGGCGGCGATGGTGCCGACGCCCACCTCGGCCACCAGCTTGACGCTGATGCGCGCCTGGCGGTTGGCATTCTTCAGGTCGTGGATCAGCTCGGCGAGGTCCTCGATGGAGTAGATGTCGTGATGCGGCGGCGGCGAGATGAGGCCGACGCCCGCCGTGGTGTGACGTGTCTTGGCGATCCACGGGTAGACCTTGGTGCCCGGCAGCTGGCCGCCCTCGCCGGGCTTGGCACCCTGCGCCATCTTGATCTGGATCTCGCTGGCGCTGACCAGGTACTCGCTGGTGACGCCGAAGCGGCCCGAGGCCACCTGCTTGATCGCCGAGTTCCTCGAGTCGCCATTCGGCAGCGGCTGGTAACGCTCCGGGTCCTCGCCGCCCTCGCCGGTGTTGGACTTGCCACCGAGGCGGTTCATGGCGATCGCCAGGGTCTCGTGCGCCTCCTTGCTGATGGAGCCATACGACATCGCCCCGGTCTTGAAGCGCCTGACGATGCTGTCGACGGACTCGACCTCGTCGAGCGGGACGGGGGTGCCGGCGGTGAACTCCAGCAGGCCGCGCAGGGTGCTCTTCATCTGCGACTGGTCGTCGATCAGCTCCGCATAGGACTTGTAGGTCGCGTAGCTGCCGGTGCGCACCGCCTTCTGCAGGCGGTGGATCGACTCCGGGTTGAACAGGTGGTGCTCGCCGTCCACGCGCCAGCGGTACATGCCGCCGGAGGGCAGGCTGTGGCCCTCGACCTGGCGGTCGGGGAACGCGGCGTGGTGGCGCATGAGTGCCTCGCGGGCGATCACGCCGATGTCGATGCCACCCACCCGGGAAGCGGTCCAGGTGAAGTACTCGTCGATGACGTCCTGGCGCAATCCCACGGCCTCGAAGACCTGGGCACCGTGATAGCTCTGGATGGCGGAAATGCCCATCTTCGACATGACCTTGACCACGCCCTTGGTCGCCGCCTTGACGAAGTTCTTGCAGGCCGTCTTGTGGTCGATGCCGGTCAGCACGCCGTCGTGGATCATGCCGTCGATGGTCTCGAAGGCGAGGTAAGGGTTGACGGCGCTGCAGCCATAGCCGATGAGCAGGCTGAAGTGATGCACCTCGCGCGCCTCGCCCGTTTCCAGCACCAGGCTGGCCCGGGTGCGCAGGCCTTCGCGGATCAGGAAGTGATGCAGCGCGGATACCGCCAGCAGGGCGGGGATGGGCGCGAAGTCGCGGTTGACGCCGCGATCGCTGAGGATGATGACATTCAGTCCCTCGTCCTCGATCATCCGGCGCGCACGCTTGCACAGGTCCTTGATCGCCGCCACCAGGCTCTTCTCGCCGCGGGCGACGCGGAACAGGCTCGGCAGCACGCCGGCACGGATGCCGGGCAGGTCGAGCCTCCGCACCCTGGCGAACTGCTCGTTGGTGAGGATGGGGCCGGCCAGTTCCAGGCGCCGGCAGTCGGCCGGCTGGGGCTCGAGCAGGTTGCCCTCGGAGCCGAGCCACACCTCGGAAGCCGTGATGAGTTCCTCGCGGATGCAGTCGATCGGCGGGTTGGTCACCTGGGCGAACAGCTGCTTGAAGTAATCGAACAGCAGCCGCGGGCGGTCCGAGAGGGCAGCGAGCGGCGTGTCGTTGCCCATGGAGCCCACGGCTTCGACGCCGTCGCGGGCCATGGGCAACATGAGCACGCGCTCGTCCTCGAAGCTGTAGCCGAAGGCCACCTGGCGCTGCAGCAGCGTCTCGTGGTCGGGCGCCGGCACCTCGGGCGCCGCGGGCAGCCGGTCGAGGTGTACCAGGTGCTCGTCGAGCCACTGCCGGTAGGGCCGTTCGCGGGTGATGCCGCGCTTGATCTCCGCGTCGTCGATGATGCGGCCCTGCACGGTGTCCACCAGGAACATGCGGCCCGGCTGCAACCGGCCCTTGCTGAGGATGTTCTCCGGCGGGATGTCCAGCACGCCGGCCTCGGAGGCCATGATGACCATGTCGTCGCGGGTGACGTAGAAGCGCGACGGGCGCAGGCCGTTGCGGTCGAGGATCGCGCCGATCTGCCGGCCATCGGTGAAAGCGATCGATGCCGGTCCGTCCCAGGGCTCCATCAGGCTGGAGTGGTACTGGTAGAAGGCGCGCGTCTCGTCGTCCATCTCGCCATGGTTGGACCACGGCTCCGGGATCATCATCATGATGGCGTGGGGCAGGGAGCGCCCGGAGAGCACCAGCAGCTCGAGCACGTTGTCGAACATCGCCGAGTCGCTGCCGTTCGGGTTGACGATGGGCGGGATGTTCTGCATGTCCTCGCCGAAGATCGCCGACTCGAAGCGGGCCTCGCGCGCCGTCATCCAGTTGACGTTGCCGCGCAGGGTATTGATCTCGCCGTTGTGCGCGAGATAGCGGTAGGGATGTGCCCGGTCCCAGCTCGGGAAGGTGTTGGTGGAGAAGCGCGAGTGCACCAGCGCCAGCGCCGTCTCCATGTCCGGATGGAGGAGGTCCGGGTAGTACCCGGTCAGCTGCTCGGTGAGCAGCATGCCCTTGTAGACGAGCGTCTTGTAGGAGAGGCTGCAGAGGTACCACTGCTCGGCGCCGTCCAGCGTCGAGGTGCGGATCTCGTTGTAGGCGCGCTTGCGGATCACGTAGAGCTTGCGCTCGAAGGCCATCTCGTCGGCGAGCTGCGGGTCACGGCCGATGAACGCCTGGCGCACGAAGGGCTCCGAGGCCCGGGCGGTCTCGCCGAGGGACTTGTTGCAGGTGGGCACGCTGCGCCAGCCGAGGAATTCCTGGCCCTCGGACTGCACGATCTGCTGGAAGCGCTGTTCCAGCTTGCGCCGCTTGCCGCTGTCCTTCGGCATGAAGATCGTCGCGCAGCCGTAGTGTCCGGGCTCGGGCAGCGTGATGTGGGCCTGCCCGCAGGCGCCGACCAGGAACTTGTGCGGCATCTGCATCAGCACGCCGGCGCCGTCGCCGGTGTTGACCTCGGCGCCGCTGGCGCCGCGGTGGTCGAGGTTGCGCAGCACCTCGATGGCCTGGGCGAGGATGCGGTGCGACTTGCGGCCCTTGATGTCGACGACGAAGCCGACGCCGCAGGCGTCGTGCTCGAAGGCGGGATCGTAAAGGCCCTGGCGCCCGGGAGGGCAGGCCCGCAGGGGGGCGGAGTCAGTCTCTCGTGCCGTCATGTGCAGCCTTCGCTGGCGGTGGTCTGGGGGGTGCGAATCGACTTCGCGGCGCGCCAGTCTACGGCGCCGGGGCCCCGCCGGAAAGTCTCGGCGCGGCCGGCGGGGGATGGCGCCGGCGAGGAGGGCGGGTGCCGCCGGCCGCCGCCGTTCAGGCCAGGCGGGCCAGCTGCTCGCCCAGCTGGCGGATTTCCTGTTCGACGGCCAGCAGCCTCTCGCGCTCCCGGGCCACCACGGCGGCCGGCGCGTGGCCGGCGAACTGGGGGTTGGCCAGCTTCGCCTCGACCCGGCCGCGGTCGGCCTCGGCCTTCGCCAGGGCCTTCGCCAGACGCTCGCGCTCCGCGGCGAGGTCGATCAGCCCGGCCATCGGCACCAGGATCCGGGTGCCGCCGAGCAGCGCCGTGGCGGACACCGGAGCCTGCTCGCCCGCATCGAGCAGCCGCAGGGACTCCAGCCGGGCCAGCTGCCGCAGGAAGGGCCAGTGGGCCTCCACGCGATGGCGGTCGGCGTCGGCGGCGTCCTGCAGCAGCACCGGCAGCGGCTTCGACGGGGCGATGTTCATCTCGCCGCGGATCTGGCGGATGCCGAGCACGAAGCCCTGTACCCAGGCGAGTTCGGCTTCCGCGGTCTCGTCGACGGGGAACGCGGCCGTCTCCGGGTAGGGCTGCAGCATGACCGAGTCGCCGGCGACTCCTGTCGCCGCGGCCACCTTGCGCCAGAGTTCCTCGGTGATGAACGGCATCAGCGGGTGCAGGGCACGCAGCAGCGCCTCGAGGACCTCGATCAGCGTGCGGCGCGTGGCGGCGCGCAGGGCCGGTTCCGCTTCGGAGCCCTGGAGGACCGGCTTGGTGAGTTCCAGGTACCAGTCGCAGTACTCGTTCCAGGTGAACTCGTAGAGCGCGCGGGCCGCGAGGTCGAAGCGATACTGGGCCAGCTGCTCGTGGACGCTGGCGATGGCGCGGCCAAGGCGCGAGCGGATCCAGCGGTCGGGCAGCGAGGCGGGGGCGGTGCCGGCCGCGGCCAGCTCCTGCCCCTCGACGCTCATCAGCACGTAGCGGGTGGCATTCCACAGCTTGTTGCAGAAGTTGCGGTAGCCCTCGATGCGGTTGAGGTCGAAGCGGATGTCGCGGCCGGTGCTGGCCAGCGCCGCGAAGGTGAAGCGCAGGGCATCGGTGCCGAACTCGGGGATGCCGTCGGGGAACTGGCGGCGGGTGGCCTTCTCGATCTGCGGCCTGAGCTGCGGCTGCATCAGCCCGCTGGTGCGCTTGGCGACCAGGGTCTCGAGGTCCACGCCGTCGATGAGATCCAGCGGGTCGAGGATGTTGCCCTTGGACTTCGACATCTTCTCGCCGTGCTCGTCGCGGATCAGCCCGGTGATGTAGACCTCGCGGAACGGCACCTCGCCGGTGAACTTCAGGCCCATCATGATCATGCGGGCGACCCAGAAGAAGATGATGTCGAAGCCGGTGACCAGCACGCTGGTCGGGTAGAAGGCCGCCAGCTCCGCGGTCTGCTGCGGCCAGCCGAGCGTGGAGAACGGCCACAGCGCGGAGGAGAACCAGGTGTCCAGCACGTCATCGTCCTGGCGCAGGGCGACGCTGCTGTCCATGCCGTGGTTGCGGCGAACCTCGGCCTCGCTGCGGCCGACGTAGACCCGGCCCGCCTCGTCGTACCAGGCCGGGATGCGGTGGCCCCACCAGAGCTGGCGGCTGATGCACCAGTCCTGGATGTTGTGCATCCACTGGAAGTAGGTCTTCGCCCAGTTGTCGGGAACGAAGCGGATGCGCCCGTCCTCGACGGCGGCGATGGCCGGCGCCGCCAGCGGCGCGATCTTCACGTACCACTGGTCGGTGAGCCAGGGTTCGAGCACGGCATTGCTGCGATCGCCGCGCGGCACCGGCAGCGGATGCGCGTCCACCTTCTCGAGCAGGCCGGCATCCTGCATCAGCGCCACGACCTGGCGGCGGGCCTCGAAGCGATCGAGGCCGACCAGCGCGGCGGGTATCTCGCCCGCCGGCAGCGCGCCGCCGGCGTGGTCGCCGGCGGTGATGCGCGCATCGCGATCCATGATGTTGATCAGCGGCAGGTCGTGGCGGCGGCCGATCTCGTAGTCGTTGAAGTCGTGGCCGGGGGTGATCTTGACGCAGCCGGAACCGAAGGCCGGGTCGACGTAGGCGTCGGCGATGACCGGCACCAGGCGACCGGTGAGAGGCAGGCGCACCTGGCGGCCGACCAGGTGGCGGTAGCGCTCGTCCTCGGGATTCACCGCCACCGCGGTGTCGCCCAGCAGGGTCTCCGGACGGGTCGTTGCCACGACCAGGTGGCCGCTGCCGTCGGCGAGCGGGTAGCGGAAGTGCCAGAGCTGTCCCTGCTCGGGCTCGGCGATGACCTCGAGGTCCGACAGCGCGGTGTGCAGCACGGGGTCCCAGTTGACCAGGCGCTTGCCGCGATAGATCAGCCCTTCCTCGTGCAGCGTGACGAAGACCTCGGTTACCGCGGCCGACAGCCCCTCGTCCATGGTGAAACGGTCGCGGCTCCAGTCCACCGAGTCGCCCAGCCGGCGCATCTGCCGGCAGATGGTGCCTCCCGATTGCTCCTTCCATTCCCAGACCCGGGCGACGAAGGCCTCGCGGCCGATGTCGGTGCGCCGCTGGCCGGCGGCGTTGAGCTGGCGTTCCACCACCATCTGGGTGGCGATGCCGGCGTGGTCCGTGCCCGGCTGCCACAGTGCGCGGTGACCGCGCATGCGGTGGTAGCGCGTGAGCGCGTCCATGAGCGTGTGCTGGAAGGCGTGGCCCATGTGCAGCGTGCCGGTGACGTTCGGCGGCGGGATCATGATGCAGTAGGGGGTGCCGCTGCCCGATGGCGCAAACAGGCCGCGCCGCTCCCATTCCTCGTAGAGGCGCTGCTCGATGCTGGCGGGGTGGTAGGTCTTCTCCATGCTCACGCGGTGTGCTTTCCTAGCGGCGGCCCGTGCCGGGGCCGAAATGTTCCTGCAGCACGTCGTCGATCAGGTCGGGCAGCTCGGTGCGCAGCCGGCCGATGACGTCGGCGAAGAGGTTGGCTTCCATCTCCCGGAGCGATTCGTGCAGCAGCCGCTCCATCAGCGCGTAGCCCTCGGTGGCGATGCGCGCCTGCAGCCCGGCCAGTTCGTCGGCCGTCACCACCAGCGGTGGCGAGGCCGGAGGCGCCTCGCCCGGCGTGCCGACCATGTCGGTGAGCACCGGGATCTTCTTCTCGGTCATGGCTCTGCTCCGATGTCGTGGCTGCTGATCTCGCGACCGGCCTCGCGGTAGCGGCGGAAGCGCTCGCGGCCGCGCTGGCGCCCGGCATCGGTGTCGTCGATGACCTCGGCGACGCGGGGAAACGTCGCCGCGAACGCCGGCAGCTCGTCGGCGAGATTGATCAGCAGTCCGGCAGCGGGCGGATTCCCGGGACCGTGCCCGATGGTCACCGGCGAACCCGCGGCGGCGTCCGCGGCGATGACCTCGTGGGGCACGAAGCTCCCCTGGCGGAAGGTCCAGAGCAGTTCGTCGAGCTGCGTGGCCTGTGCCGGCGAGCCGGCGTGGAGGTGCACGCGGTGCTGCAGGCGATAGGCCTTCTCGGCCAGCCGGCAGGCAAAGCGCAGCCTGGCGCCGGGATCCGCCACCGCCAGCACGTAGAAATCCACGCGACCGGGTTCGGGCAAGCTCATGTGCCCCGCCGGGCCCGGGAGCGGGCCGTCATGCTGCCGCCGCGCGGCCCAGCAGGTATTCCACCAGCAGGCCGACGGGCCGTCCGGTGCTGCCCTTCTGCGGGGCGGTGACCCAGGCGGTCCCTGCCACGTCGAGGTGCGCCCAGGGGATGTCGCCGGCGAAGCGCGAGAGGAAGGCGGCGGCGGTGATGGTGCCGGCATCGCGGCCGCCGATGTTGGCCACGTCGGCGAACGGGCTCTTCAGCAGTTCCATGTACTCGGCATCCAGCGGCAGGCGCCAGGCCGGGTCGTCGGCGGCCTCGCCGGCGGCGAGCAGCGCGGAGGCCAGCGGATCGGAGTTGCCCATGAGGCCACTGCGGTGCTTGCCCAGCGCGACGACGCAGGCACCGGTCAGCGTGGCGATGTCGATCATCGCCGCCGGTTTGAAGCGGGCGCCGTAGGTCAGCGCATCGCAGAGGATCAGGCGTCCCTCGGCGTCGGTATTGAGGATCTCGATCGTCTGGCCGGACATGGAGCGCACGATGTCCCCCGGCCGGGTCGCCCGGCCGCCCGGCATGTTCTCGCAGCTCGGTACCAGCCCCACGACGTTGAGCGGCAGGCCGAGTTCGGCCACCGCCTGCATGACGGCGATCACCGTGCCCGCACCGCTCATGTCGTACTTCATCTCGTCCATCTGCGGGCCGGGCTTCAGGGAGATGCCGCCGGTGTCGAAGGTGATTCCCTTGCCGACCAGGACCACCGGCGCCTTGGCGGCGCCGGCACCCTGGTACTGCATGACCACGAAGCGCGCCGGCTGCGCGCTGCCGGCGGTGACCGACAGCAGCGAGCCCATGCCGAGGCGGCGCATGCGTGCTTCGTCGAGCACCTGCACCCGCAGCTTGCGCTGCCGGCCTGCGAGTTCGCGGGCGCGCTGCGCCAGCCAGGACGGGGTGCAGACATTGGGAGGCTCGTTGCCGAGGTCCCGCGCGAGGCTGATGGCGCGGCCGATGGCATCACCCTGGGCAAGGCCGCGGCGGACGGCGGCGGCATCGTCGCCGGCCGCCAGCACCAGGCTGCGCAGCTTCGGCGGCGGATTGCCGGCCTCGCGCGTCTTGTGCGGCTGGAAGCGGTAGGCGGTGTCGTGCCAGGTCTCGGCGGCAATGCGGGCGCGGCGGCAGGCATCGGTGCCGGTGATATCCGCGGTGCCGAGGAAGGAGATCGCCTCCGTCACCGGCGAGCGGCCCAGCGCGAGAAAGGCGCTCCGCACCGCCTTGCGGAAGGCCTTGCGGTCGCAGCGCCCGCGTGCGCCCAGCCCGGCGAGTAGCACCCGCTGGGTGGCGAGCCCGGGCACCCGGGGCAGCAGCAGGCTGTCGCCGGCCTCCGCGCGGAAGTCGCCCTGGCGCAGCAGCCTGCGGATGAAGCCGCCGGCAGCGCGGTCGGCTTCGCGCGTCGCCGCCGGCAATGCGCCGTCGGCGAACACGGGCAGGATGAGACATCCCGTGCGCTGTCGCGCCACCGGGCCGGCCTTGACCAGAAATTTCATGTGATCCTCCAAGCCGGAACCCCGGTGCCGCGCGCCGCAAGGTGCCGCGTGCTCCTTGACGGCTGCGCGGGATGGGCCGGATGATTGCCTGGCGCCGCTACGGGCGCGCTCCCTCTCGTGCCTGGCGCGGTAGTCTAACGGATGAAGCCGAAACCTGGGCAAACCGCATGCAGGCGCATCCTGCCGCCGGGCCATGGCTGCCATCGCTAGCCGCTACATCCTGCGCGAGGCCGCACAGACCTGGCTGGCGGTGACCGGCGTGCTGCTGCTCATCCTCGTCACCAACCAGTTCGCCAAGGTGCTCGGTGACGCCGCCTCGAACAAGGTCCCCCGGGAAGCGCTGCTGCTGGTGATGGGACTGACCTCGCTGCAGTACCTGACCATCCTCATCCCGGTCGGCCTGTTCCTCGCCATCCTCCTGGCCCTCGGCCGCCTGTACCGCGACAGCGAGATGTATGCGCTGATGGCCTGCGGCGTGGGGCCGGCGCAGCTCTACCGGCCGGTGATGACGCTCGCCCTGGTGCTGGCGGCGGTGGTCGGCTGGCTGGCGCTCGACGTCTCGCCCTCGGCCATCCGCGAGGTGCGCCGCATCGGCCAGGAGGCGCGGGCACGCGCCGACCTGCGCATCATGGAGCCGGGCCGGTTCGTGAAGTTCGGCCAGGCCGATGCCGTGGTGTATGCCGAGCAGGTGACGGCCGACGGGCACCTCCACAACGTCTTCGTCCAGCGTCGTCGCGACGGCATCATCGAGGTGATCGTGGCCGCCGAGGCCCATCAGCAGGACACGCCGGACCCCAACGTCAAGATGCTCACCTTCGGCAACGGGCGCCGCTACGAGGGTGAGCCGGGCTCCGCGCGGTTCAAGGTGGTGGAGTTCGTCGAGCATGGCATTCCGTACTCGTTGCCGAGCCAGGTGCCGGTGAATTTCGGTGCCAAGGGACGCAGCGTCGGCGCGCTGCTGGAGTCCGGCAGCCTGGCGGATGTGGCGGAGCTGCAGTGGCGCGTCTCGGTGCCGCTCATGGTGCTGGTGCTGGCGCTGCTGGCCGTGCCCCTGGGGCGTTCCTCGCCGCGGCAGGGTCGCTATGCGGGGCTGGTGATCGGGCTGCTGGTGTACTTCAGCTACTCCAACCTGCTGGGAGTCGCCCGGGTGTGGGTCGAGCGCGGCAAGGTGCCGCCGCTGCTCGGGCTGTGGTGGGTCCATGCCGGCTTCATCGCCGCCGCGCTCCTGCTGCTGGCGGCGCGCTACGGCGCCTGGCAGCGCCCCTGGTGGCGGCGCAGGTTGCGGCCGGCATGATCATCATCCGCCGTTACCTGGCCGGGGCGGTGCTCGGCACCACGGCGCTGGTGCTCGGCGTGCTGCTGGTGCTGGGCGGCTGCGTCGAGTTCATCGGCCAGCTCGACGACGTGGGCACTGGTGGCTTCGGCATCGTGCAGGCGCTGGCCTTCGCGCTGATGCAGCTGCCGGACCTGGCGTTCACGGTTCTGCCGATGGCGGTGCTGCTGGGCAGCCTGCTGGGCCTCGGCGCGCTGGCGGGCGGCAGCGAGATCATCGCCTTGCGGGCGGCGGGGGCTTCACCCGTGGCCCTGGCCCGCGCCTTGGTCGTCACCGGGTCCGGTCTCGCACTGCTGACGCTGGTCATCGGCCTGCATGTCGCGCCGCCGCTGGAACGCTATGCCCGCCAGTACCGCACCTTCGCCATGCAGGGGCCCTCCGGTCTCGCCAGCACCGAGTCGGCATGGGTCCGCGACGGGGACGTGATCATGAACCTGAGCCAGCTGGGCGACCCGACCCGGTATGGTGGCGTGTACCTGTTCAGGCTCGCGCCACCAGGCCGCCTGGCGAGCGTGGCGCGGGCCGATTCGGCCAGCTTCGGCGCCGGCAAGGAGTGGACGCTCAACAATTTCGCCGAGTCCCGCTTCGATGACGGCGGCGTGACGGTGCGGCGCGAGCGTCGCTTTGCGGAGCTGACCGGCCTGAATCCCGAGCTGCTCAGCCTGACGGTGGTGCGGGCCGAGGCACTGGACGGGCTCGCGCTGTGGCGCTACATCCGCTACCTGCGCAGCAACGGGCTCGACTCGCGGCACTTCGAGGTGGAGCTGTGGAGCCGCATCGCCGCGTCGGTGGCGGTGGTGCCGATGTGCATCCTGGCGCTGGCTTTCTGCTTCGGGGCACTGCGCCGCGCCGGCACCGGTGCCCGCATGCTGATTGGCGTGGTCACGGGCCTCGCGTACTTTCTCGCCAGCCGCGGCCTGGCCGATGGCGGCGAACTCTACCGGCTCGATCCGCTGCTGGTGGGGTGGCTGCCGACCCTCCTGCTGGCTGCCGTCACGGCCATCGCCCTGGCGAGGGCGCGCTAGTCGTTTCCGGCGGCCGCCGGCATCACCCGCGTGCCGCTGAGCCGGTCATGCCAGCTGCGGCCCTGTGCATCGACGAGCATCCACCAGTAGCCGGCACCCAGCGCCGCCAGCGAGAGCAGGGCGGCGAGGAAGCGCAGCGCAGCCCTGGCCGGCAGCAGCCTGCCCCCGTCGTCGCGCTCGAGGCGGATGCGCCAGGTGCGCAGGCCGGGTGTCTGGCCACCGCGCGACCAGAAGCCGATGAAATAGGCGGCGACCAGCGCCAGCAGGAACAGGCGGTAGCCGAGGTGGCCGGGTGGCAGGGCGTCGCCGCCGCGGGCGATGACGAGAATGAAGGAGCCGAGCATGAGGATGCCGGCCACGATCAGCCAGTCGTACAGGCCGGCGGCGAGCAGGCGGAGCAGGGCCGCGGCCCGAGTCGGGGTGGTGGCGATGCGGACTCCTGTCGGCAGCGGCGCCTGCCCGGTGGCCAGTGGACAGCGCGGCTGCGATGGCGCTCCCTGCGGGAATCGAACCCGCGTTTCAGCCTTGAGAGGGCCGCGTCCTAACCGCTAGACGAAGGGAGCCGGCAACCGCATCGGGTGCCCGGGGTGCGGGCGGGCTGCTATTATAGGTACGCATGGCAATCCCACAAGCCGGGCTGACTGTTGACCGACTCCACACAAGCTGACCGTCCCGCACCCCAGATCATTCCGCGGTCCGAACACAACATCTCCAGGGCCGATATCTCCCGGCCGGCACTGAAGGTGCTGTATCGATTGAAGGATGCCGGCTACCAGGCATTCCTCGTCGGCGGCAGCGTGCGCGACCTGCTCCTCGGCCGGCATCCGAAGGACTTCGATGTTGCCACCGATGCGCATCCCGAAGACGTGCGCGCGCTGTTCGGCAACAGCCGGCTCATCGGCCGCCGCTTTCGCCTGGCGCATGTGCGTTTCGGCGGCGAGATCATCGAGGTGGCGACCTTCCGCGGCCTCGGCACGGAAGAGGCGGCCAGCGAGCACCGCGAGGTCTCGGCCGAGACCGGCCGCCTGATCCGCGACAATGTGTATGGCACCATCGAGGAGGACGTGTGGCGCCGTGATTTCACCGCCAACGCCCTCTACTACAACATTGCCGACTTCTCCATCTGGGACTTCACCGGCGGTGTCGCCGACATCGGGGCGCGGCGCCTGCGCATCATCGGTGACCCGGAGGCGCGCTTCCGCGAGGACCCGGTGCGGATGCTGCGGGCGGCGCGGTTCGCCGCCAAGCTCGGCTTCGAGCTGGACGCCGAGTCGGCGGCGCTCATTCCCCGCCTGGCCCACCTGGTCGGTGGTGTACCCCCGGCGCGGCTCTTCGACGAGTTCATGAAGCTGTTCCAGAGTGGCCATGCGCTGCAGAGCTACCGCCAGCTGCAGCGGTACGGCCTGTTCGGCCAGCTGTTTCCGGCGACGGCCGCATGGCTCGGGCCGGGCACGGATGCGCGCGGGCGATTCCTCGAGGCCGCGCTGGCCAGTACCGATGCGCGCGTGGCCGAGGACCGCCCGGTGACGCCGATGTTCCTGCTGGGCGTGTTCCTCTGGGGCCCCGTGGCGGACCGGGCGGCTGCGCAGGCAGGGCAGGGCATGTCGGATTTCCAGGCGCTGGCGGTGGCAGCCGCCGAGCTGACGCGCGAGCAGACCGAGCGCATCGCGGTGCCGCGCCGCTTCTCCATCCCGATGCGGGAAATGCTCCAGCTGCAGATCCGCTTCGACAAGACGCGCGGCGCCCGCGCCCTGGCCTTCATCGAGAGCAAGCGCTTCCGCGCGGCCTATGACCTGCTGCTGCTGCGCGCCGCTGCCGGCAATGCGGATGCGGGCCTGGCGCAGTGGTGGACCACACTGCAGGGATTGTCTCCGGAGGAACAACGCCGCGAACTCGGCCTTGGCCGTGCCGGCACGTCGGGACGCCGCCGTCGCGGGCGCGGTGGCCGCGGTGGCCACGCCGTCGACGACGCCCACGGCGACCGGCAGCCGGCCTGAGCCGCGCCGCCACGGCTGTCGGGTGGGTGATGCCCGAGCCTGTCTGGACCCCGGCCTACGTCGGCATGGGCAGCAACCTCGATGATCCGGTGCGCCAGCTCGACCGCGCCACGGCCTCGCTCGCTGCCCTGGATGCGACGCGGCTGGTGGCCGTCTCCGCGTATTTCCGCAATCCGCCCTTCGGTCCGGTCAGCCAGCCGGATTTCGTCAATGCGGCGGCAGCCCTGCTGACGCGACTGGGGCCCGCCGAGCTGCTGGCGGCGCTCAAGCGGATCGAGCATGCGCAGGGACGCGAGCCGTCGCCGGCCCTGCGCTGGGGGCCGCGTGTCCTGGACCTCGACCTGCTCGTCCACGGCAGGCTGCGGCTCGACCTGCCGGGCCTGGTGCTGCCGCATCCGGGCATTGCCCAGCGAAATTTTGTATTGTTGCCGCTGGCGGAGATCGCACCCGGATTGGATGTGCCGGGGCTGGGCCGGGTCCGCGACCTTCTGGGTCGCGTGGACGGGACGGGCATGGAGCGCCTTGCCTGACTGCAAGCCATCGCCCCCGATGGCGGTGTCGAACAAGAACAAAGCAGCACGAGCGCATGGCGGAACGGCGGCATATTGTCATCGAGGGCCCCATCGGCGTGGGCAAGACCAGCCTGGCGCGTCGCCTTGCCGGCAGCATCGACAGCGAGCTGATGCTGGAGGAGGCAGAGGCCAATCCCTTCCTCGAGCGTTTCTACCGGGATCCGCGCGGCGCCGCCCTGCCGGCCCAGCTGTTCTTCCTGTTCCAGCGCGTGCGGCAGATCGAGCAGCTGCGCCAGCACGAACTGTTCCATCCGACCCGCATCGCCGACTTCATGATCGAGAAGGACCGGTTGTTCGCCGAGATCAACCTCGACCGGCACGAGCTGTCGCTCTACGAGAAGGTCTGGGATTCGCTCGACATCCAGCCCCCGGTGCCGGACCTGGTGGTGTACCTGCAGGCGCCCGTGGACACGCTGCTGTTCCGCATCGCCCGTCGCGGCCTGGAGCACGAGCAGCAGATCAACAGGCGTTACCTGGAGCGGCTGGCCGAGGGCTATGCGCGCTTCTTCCACGGCTATGACGCGGCCCCGCTGCTCATCGTCAATGCCGCGACCCTCGATCCGGTCCATAATGACGAGCACTTCGGCATCCTGAACGAGGCAATCGGCAGGGTCCGCAGCGGCAGGCACTTTTTCAACCCTGTGGCTGCCGCGCTCGCCTGAGTGGCGCAGCCCGGCTGGCGGAGAGGAAACTTGGCCTACAAGCAGCTCCAGCAGCGCGGGATGCCGCTGCCGCCGGTGACGGTCACCACGCTGCGCAACATGAAGGCCGAAGGCGAGCCGATCGCCTGCCTGACGGCTTATGACGCCAGCTTCGCCACCATCGTCGAGGAAGCCGGGACCGACGTGGTGCTGGTGGGTGACTCACTGGGCATGGTCATCCAGGGCCACGACACCACGGTGCCGGTGACGGTCGCCGATGTGATCTACCACTGCCGGGCCGTCGCGCGCGGCCTGCGCCGCGCCTTCCTCATGGCCGACCTGCCGTTCATGAGCTACACGACGCCGGTGGTGGCGCTGGAAAATGCCGTGCGCATGATGCAGGAGGGCGGGGCGATGATGGTGAAGCTCGAGGGCGGCCTCGGCCAGCTGCGCATCGTCGAGCACCTCGCCCAGCATGACATCCCGGTCTGCGCCCACATCGGCCTGAAACCCCAGTCCGTGCACAAGCTGGGCGGCTTCCGCGTGCAGGGCCGCGATCAGGCGCAAGCGCTGCGCATGATCGAGGAGGCCACTGCGCTGGAACACGCCGGTGCCGATGTCATCCTGCTCGAGTGCGTGCCGAGCGAGCTCGGCCAGGCGGTGCGCGATGCCGTCGCCGTGCCGGTGATCGGCATCGGTGCCGGGCCTGCGGTCGACGGGCAGATCCTCGTGCTGTACGACATGCTGGGCATCACCCAGGGGCGCCTGCCGCGCTTCGTGCGCAATTTCATGGAGGGGGCCGATTCGGTCGCGTCCGCCTGCGAAGCCTACGTGCAGGCGGTCAAGGAACGGCGCTACCCCGCACCCGAGCACTGTTTCTCCTGAGCGGCAGCGCGTGAGGATCCTGCGCAGCACCGTCGCGGTACGGCGCCTCGTGCGCGCCTGGCACGTCGCGGGTGAGCGCATCGCGCTCGTGCCGACGCTCGGCAACCTGCATGCCGGCCACGTCAGCCTGGTCGGGATCGCCAGGCGGCGCGCCGACCGGGTGGTCGCCAGCATCTTCGTCAACCCGACGCAGTTCGGGCCCGGCGAGGACTACGCCAGCTATCCGCGCACCCTGCGGGCGGATGCGACCCAGCTGCGCGCAGCCGGCGTCGATGCCCTGTTCCTGCCCACGGTGCAGGTCATGTATCCCCGGGGAGATCGTCAAAGCGTCAGTGTCACCGTGCCCGGCCTGTCGACCGATCTCTGCGGCGCCCACCGGCCCGGGCACTTCGACGGCGTGGCCTCGGTGGTACTGCGGCTGTTCAATATCGTCACGCCCGATGCGGCGGTGTTCGGCGAGAAGGACTACCAGCAGCTGGTGCTGTTGCGGCGGATGGCCAGCGACCTGCACCTGGACCTCGACATCCGCGGCGCGCCCACGGTG
>JAANMV010001479.1_pt1 | contig 25709 bp, 21 predicted proteins | sample 7279661 | NCBI WGS metagenome assembly JAANMV01 (sample SAMN14094540, study PRJNA606508) | bioreactor metagenome | isolation source: A lab-scale SPAN reactor treating ammonium-rich wastewater day 121 | place: Ireland: Galway | collected 2017-05-16
TTGGCTGGCCAGGCCGCCGGGTGAAGGCTGGCAGCTCGAACGGTTAGGCGAGGCAGGAGGAGCGGTGTGAAGTACCTATGATGGCGATCACCACCAGCAGCTCGATCAGGGTGAAGCCGTCACGACGTCTGTTCATGTCGATCTCCCATACGACCGCTTGACAGCGCGCGCTGGGCTGGGCCCTCGATCGGTCGAAGGCCGCTGCCCCTTCGATCACGGAGTGTCCCACAGGTGGGTGAAGCGCCTGTCGGCCCCTGTGCATGATCCTACTGTCTGGCCGAAGCCGGAGTCAAGCTCTCCGCCAACAACCCTTGCGCCGTGTTGGCCCGGTCCGCGCCGGCGGCGCCGCGGCCCGTTCCGAATCGGGTACAATGTCCTGGACGGAGCGTTCGTCAGGCGAGGTCGGCGATGGTCACGATGGCCGAGATCGAGGCATTGGGCCGACGCATCGGCGAGGAGTTCGGCGCCGAGCGGGTGGTGCTGTTCGGGTCGTATGCCCAGGGCGAGGCGCGTCCGCACTCGGACGTTGATCTGCTGGCCATCATCCCCAACGTTGCTCGACCCGTGCGCAAGGAAGCCGAAATCCTGGCCCGGCTCCGGCCGCCATTCGCGCTGGACCTGCTGGTGGACACGCCGGAGCACCTGGCGGCCCGGCTGGCGATGGGCGACCCGTTCCTGACCCGAATCGTTTCTGAAGGCAGACCCATCTATGGACGCCTTGCTGGCTGAGTGGATCGACAAGGCCGAAGCCGACGCCGTGGCCTTCGAGCATCTCTACGCCGGCGGCGAGCCGCGGCTGGCCGACGTGGTCACGTTCCATGCCCAGCAGTGCGCCGAGAAATATCTCAAGGCCAGGCTCTATGCGGCGACCGGGTCCGAGCCGCCGAGACAGCATGACCTGCTGGTGCTGCTCAACGCGGTGGCGCCGCACGAGCCAAGCTGGCAGGCCTTGGTAGACGACTTGGCTCTGCTGTCGCGGTTCGCGACGCGCTATCGATACCCCGGCCTGACTGCGACGCTGGAGGACGCAACCGATGCCGTGGCGGCCTGTCGCCGCTTCCGCTCCGCGGCGCGACAGGCGCTCGGGCTTGACCAGCGACCGGCGGTCTAACCGCGGCGACGGGCGCCAAGCTCAGCTCATCCCCCGCCATGCCCGCGTCGCGCCGAAGGCGTGCCGGGGCGGGGCGGGCCGGTGACGATCATCAGCCAGGAGCCGTCCTTCAGCCGCACCGCGCCGGGGTCGGCGCCGGGGACGCGGAGGGTGGGGGAGGCCGTCTTCCAGGTCGCGCCGTCGGCGCTCTCCAGCGGCCAGGGACCGCGGCCGGTGCCGAAGAAGAGCAGGCGCCGGCCGTCGTTGACCGCGCAGCCCAGCCATTTGCCGCCGGCACAGGTCACGTCGGCCTGCCGCTCGAAGGTCAGCCCGTCGGCGCTGATGGCGTGGTAGCCGCGCCCGCCCGAAGCCGGCTCGCCGCGGGCCATGCCCCGCTGCATGTCCTCGGGCGTGCCGTTGTCGGGCACGTAGAGGTGGAACACGCCGTCGTGGAACGCGGCCGCGCAGTCGATCACCACCCGGCCCTCGACCGCGAAGCGAATCCCCGGCTCGAACTCGTAGGTCACGCCGTCGCGGGCGACGGCCGAGTAGATCCGCGGCACGCTGCGCCGGAAGTCGGGGCTGCCGTTCGAGGTGAAGTAGAGCCGCACCCGGCCGTCGGGCAGCGGCACCAGGGTGGGATCGAACGGCCGGGCGAGACCGGCCTCCAGCCCGTTGACCGCGATCGGCTCCGGCGTGGACCAGGTGCCGCCCTCGTCCTTCGAGAAGCTCACCGCGACGCGGTCGAAGTTCCGCTGGTCGTCGGCGGGGAAGTGCTGGAAGGCGGCGATCAGCCGCCCGTCCGCCAGCCGGGCCACGCTGGGCACGCCGGCCCGCGAGAAGGTCCACAACTTCTGTTGCCGGCCGTCGGCGCCGACCCGGTAGACCAGCACGTCGTTGTCCCACGGTCCGGGCTGGTCGGTGCGCGGCTCGGCCGGCGCGATGGCCGCCAGGGCGAGACTGAGCAGGCCAAGGGCGGCAACACTCCGGGCGCCGGTCATGTCGAACTCCGCCGGGCGCTCCGCGAGCTGTTCTTGCCCGCCACTCGCCCGATGCGGTCTTGATTACCCATGACTCCGATTCAGGCTGTAACCGAAACGCGAACAACGCGCCGGCCGGCGGACGTAAGTGCTCAGGCACCGCAAACCCCGTTGAGGAGCGGCTTTCCCATGCGCCAGCTTCGCTGGCGCAGCCCTGCAAGGAGGGGACTAAGGGGTGGTTCGCCACCGACCACGCCACGCCGAGCGAACCACCCCTTGATCCCCTCCTTGCAAGGAGGGGAAAGGGTGATCCAGGTCGAGAACTGGTGGCTGAGTAGTTACCGGCGGCCTTGGAGGAGGGGTGGGGGACCGGACGAACGGGGCGACCCATGAAGCCGCTGATTGGGATCATCGACTGGTCCAAGGCTCCGCTGAGCGAGCCCGAGTCCGTGATCGAGCGGGAAGTCGTCGGCGACGCGGCGGAGGTGCGCTACTACCTGTGCGCCGGCGACGACGAGTTCACCGACGAGATCCGCGGCGCGCGGGCGCTGATCGTCTGGCACAACACGCCGATCACCGCCGCCGGGATCGCCCGGCTGAGCAACTGCCGGGCCATCATCCGCAATGGGGTGGGCTACGACAGCGTCGACGGGGACGCCGCCCGGGCGCGGGGCATCGCGCTGTGCAACGTGCCGGACTACGGCACCGAGGAAGTGGCCGATCACGCCCTCGCGCTGGCCCTGGCGCTGTGCCGGCAGATCTTGCCGCTGGACGCGGAAGCCAAGCGCCTGGGCTGGCGGATCACCGTCGAGCCGAAGCTGAGGCGGCTGCGGGAGCTGACCTTCGGGGTGGTCGGGCTGGGCCGGATCGGCACGGCGGCGGCGCTGCGGGCCAAGGCGATGGGTTTCCGGGTGTGCTTCTACGACCCCTATCTGCCCAACGGCGTGGACAAGGCCGTCGGCCTCGCCCGAGCCCGGTCGCTGGACGAGCTGCTGGCGCAGGCCGACGTGCTCTCGCTGCACTGCCCGCTGACCGCCGAGACGCGCCACCTGATCGCCGAGCGCGAGCTGGCCCTGCTCAAACCCGCTGCGTTCGTGGTCAACACGGCCCGCGGCGCGGTGATCAAGAAGGCAGCCATCCTGGCCGCGCTGCGCGAGGGCCGGCTGGCCGGCGCGGGGCTGGACGTGGTCGAGGACGAGCCGCTCCAGACCGCCGAGGAGGCCGCCACGCCGAACCTTATCGTGACCTGCCACGCGGCCTTCTGCAGCGTCGAGTCGAAGCGCGAGATGCGGGCCACCTCGGCGCGGATCGCCCGGGCCGCGGTGCTCGACCAGCCGCTGGAGAACGTGGTCAACGGAGTGCCGGCCTGACCGGGAGGCGCGCGATGAAGCTGCGGAACAAGGTCGTGATCGTCACCGGCGCCAGCAAGGGGCTGGGCGTCGGCATGGCCGAGGAGTGCGCCCGCGAAGGGGCGGCGGTGGTCCTCGCCGCGCGGTCGGTGCCCGAGCTCGAAGTGGTCGCCGGCCGCATCCGCGGCTCCGGCGGCCGGGCCGAGGTCGTGCCGACCGACCTGAGCCGGCCCGCCGACCTCGACGCCCTGGTGGCCCGGACGCTGGCCGCCTTCGGGCGCGTCGACGGGTTGATCAACAACGCCGGCGTCAACTACGTGAAGCCCTTTCTGGAAATCGATGCGGCCGAGTGGCGGCGCGTGCTCGAGGTGGATCTGACCGGCTCGTTCCTGCTCACCCAGCTTTGCGCTCGGCGGATGAAGACGCAGGGCACGGGTGGGTCGATCGTCCAGATCGCCAGCGTCCACACCCACGCCTCGCTTGCCGGCGCCGCGCCGTATGACGCCGCCAAGCACGGCATGGTCGGTTTCAGCAAGGCCGCCGCGGTCGAGTTGGCGCCGCTCGGCATCCGGGTCAACATCCTCTCCCCAGGCCTCTGCGCGACGGAGATCTGGAAGGACATCGTCGCCGCCGCGCCCAGCGAGCGGGAGTGCCTCGACTACTGGCACGCCAACATCCCTGGCCAGCGGCTGATCACGGCGGAGGAGATCGCCCGCTGCTGCGTCTTCCTGCTGTCCGATGACTCGTCGTGCATCACCGGCGCGAACCTCTTCGCCGACCTCGGCATGACCAGTCTGCTGGTCAGCCGCGAGCCCTACGCCTCGCAGGCCATCACGGACACCAGCCAATGACCCCACGCACGGCCCGCCTCCTGGTCGACAACCGCGCTGAGCATGGCGAGGGACCGATCTGGGACATCGCGCGCGACCGGCTGCTGTGGGTGGACCTCACGGGGTGCAAGCTGCACGCGCTCGATCCGCGGACCGGAGCCGTCGAGACGCGTCAATTCGCCGAGCCGGTCTGCGCCGCCGCGCCGCACGCCGACGGGCGGCTGCTGGTCGCCTTCGCCAAACGCTTGGCTTGGGTCGACTGGGATGCCGGTGAGGTGATCGAGGCCGTCGGCGAGGTCGAGCCGGAGCTGCCGGACAACCGCTGCAACGATGGCAAGCTCGATCCGGCCGGCCGGTTCTGGATCGGCACCATGTCCAGCGGCGGCGCCGTGGCCGGGGCGGGGGCGCTCTACCGGCTGGAGACCGACGGGCGGCTGACGCGCGTGCTCGACGGCCTGACCATCGCCAACGGTCTGGGCTGGAGCGCCGACCGCCGGACGATGTATTTCATCGACTCGCCGGTGCGGGAGGTCTGGGCGTTCGACTACGATCCGGCGGATTCGTCCATCGCCAACCGCCGGGTGGTGGTCCGCGTGCCCGAGGAGCTGGGTGTGCCCGACGGCCTGTGCCTCGCGCCGGACGGCACCCTCTGGGTCGCCCACTGGGGCGCCGGCTGCGTCTGTCGCTGGGATCCCGGCTCCGGGCAGTTGCTCGACCAGGTCGTGACCGGCTGCCCGCACACCTCTTCGTGCTGCCTGGGACCGGACGGCAGCCTGTACCTGACCACCTCCCGCCTCGGCCTGGACGACTCGGCGCTGGCCGCCGCGCCGCATTCGGGCGGGCTGTTCGTGCTTCGGCCCTGACCGCTCGGGAGCCTGCCATGCGCGAGCTTCAGACCTTCTCCTGGGACCTGGCCGGCGGCGACATCACCTTGTTGCCTGACCGCGGACGCGTGCTGCAAGTGACCGTCGGCGGCCTGGCGGCCTACTGGCGCAACCCGGCCTGGACCGGTGATTGGAACGTCGGCGGCGACCGCCTGTGGGTCGCCCCGGAAGTCGATTGGCACTGGCAGACCCTCGTGGAGCCGGACTTCACCAAGTACGGGGTGCCCGCGGCCGTCGATCCCGGGCGGTGGCAGGTGGACGTTTTCGAGCCCGGCTTCTGCCAGGTCCGCCAGACCGTCCGGCTCCGCAGCCACCACCGCGACAGTGGGGTCACCATCGAGCTGACTCGCTCCTTCAGCGCCGTGGAGCTGCCCGAGACACCGTTCTTTGCGGCCAGCGTGGGCTACGGCACCGAGACCGAGCTGCGCCTCGTCGACGGCACGCCCGGCCAGGCCGTCGGGTTGTGGACGCTGCTGCAGGTGCCGCCCGGCGGCGAGATGATCCTGGCCGGGCCGCGGCCCACGCCCCGAACGCTGTTCGGCGAGGTCCCGCGCAGCCTGCGCCGGCATCAGGCGACGGCGGCGCGACTGCGGATCACCGGCCGGCACCTGTACAAGGTGGGACTGCCGCCGGGGCAGGTTACCGGCCGGCTGGCCTACGCGCGAGAGGTTGGCGAAGGCGTGCTGGTGATCTTCCGCCAGTTCTTCCCGCAGCCGTGGCGCGCCTACTGCGACCGTCCGATGCACGCGCTCGAGAGCCAAGGCGACGCGGTGCAGGTGTTCAACGACAACGGCGACTCCGGCGGCTTCGGCGAGCTGGAATACCACACTCCGGCGCTGGTGGCGGGCCGCGGGCCGGACCGGCTGAGGGATTCCCACGTCACCGTCATCGGCCTGGTTCCGGCGGAGGACTGGGGCCCCTGGCAACGGCACTGGCTGTCGCGTTGAGGGGCAGGGATCCGCTTCCCAGGCGGCCGGAAATAGGTCGAGCGTCCCCGGTTTTTCAGCGTCCCCGGTTGTTCCCGCCGCTTCGGCCGTGGCGCGGCCTCAGCGCAGCCGTCATCCTCGCCCATAGCACCAGTCCGTGTCGACCACCGCCACGCGCAGGTCGATGACGTCCTGCATGGCCCAGTCGGGCAGGTACTCGCAGGTCCAGTAGTTGACCACGGCCCGTCCCGTGCTGGTGAAACGGCAGCCGGGATTGGAGTAAGCACGAGACGGGTCGGCCTCGATGTCCCGGACGTGTTCCCAGGTCCGGCCCTCGTCGCGAGACACGGCAGCCGCCAGCGGGCTGCGCTTGCCGTAGTGCGAGCGGAAGCCCGGATCGTACGGCGCGTTGTTCCAGATCATCAGCAAGTCGCCGGTGGCGGGTATGCGCGTCAGCTCCGGGCAGGACTCCGGTGTACGCAGACCGGTAGTCTGGGGTAGCGACCAGGTAACGCCCTCGTCGAGGGACTCGGACAGAAACAGCGACCCGAGCTGGTTGCGCATGACCATGAGCACGCGCCCGTCACGGGTCTGTTCGACGTGCGGCTCCATCGCGCCGCGCAGAGGCAACGTCGGGCGACCGGCCGCCTCGCGCCACCGCAGTCCGTCGTCGTCGCTATACAGCACGGTCACGGCGTACTTGCCCCATGGCCCATGGTCGCCGGGCACGGCTGGGCTCGCCGGCAGGAGCAGCCGGCCCGAGGAGAGCCGTTTGACCGTGGCATTGCACAACGACAGGTCGCTCCGGCAAGAGAACTCGACCAAGGGTGAGAACGAGCGACCCTCATCAGCGGACCGCCAGGCGTGCAACGTGCACAATGCCCCACGGCCAACGTCCTGGCCGTGGTTGCGGTGAAACAGGAGCAGGATGCCGCCGTCCGCCGCGCGGACAAGGTTGGGCGAGTAGACATTCACGTCGCCCGGGGCGGTGTCGGTGACCATCCGGTGCCCGCCCCAGGTCAGGCCGCCGTCGGCCGATTCCTGGGCCACCAGACGCGTCCGGGCGAAGTCGCTGCCGTCGCCCGAGAACTCCATGTAGACCAGCAGCAGGCGGCCGTCGGCCAACTCGATGACGTCGCCCTCACTCTTGCGCGTGTAATCCGGCGTGCTCTCCGCCACGGTCACGATCTGCTTCATGTCCCGCCTCGCTCCCCGCCCTGCCGGCCCTCATCCCGATGGCGGTGGCCAGCCGGTCCGCCAAGCGTCGGCCCCGCGCTTGCCCGACAGCTCCGCGTCCTCTCCCCGAGTCTCCGCTCCGGAGGCGTACAGCGCCTCACCAACCACGGCGGTCAGGCCTGGCCTGCCCGCGGCTGCCCGGTCCGCCGGACCTCAAGGCTCGACGCGCAGCGCCAGGTCGTCGAGGTAGACCGCGCCGTCCCGGTCGTCACCGCACACGATCAAGAGCTGGCTGACGGTGCCGAAGTCCGTGCCCAGCGGCACCGTCACCTGCTGCCGGCCGCCGGCCACCGTGGCGGTGATCACCACCTCGCCGCCGGCGGGCAGGCCCATGTTGAAGACGATCCGCAGCGAGGCCCAGGCGTCGGGCGGCACCGTGCCCAGGCTCTTGCCTCCCGTTTCGAGCCGGCCGTCGGCCCGGAGAAAGACCGCCGGCCCGCCGACGAACTGCTTCTTGGCGTCGGCCGGCTGGTAGTCGCGGAACTCGAACGACACGCCGCACGGGGCGTCGGCCGGCTGCCTCACGACGCATTCGAAGGTGATCGTGCCCGCGGTGACCGGCGGGGTCAGGTAGTGGGTCAGGTAGGGCAGGAAGGTCTTCGCCACGCCCTTGCGGTCGGTGAGTTGCAGGCTTCGGGCCCCGCCGTGCGCCGTGGCCTCGGTCACCTGCGCATCCGTGGCGTGCCCATCGGCGGTCCGGGCGACGAACTCGCGCGGCACCACCCCGACGGGAACGTCCTCGCAGTCGATGGTGAAGCCGGGCCGGGCGGGCGGGACCACCGCCGGCTCCATGGCATACACCGGCGCCGGTGTGACGGTGACCGGCGTGGCCACGTCCTTGAACTCGGCGGTCAGACCGGCGTCGCCGGGCGCGAAGGGGACGAAGCCGAGAGGAATGGCCGGCGAGCCCGGCTTCAACCGGAAGTCCCCGGCGGCGGGATCCTCGAACTGCGGGTCCTGGTTGAGGGACCCCTGATCCTGCCCGGTTGCCTGCCACTCGGCGAACGACTTGGACTTGAACAGCAGCGGTTTGCCGGCGGTGTTCCAGTACAGGTTCTCGCGGCAGTCGAACTGCGCGGGATCCCAGACGGCGTCGGCCAGGTTGTCGCTGTCGCAGTAGCACAGGTTGTGGGTGAATATGTTGGCCTTGGTGAACGGCCTGGCGTAGCACCGGATATAAGGCGCTTGATTGCCGTACACCGGGCCGAAGATGTTGTTCTGGATGCGGTTTTCCGCCCCGCCGTTCAGGTTGAAGCCATGGGTCCCGACGCGGTAGGCCAGGTTGTTCTCGACCAGCATCTCGGACGACCCCTCGTCGAGGTACAGGCCGAGCTGCCAGTACTGGCGGGCGTGCGGGCTCTTGACGTTGTCGTGGAGCACATTGCCCCGGATCACCGTGCCGGGCTGCCGGCCGAGGGTGTAGATGCTGGCGCCGTCGGCCAGGAGCGCGACCACATGGTGGATCCGGTTGTCCTCGATCCGGTTGCCGGCGCAGGACGTCGGGCGGTCGTTCCACGACCAACCCACGGCGATCCCGGAGTATGGGAAGTTCCAGATCTCGTTGTGGCGGATGACCGTGTCGCGCACGATCCCGGCCCAGATCGCGTTGGCCGAGTAGTACATCAAGCCGCCGTCCGAGAGGGCGCAGTTCTCGACCACGTTGCCGGTCGGCAGCACCGGCGCGGAAGCCCCGGCAGGCATGGTGATGTCGCCGATCTTGATCCCGCCGCCGCCGAGGTCGTACAGCCGACAGCCGACGATGCGGTTGTTCTGGCAGCCCTGGCCGAGGCCCAGACCATAGTTGCCGGTGTGCGCGATGGTGCACCGCTCGAAGACGCAGTCCCGCGCACCGGTGGCCTCGATCGCCGCCGGCAGGTCGGGCTGCGCCTGCGAACCCCCGTAGCCTTCGGGGGGCAGGCGGGATTCGTTGTGGGCGAAAGTCAGGCTCTTGAAGCGCAGGTCGCTCACGAACCGGCCCTGGGCGTGGTCGCCTTGGAGGGCCAGCACGCGGGTCAAATGCGGCGCGACCAGCCGGCACTCGCCCAGCGTCTCGCCGTCCTTCGGCAGGTAGGTCAGCGTCCCGGTGGGCCGGTCCAGGTACCACTCGCCCGGCTTGGACAAGGCTTCCTTGACGTTCTCGACGTAGTACGGGTTGTGCGGCCCGACCTGCCCGATGGCGAAGGTCGGGAGACCGGTGAACTCGACCACGTTGTGGGTGGTGTCGAGATGGTCGATGAACAGCCGGGAGGAGCTCCACATGTGCAGGGCGACCAGTTCGACGTCGGACAGGTTGGCCCACTGCTTGAGGTCGCCGGGGAAGAACGCGAAGTCCTTCTGGGCCGCGCGGTGCGGCGCCGCCTGGCGGCGTGGGGAGTAGGTCAGGTGGTCCACCGCCAGCATCCCGAGGTGCGGACGGTACCGCCTCAGATAGGGTCCGCCGCCGGTGGAGATGAACAACTGCCGGAAGTTCCACGCGCTGCTCTTGACCTCGGGGATGGTCACCGTCCAGCGCCTCGTACCGTCGTGGAGGCTCTCCCGCCAGCCGTCCAGGACCCGTCCCCCGCTGATCACCGGTCGCTCAGCGCCGTAAGCCCGCCAGACCACGGGCGCCTGCGGCGTGCCGGAATCCTCTGGCGTGAACACCAACGGCGCGCTCAGCGGGTAGGTGCCGGCCCGCAGCTCGACCGCGAACGGACCGCTCACACCCCCCGCCTTGGCCTCCCGCACGGCGATCTGAGCCCGGCCGGGCGAGGCGAACGGACCGTCGTTGCGGGCCGCGTTCGGCGCCGGCAAGCGCCCCGACCAGGCATCGCTGCCTTGGGTCGAAACGTAGTACACCGTCTCCGCCGGCGAGCCCGAACCGGCCATCAGCAGTACCCCCATCACCACGCCATGGGCGCTCTTCATCGCGCCGGCACCCTTCCCGCTCGGCAGCTTGTGGTGGCGAGCGGACGGGAGTGTTTCCACGCTGGCGCGCGGTCTCCTGTCCCGCGCACGGCGCCCGCGGGCCGGTGGGCTACGCCGGACTGATGGACGAAGCGGCGATCTGGGCCCGGGCGCTGACGCCGCAAGAGAGCCAAGCGCTGGCCCGCCGCCTGTGACGGCGGACGAGGTGCGGCGCGGCGGCACCCCAGCGCTTCGTCCGACAACTCGTTTGCGACGCCTGCCATGAACCGGTGCTAGCGGCGCGATCCCCGGGAGTCCTGGTCTCCACGAGCGACCGGATTCGTCGTGCCAGGGGACTGGCGGTGACGTGGCCGCACGGATTGGAGGAGTCGCACCGCCGCCGGCAAATCGCTGAGCGACGCTGGGTGAATAACGGCGCGTCTGGCGGCGGCGGGGCCCAGCCGACCATGGGGCTTGGTCCCAGGCTGTGGCGGACGACCGAGTGGTTGTCGGCTGCCGCCGTGTTGGCTGTCGCAGGTCTGCTGGTTGGGAGCAGGGAGATGCCATCGGGTGCGCTGGCTCCATGATTGGCGTCGAGGTGGTGCCGATGAAGCCGGTCAACCTGCCACCCAATGCGCCAGTTCTTCCCGCAGCCGTGGCGCGCCTACTGCGACCGCCCGATGCACGCGCTGGAGAGCCAGGGCGACGCGGTGCAGGTGTTCAACGATGGCGGCGACTCCGGCGGCTTCGGCGAGTTGGAGTACCACAGTCCGGCGCTGGTGGCGGGCCACGGGCCGGACCGGCTGAGGGACTCCCACGTCACCGTCATCGGCCTGGTTCCGGCGGAGGACTGGGGCTCCTGGCAACGGCACTGGCTGTCGCTCTGAGGGGCAGCAATCCGCTTCCCGGGCGGCAAGAAATAGGTCGAGCGTCCCCGGTTTTTCCGGTGTTCAGTCGTCGTCGGTGTCCGCGCGGACGGACAGGGCGTAGCGGGTGTGGTGGACGGTGGGGTAGGGCACGTCCAGACCCTTGACGCTGTGCCACAAAATGCGGTTCAACTCGGGCCAGGGTTGGGCGTCCACTTCCGCCCAGTTCATGGCCATCGACTGGTCCTGGCCGTAGGCGCGGGCGAGGTTCATCTGGTCGAGGGGCTGGGCCGGCGTGACCGCGTCGTAGGTGGTGGCGTTGGGGCGGTCGGCGAAGAGGGTGTACATCGGCATCGCCGCGGCGTCGAATTGGCCGAGGGGCGGCAGCCCGAGGATCAGCTCGATGGTCCGCAAGACCGCCACCTGATCGTAGAAGTTGCTGTCAACCACGCCGCGCTTGACCCACGGCCCGACCACCAATGCCGGGCTGCGATGGCAATCGACGTGGTCCGGCCCGTCCTGAGCATCGTCCTCGACGATGAACACCGCCATCTCCGGCCAGAACTTGGTCCGGCTCAGGCCGGCGATCAGGTTGCCGACCGCTTGATCGTTCTCGGCCACCATCGCCTTCGGCGTCGGCTGGCCCTTGGCGGTGGCGAAGGTGTGGTCGTTCGGGAGGTGCATGACGATCAGTCGCGGCATGCCGCCCTCGGCTTCCCATTTCCTGATGTCGCCGAGGATCGCCTCGACCCGGCGAATGTCCTCGCCGGCCTTGAGCCCGCCGCCGTAGACCTTGCTGGACACACCACAGGCTTCGGCTTTCTGCCACAGCCAGCCCCCGGCCGGGGTGCCGACCGGACCGCCGAGGATCGGTCCACGCTGGCTGTAACCCAACGGCCAGCTCTTCTCCGTCGCGTCGGCGACCATCGCGCCCTTGGCCCACGGATGACCGTCGGCGCTGACCGAGCCGTCGCAGTAGAAGTTGTCCAGCAACACGTATTCCTCGGCCAGCTTGTGCGCGTTGGCCGTCACGTCGCGGCCGAACAGGACCAGCTTCGGGTCGCCGTTGCCCTGGGGGAGATCGCCGAAGACCTGGTCATAGGTGCGGTTCTCGCGGATCACGTAGACACAGTACCGGAGCGGCGAAGGGTCGCCCACGCGGCGGGGGATCGGCGAGCCGGCCAGGTCGGCGGGATGGCGGACCGCGGCCCCGGACGCGGTCAGGTTGTTGTCGGCCACCCGGGCCGTGGCGGCGGCCAGGTCGGCCGGCGAGAGCGGCGGGACGACCTGCAGGATGCCGTCGTGCAGCATGGCGATGTACTGGCGCGGATAGGCGTTCTGGGTGGTGCCGATGCCCTTGGCGCTGACCACCCAGAGCGTGCCGTCGGCCCCCGCCTGCACGCCGGATGGGAACCAGCCGGTGGGAATCCGCCCGCGCACCTCGGCGGCGGTGCGGGCGGCGTTCAGCCGCGCCACGGTCAGCGCGTTGTTGCCGGCATCGGCGATGGTCAGCGTGGCGCCGTCCGGACTCAACGCCAAGGCGTTGGGCATCGAGCCCAACGGCGCCTGACCGTACGGCGCGACGGCGATGGTGCCGACCGCCTGATCGCTGGCGGTGTCCAGGATGCTGACCGTATCGGCGTGCGCGTTGGCGACGTACAGCCGCTCGGCGGCCGGGTCGACCAGCAGGGCGCAGGGGTGCTGCCCGACCGCGACCTGAACCTTGCCGCGCGCCGCGGCGACGTCGATCACCGCCACCTTGCCGGCGCCCCAGAGACTGACATACGCCTTGGTCCCCGCGGCGTTGAAGGCCACTTCGTAGGGATAGGACCCGACCGCGATGCGGCGGAGCACCCGGCCGCCGGCGAGGTCGACCACGGCCACGGCGCTGCCCATGGTCTCGGCCACCCAGAGGGTCCGGCCGTCGGGCGCGACGGCCAGGCCGATGGGGTAGAGCAGCGAGCCCTCCTTGGTCGGGTCGGGCAAGGTGATCTGCCCGGCGAAGTCCTCGGGGTTGGCCACCACCGGCTCGGCGGGCTTCTCGCGCAGCGAGATGGTCGCCGGCTCGGCCCACTTCCCGCCGGGCACGTCGGCCACCCGGACGACGTCGGTCGGCCCGCCCGAGACGTACAGCCGGCTGCCGTCGCGGCTGAAGGCCAGGCCGTGGAAGACCGCCTGCGGCCGCGGCACGGCGAGAGTCGCGGTGATCTGGTGGGTGGCGGTGTTGATGAGCATCACCGACTCGGTGCCCAGCCCGCAGTTGACCACGGCCAAGAGGCTGCCGTCGGGGCTGAGCAGACAGCCTTGCGGCAGCTCGCCGACGGGGACGATCTCGCCGGCGGGAGTGAGCGTCCAGTTGTTGGCGGTGACCCCGGTCTTCTCGCCGGTCCGGCCGACGGTGCGGCGGGAGTGCTCGACGATCTGAGCCAGGGCGACGGCGGCCACCAGGCCCACCACGGCGATGCGCCAGAACGGCTGCCGGATCCTCATCATGGTCCCCTGGGCGGAGGTCGACCGGGCCGCCCGCGACTCGCTTCCTCGCCCGTCGCGCAGACCCTCCTCGGGAGGCTCTGCCGGTCGCCCGGCGAAGCCTGTCTCAGGCGGTCTCGCTACTCGGGGACGGAGCGGCCGTGCAGCGCACGCTACGTTGGCCGGTCGCGATCGTTCTGCTCGCCGAGGCACGCGTTGGTGTAGAGACCACCAACAGCCCGGTGGTCAAAGCAGACGGTCGTAAGGGCCGGGCACCAGAGTTCGGCTGCCTGGGCCGCGTGCCGCCGGCACCACATGCGGCTGACCACCGGGTCGTTGGTGGTCTCCTTCGTGTGCGGTGACGACCGGGACGGCGCGGTCTGCATCAACGACCTGGCGCTGCGCGTCGAGCCGTGAAGTCCGGCGGACCGCGTCCCGGCACCCGGCTGAAGAGCTCCTCCGCGACGGGCCAGCGGTGAGGTGCGTCGCACGGGGCCGCCGGTGTAACCCATGTCTCCGGTCTGCGGTGTTACCTATGTCTCCGGCACGTACAACGGTGAGCAACCTAACCAGGATACATAAGCTCGAATATGGGCTACAGATTGACGGGCGGGAGGAATGGGGGTCGGCTCGGCGAACCGGTCCCGTGGGGAGAACTACGATGCGTCTGAAGGACCAGGTCGTCGTCGTTACTGGCGCCGGGAGCGCGATCGGGCGGTGCATGGCCATCAAGATGGCCGGTGAGGGCGCGAGGGTGGCGCTGGTCTCGCGCACCGCCGCCGACCTCGACGAGACCGCCAACCTGGCGGCCGACACGCCCGGCGAGACCTTTGCCCATGCCGCCGACATCACCCGGCCCGACCAGGTCGCCGCCCTGGCCGCCGCCGTCCTGGACCGGTTCGGGCGGATCGACGCGTTGGTCAACAACGCCGGCAGCTTCTATTGCCTCGGACCCGTGGCCGAGGTCGACCCCGAGCGCTGGTGGTGGGACGTCACCGTCAACCTCTACGGCTCGTTCCTGTGCTCCCGCGCCGTCCTGCCGGCGATGATCGCCAAGCGCTCCGGGTGCATCCTCAACCTCACCGGCGGCGGCGCCGGCAACCCGCTGCCGTTCGGCTCCGGCTACGCCAGCTCCAAGTGCGCCCTGTTCCGCTTGACCGAGTGCCTGGCCCACGAGGTCCGCGACGACGGCGTGCGGGTGTTCATGATGTCGCCCGGCTTCGTCCGCTCCCGGCTGACCGAGTACCACGTCTACAGCGAAGACGGGAAGCGGTATCTGCCGACCATGCAGGGCAGCTTCGAGGCCGGGCACGACCAGCCACCGGACATCGCCGCCGAACGCGCCATCCGCCTCATCGCCGAAGGACCCCTGGAGCTCTCCGGCCGCTACCTCGGCGACGAGGAGCTCACCCCCGACCTGATCGCCGCCAAACTCGTCGGCGACTCCGGCCTCATGCGGATCCACAGATGAGCACAGATTGACACAGATAAAGTCAGGCCTGAGTCCAGCGGTCGTTCTATCTGTGTTTATCCGTGGATCTATGTGGCGGCGGCGCGGATCTCGCTGAGGGTGGCGGGTTGGGGGTCCAGCCCGAGGTCGGGGGCGATCCGGTCGATGGCCGCCAGGACCGCCTCCAGTCCTTGCCGCGCCGGCTCGTAGAGGGAGCCGTACTCGCGGGTGTTGTGGGTCATCAGCACCAGGGTCTTGAGCGGCACGCCGTCGGCGATCTGGCGGCGCAGGTGGGCGGCGATCAGGGTCGGGCCCCAGTCGCAGATGCCGTCGCGCTCCAGGCGGATGTGCCTGGCGTCGCCCAGTCCCTGCGGCGGGCCGGCGAAATCGTCGGGATCGGCGGCGATGGGCAATTCGAGGAAGGGCAGGTCGCCCGCCGCCAGGCGGTTGCTGGCCGAGGCGAAGTGGGCGAACGGGTCGGCGCCGGCCCAGTCCGCGCCCAGGTCGGGCCGGTGCCGGCCGGGCAGCGAGACGCTGCCGTGGGTGAAGCCCTCTTCGCTGAGGATCGCATAAGTCGCGTCACTGGCCGAGATGCAACCGGGCCGGAACGCCCTGGGCACCGTGCCGACGGCATCGGCGACGCGGTCGCGCGACGCGCGGATCAGCGCCCGCTGGGTCTCGGGCGGAAGCTGGCCCAGGTGCTCGGCGTAGCCCAGGTCGGTGGTCTGCGGGTGGAGGTGGACGCCCAGCTCGGCCCCCTGCCCCGCCACGTCGCGGACCATAGCGGCCTGCGCCTCGGCCAGGCGCGGGATGAGGAACAAGGTCACCCGCTGCCCCCGCGCGGCGAGGGTCTCGACATACCCTCGTATGGCGCGCTCGGCCAGCCCCCAATCGGCCGGCCCGCCGGTGACCGGCGATTCGACCTGAATGGTCTCGCAGTCCATGGTCCAGGTGACGAACAGCCGCTCGCCCATGGTTGCCGCTCCTCACGCCGGCCAGCCATTCCCGCCGCTCGGCCGATCACCTGCCGCGGAGCAAGCCGATCACGCCAGACTCCCGCGGAGGCGCAAGGGCGCGGGGACGGGATGAAACCGCGAGAAGGCGTGCGGCTAGGGAGCCGGCCCCGCCCCCAGGGCCTCGGCCAGATCACCCGGCAGCTCGTCGAAGTCCGGCGCGATGTGGATCTGCCCGCGCATAGCGCCGGGCTGGCGGCAAGCGACCAGCCGCGCCACGGGTTGCCCGGCCCGACCGAGGATCACGACCTCGCCCGCAAGCGCCCGGTCGATCAACGCCGAGAGATGCGCTCTGGCCTCACGCACTGTTCGCACGAACACGGCCACCGGCTCCGTCAATCGGTCCACTTCGGGACCCAAGCCACTATGCCCCGCCGCGGCCGGGGCCGTCAAGTGGAGCCAGCTCCGCGAAGGATTGATGAGCCGGGACCGGAAGCTCCCGGCGCTGGGGAGTATTGGCCATGGGCGACGACCAAGCGCGGCGGAGGTATCCGGGGCTGCCGCCTCTGGGGGGTTGGTTCACCGAGGAGGAGGTCGAGGCGGTCACGCGGACGCTGCGTGACTCGATGGATTGGCGGAAGGGGTTCGGCGGGCCGGAGGTGGCCGAGTTCGAGGCGGCCTTCGCCGAGTATTGCGGGGCCAAGCACGCCATCGCGCTCAACTCGTGCGGGACCGGGCTGGACATCGCCATGATGTGCCTGGAATTGGAGCCCGGTGACGAGGTGATCAGTCCGGGGATCACCTTCAAGGCCACCCACCAGTGCATCCTGGGCCAGGGCGGGAAGCTGGTCATGGCGGAAATCGATCCCGGCACGTACAACCTCGATCCGGCCGATGTCGAGGCGCGGATGACGCCGCGGACGCGGGCCATCCTCGCGGTCCACAACAACGGGCTGTCGGCCGACATGGACGCGCTGGCGGCGGTGGCCGAGGCACTCCCCCACCCCATCCACGGTCCGGTCAAGGTGATCGGCGACGCGGCCCGGGCCTGCGGCGGCGGGTACCACGGGACGAAGGTGGGCAACTCCGGCTGGATGAACGTGTTCAGCTTCCAGACTTCCAAGAACATGACCACCTTGGGCGAGGGCGGTCTGATCACCACCGATGACGACGAGGTGGCGCAGGCGGCGCGGGCCATCCGCAGCTTCGGCGCCGGCAGCGAATCGTGGGGCACCAACTACCGGATGACCCGGCTCCAGGGCGCGGTGGGCCTGGTCCAGTTGCGGCGGCTGGACGCGATGAACGACCGCCGACGGGCCAACGCGCGGCGGCTGACCGAGCTGCTGGCGGACATCCCCGAGCTGACGCTGCCGCGCGAGCCGGCCGGGTACCATCACGTCTTCTACGGCTATACGATCATGGTCCCCGACGAGTGGGCCGGCGAGCGGCGGCAGCGGCTGATGGACTGGCTGCAGGCCGAACGCGGGGTCGGCACGGTGGTCATGAACGACGGGACCTGGACCCAGGACAAGCTGATCGCCTCGCTGGGCTACAACGGGTCCGACGTGCCGCGCAGCGCCCGGTACGGCAAGCGGCTGTTCTGCCTCAGTCTGCACCCGTTGATGGAGGACGACGACCTGACCTACATCGCGCAGGCCATGGCGGACGGCGTGGCCGAGGTGCGGCGCGGTGGCGACTGACCGCGCCCCGGTCCTGCTGCTGACCTCGCGGTCGGCCGCGCACCCGTTCGACGACACCCTCGCCGAGGTGCTCCGGACGGAGGGCTACCACGGCTTCGACCACCACCGCGGCAGACTGTCGGCGGGCGAGCTGTCGGCCTGGCCGCTGGTCATCTGCGGCGCCGGCGCGGCGGCCGAGTGCGAGCTCGAAACCATCGAGTGGTACTTGGCCGGCGGCGGGCGGCTGATCCTTATCCGGCCGCCCGGCGAGTGGGCCCCGGCGCTTGGCCTGGCGCCGGCGGGACAGCTCTACGCCACGGTCCGGGACGCCTACGTCGTGGTGGACGATGGGCATCCCTGGCTGCGCGGGTTCGCCGGACGGTGGCTCCAGCTCCCCGGCGAGGCGGACGTCCACGCCCCGGCCGGGGCCGAGGTGCTGGCGCATCTGGCCGGGCAGCTCGGGCGTCCCGCCGGCTTCGCCGCCGTTTCGCTGTACCAGGGCGCGGCGGTGCTGGCTTACGACCTGCCGGCCACGCTGGTGGCCTTGCAGCAGGGCCGGCCGGAGATGTCCAGCACCGGCGCCGACCCGGACGCGAACCGCGACGGCAAGTTCGGCGCGGACGATCCGTTCGAGGGTTTGCGGGATTACCGGCTGCGGTCGGTGCCCCAGGCCGATCTTCACCGCGACCTGTTGGTCCGCCTGATCCGCGGCCTGACCGCCGACCTGATGCCGCTGCCGCGGCTGTGGCACTTCCCCCACCGCGCGCCTGCGGCGCTGCTGATCGACGGCGACAGCGACATCATGAGCGCGGACGATCTGCTCGCCGCCACCGGCCTGGCCGAGGCGCACGGCGGGCGGTACACCTGCTACCTGATGACCGAGCACGTGGACACCGTGTCGCCGGCGCTGGCGGCGTCGCTGCGGGCGCGCGGCCACGCGCTGGGGATCCATCCCTGGACCGGCTACCGGCCGTCGCCCGAGGAGTGGTCGGCCGAGATCGCCGGGCTGTCGGCCCGCTTCGCCGCGCGGTTCGGCTACCGGCCGGTCAGCCTCCGCAGCCACTCCTGCATCTTCCCCGGCTGGGACGAGAACCCGCGCATCCTGGCCCGCCACGGGCTGCGGCTGGACACCAGTCAGACGGCCGGGTACCGTTTCGCCGACGGGTTCCTCAACGGCAGCGCGCTCCCGCTGCGGTTCGTCGACCGCGACGGCGAGGTGTTGGAGTGTTGGGAGCAGAGCACGGTTCAGACCGAGGACGGCGTGCTGGGCGCGAAGCTGCTGGTCCCGCCGCTCACCCAGGACGAGGCGCTGCGACGCTCCCGGCGGTGGCTCGAGGCGCTGTGTCAGCGCTGGCATGGGGTCTTCCACCCCTACTTCCACCCGGTCAACCTGCGCTCGGAGCGGCTGGCGGTCGGGCCGTGGATGGCGGGCGTTTACGCCGAGGCGGCCCGGCTTGGGCTGCCGTCGCTCAACGCCGACGAGTGGGTGGCTTTCAACCAGGCCAGGCAGGCGGTGCGCTGCGAGCGGATCGGCTGGGACCAGGAGGCCGGCCGGCTGGCGTTCAGCCTGGCCGCGCCGGAGGCCGTGGAAGGTCTCACGGTGCTGCTCCCGCCAGCCACGGGACGAGTGCCGAGCGGCGCCGGCGCGGACGGCGCGGTGATCGACTTGCGCCCGGTGCCGTTCGAGGGGCTGGGCTGGACGGCGGTCGAGCTGGACCTGCCGGCCGGCGGCGAGGCCGGCGTCGTGGTCGAATACGGAGGTGCGCGATGAGTGTCGGCTGGGGACTGATCGGTTGCGGCGACATCGCCTGGAAGCGGGTCGCGCCGGCCGTGGTCGAGGATCCGGGCAGCCACTGGGTGGCGTTCTGCTCCGGCTCTCTGCCACGGGCCGAGGAGATGCGCGACGCCTACGCCGCGCAGCGGGCGTACGACCGGTATGACGACATGTTGGCCGATGACGGGGTCGAGGCGGTCTACATCGCCAGCCCGCAGCAGCGGCACCGCGACGAGACGGTGGCTGCGGCCGAGGCGGGCAAGCACGTCCTGTGTGAGAAGCCGATGGCGCTCGACACCGTCGAGTGCCGGGAGATGATCGCCGCCTGCGAGCGCAACGGGGTGAACCTGGCCATCGCCTACTACCGTCGCTGGTACCCCAAGGCGCGACGGCTGAAGGAGCTTCTGGACCAGGGCGTGATCGGCACGCCGATCCGGGCGCGGGTCTGTCTGGGCGGGCGCTACGACCCGGCGCCGGACGACTGGAAGCACTGGCGCGTCACCGCCGCGGCGCGGGGCGGCGCGCTGATGGACGTCGGCAGCCACCGGCTGGACATCATGGCCTACCTGCTGGGCGAGCCGGAACAGGTGGCCGGGCTGGCCGACCGGCGGGTGATGAGCTACGAGGTGCCCGACACCGAGACGCTGCTGTGCCGCATGGCGAACGGCGTTCACCTCGAATGCGCCTGCTACTGGAACATGCCCACCGGTGGCGACGAGTTCGAGCTCCATGGCACCGAAGGCTCTTTGCTGGCCACCCCGTTCGACGGCGACCGGCTGGTGGTCAGGGCGCGCTCCGGGCAGACCGAGATCGACTGCTCGCGGCCGTTCGAGAACGTCCACCTGCCGCTGATCGAATCGTTCAGCAGCAGCCTGGCCGCCGGCCGGCCGGCGGAGTTCGACGGCACCGATGGGATGCAGGCGACGAGGATCATCGACGCCTGCTACCGCAGCGCCGCCTCGGGCCGCTGGGAGCCGGCCTGATCCCATAGGGTTATGAGCGACAAACACGAGGTACCGGGCGAGTTCGAGGTGGTCGGCTGCGACCTGCCGCCGTTCGTCGGCGACTGGTCGCGCTGGTCGTTTCCCGACGCCTCCTCGCCGCGGCTGGTCGAGTTGCGCGAGCGGTACCGGCTGGATGAGGTGGTCGCCGGTCAGCCGACCGAGCTGGCCGCCTTCCTGGCGCTGAAGCGCTGGGTGCGGAGCCGCTGGGATCACGGCTGGTCGCCCGAGTCGCGGGCCGCCGACGACGCGCTCGACCTGCTCGACGCCGCCGCGGGCGGCGCGTGCTTCTGCTGCGGCGACTACGTGCGGGTGTTCGTCGCCTGCGCCGCGGCGTTGGGCTGGCCGGCCAGGCCGGTCGGCGTCAGCCTGGCCGGCAACGCCTTCCCGCGCGGCTGGGACGTGGGCAACGTGGGCCACGCCGTGGCCGAGATCTGGTGGCACGAGCGGCGCCGGTGGATCGTCATGGACTGCGACCTCAACGTCCATTACGAGCGCGACGGCGTGCCCATGTCGGCGCTGGAGATCCATGACGCCTGGCTGGCCGGCGAGGCCGCTCAGGTGGCCGTGATCCCCGACGAGCCGCGCTTCGCCGAGCCGAGCGAGGAGAGCCTGGCGCACCTGCGGACCACCTTCGCGGAGTTCGCCACCATGACCCGGTCCGACTTGCGCCAGCTCCTGGCGCGCTTCGACCGGCACCGGGCCATGGACTACTACGCCCGGCTGCGGATCGGCGGGTGGGAGTACCTCGACCCGCGCTGCCTGCCCGGCTTCGTGTCGCATTACCAGCCGGCCGCCGAGCTGCGCTCCACCTCCAGCGTGGCCGACCTCTACCCTACCGTTGACTTGGTCCGGCCCACCTGCCGACCCGCCTGGTCCGACGGGCAGGCCCGGCTGACCGTCCGCCTGGAGCACTGCCAGCCGTGGTTCGACCACTACCAGCGCCGGATCGACGGAGCCGAGTGGCTGCGCTGCGACGAGAGCTTCGAGTGGCTGCTGCACGCCGGCGTCAACCGGCTGGAGTGCCGGGCCGTCAACGCCCTCGGCCGCGCCGGCACCGCCTGCCGGCTGGACGTGAGCTACGCCCCGGCGAGGTGGTAAGCGGCGGCCGACAGGGGCCGCGCCGCAGGCACCGAACCCACCCGCACCGGAGACGAAGGTGAACCTCATGCTCGTGCTCACCGCCCTGGTTGCCGCCGGTCCGCCCGAGGTCGTTCTGACGCGGGACGGCCAGGCGCGGGCGACCGTCGTCCTGGCCCAGACGCCGACCCGCGCCGCGCAGCTCGCCGCGTTCGAGCTCCAGCACCACGTGAAGCTGATCACCGGCGCCGAGCTGCCCATCGTCAAGGAAGGCGCGCCGGTGGCCGGCGTGGGAGTCTGCCTTGGCGACACCGCCGCCGCCCGGGCCGCCGGGCTGCCCCAGGACGGGTTCGCCGAGCAGGAGTTCGCCGTCCGGTTCGCCGACGAGCGGATCCTGCTGGTCGGCCGCGACGCCGCCAGCGTGGAGCCGGTCACCTACGACGCCGAGGCGCTCAAGTACGCCGGCCTGCCCGGGTTCTGGGAGGCGCAGGGCACGCTCCACGCCGCCTACGACTTCCTCGAGAAGCTGTGCGGCGTGCGCTGGCTGAACCCGACCGACCTCGGCACCATCGTCCCGCGGCGACCCACACTCACCGTCCCGGCCACCAGCTTCCGCCGCCGGCCGGGCTTCAGCTACCGCGACGCCATCGGCGCCACCGGCGACAATCCGGCGCGGTACGACGCCTACACCCAGCTCTGGGCCGCCGGCTCGCCGGAGTTCAAGGCCTGGAGCGAGGCGGCTTACGCCGACCTGCGTCAGCGGCTGCCGGAGGCCGGCGCGCGCGAGGCGGCCCGGGTCAATCTGGCCCGTCTATACCTCCTCCGCCGGCGCAACGGGGGCGACCCGCAGCGCTGCAACCACTCGCTCTACGGCTACTACGACCGCTTCTGGCGCCGGCCCGAGACCCGCAACGCGGCCATGTTCGCCCACGGCTACGTCGGCGAGCCGCCGCAGATGTGCTACTCGTCCAAGGCGCTGATCGAGCAGTTGGCCCAGGACGCGCGCGACTACTACGACGGCCGGAAGACAGGCGCCGACCTGGGCATCTTCTGGCGGCCGCAACTGCCCAACCGGTTCCCCATCGAGCCGATGGACAACCGGGCCTACTGCAAGTGCGTCGCCTGTCAGGCGAAGCTGACCGAGGATCGGACCGGGCACTACTCGACCGGCGTCCACAGCGACTATTTCTTCGGCTTCGCCGACGCCGTGGTCAAGGAGCTGAAGAAGACGCACCCGGACCGGACCGTGATGGTCCTGGCCTACAGCAGCCACGCCGCGCCGCCGGTCAAGGTCACGCTCGATCCCAGCGTGGCGGTGCAGTTCTGCTTCACCTCGGACCGCGCCGCCGGCGGACCCGACGGCAAGGAAGTCGAGTTGCTCCGCGCCTGGGCCGCGGAGGCGAAGCAGTCGGGCCGGCCGCTTTATCTCTGGCTCTACGACACCTTCCCCCTGGAAACCGCCCGGAACGGCAACTACCACTGCTTCCCCGGTTTCTTCGCCCATCAGGTCGGCCGGAACCTGCGGCTCTTCGGTGAGCTCGGCTACCGCGGCATGTTCCATTGTGGCTTCGGCCAGGAGGTCGAGGCCTACGTCACCTTCAAGCTGATGGACGAGCCAGGCCTGGACGTCGACCGGCTTCTTGACGACTACTTCACCGGCCTCTACGGCGCCGCGGCCGGGCCGATGAAGCGGATGTACCTGGAGATGGAGCGGGCCTGGCTCGATCCCGCCGTCCGCACCGCCGAGGCCGCCTCGAAGCTGGAACTGTACTGGAGCCGGATCGGCTCACCGGCGCGGATGACCCGCTGGGCGGCCATGCTCGAGGAAGCCCGGGCCCTGGCCACCGCCGAGCGCGACCGGCGCGCCGTGGCCCTGTTCGAGGCGAGCACCTGGAGCTACATGCTGGAAGGGCAGGAGCAGCTCCGCCAGATCCGCTCGGCGCCCATCCCCTCGGTGAAGGTAGCCCGCGTGGCCGCGGCCGGGGGCGATCCCGCCAAGGTCGACTGGTCCAAGGCGGCCGCGCTGAGCGGGCCCTGGTATCGCAACCACAGCCACCAGCCGGCGGTCCACAAGCTCTCCGGCCGCGTCGCCCACGACGGCGCCTGGTTGTACCTGGAGCTGACCGACGCCTGCGAGACGGCCAAGCTGACCAATTCGGCGATGGTCTTCCCGCTGGACGATTGGGAGGTGTTTGTGGCGGCACAGCGCGGGCAGCCCTACCGGCAGTACGCCTGGAACCCGGCCGGGCTGAAGGTGGCCCTGTCCCACGGCGAGGTCAACTTCCGCCGCAACGTGCCCCTGGACCCGCCCTTCACGGTCGTCTCCGACGCCACGGCGCCGGACCGGTGGGTCAGCCGCCTGGCGGTGCCCCTGGCCGAGGTGGTGTCGGGTGGAGCGAAGCCGGGCGGCAGGCTGTACCTCAACGTGATCCGCGTCTGGGCGCTCCCCGGCCAGACCCCAGACCACTCCGGCATCGACGCCTGGGGTCCGTTCACCAAGGTCCACGACCTGTCGCGGGCGCCGGAGTTAAGACTGGAGTAGACTCTCCCGCTCAGACGCTCCAGATCGCGCACGTCTCCAGCGGCCCCAGGACGGTCTCGAAGTGCTGCTTCGCCTCGATGATCTCGGGCACCTGGAAGACCATTTCGCGGTACTTCGGCCAGTTGGACGGGCAGCCCCAGCCGAACAGCCGGACGGAGCAGTAGGCACGAGCGATGTAGGTCAAGCTCACCGCGGACTCGAACAGGTCGTGCGGGCCGTAGCCTATGTACAGATTCCACGGGCTGAAGTCGTCGCGCACCTCCTCCGGGATCTGCTCCAGGCAGGCGGTGTGAACCCGATCCATCATCGGCCCCCCGTCGACCTCGACGAGAAGGTGGCGGTTGGGCCTGAACAGGGCGACTGCATCGGTGATGGACATCTTGTCGCGGTAGAAATCGTCCGCCTGTTCCCGCCCGGAGAAGCTTCGGGCCACCCGCCAACCGCGCTCGGGTCGGCGCGTCCGCGACACCGATAGCACTCGCTCGCCCGAGATGGAAAGCAGATCTGCGAACTGCGCCCGCGGGTCCGTTGGCGCGCTGGTGGTGTAGAAGATGATCTTGCCGCATTGGCCCAACACCGTCCTCCGCGTCTCCCCACCCCGGCGGAACGGTTCTCCGGCATCGCGGCAGGTCCTGCGGTCGCCTTCAGCCCATCTCACACGTCCCAGGTGGCACACGTCTCCAGGGGGCCGAGAACTGCTTCGACGCGCTGCCTGAACTCGATAATCTCCGGCACCTGGAAGACCAGCTCGCGGTATCGGGCCATATCCTTGGGACAGCCCCAGCCGAACAGCCGGACCGAGCAGAACGCTCTGGCGATGTAGATCGGTTCGCGGACGTACTCGAAGAGGTCGTGCGGGCCGAAGCAGACGAAAAGGTCGCCTGGACTGAAGTTGTCGCGCACGTCTTCCGGGATCGTGTCCCTGCAAGCGTTGTCGAGACGGTCCATGAGCGCTCTGTGGCGGATCTCAGCGTATAGCAGACGGTCCGCAATATACAATGCTGGCACCGCAGCCGCCGGCATTGCCGGGAATGGCTCCTCCGTCTGCTCCAAAAGGGAATCATCCAATGCTTCCTGCCAGCTACGCTCCGGCCCACAGGTGCGGGTGACGCCCTGGACTTGACCGCCCAAGACTGCCAACAACTCGGCGATCGGAGCCCGAGGGGCTTCCAGTTCGTGGGTGGTGTAGAAGACAACGCGGCCGCACTGGCCCATGCTCGGACTCCTCTCAACGGCCGTGACGCACGGAGCCGGGCTGCCGGGGAGGGATTCGAGACGCCACCGGTCGCGCCCTCCGCGCCCGAAGCGGTACGCGCTGTTGGCCGAGGACGGGTGGAGCTTCATCCATCGCGTTGAGCAACTTGTAGATCAGTCCCACCTTCAGGAGGTCGACATAGTCGACACCACAGTCCAAGCGTTCGAGGTAGTCGGTCAGTGCGGGGAGCAGCTCCGTGATGATCCGGACCTGCCGAACGACCGGCTGATCGCATGGGTCGTCTCGGATATCGGCTGCGATCGCGATCATCTGGTCAAGCCGATCCTCCATGTCGCTCCAGTTCAGCACATTATAGGCTGTCTTCGCCATCCCCACCTGGTTCATGATCGCGGTGACCGTGCGCCATGCCCTGGCTGACCCCCAAGCCCAGGAGGACTTCAAAAAGGGGGCTTTGCCCGGTCCGTAACGATCCATCGCAGCGTGTTCTCCGACGCCCGG
>JAANMV010001480.1_pt1 | contig 25697 bp, 24 predicted proteins | sample 7279661 | NCBI WGS metagenome assembly JAANMV01 (sample SAMN14094540, study PRJNA606508) | bioreactor metagenome | isolation source: A lab-scale SPAN reactor treating ammonium-rich wastewater day 121 | place: Ireland: Galway | collected 2017-05-16
CAGGCAGCCTCGGGATTGAGTTCGCCGTTGACCAGCAGAGAGAAATAGGTGGCCTGGCCCTTCCAGGGGCACATGGTCTTGTGGTTGCTGAAGGTGACGAACTCCCGCTTGAGTGCGCTCTCGGGGAAGTAGTGGTTGCCTTCCACCAGCACGGTGTCGTCACTCTCGGCCACGACCACGCCGTTCCAGATGGCTTTCATGGAGGGTTCCTTTTTTTGAATGAAATGGGTTGTAGAGCCCTATTTTAAAGCGCTAACAGCTATCATATGTATAGCAATCGGTGCTGCTGCGAAGAGGCTCAGAGGAACAGCGCCTCGAACCCGTCCTCGGGCGTGAAGCGACGCGCCTGCATGCGCAGTCGCGTCGGGCCGGGCAAGGCGCGCTCGGGCACGGAGTGCAGCGGATCGCCGGGGTAGCAGATGGTGCGCACGCCGTCCTGGTCAAAGGCCTCGGGCAGGATCACCGGCGGGCGCTGGCTGCGGGCGGCCGCGAGCACGCCGTGCGCATCGGCGTGGCGCGCCAGGTGCGCCAGGCTCATGATCTGCGGGGGGGCGAGGTCGATGTGCCCATCGCGGTACTGTTCCAGCGCCGCGCGCGGCGCCAGCCACAGGCTGTCGGTGGTCTCCTCGTCGTCGTGCAGGGCGGTCTGGTCCGGTGGGGCGAGGGCCACAAAAAAGCGGGTGTCAAAGCGCCGCGTGCCCACGCTGGGCGCCAGCGGCGTGATCCAGCGCGACCAGGGCGCGAGGTGGCGCGTGCGCAGGCGCAGTTGCAACGCGGTCAGCATCTCGGCAAAGGGCATGCCTTCGCGCAGCATGGCGCGCGCGCGGGGGGCGTCCAGGGGCTGGCCCGCCTGTGCGGGTTCGGCCAGCAGCAGGCCGCATTCCTCCAGCGCCTCGCGCAGCGCTGCAATGTGCAGCCCCGCAGCGGTGGCGGCGTCGGTGCCGCTCTCGCCCAGGGCGGTGTGCAAGTGGGCTGCGGGCTGGTCGAGCAAGGCTGCGCTGGCGGGCTCGCGGTCGGCGTCGTCGAGCTTGCCGCCCGGAAACACGTACATCCCCGCCATGTTGGCCATCTGGGCATGGCGGCGCTGCAGCAGCACCTCCAGGCCGGTGGGCGCGTCGCGCAGCAGGACCACGGTGGCGGCGTCGCGCGGTGTTTCTGGAGGGGCGGGGGTGGCTGGCTGCATGGCGGGTCTTGGGAGGGGTCGAGGGGCGTAGTCACACACTGTACTGGCACGTATCTCTTTGTAGCGTAAAGTTCTGCGCGCAGGCGCGCCGCCAGTCCGGTGCGCGACGGATCTTCAAGCGCGACGGATCTTTTCAATTATCGACAACAGGAGTGGATGCACCATGAGCATGGATTTCAAGGGCCGCGTGGCCATCGTGACGGGCGCCGGTGGCGGCCTGGGCCGCCAGCATGCGCTGGCACTCGCCAAGCGTGGTGCCAAGGTGCTGGTCAACGACCTGGGCGGCGCGGTGGACGGCAGCGGCGGCTCGGTCTCGGCGGCGCAGGCCGTGGTCGATGAAATCCGTGCCGCAGGTGGCGAGGCGCTGGCCAATGGTGCTTCGGTCACCGATTTCGCGGCGGTCGAAGCCATGGTGCAGCAGGCTATCGACGCCTGGGGCCGTGTGGACATCCTGGTCAACAACGCCGGCATCCTGCGCGACAAGTCGTTCTCGAAGATGGACATGGCGGACTTCCGCCTCGTGGTGGATGTCCACCTCATGGGCGCGGCACACTGCTGCAAGGCCGTGTGGCCGCACATGGTGGCGCAAAACTATGGCCGTATCGTGATGACGACTTCCTCCACGGGCCTCTATGGCAACTTCGGCCAGAGCAACTACGGTGCGGCCAAGCTGGCGCAGGTGGGCCTGATGCAGACGCTGGCCATCGAGGGCGCCAAGTACCACATCCACGTCAACGCCCTGGCGCCCACGGCGGCCACGCGCATGACCGAATCGCTGTTTCCGCCGCAAATTCTCGATGCCCTCAAGCCCGAGGCCGTGGTGCCCGCCATGCTGGTGCTGGCACACGAGAGTGCGCCCACGCGCACCATCCTGTGCGCCGGTGGCGGCTCGTTCGAGGCGGCGCACATCACGCTGACGCAGGGCGTGCACATCGGCCTGGGCGACGACGCGCCCGAGCAGCTCGCTGCGCGTCTGGCCGAGGTGACTGACCGCACGGGCGAGCAGGTACCGCAGAGCGGCGCGGCCCAGGGCACCATCGAGGTGCAGAAGGCCATGGCGGCGCGCGCCTGAGCGGCGGTGGCATGACCTGACACGGGGCAGGCTTGCGCGGGTCATGCTAAGTTCCGGGCCGAAGAAAAGAAACGGTACCGAACCATGAGCACTTTGCAGGAAAAAATCAGCGCCCAGGCCCCTGAGCGCCTGGCGGGCATCCGCCGCGGCATCGAGAAAGAGGGTCTGCGCGTCCTGCCTTCGGGCGCGCTGGCCCTCACGCCGCACCCGCTGGCGCTGGGCTCGGCCCTCACGCACCCCCACATCACCACCGACTACAGCGAGTCGCAGATCGAGCTCATCACCGGCGCGCACCTGGCGCCGCAGGACTGCTTGGACGAGCTCACCGAAGTCCACCAGTTTGTGTACCAGGTGCTGCGGGCACAGGGCGACGAAATGCTCTGGGTCTCCAGCATGCCCTGCGGGCTGCCCACGGACGAAACCATCCCGCTGGCGCGCTACGGCAGCTCCAACATCGGGCGTGCCAAGAGCGTCTACCGCATGGGCCTGGGCCACCGCTACGGGCGGCGCATGCAGACCATCAGCGGCATCCACTACAACTGGTCCATGCCCGGGGTGGACAGCGAGCAGTATTTCGCCCTGATCCGCAACTTCCGGCGCAACGCGTTTGTGCTGCTGTACCTGTTTGGCGCCTCGCCCGCGCTGTGTCCGTGCTTCGCACAGGGGCGGCCGCATGCGCTGCAGTCGCTCGGCGGCCAGGCGCTGTACCTGCCGCACGCCACCTCGCTGCGCATGGGCCGGCTGGGCTACCAGAGCGACGCCCAGGCCACGCTGGCTGTGAGCTACAACGGCCTGGAGGGCTACGCCAACTCGCTGCACGAAGCCCTCACAAGGCCCTATCCGGCCTACGAGGCCGTGGGCGTGCGCAACCCGGGGGGCGACTACAACCAGCTGGGCACCAGCCTGTTGCAGATCGAAAACGAGTTCTACGGCACCATCCGCCCCAAGCGCACCGTGCGCACGGGCGAGCGCCCGCTGCATGCGCTGCGCGAGCGTGGCGTGGAATACGTCGAGGTGCGCCTGATGGACCTCGACCCGTTCGTCTCGGTGGGCATCACCGCGCAGACCATGCGGCTGCTCGACGTGTTTCTGCTGCACTGCCTGCTGCAGGACAGCCCGCCCGATACGCCCGAAGAGATCACCGAACTCAAGCGCAACCAGCACCTCACGGCCGAGCGGGGGCGCGAACCCGGCCTGTGCCTGCAGCGGCGCGGCCAGAGCGTGCCGCTGGTGGACTGGGCGGCGCAAATCCTGCAGGAGTGCACGCCACTGGCGGCGGCGCTGGACGCCACCCACCACAGCAGCGACTATGGTGACGCCCTGCGCGTTGCCCAGGCGCTGGTGAGCGCACCGCAGGACACGCCTTCGGCCCGCGTGCTGGCGCGCATGGCCGCCGTGCATGGCAACAATTTCACGGCGTTTTCCACCAGCCAGTCGGCCATGGCGCGCGAGGCACTGCTGGCCCTGCCCTGGAGCGCGCAGCAGCAGGCGCGTTTCGATGTAATGGCGCAAAAGTCGCTGGCCGAACAGAAAGCCATTGAGGCTGCGGACACGCTGCCTTTTGAAGAGTGGCGCCAGCAGTACATGTCGGCCCAGGGCCTGGAGTAGGACACCCCCCTGAGGCCCTGCGGGCCTTCCCCCCGCTCTCGCATCGCTGCGCGATGCGGGCAGGGGGACGCCACCAGTGCGGCGGGGCGGCCCTTGCACGGTGGCTGCTGGCGTGGGCCGCGCGGGTTTCAGGCGTCGTGGGTCAAACTCAGTGCTTGCCCGAAAGCGTCGCCGCCACCATCCGCTTGAACGGCGGAAAGTTCTGCGCCAGGCGCAGCGCAGCGTCGCGCAGCAGGCGGGCGGGCGGGTGGTCGGTGGTGTAGAGCCGGGCGACGAAGGTGGTGGCCAGGTACAGCGGCAGCGTGGCGTGGCGGTGCGCGCGCTCATAGCGCGCCAGCAGATCGGGGGCGGCGATGTCCTGCCCTGCGGCCTGGGCCGCGCGCAGCTGGCCCGCCAGTGTGCCGATGCCCAATAGCCCGAAGTTGAAGCCGTGCGCCGTCACCGGGTGCATGCCCACGGCCGCGTCTCCCACGCAGGCAAAGCGCTGCGCCACCAGGCGGTGCGGCCGCACGCCGACCAGCGGGTACAGGTGGCGCGTGCTGGCCAGGTGCATGGCGCCCAGGCGGTGGTCGAAGCGGCGTGTGAGGTCCTGGCCGAACGCGGCCTCGTCCATGTCGGCCAGCGGTTCCAGCGCATGGTGCGGCAGGGTCAGCACCACGCAGGAGCGGTGGACGCCGGTGGCGGGGTCGTCGTTCATGGGCAGCAGGGCCAGCGTCTGGCCGTAGCCGAACCATTCCCAGGCCACATGCTCGTGGGGCTGCTCGTGCGACATGGTGCACAGCAGCATGGAGCGGCCGAAGTCGTGCATGTCGGCGCCAATGCCCAGGGCCCGCCGCGTGCCCGAGAAACGGCTGTCGGCCGCCACCAGCAGGCGTGCGCGCAATGGCTTGCCGCTGGCCAGCGTGACGTGGGCGGCGCCCGCGTCGGTGTGGGCGCGGGCCACCTGCTCACCCGTCAGAAGCTGGATGTCTTGGTGCTGTTGCTGCGCGGCGCACACCTCCTGGTAGGCGGCGCGCCGGATCAGGTGGTTGGAAACCAGCCAGCCCAGTTCGCTGTGCTGCGAGAGCTGGTGGCCGATGACCATGGCGAATGGCGAGGGCCCGTTCATCACCTTGGCGTCGCGCAGCTGTGCGAAGGCGCTGGGTTCGTCGGCCTCAATGCGCGCCCACAGGCCCAGGTCGCGCATGCTTTGCGCCGACTGCTGCGTGAGCGCGATCTCGCGGCCGTCGTAGGCGGGGTTTTCGATGGCGGCCAGGGATTGTTGCTCCACCACGCCGATGCGCAGGCCGCAGCCCGAGAGCGCGCGCGCCAGGCACAGCCCGGCGGGGCCGGCGCCACTGATCAAGATGTCAAAGTCCATGGTGCGAGACCCTAACCTGTGGTGGCGCGGGGTGCATTGACGGCGGTCAAGGGCAGCGCGGGCGCCGGGCGACAATCCGGGGCAGGGTCGTTGGTAGCCCATGGTTTGATGGTTAAATGGGCCTCCAGCGCTTATCCATCAAGCGCAACAAGCTATCAAAATAATAGTATTTTGCATTCCGGTTTGCCGGGTGCATCAGAGGGGTTTCGCATGTCGTTTTCTGCACGCATGGCGTGGGTGGCGCACCGGTTGGCGCTGGGGCTGCGCATGGCGCGGCCGGGGTTTCTGGCCATCACCGCCGTGGGCTGCCTGGTGGGCATGGCCTCGGCGCAGGCCGCTGGCGGTGTGGATGGGGCGCGTGCGCTGCTCACACTGCTGCTGGCGCTGATGCTGCACGCGGCGGCCAACATGCTCAACGACCATGCCGACGCCCTCAACGGCGCCGACGCCGCCAATACGCAGGGGCTGTTTCCCTTCACCGGCGGTTCGCGCCTGGTGCAGGGCGGCGCGGTGCAGGCGCGTGACATGCGCAACCTGGCGCTGGTCCTGCTGGCGCTGGTGGTGCCGGGCGGGCTGTGGCTGGCCTGGCTCAGCGGCCCCGCGCTGCTGCTGGTGGGGCTGGCGGGTGTGCTGCTGGGCTGGGCCTATTCCATGCCACCGCTGGCGCTGATGTCGCGCGGCCTGGGCGAGCTGGCCGTGGGGCTGGCCTGGGGGCTCATGGTGGTGGGCGCCGACTATGTGCAGCGCGGCCAGTTCGCCCTGGCGCCCCTGGCGGCGGGGGCCAGCTATGCGCTGCTGATTGCCAACATCCTGATCGCCAACGGTTTCCCCGATGCGGTGCCCGATGCCCTGGTGGGCAAGCGCACGCTGGTGGTTCGCCTCACGCCGATGCGCGCGGCCTGGCTCTACCTGGCCCTGGCGCTGCTGGCGCATGGCGGTGTGGCCGTGCTCGTGGCGGTGGGCGTGCTGCCCGCGCCCCTGCTGTGGGCGCTGGCGTCGCTGCCGCTGTCGCTGGCAGGGGGCGCGCAGCTGCTGCGCCACGCCGACAGCCCTGCACGTTTGCGCCCGGCCCTGGTGCTGGGCATTGCGGCAGCCGTGTTGCATGGGCTGGGCCTGGCAGCGGGCTTTTGGGGGACGTGAGCTACGCCAACTGCTCCAGCGCGTCCTGGCGCCAGGTCTCGGTAGCCTGCAGAAAGCCCTCCCACACGCAGCCATTGCAGCCGCGCCCGCAGCAGCTGGTGGGCTCGGGCGGTGGCGCGCGCAGCGCCAGACCTTGCTCCTGCGCACAGTGCTGCAGCGCCTCGAACAGAGCGAGGGCCGAGGCGCGGTCGGTCGCGCTGCGGTGGGCGATGCCGGGGATCATTTCCGACGCAGCCACTGCAGGGCCGGGCGCGCGAGCAGTGCCAGGCCCAGCACCAGCGCAAACCAGCCCACGGCGGCTGCCTGCGCCATCAGTTCGCGCACGCTGGGTGAGCGTGCAACGAAGGGCGCCAGCAGAATGACGCCGCCGATCAGCGCGCAGGTGACGCCCTTGAACAGCAGGTCTTTGTCGGCCTGCGTCAGGGGGCGGCGGTCCGGTGCGGGGGGCAGGGGCATGGCAGGTGAAAACGGCGCAAAACGTTGCAAAAGGCAGTCCGCGATTATCCTTGCGACCCTGCGCTCCCCGGAACGAACGAAAGAAAGACCCCATCGCATGGCCATCCAGTGGTTTCCCGGTCACATGCACCTGACCAAGAAAGCGATCACCGAACGCATCAAGGACATCGATGTGGTGATCGAGGTGCTGGACGCGCGCCTGCCCGGCTCCAGCGCCAACCCGCTGCTGGCCGAACTGACCGGCCACAAGCCCACGCTCAAGGTGCTGAACAAGCAGGACGTGGCCGACCCCGAGCGCACCGCGCTCTGGCTCGACTGGTACAACGCCCAGAGCGCCACGCGCGCCGTGGCGCTCGATGCCTCCGAGCCCGCGCCGGCGCGCAAGCTCATCGACGGTTGCCACCTGCTGGCGCCCAGTCGGGGTGGCATGGCCAAGCCCATGCGCGTGCTGATCTGTGGCGTGCCCAACGTGGGCAAGTCCACGCTCATCAACACCCTTACCAACAAGCGCCAGGCCAAGACCGGTGACGAGGCCGGCATCACCAAGCTGGAGCAGCGCATCACGCTGGCCGACGATTTCTACCTGTGGGACACGCCCGGCATGCTCTGGCCGCGCATCAGCGTGGAAGAGAGCGGCTACAACCTGGCCGCCAGCGGCGCCGTGGGTCGCAATGCCTATGACGAGGAACTGGTGGCGCTCGAACTGCTGCGCCGTCTACAGGCGCACTATGCGCCCTTGCTCGAAGCGCGCTACAAGCTGGGCCTGCCACCGGGTGCCATGGCCCAGTTGCGGGATGACGAGCTGCTCGAAGCCATCGGCAGGAAGCGCGGCGCCGTACTGGGCGGCGGCCGGGTGAACCTGCAAAAGGCCGCCGAGATCGTGATGACCGACTTTCGCACCGCCACGCTGGGCCGCATCACGCTGGAGACCCCGGCCGAATTCGAGGCCTGGCGGGCCATCGGCGTTCTGCGCGAAGCCGAGCGCGAGGCGAAGAAACAGGCGCGCGAAAACCGCAAAAAGAAGGGCAGCGGCGTCCGCGAACCCTGACCCCGGAGGACCCGTCAGGGCTTGCGATGGCCGCGCAACGTCACTCACTGCCATCCCAAACCCTGACGAACCTTGCTGGGTGCGGCACGAGATAGGAGGACGCGCTACCATGCAGAAACGCGACCAGCCACCTCCCATGACGCCGTCCGCCACTGCATTCGACAGCGACTACCAAGACGTGACCACCCAGCATCTAGTGCGGGTGGCGGGTTGGGCTGTCCTGCTGATCGGCTGCTCCATTGCCGTCTTGCTGGCGCTGGATGCGCCCATCCAGATCCATCGGGTGCTGTTCAATCTGGGGGCGGGCCTGGTGGGCGGGCTGGCGCTGCTGCTGGCCCGCATGCGCCACTGGCGGCTGGCGGCGCACCTGCTGGTCTGGGGGGTGTGGCTGTTCGTGTCGCTGGTCACAGCCCGCAACGGCGGGGTGGATGGCCCCAATCTGCTGAATTACCCGGTGCTGATCGTGCTGTCGGGCTGGATGCTCGGCGCGCGGGCCACCGTGCTGTTGCTGGTGCTGACCGGGGTGCTTTTTGGCGGGTTTTTCTGGGCCGACGCCCAGGGACGGATGCCGCCGGTGCCCGAGAGCAGTCGCCCGGCCTATGCGGTGTATCTGTGCGGCATTCTGCTGCTGACGGCCGCAGCCACCCTGCTGTCGCGGCGCAATTACCTGCGCCGGGTGGACGATGCACAGCGTACAGCGGCGCATCTGGCGGCCAGCGAGACCGAGTTGCGCAAGCTCCTGCGCGCCGTGGAGCAAAGCCCCGAGAGCATCGTCATCACCGACCTGCAGGGGGTCATCGAATACGTGAACCAGGCCTACCTGCGACGCACGGGCTATGCGCCGGACGAGGTGCTGGGGCGCAGTTCCGCAGCCTTTTCCAGCAACGGACTGGGGCCCGCCCAGCGCCAGGGTCTGCACGAAACGCTGGCACGCGGCGAGGTGTGGGCGGGCGAGCAGGTCAATCAGCGCAAGGACGGCACGCCGCTGGCCGAGGCGGTGGTGGTGGCGCCCATCCGCCAGCCCGACGGGCGCATCAGCCACTTTGTGGAATTCAAGCAGGACATCACCGAGCGCAAGCGCGCCGCCGATGAAATCCACCGCCTGGCGCACTACGACGTGCTCACCAGCCTGCCCAACCGGGCCATGCTGGTGGAGCATCTGGCGGGGCTGCAGGCGCCGCCGGGTCATGGCCCGGCCAGCTTGCATGCGCTCCTGCTGCTGGATCTGGACCGTTTCACCACCTTCAACGATGCACGCGGCAGCGAGATGGGCGACCGGCTGCTGTGTGCCATGGCCCTGCGTCTGTCGCAGCAGTTGCCACCCGAAGGTCTGCTGGTGCGCGTGGCGGGCGACGAATTCGCCATCGTGCTGCATGGCCTGGGCGGTGACATGGCGCTGGCGGGGCGCAACGCGCTGGCGTTCGCGGCCCAGGTGCAGGCCGCGCTGGGGCTTCCCCTGCGCCTGCAGGGCGACGCCGGGCCCACCCAGTGGACGGCGAGCACGGGCATCACGCTCTTCCCGCAAAGTGGCGAGGATCAGGTCCACGATGCCCTGCGCCGTGCCAGCACCGCGCTGCACCGCGCCAGGGCCCTGGGCGGCGGCCAGGTGGCGTTCTTCGAGCAGGAGATGGGCCAAGCCGCCGAAGAGCGCTTTCGCGTGGAGCGGGAGCTGCGCCAGGCCATCGGTGCGGGAGAACTGCGGCTGTATCTGCAGTCGCAGGTGGATGTGCAGGGGCAGGTGGTGGGTGCCGAGGTGCTGGTGCGCTGGCTGCACCCGCGCGACGGCCTGGTGCCGCCTGGGGTGTTCATTCCCGTGGCCGAGGGGTCTGACCTGATCGTCCTGCTGGGCCGCTGGGTGCTGGAGCAGTCGTGTCGGCTGCTGGCCCGGCCGTGGTTTGCGCAGCAGCGGGTGCGGCTGTCGGTGAACCTGAGTGCGCGCCAGTTCCGCCAGCCCGATTTCGTCGAAGAACTCCGCCAGATGCTTGCATGCAGCGGTGCCGACCCCCGGCTGCTGACACTGGAGGTGACCGAGGGGCTGGTGATTGACGACTTCGACGACGTGGTCGCCAAGATGCGTGCGCTCGCGGCGCTGGGCGTGGAGTTTTCGCTGGACGATTTCGGCACCGGCTATTCATCGCTGGCCTACCTCAAGCGCCTGCCGATCCAGGAGCTCAAGATCGACCGCGGCTTTGTGCGCGATGCCTCGACCAACGCCGACGATGGCGCCCTGGTCGAGGCCATCCTGTCGGTGGCACGCCATTTCGGCATGCGTGTGGTGGCCGAGGGGGTGGAAACCCGCGCACAGGCCGATCACCTGGTCCAGCGCGAGCCTGCCATCGTCTGCCAGGGCTTCCTGTTCAGCCGCCCCGAGCCGGCTGCGGACTGGCTGGCCCGTCTGGCGCCGCTGGAAGCCTTGGGGTGAGCTGCATGCGGCAGTGGAGAAGATATTTCAAGTAAAAATAGCTGCTAACGCTTGACTGGTAAGCGCGAGCAGCTATTGATTCAGGAGCATTTCTGCTCCGCAGAACTTACTTGTTTTTGTCTTTGCCGCGCGGGATGACGGCCGTGACGGGAGGCATGGGCCGATCCGAGCCGCTGCCTTCCTTGGGGGGCGAAGTGTCCTTTTTCGGTTTCTTCGCCATCTTGTTGTTGTGCATCTGTCCTTTGGCCATGGGCCCTCCTGTCAGGTCGCGGAATGGACCTCATCCGCCAATGTTAAGCCACAACCCGGCTCGTCGGGGGTCACCGGGCAGGTCACCCAGGGCAGTTGTCGCATGAGCTGGTGCCAGTCGGCCCGGTCGGGCACGGCGGTGGGAGGGGTCGGTGCCGTGCCCTGCCGTGGCCATGCCAGACCGCTGTCGAACGCCAGCAGCGCTCCCGTGACCGGATGCGGCACATCCAGTTGCCAGGCATGCAGCCACAGGCGCTGCTGGCCCAGCAGGCCGGCCCACCAGCGGTTGAGAGGCCCTTTGCCATGCGTGGCATCGCCAATGATGGGGTGCGCCAGGTGCTTGAGGTGGCGGCGGATCTGGTGGCGCCGCCCGGTGAGCGGCGTGGCCTGCACCAGCGAGGCGCGCGTGCTGGCAAAGCGCGGGTCGCTGGCCTGGGGCAGTTCCACGCGGGCCAGGCAGTGCAGATGCGTCTGCGCAGATTGCACGGGGGCGTCGGGCGGGGCGTCGTCGGGGCGCAGCGCGTGGTCCACCTCGGCGCTGGCGGGGAACCAGCCACGCACCAGCGCGAGATAACGCTTGTGCACGGCATGCTGTTCGAAGGCCCGCGACAGCGCGCGCGCGGCATCGGCATGCAGGGCCATCACCAGCACTCCGCAGGTGCCCTTGTCGAGCCGGTGCACGGGGTACACATGCTGGCCCAGCTGGTTGCGCAGCGCCTGCATCACGAACCGGGTTTCTCCGGCATCGAGCCCGGTGCGGTGCACCAGCCAGCCCGCGGGCTTGTACACGGCCACCAGGTGGTCGTCGCGCCAGAGGATGTGCAAGGGGGGCATGGGCGCGCATTGTGACGCAAGCGAAAAACACAGGCCGCTGCTACGATGCCGCCCGTTGTCCATTCGAAGGAGCCCCCATGTCCGCAGGTGACTGGAAAGACATGTTTGCCGCCGCCGTCGAGGGCGATCTGCCCCGTGTGCGCCACCATATCCAGGGGGGCGTGAATCCCAATTACCAGCACCCCGAAATACAGTGCACACCACTGGTGGCCAGCCTGATCGAGGGACATGACGCGGTGGCGCGTTACCTGCTGGACCACGGGGCCGATCCGCTGCTGCTGTCTGAATTTGACGGACTCACGCCGCTGCAGGCGGCCCGCAAGCATGGCCGCACCGCGCTGGCCGAACTGCTGCAGGAGCGCGGCGCGCGGGATGTGCCCGAGGTGCGCGTCCCCTTTTGGAGGCGCTGGCTGCCGGTATAGACGAGAGTCAGGGAAGTCGCGCGTCTTCCTTGGCGCGCAGCTTGGCTGCGATGTACTCGCCGTGCGTCACATGCAGCAGTCCGGCCACCTTGTTGATGGCGTGGTTCTCGTGGGCATCCAGGTGGCCGTCGGCATAGGCCACCTGCCACATGGCCTCGACGAGATGGATCTTCTGCTCGTGCGTGAAGTAGTCGTTGAGCGTGCCGGTGAAGCGGTGGTAGTCATACGCCGCATGGGCCGTGGTCGTGGCCAGTTCCACCAGCCGTGCCTGCTCGTCCGGCACCAGGCGGAACTTGCGTTGCAACGCGGCCAGCAGGGCTTCTTGCTCGACCGGGGTGGCGCTCGCATCGGCGCGCGCCACTTCCACCAGCAGCACCGCGGCCGCCAGTTGCACGGCGTGCGCGGTGTCTTGCGGGCTGCTGGCGGGCTGGGTGAAGCTGTCGAACAGGTCTTTCAGGGTTTTGAGCATGGGGTGATGCGTTGATGGCTGGGATGGGCAAGTGGCCGCGAGCGCGGCGACAATCCTGCCATGAAGACCATTCTCCCTCTCCAGTTGCTGGTGGCACCCAGCAAGAACGATCCCGATCCCCTGGTTTTGTACCACGGACGCAGTTGCCCTGACGGCTTTGGGGCGGCCCTGGCGGCCTGGCTGTATTACGGGGGCCAAGTGCAATGCGTGGGTCTGGACCACGGCGATGTCCAGTCGGTGGCCGACCTGCCGCCGCTCGACGGCCGGGCCGTGTACATCCTGGACTTTTCGTTCTCGGCCGAGATTCTGCGCGCCATCGAAGAGCGTGCGGCCAAGCTGGTGCTGCTGGACCACCACAAAAGCGCGGCAGAAAAACTCACCGGCTTTGCCTGCCGCTGCGGCGTGGTGCATTTCGACATGAGCAAGTCCGGCGCCCGGCTGGCGTGGGAGTTCTTTCACCCCGAGGCGCCGCTGCCCGACCTGGTGCGCCATGTGGAAGACCGCGACATCTGGGCCTGGCAGTACCCCGAGAGCGCGCCTTATCTGGCTGCGCTGGACATGGAGCCGTTCGACTTTGCCCGCTGGCAGGACATAGCGGCGTTCGATGCGGCCCAGACGGCGGTTTTCATGGCCCGTGGCCAGGCCATGGATGAAAAATTCCACAAGCTGGCTGCCGACATGGCCGAAGGGGCCTTGCCCATCACCTTCAACGGGCAGCAGGGCCTGATGCTCAACGCGCCCGGCGCTTTCCACAGCCTGCTGGGCGAAATGCTGTCGCGCCAGAGCGGCACGTTTGCCCTGCTGTGGGCGGCCGGCAAGGGCGGCCTGGTCAAGGTGGGGCTGCGTTCGCAGCGCGGCTTCGACTGCATTCCCCTGGCCGAGAGCATGGGCGGTGGTGGCCATGCCCAGGCGTGCGGTTTTCGCATGGGTGTCGAGCACCTGCCCGAACTGCTCAGCGGGGTGTTCGAGGCGCGCGTCGGCTGAGCAGGGCGCGTCAGCGCGGGTGTCTGCGCCGGTAGTCCCAGGGCGCCTGGGGGCGCGGTTGCGACCACAGCCCGGTGCTGCTGGCGCGGGCCTGGCGCTGCAGTGCCACGAGTTGCGGGTTTTCGCGGGCGGCCGGTGTGTACACCCAGGCCAGCCCGGCGCGCACCTGGGCGCGCGCCGCATTTTCGCCCCGGCAGTGCACATGGGCCACGGTGCGGGCATAGGGGTCGCGGCCCACCGGGGTGATGCGGGCCTGCTGCCGAAAGCACAGCCGGGCCAGGTTCTGTCGCGCGCGCTGCCCGAAGGCCTGCCGGTGCTCGGGGGCGTCGATGGCGGCCAGGCGCACCCGCTTCACGTCGTAATGGCCGGGCGCACCACAACGGATGGAGAGCGTGTCGCCATCGTGGATGGCGATCACCAGGCAGAGCAATGTGGCAGCGGGCACGGGGGCAGGCAAAAAACGCAATCCGGCACTGTAGTGCATGGCGAGGACGGCCCTTGCACTGCGCCATCCCGTGGCAGGTAGTTTTACGCACGGGTATTTCCTGGGGTGTTTGTGCGACTGTCGCAAAACGGTGCCGCTTTCTACGATAGCGGTGTACTTTTGAGGGCAGTTGTATGGTCGATCTGATTGGTTTTGCGCACAGCAAATTTGGCAAGCTCCCCGGTGCCGAGGTGGAAACGCTCATGCGCCAGGTGGCCCAGGAGGCCGTGCAGGACGCCGGTCTCGAGGGCGGCGACATCGATGCAGTGGTCATCGGGCATTTCAACCCCGGCCTGGTGGCCCAGGGCTTCACGGCCGGTCTGGCGGGCGGCTTGCTCCCCGGGCTGCACATGAAACCGGCGGTGCGCGTGGAAAACGCCTGTGCCACCGGCAGTGCCGCCGTGCACCATGCCGCGCACCTGGTGCAGGCCGGTGCGGCCCGGCGCGTGCTGGTCATCGGGGTCGAAATCATGTCGGGCCTGCCCACGCGCGAGGTCGGCAACGCGCTGCTGCAGGCTTGCTATGTGCGCGAGGAAATCGACACGCCCGCCGGTTTTGCCGGCATGTTTTCGCGCCTGGCCGATGCCTATGCCGAACGCTTTGGCGACCCGCATCCCGCCATGGCCAAGATTGCGGCCAAGAACCACGCCAACGGCGTGCACAACCCGCTGGCCCAGTTGCGCACGGCGGTCGAAGAATCTTTCTGCGCCACCGAGTCCGAGAAGAATCCGCGCGTGGTCGGGCGCCTGCTGCGCAGCGATTGCTCGCCCATTTCCGACGGCGCCGCCGCACTGGTGGTGAGCGCGCGCGGCGCCCACGACCGGCGCGACCAGTGCGTCACCCTGCGGGCCATCGCGCAGACCACCGATCTGATGCCGCTGTCACAGCGCGACATGAGCGAACTGGCTGGTGCGCGTGCGGCCTGGGGCGAGCTGATGCAGCGTGCCGGCACCACGCTGGCCGACCTGGACCTGCTCGAAACCCATGACTGCTTCACCATTGCGGAGCTGATGCAGTACGAAGCCATTGGCCTGTGCCCGCCCGGCCAGGGAATGCGGGCACTGGAGGAGGGCTGGGTGATGCCCGGCGGACGGCTGCCCGTCAACCTTTCCGGGGGGCTGAAATCCAAGGGGCACCCGGTGGGCGCCACGGGGGTGTCGATGCACGTCCTGGCCGCCTGGCAGCTGCTGGGCCGCTGGCGCAGCGCGCCGCTGCCGCGCGCCCGGCTGGCCGCCATTCTGAACATGGGCGGGGCGGGCGTCGCCAACTACGGCTCGGTGCTGGAGAGGGTGGCGTAAATGAATCTCGCAGTCTGGCTGCAGCGCAGCGCCCAGGCGTATCCCGACCGCCCGGCGATCGCGCACGGGGTCGATGTCTGGTGTGACTATGCAGGTTTTGCCCGGCGCGCCGCGCGCACGGCCACCTGGCTGCAGGCGCAGGGCGTGCAGGCGGGCGACCGCGTGGCACTGTTCATGCACAACGGCCCGCACTACCTGCCGCTGATGTGGGGCGTCTGGTGGGCGGGCGCCGTGGTGGTTCCGATCAACGCCAAGCTGCACCCGCGCGAGGCAGCCTGGATCATCGGGCACAGCGCAAGCCGCATCGCGTTTTGCGATGCCGACGGGCAGGACGCACTGCAGTCGGCCGTGGCAGAGCGCGCCCTGGATGTGGGCGTGCAGGCGCAGACAAGCTTCATGGACGACGCGGCCCTGCCGCAGGCGCCCCTGTGCCCTCGGAGCGACGACGACCCCGCCTGGCTGTTCTACACCAGCGGCACCACCGGGCGGCCCAAGGGCGTGGTGCTGTGCGCCCGGCAGCTGCGCTGGTGCGCCGTGGCCTACCTGGCGTCGGTGCAGAGCGTCAGCGCGGGCGACACCATGCTGCACCCCGCGCCGCTCTCGCACGGTGGGGGCATGTACCACCTGCCGTATGTGCTCCAGTCCGGGGTGAATGTGGTGCCGAAATCCGGCGGCTTTGATGCCGATGAGTGCCTGGACCTGGCGGCCCACTGGAAAAAAGCCTCGTTCTTTGCCGCACCCACCATGGTGCGCCGCCTGGTGGATGCGGCCCGGGGCCGGGCGCACCCGGGCGCGGGGCTGGAAACCATCGTGTATGGCGGCGGGCCGATGTATCTGGCCGACATTGAAGAGGCCCTGCATGTCATGGGCCCGCACTTTGCCCAGATTTATGGGCAAGGCGAATGCCCGATGACCATCAGCGTGCTGCCCCGCTGGATGATCAACGACGTGGCCCACCCCCAGTGGCGCGAGCGCCTGGGGTCGGTGGGCGTGCCCCAGTCGATGGTGGAACTGGTCACGGCCGACGCCGAGGGGCAGCCCTTGCCCACGGGCGAAACCGGCGAAATCCTGGTGCGGGCCGATGTGGTGATGGCCGGGTACTGGAACGACGAAGCGGCCACGGCCCGCGCGATCCGTGACGGCTGGCTGGCCACGGGCGATGTGGGGCGGCTCGATGCACAGGGTTTCCTGCACCTGCTCGATCGCTCGAAAGACCTGGTCATCAGCGGTGGCACCAACATCTACCCGCGCGAAGTCGAGGAAGCCCTGTTGACCCACCCGGCCGTGGCCGAGGTGTCGGTGATCGGGCGCCCCGACCCGGAATGGGGCGAGGTGGTGGTGGCCTATGTGGTCACGCACCTGGCAGGCCCCGGTGCCACGGCCGCCGATCTCGATGCCCATTGTCTGGAGCAGCTGGCGCGGTTCAAGCGGCCAAAGCACTACTGCTTTGTGCCCGAACTGCCCAAGAACCACTACGGCAAGGTGTTGAAAACAAGCCTGCGCGAAATGGATGCGCAGACCGTGAAAGGACCGACCCCATGACAGCGACAACCTCCACCCGCCGCTGCGCCCTGGTCACAGGGGCCACCCAGGGTATCGGCCTGGCCATCGCCGAGCGGCTGGCGGCGTCCGGGTGTGACCTGGTCCTGCATGGCATCGAAGATGCCGCCGCAGGCACCGAGGTGGCGCGGGCGCTGGCAGCGCGGTATGGCGTGCAGGCCGCCTATGTGCAGGCCGACCTTTTGAACGCGGATGCTGCCACTGCGCTGGTGGAGCGCGCCACGGTGGCCCTGCGCTCGCCCGACATTCTGGTGAACAACGCGGGCATCCAGCACACCTGTCCGGTCGAGAGCTTTCCCCTGGATCGGTGGAACGCCATTCTGGCCGTCAACCTCACAGCGGCCTTCCTGACCATGCGCGCGGCCGTTCCGGGCATGCGCGAACGCGGCTGGGGGCGCATCGTCAATATCGCTTCGGTGCATGGCCTGGTGGCTTCGGTCCACAAGGCCGCCTACCTGGCGGCCAAGCACGGGTTGGTGGGCTTGTCCAAAGGCGTGGCGCTCGAAACGGCGGCGCAGGGCATCACGGTCAACTGCATCTGCCCCGGATGGACGGACACGCCCATCATCGCGCCGCAGATCGAGGCGCGCGCCGCGCTGCACGGCGGCGACCGCGAGGCGGGCATTCGCGACCTGCTGCGCGAAAAACAGCCCAACCTGACCTTGCTGCCCCCCGCGCGCATCGGCGACGCTGCGGTGTTTCTCTGCAGCGATGCCGCGGCGGGCATCACCGGGGTGTCTTTGCCGGTGGATGGGGGCTGGACGGCGCAATAGCGATGCACGCGGGGTGGCGCTTTGCTGCCCCCGCTTGTCCACGGGGTGCTGCCCGCCGGGCGGGCACCCCTTTGCAGGCTTGCCGCCCGCGCATCGCCGACAATGCCGATTTACAGAAAGCCTGTCTGCTGTGTTCAAGGGCATTGTTGCGTCCGTTCTCGCCTCGGTGCTGTTTGGCGCCATCTACTACCTCTCGCCTTTTCTCGCGCCGCTGGGCGGCGAGGAAATTTTTGGCTGGCGCGTGCTGTGCACGCTTCCGTTCACCACCGCGCTGCTGCTGTGGCGCGGCGAAGGAGCCCAGGTGCGGGCGCTGTGGCAGCGGGTGCGTGCCCGCCCGGCGCTGGCACCGGCCCTGCTGCTGAGCAGCGCCATGCTGGGCGTGCAGTTGTGGCTGTTCATGTGGGCGCCGCTGCACGGGCGGGCGCTGCCCGTGTCGCTGGGCTACTTTCTGCTGCCACTGGTGATGGTGCTGGCCGGGTGGGTGCTGTACCGCGAGCGGCTCTCCACCGCGCACCGCTGGGCTACCGGGCTGGCGCTGGTGGGGGTGGGGTTCGAGCTGGTGCGCGCGGGTGGCGTGTCGTGGGAGACCGCGCTCGTGGCCCTGGGCTACCCCGTCTACTTTGCGCTGCGCCGCCGTCTGCGCACCGAGCAGCTCGCAGGCCATTGGCTCGACATGGCCCTGATGCTGCCCGTGGCCTTGTGGTTCGTGCTGCGCGAGCCGTCGAGCTTGCCGCTGGTGGCCGGGCACGCCAAGTTGTGGGTGCTGGTGCCTCTGCTGGGGGTGGTCAGCGCCGTGGCGCTGGCGCTGTACATGGCGGCCAGCCGCTTGCTGCCCATGGGGCTGTTCGGCCTGCTGACCTATGTCGAGCCCGTGCTGCTGGTGCTGGTGGCATGGCTGCTGGGCGAGAGCATCGCTCCAGGCCAGCAGCCCCTGTACGGGCTGGTGTTTGCCGCCGTGGCGGTGCTGGTGGCCGATGGGGTGGTGCAGATGCTGCGCGAACGCCGGGCGGGGCGATCCGGGAAATTATCAGTCTGAACGGCATTTTGCGCTTTATGGATAAGCGTTGATAGCTATCAATAAAGTAGCATAAATGCTGCTTCGACCCTTCTGCATTCGGTACACTCGCGCCGCGAGAAGCGCCCGGCAGCACGCCGCCCGCCGGGCCGACACCCAACACTGAGGAACGCATGCACGCACTGACAATGAACCGTGGCCCCGGCCGCGCCTGGAGCGGGCTGATGGCCGCCTTGGCCTTGCTGGCCCTGTTGCTGGCGGCGCCTGCCCGCGCCCAGGAGGGCTCCGTCGCTTGGGGGCAGCAACTGATGGAGACCCAGGAGCTGTCGGCCGAGGCGCTGGCACGGTTCCTCCAGACGCAGGAAAAAAATGCCCAGGTGCGGCCCGGCAACGATCCCGCCACCGACACCTGGAGTGGCCGTGAAATGAATCTCACCGCTGCGGGCAACCCGTACACCCTGGTCCTCAAGGCGACCGGCGTGGCGCTGGCCGATGGCGATGCAGGCGTGCGCATGCAGGCGGGCTGGGTGTTTGACGGCAAAACCACCCAGCTGCCCATGCCCGGCATGGCCCAGAAAGGGCTGCGCGCAGGCCAGACGGTGGAGCTGGTGGGCGTGTCCACACCCGTCACCCTGAACGCCGACCGCAAGGGCACGCCGGTGGTGGAGTTCACGGCCGCTGCCAACTTGCGGCTGGAACGGGTGCAGATCGATGTGTGGTCGGGGCAGCGGCCCACCCAGCCGGTGGAGCAGGTGATGTCGTGGATGCCCATGCTGTTTGGCGTGATCGCGCTGGGGTTTTTCCTGTGGCTGCGCCGCCAGTAGCGCAAACTTGATATCAAAAACGGCTTTTGCGCTCGTCGATAAAGCGCCTGAAGCTATCAAAAAAATAGCGCCGCAGGGCAATCATTCCACGGTGCGCCGCTCGTTTCGGGCCAGCGCGGCACCGGCCGCCAGACCGATGGCATCGGCCAGCCAGTCGCCCCATTCGCCATGGCGCCAGCCGGTGGCGGCCTGGGCCAGTTCGATGCCGGCACCGAACACCAGCAGGCCGGTCGCCACCTGCCAGGCATGGCGCGGGTAGGCCCGCAGGCCCAGAAGGGCCAGGGCCGCAAAGGCCAGGGCATGTTGCGCCTTGTCCCACAGGCTGAACACCTGGGGCGGCAGGTAGCCGGTGGGCATCAGCGAGAGCACGGCCACGGTCAGCAGCAGGGCCCAGAAGGCAGGCCGGGTCATGTGCTGTGGGGCGGTGCGGGAAGGCGCTTCTCGAGCAGCCGCACCAGGGTGTGCAGCATGCGGTTGGTGGGTGTGGGAATGCCCAGCGCCTCGCCCCGTCGCACCACGTAGCCGTTGAGGTGGTCGATCTCGCTGCGGTGGCCGCGCGCCAGATCCTGTGCGGTGGAAGACACCTGCGTCGCCATGCTGCGCGCCAGCGGCAGCACGGCCTCGGCCGTACCCTCGGGCAGATGGATGCCACAGGCGCGGGCCACGGCCATGCACTCGTGCACGATGTCGTCCATCATGCGCGGCACCTCCAGGCCCGGGCTGTTGACAATCTCGCCGTAGGGCAGCTGCGTGATGGCCGAGAGCGGGTTGTACACGCAGTTGAGCACCAGCTTGGCCCACAGGGCACCGGCCACGTTGTCCGAGATGTCCACCGGAATGCCGGCGGCCGCAAAGCTGCGGGCGATGTCGCCGCTGGCGGGCGAGGGTGCGATCACCAGCTCGCCCCGGCCATGGTGGCGCACATGGCCCGGCCCCGCCATGCCGGCGGCCACATACACCACGGCGGGCAGCACCGGGCGCTGCAGCACGGCCTGCAGCCGCTCGGCGTTGTCCACGCCGTTCTGCAGGCTCAGCACCACGGTGTCGGCCCCCAGGTGCGGGGCCATGGCCTGGCCCGCACTCTCGGTGTCAGTGGATTTGACGCAGAACAGCACGCACTGCGCACCCTGCACGGCGCGGGCCTCGGTGTCGGCCTGCAACGGCACGCGCTCCTGGAAGGTCTGGGTGTCGAGCAGCAGGCCGTTCTGGCGGATGGCTTCGACGTGCACGGGGCGCGCCACCAGCACCACCGCGTGCCCGGCCCGGGCCAGCATGCCGCCGTAGTAACAGCCCACGGCGCCTGCGCCCATGACGGCGATTTTCATGGCAGTTTCTCCTGGTCAGCACAGGCCCCGCAGGGCCTGAGGGCGGATGGTGGCGGGTGGGTGGGAAGGGCATGCAAAGACATGGGCGCAGTGTAATGGGGCCTTTCCCGGCGTGTCGGCCCGCTGGCTGACAGGCCCCGGGGAGCCGGTGGCAGAGGCGGTGCCGTATAACATCTGGTCATGGAACCCCTGCGACCGACGACCGACGAAAGCCTGCACTGGACACTGGACGTTTCTCTGCTGGGCAGTCCCATCGTGCTGCGCCAGACGGCGGGGGTCTTTCTGGTCACCTTCGTGCTGGTTTCGCTGCTCGTCAGTGCCATTTTTGCGCTGGAGGGCGACTGGGGCGGCATCCTGCCCACCCTGGCCGTGCTCGCGGCAGTGCACCTGGGGCTGCTGCTGGGGGCCCTGGCGGTGATGGTGCTGTACTTTGGCAACCGCATCGCCATGGCCTTCACCCTTGATGCCCGTGGCGTGCTGTCCGAAGTGCAGGAGTCCAGGGCCCACAAGGCCGCGCAGCTGGCCACGTTGCTCGGGCTGGCGACGGGCAATTTCAGCGTGGCCGGGGCAGGCCTGCTCGCGCGCAGTGGCGCCCGCAGCTTTGTTCCCTGGAAGCAGGTGGAGCGCGTGCGTTTTGACGATGCACGGCAGACCATTTATCTGGCCAATGGCTGGCGCACGCTGGCTGCGCTGTTCTGCACTGTGCAGACATACCCCGAAGCCCGGGCCTGGGTGGAGCGCATGTGCAAGGCCTGATCGTCCGCTTCTTTCTCGGGGCGCTGGGCCTGATGCTGCTCGCCTGGGGGCTGGGCATGCCGATGGTGGCCTGGCTGGGAGCCGAAGCGCCTGGCACCATCACCCATGTGCGCAGGCAGCTGGGCGACCGGGGTGAAGCCATCCCCAACCGCTACGCCTATGCCATCAGCTATGAGTTCCGTTTGCCCGATGGAAGCCTCGCCCAGGGCAATACGTACCGGGTGGGGGACTACTTTTCCCCTGGCAAGCTCGCCAAGGGCAGTGCCGTGCAGGTGCGCTACCTGCCGGGTTTTCCTTTCATTAGCGAGATGCAGTGGCACTGGGCGGCCGTAGTCGAGCATGGCATCGTGGCGGCGGTCGGGGGCCTGCTACTGCATCTGGCTGCGCGGAGCGACCTGAATCGCCATCGGCCACGCCGCCAAAAAACGGGGCCTTTGCGCCACCGGGTGCCTCGGAGTGCGCGATCCGGCCGCAGAGATTGACCGCACCGCCTTCGAGGCCCAGGATAGAACATCAAAATATGCGCAAAGTCTGTCGCAATGCCGAAGTGCACAGACCGTGGCCAAGCCCCAAACACCGCCACCACCCCGCAGCGCCTGCACCTGTGAAGACTGGGACCGCGACGGAAGGTTTGGCGTCGTGCTGAACGGCAAGACCGTGCTGGCACCCAATGTGGGGTCTGTCGAAAGCTGCAAAGCCCGTGCACAGGCGTTCAGTCAGTGCCGATAGGCATGGCACAGGGTTCGCACGCTCGAAAACCCTGATGCTGCCCGGGTGCGCTGGCGCAGTGGTGCCGCGATAATCCCACCCCATGGAGCCCGCCGTTCACGACCCGGAAGACGCCAGCCAGTGGAGCGAGGGAACTGGGGATGAGCCGTTGGCCGAGCTGTCCGCCATCGTGGACTTGCTGCGCAGGCGCTGTGCGGTCGATTTCTCCGGGTACAAGACCACCACGCTGTCGCGCCGGGTGCGTCACCGGATGATCCAGGGGGAGGCCGCCGACGGCGCCGCGTACCTGCAGCGTCTGGGCGACGATGAGGCCGAGCGCCACGCTTTGTGCAGCGACCTGCTGATTCACGTGACCGAGTTTTTCCGCGACCCTGCGGTGTTTGCGCGCCTGGCCGACGAGGTGCTCCCGGACCTCCTGCGCGGCCGGGACCCGAGTGACGATCTGCGCATCTGGTCGGCGGGGTGCGCCAGCGGGGAAGAAGCCTACACGCTGGCCATGCTGGCTCTGGACGTGGCCGGGCGCATGGGGTACCCCGGCAATGTGAAGGTGTTTGCCACGGACATTGCGGGCGATGTGCTGGAACAGGCTTCGCGCGGTCAGTACAGCCAGGAGGCCGTTGCGGTGGTGCCCGATGCGCTCTTGCGGCGCTATTTTGTGCGCGACCCTCTCGGGGGCGTGCGGGTCGATACCACCTTGCGCCGCCATGTGGTGTTTGCGCGGCACAACCTGTTGAGCGATCCCCCGTTCACGCGCATCGACCTGGTCGTGTGCCGCAACCTGCTGATCTACCTCCAGCCGCAGGCGCAGATCAAGGCGCTGTCGCAACTGCACTTTGCCCTCAAGCCGCACGGTGTCCTGCTGCTCGGTGCCAGCGAGACGGTGGGGGCGTTGCAGGCGCAGGCCTTTGCCCCCATGGATTGCTCGCACAAGCTGTTCCGCAAACAGCCCGTGGCGCTGGCACGTTTGATCGACGTGCCCTCGCTCGGGGCCCAGTCGGTTCCGCTGCAGCCCGAGATGGCGCTGCCCGGCGTGGCCGGCCAGCCGCCCGAAGTGCTGGAGGCCGAACTGCTGGCCACGCGTGAGCGCCTGCAGGAAATGGTGCTGGAACTGCAGGCCAGCCATGAGCGGCTGGACCTGGGCAACGAGGAGCTGACGGCCTCCAACGAGGAGCTGCAGAGCACCAATGAGGAGCTCAAGTCGGTCAACGAGGACTTGTACGCCCTCAACCATGAACTGGAGAGCAAGAACGCGGAGCTGGCCGAGCTCAACCGCGATTACGACCAGCTGCTGGACAGCACCGAGATCGGCATTGTCTTTCTGGATGCCGCTTTGCAGTTGCGGCGTTTCAGCCCGGCGGTGAGCGAGTTTCTGGCCCTGCGCAGCAGCGACATGGGCCGTCCGGTGCGTGAAATCAGCTACAAGCTCGGGCCGCAGGATGCGTTCATGGCCGAACTGCAACGCTGTGCGGGGGACAAGGCCCGGATCGAGCGCGAGATCCGGTTGCCCGACGGGCGCTGGGTGTACCAGCGCATGCTGCCGTTCAAGGACGACAGCAGCCTGGACGGCGGAGTCGTTCTGACCTGGACCGACATCAGCGAAATCAAGCGCATGCAGTCGCTGGCCGAGCAGCTGGCGGCCGACCGCACACGGCTGCTGGGTATTCTGGATGTCTTGCCCGATGGGGTTTACATCGTCAGCCAGGGGTTTGATATCGAATACCTCAACCCGGCGCTGGAGCGGGAGTTCGGGCCGATCCAGGGCCGCAAGTGCTACGAGTATTTTCATGGCCGGTCCTCGCGCTGCGACTGGTGCAAGAACCAGGAGGTTTTTGCCGGGAAGACCGTGCATTGGGAGTGGACTTCGTCCAAGGGGCGCACTTACGACCTGTTCGACATGCCTTTCCACAACCCGGACGGCACGGTCAGCAAGTTCGAAATCTTCCACGACATTACCGATGCCAAAGAGGGCAAACGGCGCATGCAGGAGGCCGCGCAACTGGCCCAGGTGGGCCACTGGGAGTGGGTGATCGCCACGGGCGAGCTGCACTGGAGCGATGAAACCTATGCCTGTTTTGGCTATGCGCCTGGCAGCATCGTGCCGACGTTTGAGTTGTATGTCAGCCACATCGAGCCGCACGACCGCGCCCGTGTGCAGTCCCTGGTCGAGCGTTCGCTGGAGCAGGGTACCGATTACAACGCCGAGTTCCAGTTCCACCGCGCCGATGGCAGCATGCGCGTGGGCCGGGCCACCGGCCATGTGGAGCGCGATTCCCGGGGAACCCCGATCACCATGTCGGGGGCCATGCAGGACATCACCGTGCTGCGCCAGACGGAGCAGCGGTTCCAGGTGGCTTTCCGGGCCAGTCCGCTGGCGGCTTCGATTGCCCAGACGTCCAACGGTCTGTTCCTGGAGGTGAATGACAAATACGAGAAATACTTTGGCTGGACCCGTGAGGATCTGATCGGCAAGACCACGCTGGAGGTGGGCCTGTGGGTGGACCAGGCATCCCGCCGGGCCTGGCTGGACGAGTTGCACCGCCATGGCTCGGTGCTCGATTTCGAGTCGCAATGGCGTTGCAAGTCGGGCGAGATCCGGCAGGTCAGCCTGTCGGCCGAACTGATCAACATCGACAACGAGCCTTTGGTGCTGGCGTTCATCCAGGACATCACCGAGCGCAAGGCGAACGAGGCGCGCATCGACTTTCTGGCGCACCACGACCCGCTGACAGGCCTGCCCAACCGGGTGCTGTTCCGCGACCGGTTCTCGCTGGCCACGGCCTGGTCCGAGCGCAGCGGCTGCAGGGTGGCGCTGCTGTTTGTCGATCTGGACCACTTCAAGACCATCAACGACACCCTGGGCCACCCGGTCGGAGACCAGTTGCTGCAGCAGGTGGCCACGCGCCTGCGCCAGTGTGTGCGCGATACCGACACCATCAGCCGCCAGGGCGGTGACGAATTTCTCATTGCCCTGACCGATGTGCAAGACCTCGACGCCGTCAGCCGCGTGGCCGGCAAGGTGGTTCAGACCCTGTCGGCGCCCTTCCAGATTGAAGGGCACGAGCTGGCCGCGACCCTGTCGATGGGTGTGGCCGTGTGGCCCGACGATGGACAGGACTTTGATGCCCTGCTGCAGCGTGCCGACACCGCCATGTACCAGGCCAAGGCCGCCGGGCGCAACACCTACCGTTTCTACACCGCCGAGATGAATGCGCAGGCGCTGGAGCAGCTCAAGCTGCGCACGGCACTGCACTGGGCGCTGGACCAGAACGAATTTGTGCTGCACTACCAGCCTCAGATCGAACTGGCCAGCGGGCGCGTGGTGGGCGTGGAAGCCCTGCTGCGCTGGCAGCGCGGAACCGATCCGCTGTTGCTGCCGGGGCGCTTCATTGCAGCCGCGGAAGAAAGCGGCCTGATCGTGCAGATCGGCGAGTGGGTGCTGCGCGAAGCCTGCGCCCAGGCCATGCGCTGGCAGCAGGCCGGGCTGCCGGAGCTGACCATGGCCGTCAACCTCTCGGCGGTGCAGTTCAGGCGCGGCAACCTGCTGCTCAGTGTCACGCAGGCCTTGGCAGACTCCGGGCTGGAGCCCTCGCGCCTGGAGCTGGAGCTGACCGAATCGCTGCTGCTTGATGATGCCGAGCAGGTGCTGGAGACCGTGCGGCGCTTCAAGGCGCTGGGGGTGTGCCTGT
>JAANMV010001483.1_pt1 | contig 25672 bp, 21 predicted proteins | sample 7279661 | NCBI WGS metagenome assembly JAANMV01 (sample SAMN14094540, study PRJNA606508) | bioreactor metagenome | isolation source: A lab-scale SPAN reactor treating ammonium-rich wastewater day 121 | place: Ireland: Galway | collected 2017-05-16
GCTGTTTTGTGAATATGTTAACTGTGAAGAAAAAATTATTCCGGTTAATATGATTACAGCGAAGGCTTTTATTCTGTTTATTATTTTCATTTTCAAAGAATTTTAATTAATCAGGTCTTCAAATTTTTTAATACCCATTGTTTGCTGCATACCGGGTGAAAGCAGTAAGCCGGATACCCTGTTCTTTCCTTTTATATATTTGCTGATATATTTTTTTATATCACTGCGTGTAACTTTTTTAATGTTATTTAAATAATTAAACCCGTAATCCAGCTTATCAATTGCCCAGAAGTATCCGAGAGTATGTGAAAGCGATGATGTCTGCTCGCGCTGGTACTCTTCCTGTATAACAAGCTGGTTCTTCGCTGTGTTCAGCTGTTCCTCAGTAAAGTAAGTATCGGAATCCCACATATCAATATGTGAATTCAGAGCTTCTAAACATTCCTTAAGCTTCTGAGGATTAGGAACTATACGCAGCTGTATGGGACCGGTATAAATATCTGTTCCGTAATAAAGTGATGCCTCTGTTGCAAGCCCGGCATCAATAAGCTCTTTCTTGAATTTGGATGATTCAAGGTTTATTACAGAAGAAAACACATCAGCTACATATGTTGCTTCGATATCTTTCCTGGTATCGGGTCCATGCCAGCCGATGTAAATTACCGGAGCCTGGGTATTTTCGCTTGTTGTGATAAAATATATATCATCACCAAGCGGCTTAAACTCAGGTACCGGGTATTTTTCAAACGGGTCAAAACCTGATGGCTGCCAGTCTCCGAAGATCTGCTCAGCTTTGCTGAAAGCTTCTTCAGGGGTAATATCTCCTGAAATTATCAGAATTGAATTATTTGGCCAGTAATATTTCTGCTGAATTGTCCTCATCTTTTCAGGGGTTGCTGAAAGAATTATATCATGGTCGCCTATTGGAATCTTCCTGCTTTTATCCTTGCCCCACATTTTTTCCTGGAACTCGTAATATAAATTGAATTCAGGGTTTGATTCACCCCGCTGAAACTCTCCGTTAACAACAGGATGTTCATTGGTCATTTCCTGTTCAAGAAAAAGCGGGTAGCGTATAGCGCTGTTCATGAACTTTAATCCTTCTTCCAGGTTTTTTGCCGGAAGAGTAAAAAAATAATTTACCCGGTTTACAGATGTTGTTCCGTTCCATACAATTCCAAGCTCGCGGGTGCGTTTAATGTATGCTTCCTGTGATGGGATATCTTTGTTAGCTTTAAAGAACATATGTTCGTAAAAATGAGAAAGCCCGCTGTATTCGGCTGATTCTGTATAAGCGCCGTTCTTCACGTTAATTTCTATAGTTGCAATCGGTACGCTTTTATCAACTACAGCAAGAACATCCAGCCCGTTGGCAAGCTTTTTTAAATAATATCCGACAGGCAGTGAATTCTGTGCATAAATACCTGCTGAAATAAAAATGAAGGCGAGAAACGCAGTTAATATACGATTCATAGTTATATAAAATAATAGATTAAAATTACCGGATTAAATTGAGGACTTTGAATGTGCAAATATAAGGAAAAATATAATTATAAATAATGAATGTAATAATTGATATTAGTGAAAAATTAAAGATTTATGTATCTTTTATATTTGTTCTTTTTGTCTTGATACAAAAAGAACCAAAAAAATCAAGGCTGATGAAAAACGGCTAAACTTTTCGAACGCTTTAGATGCAAAAAATAACTCATCCCGATTTCATCGGGATTCAAACAGATTTTTTGCATCTACCTTCGCGTTCTCAAGTTTTTTACGCCGTTTTTCATAGGCCGTTATAAAATGAAGATTGTTCAGATATATTAAGAGATTTAAGATACCAATAGTATATAATTGTTTACAAGAAAATAAAAGAGAAATTTTAGTGGTATTGCCTTGACGGATTTAAACTTAATTTAATGCCGCCAGTTTTCAGGCGGGTCAGTATAATGCTCAATATATCCGCAGCTGCTGCATTTGTACGGAGTAACGGGGAACTGCTGAACGCCTTCATTTGAACCCATAAATTTGGTTATATCCTTTTTTTCACCTTCAACCCACACTACATAGTTGAAAAAAATCGGGTGTTCACTGTTTCGGACGTAGAAAAATCCTTTTTTCATCTCTCCGCTGCATTTGGGGCACTGTTTTGGGGTCATTTTAGTAATATAATTATTAAATGCCCCGGCGGGGCGTATATACAGAAAAAATTATACCTGTTCTTCCGCGAGTTTTTCTGCTCTGTCGGCAATTTTCAGTTTTTCAAACAGCTCTTCAAGGTCGCCCTCCATGATCTGCGAAAGATTATACATAGTAAGCCCTATTCTGTGATCCGTTAAACGGTTCTGGGGAAAATTATAAGTGCGGATCTTGTCGCTTCTGTCGCCGGAACCCACCATTAATTTTCTTTTCTGCGAGGTTTCCTTTTCATGTTTTTCGATTTCAGCTTCAAGCAGCCTTGAGCGCAGTACTTTCATTGCTTTTTGTTTGTTCTTTAGCTGTGAGCGCTCATCCTGGCACTGAACAACAACTCCCGTTGGTATATGCGTAATGCGGATAGCTGTTTCAACTTTGTTCACGTTCTGCCCGCCAGCGCCGCCGGAACGGAACACATCTATTTTAAGATCAACAGGATTAATTTCTATATCTACCTCATCAGCTTCAGGCAAAACAGCAACCGAGGCGGCAGAAGTATGAACCCTGCCCTGTGTTTCTGTTTCAGGAACACGCTGAACGCGGTGAACTCCGCTTTCATATTTTAATGTGCCGTAAATATCTTTACCGGTTACACTTACAATTACTTCTTTTAGTCCGCCGGGTATGGATGATTCATTATAAGTAACAATTTCCATCTTCCAGCCGGTTCTTTCAGCAAAGCGGGTGTACATTCGGTAAAGATCAGCAGCAAACAGAGCAGCTTCATCACCGCCGGTTCCGGCGCGGATTTCAAGCATGGCATTTTTGCTGTCATTGGGATCTTTGGGAACAAGCAGTTCTTTTATATCAGCTTCAAGCCTCTCAAACCTTGCCTGCAGCTCTTCCTGCTCCGAAGCGGCAAGCTCTTTCATCTCGGCATCATTGGTTTCATACAAAAGCTTTTTGTTTTCTTCAAGCTGATGTTTTACTTTAATGTATTCATCGTATGCATTTACAATATCGGTGAGGTCAGAGTATTCCTTTGAAAGCCTGCGGAATTCCTTCTGGTCATTTGCTGTTTCCGGTTTATTAAGCAGCTCTGCTATTTCGTTATAACGTTCTTTTACTTTTTCTAATTTATCGAACATACTTTTTCTTTCTGAAAACAAAAATACTTTTAATTGTAAGCAGATTCAATTCAATTAACAAAGAGCAATCAGCAATTAACAATCACGCGGGGGCGTGTCTCCGAAGATTACTTTGTAATTTTCCTGTGAGCAATAATTTAAATCAGAAAGTAAAATCAATATGTCTAAAAATTATTTATAAAATTTTTTTGAAAATATTTTTTATGACGGATAAAAAATTTTTTTCATTTTTTTTCGTTTACCTATTGACTATGAGTGATAGAATGTTATATTTGCAGTGATTTTTGAATGGTGAAGTGTATACCGTAAAAAAATTTTTATAAAAAAGTTTTTGGAAGTATAAAAAAAATTTTCATCATCAAATTAAAAGCAAAGGAGCTAAGTAAACACTTTTTGCGGGTAGGATTTACTTACAACATAAAAAAAGAAACTGAACAGGTATCCGAAGGACAGGATCAGAAAGTTCAGAAAGGGAAAAACTTCCCGGGGAACAGCGTCCCGGGGAACAGCGTTCCCGGAAATTACATTGATGAAAATCTCATCAGCAATTATTCCCACCGTATTAGCGATGTTTATGCTGAGTGGGATGATGAAGAAACGATTTCTGCTGTTGAAAATGCAATTAAAAAAGCAGGCCACGATGTAATCCGCATTGAAGCCGATGAAAATGCTTTTGAAAAGCTCCGCGCTGCCAGACCTGATATAGTTTTCAACATGGCAGAAGGTTTCGGCGGCGCATCCCGCGAATCACACATTCCCGCAATGCTTGAAATGCTTAACATTCCCTATACCGCAAGTGATCCCATAACTATAGGAAACTGCCACGATAAATCACGCTGTAAAGAAATATTAACCTATTACGGCGTTCCGAATCCGGGCTTTTTCATTACCGATACACATGTAAACGGTTATCCGAAGGTCAAATATCCAGCTTTTGTCAAACCGCTTCACGAAGGTTCCAGCAAAGGCATATATAATAGTAGCGTAGTTAATAATAGGGAAGAGTTAAATCGCGAAATAACAAGAATTAAGGAAAATTATAACCAGCACTCTATTATAGAGGATTTTCTGGATGGTCAGGAATTCACCGTTGCCCTTATTGGAAACGGCGAAAATGTGCAGGTTTTGCCCATTGTAGGGATAAATCTGGATTGTTTGCCGGCTGATTTCCCAAAAATTTACTCATATGAGGTAAAATGGTATTTTGATACCAGGGAAAACAAGCTTGATATATTTTCCTGTCCCGCAAAGATAAGCGAAAAGCTGACCCGTAAGATAGAAGATATATGCAAACGGGCTTATCATGCTTTACGCATTCGCGACTGGGCAAGAATGGATGTAAGATGTGATTCTAATAATGAACCGTATATAATTGAAATAAATCCGCTGCCGGGTATTTTACCGAACCCGGATGATAACTCCTGTTTCCCCAAAGCAGCAAGGGAAGTTGGAATGGATTATGACGCGCTGATACAGAAAGTTTTAAACCTGGCAATAGAAAGATATGGAATAAAAAAGTGAAAAGTGAAATGTGAAATGTGAATAGTGAAAAAAAATGTCACCCTGAGCTTGCTTCAGGGGTCTGAATACTGAAAAGCAAAAAAGCTGATGCTGAAACAAGTTCAGCATAAAAGAAGAAAGCAGATTGAGCAAAAAGTTAAACATATCGATAATTTTTAATGATCCCGTGCAGTATGCACAGGGTCCGGTTTACGAAGGCACAGATGTAGATATTGATGCATTGCCTGATGCTATTGATATGAGCGAATACGGTGTGCTAGATGAAGTTAAAAGTGTTGAACGCGCTTTAGCGCCGCTTGAGCATAATACCAAGATAGTTCCCGTAGCGCTTGATATAAACAAGCTTATCACAGAGCTTAATGAAAATAAGCCTGATATAATCTTTAATCTTTGCGAAAGCGTTGACGGCGATCCTACACAGGAAATGAATATTGCCGGATTGTTCGAGCTGCTTAAGATTCCGTACACTGGTTCCCGCGCATTTACACTTGGTCTTGCGCTGAACAAACCGCTGGTTAAATCAATTTTAAACCAGAACGGAATACCTACTGCAAAACATTTTGTAACAGCTTCATCAAGCTTTCACCTTAACGGACATAAGTTCCCGATGATAGTAAAGCCATCACGCGAAGATGCAAGCATTGGCATTACCAATGAATCAGTGGTAACAAACGAAGCTGCACTTAAGAAAAGGATCGAATACGTGCTTGAAGAGCACAAACAGCCCGCGCTGGTAGAAGAATACATAGAAGGCAGGGAAATTAACGTAAGTGTTGTTGGAAATGATGAGCTGATAACTTTTCCCATAAGCGAAATTGATTTTACGGGTCTGCCTGATGATTATCCCAAGATAATCAGCTATAACAGCAAATGGATGTATAAGACCGTTGAGTTTGAAAATACAAAGGCAGTTTGTCCCGCGCAGAATTTAAGCGATAAGGAAGTACAGGTAATTCAGGAAACGGCTAAGAAGGTTTACAGGCTGCTTGGAGCTGCTGATTATGCGAGGGTTGATATGAGATTAAAAGACGGTGTGCCGTATGTGCTTGAGCTCAATCCAAATCCCGATATAGCAAGCGACGTGCCGGAAGATACAGGTTTTACACGCAGCGCAAAGGCTCACGGGTGGGAATACAGCTTTTTGATACAGCAAATTATAAAATTTGCGCTTAAAAGGTGGGGAGTTAACTGATTTCGGAATGTGGATTGCCGATCTCGGAATTTTATTGAATTTTTACGCAGCACAGATATTCTTTTCTGTGGTTGAGTGATGATAAGAAAATTAAAAAATGATGACAGGGAAGAGATAAGAAGAATTCTTATTGATACAAAGCATTTTAACGATGATGAGATAAAAGTTGCAATTGAGCTGATTGATGTTTACCTGAACGATGCAAAGCAGACTGATTATATAATTTATGTGATTGAGAACGAAGTTACAAAAAAAGCAGCAGGTTACATTTGTTACGGAAAAAGACCGCTGACTGACTGGACATATGATCTTTACTGGATAGCAGTTGACCCCAATACCCACGGAAAAGGGTTAGGCAGCAGGCTGGTAAAGCATATGGAAGAAGATCTTTCAGTAAGCGGCGGAAAAATTATACTGATAGAAACAAGCGGAAAGCCGGAATATGAAAATGAACGCAGGTTCTACATTAAATGCGGCTACGAAGTGCAGACTATCATTAAAGATTTTTACAGAAGCGGCGATGACCTGGTCATCTACCGCAAATACCTGTAAGAGAAAGCCTCTTCAGGTAAGGTACCCGGAAAATTAAAGTACGGAACCCTGTGAAACCTCCTGTTATTTAATTAAATGTTCAGGGGGAATCCAAAAACTAAACAAGGAGTTAATATTTTATGGAACTATGGCAGCAGCTGTTAAAACAAAGCGTAAGCTCAGTAGACCAGCTTGTCGATCAGTTCGGAATCAAAAAAGAAGTTGCTGAAAGGCTCGACGATTTTTTCCAGGCAAGGATAAATCCATACTATCTCAGCCTCATCCGCTATCCCGGCGACCCTATCTGGCTGCAGGCTGTGCCTGATGAGATTGAGCTGTATGATATAGATGCACCTGAAGACCCGCTTAACGAAGACGAAATGAGCCCGGTTCCAAATATTACTCACCGTTACCCGGATAGAGCGCTGTTTTTAACTACCAGCCAGTGCGGCCTGTACTGCAGGTTCTGCACCCGAAAGCGCAAGGTTGGCGATTCAAGCAAAATAAATATGAAAGAGCTTGAAGCCGCTTTCCAGTACCTGGAGCAGCACACTGAAATAAATGATGTAATTCTTTCAGGCGGCGACCCGCTTATGCTTACAGATGCAATGCTTGAAAAAGTTCTTGCGCGTCTGCGGGAGATTCCGCATATATCCATAATAAGGCTTGGCACAAAAATGCCGTGCGTGCTTCCGCAGAGAATTACCCCGCAGTTATGCGATATGCTTAAGAAGTATCATCCAATATATGTAAATACACATTTTAATCACCCGTGGGAAATTACACCTGAAAGCACGGCAGCTTGTGAAATGCTTGTGAATGCCGGCGTTCCCGTTGGCTGCCAGACCGTTCTGCTTAAAGGTGTTAACGATGACCCTGAAGTTATGAAGGAACTGATGAAAAAACTTCTTGCCATAAGGGTAAGACCGTATTATATATATCAGGCAGATCTGACCAAGGGCGCTAACCACTTCCGTACACCAATTGATGTAGGTTTGGAAATAATGGATAACCTGCGCGGTCACATCAGCGGGCTTGCAGTTCCGCAGTTTGTTATTGATGCGCCGGGCGGCGGGGGAAAAATCCCGTTACTGCCGGAATATGTACTTGCTCGTGATAAGGAAAAAATAATTCTTCGCAACTTTAAGAATGAAGTATATGAATATCCTGATGTACAGGAAGAGCATATTGTATTGAAGCGCGGAAGGAATATAGAAAAGCCGCCGAAGAAAAAGGCAAAGAAAAAAGTACAGCTCCCGGTTCTGCAGTAAAGGGAAAATATACTATTTTAAATAAAAGCGCTCTAAAATCGAGCGCTTTTTATTTAAATTATTTAAAAACATAAATTTGTTTTTCTGAACAAATTAACTTATCTTGCCATCAAATTTTTATTAAATAAAAACACATTAATGAAAACTCATTTAAAGAATGTTTTTAAAACTGTTTCGCTTTTTGCTGTTTTAGCTTTACTTTTTGCCGGGTACAGCTTTTTGGGTGATGATAATAATTCGACGGTAATTTTAAATCAGCAAAGAACCTGTGAAACAAATGAATTCAACGAGTTGCAAATGCAGCAAAACCCTGAATTCAGGAAGAACAGGGAGCGCATCGAAGAATTCACTAAAAATTTTCAGCCATCAGAAAACCGGTCAGTTATTACAATACCTGTTGTTGTGCATGTTGTATATAATACACCTCAGCAGAATATTTCTGATGCTCAGATACTTTCACAAATTGCTGTGCTTAACCAGGATTTTGCAAGGCTTAATGCTGATACCAGCCAGACTCCCGCTGTATGGAAGCCGATTGGGGCTAATACACAGATCGTTTTCTGTCTTGCCCAGCGCGACCCGAACGGAAATCCGACAACCGGGATTACTAGAACATCAACCAGCATAACTGCATTTAACGGCTCGGCTGACCAGCGTATCTTTTTTACTGCACAGGGCGGCCATGATATTTGGGACCGTGACAGGTACCTGAATATTTATACATGCAATTTAGGCGGCGGTTTGCTTGGTTATGCGCAATTTCCGGGCGGTAATCCGCAAACAGACGGTACCGTTAACCTGTTTTCAGCTTTTGGCACTGTCGGTGTGGTAAATCCGCCGTATGATAAAGGCAGAACAGTTACTCATGAAGTTGGACACTGGCTGAACCTGTTCCACATCTGGGGTGATGAACCTGACTGCAACCAGGATGATCAGGTAGCAGATACACCTCTGCAGGGACCTGAAAATGTTGGCTGCCCAACATTCCCGAAAACTGATGCCTGCCAGCCGGTCAGCCCGGGGGTAATGTTTATGAATTATATGGATTATTCAAATGATGCATGTATGAATCTGTTTACCCAGGGCCAGTCAACCAGGATGAATGCTGCGCTAAACGGTCCAAGAGCAAGCCTGCTTACTTCAAACGGATGTATTCCGATTGGCATAACACCTATCAGTACAGAAATTCCATCGGGATTCAGTCTGCAGCAGAATTATCCTAACCCGTTCAATCCTGTAACCAATATCAGGTTTGAAATACCGGTCTCATCACTTGTTACATTAAAGGTATTTGATGCAGCAGGAAATGAAGTATCGGAGCTTGTTAATCAGAATCTTGGTGCAGGAACATTTAATTATGATTTTGATGCGGCAGATTATCCAAGCGGTGTTTATTTTTATGTTTTATCTGCTGGTGAATTTACCGCTACCAAGAAAATGGTACTGATTAAATAAATTTATTAATGATATTTAACTTTAAAACCCGCAAAATTGCGGGTTTTTTATTTTTGTATTTTATATTGCAGTCATTTTCATTGAATAATACTGAATTAACGTTATATTTGTAAAATTTTTTGTAAAAAATAATTTTTTAATTTATGAAATATGAATTTCCTGTGATAATTGAAAACGGGCTGGGTGAAAAGTTGATTTTCAGATCATCCGTAATGGAAGGCGGTGAAGAAAAATTAATTGTTGAAAATTTTGTTCATCCGGGGGCAGGTCCAATCATGCATACACATTTACAGCAGGATGAAGAGCTTTTTGTTGTATCGGGAGAAATGACATACCAGATTATGGGTGAAGAACCTGTAGTTGCCCGGGCTGGAGATAAAGCACTTTTTAAAAAAGGAGTGCCGCATAAGTTCTGGAATTCAGGCAGTACAGAACTTAACTGCACCGGTTACATTAAACCTGCGCACAGTATTATTTTTTTTCTTTCTGCTATATTTGAAGCGCAGAAAAAATCAGGAAAACCGCAGCCTGAATTTTTTGACGGCGCTTATCTTATTCACAGGTATAAAAGTGAATACGACATGCCTGAAATACCGTTTTTTGTTAAGAAAGTAATGATTCCCGTTGTCTATTTTATCGGAAAATTTACCGGTAAATACAGGCATTTTAAAAATCCACCAATACCCCTTAAAGCACGAAAGCTTTAAAAATTGAAAATTTTACACATAATTATATCTGGGCTTTTATATTTGTACTATATTATATTGTACTGATTAATATCCATAAAACCCGATTGAAAAAATATATAATACAATTTTAAAGTGTTGAAAGGTCCGGTATCCTGAAAAATCTGTAATGAAAATTTAAGTAATTAAACTGATATATTTAATTTATCGATTTAATTTTTCTGATATTACAAATCAATTAATAAATATAATGATGATGATCAGTAAAATTTTCAGTGATTAAATTTCTTTACATATAATTAAACCGAATAATAATATTTATTAAATTTAAACAGCAGAAATTTATCTATAGGGTAATAATTATATACAAATTTTTTTTATTAAATCAAAACACCTGTTATCAATTAAAATAATGAGAGATATCCGCAAAAATCAACGTTCAAATATCCTGCCAAAAAAATTTAAAAAAAAATTTTTTACTTCAAAAAGTAAAAGTTCGCTCTGTACAAGGCTTTACGGCTTGTCAAGTATTTTGGGATAATTTTTTCTTACGATGTAATTTGCATTTTCAATTTTGTTCTGTTAATTTTGAATCCAATCGTTAACAGAAGCTAATCAAGGTAGATTTAAGGAAAGCTTTTTGGATCAAAAACTGAAGCATAACCCCTGCCGGATTTAAGATAGTATTCAGATGTTACCCCGCTGTTAATGATGTATTAAATTTTAATAAAAAGATTTCCGAAAATTTTTAAATTTCTTGCCGCATGAAGATAGACAGACTGTTTGCAGGTGAATCGAACAATCCCTATGATAAAATTGAATTTGATAAACGCACATCAGTAATAAGAAACCCCGATGGCTCGATAGTTTTCGAGATGATCGATATTGTTGTGCCTAAACACTGGTCACAGGTTGCAACAGATATCCTTTCACAGAAATATTTCCGCAAGGCAGGTATCCCGCGTGTATTAAAACGCGTTCATGAAGAAGGAGTTCCGGTCTGGCTCCAGGCTTCTGAGCCTGATTTTGACGCAATGAAGGATATACCTGATTCTGACCGTTATATGAGCGAAACAGACAGCAGGCAGGTTTTTAACCGCCTTGCAGGCTGCTGGACCTACTGGGGCTGGAAATACGGCTATTTTAACACAGAAGATGATGCGCTTGCATTCTATAATGAACATTGTTATATGCTTGCCCAGCAGATGGCTGCTCCTAACTCGCCTCAATGGTTCAATACAGGCCTGCACTGGGCATACGGAATTTCAGGACCTGCACAGGGCCATTATTATGTTGACGGCAAAACCGGCGAGCTTAAAAAATCCGAAGACGCATATACACATCCGCAGCCTCATGCCTGCTTTATCCAGTCAGTCAGCGATGACCTGGTGAACGAAGGCGGAATTATGGACCTTTGGGTTCGTGAAGCAAGGCTTTTTAAATACGGTTCAGGTACAGGCTCAAATTTCTCTAATTTAAGAGGGTCAAATGAGCCCCTTAGCGGCGGAGGAAAATCTTCCGGGCTTATGTCATTCCTGCGTATCGGCGACCGCTCTGCGGGAGCAATTAAATCAGGCGGCACAACACGCCGCGCGGCTAAAATGGTCACGCTTGATCTTGACCATCCCGATATTGAAGAGTATATCAACTGGAAAGTTGTTGAAGAGCAGAAAGTTGCCGATCTTGTCACAGGCAGCAAGCTGATGAACATTCATTTAAACAAGGTTATTAAAGCCTGTTTCGAGGTTCACCCGGAAAACGACCCGTTCGATAAAAGACAGAACAAACATCTTGCCAGGGCTATAAGCGATGCAAGGAAATCACTCATCCCTGAAAATTATATAGACAGGGTTATTCATCTTGCAAAGCTTGGTGTAAAGGAAATTCATATCCCAACTTATGATACAGACTGGAACAGCGAGGCTTACCTCACAGTTTCAGGGCAGAACAGCAATAACAGCGTTCGCGCTACAAATGAATTCATGAAGGCTGTAGAAAATGACGGAACATGGGACCTGTACTGGAGAGTTGAGCTTAATAAAGCCAAAAAAGAAGGAAGAGAGCCTGTTGCCTGCAAAAAACTGAAAGCCCGTGACCTTTGGGAACAGATTTCATATTCTGCTTGGGCATGCGCTGACCCCGGAATACAGTATCATACCACTATTAATGAATGGCATACCTGCCCGGCCGGGGGAGAAATTAAAGCATCAAATCCCTGCAGTGAATATATGTTCCTTGATGATACTGCCTGCAACCTGGCATCATTGAACCTGGTTAAGTTCTACAATTTTGATAAAGAACAGTTTGATATAAAAGCATACCGTCATGCCGCAAGGCTGTGGACAATTGTCCTCGAGATCAGCGTGCTGATGGCGCAGTTCCCCAGCCGTGAAATTGCCAGGCTTTCATACGATTACCGTACGCTTGGGCTTGGTTATGCAAACCTCGGGGCATTATTAATGCTTCAGGGTATTCCGTATGATTCACAGGAAGCCCTGGCTATCACAGGCGCGCTTACTTCAATTCTGCATATGCGTTCATATGCAACTTCTGCAGAAATGGCTAAGGAGCTGGGTACATTCCCGCGCTTTAAGGAAAACGAGCAGAATATGCTGCGCGTTATCCGCAATCACCGCAGGGCTGCCTATAATGTGCCAAATGAAGAATATGAAGGCCTTTCAATTTATCCCGTTGGAATAAACAAACGCTACTGCCCTGATGCTTTGCTTGCTGCCGCAAGGGAAGACAGCGACCTGGCACTGGATCTTGGTGAGCGTTACGGCTACCGCAATGCGCAGGTAACGGTTATTGCCCCGACCGGCACAATAGGGCTGGTAATGGACTGCGACACAACCGGTGTTGAGCCTGATTTTGCGCTTGTTAAGTTCAAAAAGCTTGCCGGGGGCGGGTACTTTAAGATTATTAATGAATCAGTGCCGCCTGCATTAAAAAAGCTTGGATATACCGAAAATGAGATTCACGATATAATTAAATACTGCACCGGTCACGGTTCAATTATTGGATGCCCGGGAATAAATCCCGCCGCTCTGGCAGAAAAAGGATTTACCGCAGAAGTACTGGCACAGGTAGAAAAATCTCTGCCATCGGCATTTGATATCAGCTTTGTGTTCAATAAATACACACTCGGGGCTGATTTCTGCAAGGATACCCTTGGATTTACCGATGAACAGCTTGATGACTACAATTTTAATATCCTTAAAGCGCTTGGATTCACAAAAGAAGATATTGAAGCTGCAAACGATTTCGTTTGCGGAACAATGACAGTAGAAGGCGCTCCGCATTTAAGGGAAGAGCATTATGCAGTATTTGACTGCGCTAATAAATGCGGCAAAAAAGGCACCCGGTTCATTTCAGCAGATGCGCATATAAAGATAATGGCTGCAGCACAGCCGTTTATCAGCGGCGCAATAAGCAAAACCATTAACCTGCCCAACGAGGCTTCCATAGAGGACATGAAGCATGCCTACATGCTTTCCTGGAAGCTGGGTATTAAGGCTAATGCGCTTTACAGGGATGGAAGCAAGCTTTCACAGCCGCTGAACTCTGTAAGCGATGGCGAGGATTTTGAGCATGAATCTGAGGAAATTGCCGATACTATGAGCAAACCAAATGATATTATCAGGATTGCCGAGAGGATTATTCACCGCTATATAGCAAAACGCAGAAAACTGCCGTTCCGCCGCCGCGGGTACACACAAAAGGCTAAAATAGGCACTCACAGCGTTTATTTACGCACCGGTGAGTATGAAAACGGCCAGCTTGGCGAGATATTCATTGATATGCACCGCGAAGGCGCTGCGTTCCGCAGCTTAATGAACTGCTTTGCTATAGCAGTATCACTTGGCTTACAGCACGGCGTGCCATTAGAGGAATTTGTTGATGCATTTGTATATACACGCTTTGAGCCAAACGGAATAGTTATAGGCAACCCCAATATTAAAATGACTACCTCGCTTATCGATTATATATTCCGCGAGCTTGCAGTTACATATTTGGGCAGAAACGACCTCTCGCATATTTCGCAGGAAACCGAGATGAGAACAAGCCCTATTGACAGCATAAGCAAGCTTGATAACGAAACTGATTTTGAGGACGAGGAAGTTTACAGCGAGCGTTTTATTGATGAGCCTGTAAACAAGGTTACACCTGTAACACCGGTTAAAGTAAGCGAGCCCGTTACAAACGGTCCGTCAGTAAGTCCATCGCAGACCATTTCAGGCGGTCCATTAGGCATACAGATGACAGGTGCTGCTACTATTAAGAACGTAAGTGTGAGCGAAGAGGCAGAAAAGATACGCCAGGCAAAGCAGAAAGGCTATACGGGCGATATCTGCCAGAGCTGCGGCAGCTTAACAATGGTGCGCAACGGTACATGCTTAAAGTGCGTAACGTGCGGGGATACATCAGGCTGCTCGTAAAATTAGGAATTACGAATTAGGAATTACGAATTACAAAAAGGGGGAGGCGGGAGCCTCCCTTTTTGATGATGATTAAATTTGATCATTGTTGGTGTTTCCATCAACAAATACTTTAGAGAAAACAGTGTAATTACTTATTCTTTGTGCCTATGAGTAGAGACTCAATACTTGTGTCTCGTGTTATTTAAGACGCATGTTATGCGTCTCTACAGAATTAAAATTATTTATGCAATATAACATCATCCGTTCACGACGTAAAACTTTGGCGCTGCATGTTAACAGTGATGCAACGCTCACTGTTAAGCTGCCGTACGGCGTTTCACAGGCTTATGCTGAGGAGTTCATCGCCAAAAAGCGCAGGTGGATTGAAAAGAAGCAAGCAGAGTTCATAGCAACCCGAGAGAAGCATAAGCCAAAACAATATGTAACCGGTGAGGAATTTTACTTTGCAGGTAAACGTTATGAGCTTGAAATTATCCCCGGCAGCAAAGCAAAGCTTGCTTTAACGGCTGTAGGGAAATTCAGAATAACCCAAAAATGCCTTGAAGCGCCTAAACATTACGTTGAATGGTTCTGCAAACAGTTCGCAAAGCAGTATCTTGAAGGCAGAACTTCAGAGCTTGCCGAAGCACTGGGTTATAAATACCGGTCAATAAAAATTAACAGCGCTAAAACGCGCTGGGGTTCATGCTCGCGCAGCGGGAATATAAATTACTCCTGGCGGCTGGTTATGATGCCCGCAGAAATGATTGATTACGTAATTGTTCATGAACTAGTTCACCTTGAAATTCACGACCACTCTGGCAGGTTTTACAGCCGGCTTGCATCGTTTATGCCGGATCATAAGCGCAGGGAAAAATGGCTGAAAGAAAATGCGGGGATGGCTTCTGCAAACTGACGAGCAAAGAGTCTTATTCAAAGTTTATAAAAATTTAAAGGATATCTCTCCATCTCTTCGGGGAATCTCCAATTAGGAAAACCGCAGTGGCAGTCAACCGGGCGGCTGTTCATAGTTTCACATTAGAGAGCTTGTTATATTTTTATTTATTTAAAAACACTATACCTTCGCAATATTTTTTATGGAATTGCAGCAAAACAAAACCATTATATTTGTAATATGAAAAATAACAAAAAACCGGAATTTTGGGAAACTGCATTTGTGGATAGAGGTGAAATGTGGGGATTGGAGCCATGTAATTCCGCACGGTTAGCAAAGGATTTTTTTCTTCAACATAATGTGAAAACTGTGCTGATACCAGGCTCAGGGTATGGACGAAACGCGCAGCATTTCATAGAAAGCGGAATGAGCGTTACTGGTATAGAAATATCACAGACGGCAATAGATATGTACTAAAAACATTACAACGGGGGAATGAAGATCTACCAGGGCTCTGTTTGTGATATGCCGTTTGATGATAAAATATATGATGCAATTTTCTGTCATGCTTTGATACATCTGCTTGATGAACATGAAAGGGAAAAGCTCATCAATAACTGTTATGAACAGCAGCGTGAAAACGGCTGCATGGTGTTCAGTGCAATATCAAAGCAGGCTGAAACTTATGGTACGGGCAAGTTCATCAGCAAGAACCGCTATGAAATAATAGACGGTGTGAAAATGTATTTTTATGACAGAGAATCAGTCACCGCGGATTTTACGAAAGCTGGTCTTATTGAAATATTGGATATCAGCGAAGGATCACCATTTTTTTTGATCAAATGTATCAAGAAATCCGGTAAAACCTAATTACCCCCGGCGGGGTTGAAAGATTTTAGAAAACATTATATATCCTGTAGAATGAAGAGATGTCTGCTTTTTAACTGCGCAGCAGAAGGAGGAAAGTTCATATTTAATATGTCATAGTGAAAAAAATACAGCGCAGATAGAAGTGTTTATGCTACTAAAAATGAATATTATGCTTTTTCTTTGAACCATAGCACCTATTTGATGATTTTTTGTTTTTGGCACAAGATCCCCTTGCCATAAAGGGCAATCCCATTAGATAAGGGAAGATTTTTTTCTGATTCAGTGTCAATTTTTCGGTGGAATGAACCTTCAATAGCCTTTATTTTTGTATCAATAAAATTAATATTTAAGTATGGAAATGAAATATTTTCAGTTACCGCCTGCTGCTGAAATGAAAAAAGCAGTTTACAGCAAAGATAAAAGCTATGACGGCATTTTTTTTGTTGCCGTAAAGAGCACTAATATTTTCTGCCGTCCGGCCTGCCCTGCCCGCAAGCCAAAGGAAGAGAATATGGTGTTTTATCCATCAGCGCGAGAAGCGCTTTTTGCAGGCTACAGAGCCTGCAAAAAATGCAGACCTATGGAGCTTTCAGGCACACACCCTGACTGGGTTAAAAAGCTGCTTGAGAAAATTGATTCTTCAGCCGAAAAGAAGATCAGAGATGGTGAGTTAAGAGCAATGGGCGTGCAGCCTGAAAAAGCGCGAAGGTATTTTATGAAAAATTACGGGATGACCTTTCACGCTTACCAGCGCAGCAGAAGGCTGGGAAATGCATTGATGAATATACGCGAAGGCTCTAAAATTGATGATGTGATATTTGATAACGGGTATGATTCGCACTCGGGATTCCGTGATGCATTTTCCAAACAGTTCGGCAAACCGCCGGGCAGATCAGCCGGTACGGAGTGTATTGTTACATCACTTTATCAAAGCAGGCTTGGACCGATGATAATCGGCGCAACATCACAGGGAGTATGTCTGGTTGAGTTCAGCGACCGAAGGATGCTTGAATACCAAATGAGAACACTGAGGAAAAGATTTAAAGCTGCAATTATTCCCGGAAGCAATAATCATATTGAACAGGTTAAGCTTGAGCTTGATGAATATTTTAAAGGTAATTTAAAAAGCTTTAAAACCCCGCTGGTTTACCCGGGAACCGATTTCCAGGTAATGATTTGGGAAAACCTGAAAAAAATTCCTTACGGCAAAACAGTTTCATATATTGAGCTTGCAAAGAAAGCTGGATTTAAAGGCGCTTCCCGCGCTGTTGGCACAGCCAACGGAATGAACCGTATAGCGATAATTCTGCCCTGTCACCGGGTTGTGAATAAAGACGGCAGGCTTGGCGGCTACGGCGGCGGTCTATGGCGCAAGCAATGGCTGCTGGAGCTGGAGAGAGCTAATAAATCCTGAACGCAGTGAAGGATCTAATCCGGAAAACACAATTATTGTGGTGTCAGGCTGAAAGTCTTTAGTTATATACCAGCCGCAACATAAAAAGACATCACAAATAAACAAACCCCCATTGATGCCAATCGGTCAGCTAGAATTTCGTTTAATCAATATAATTTCTATATGAAAGCTTTTCATCCCCCCTTCAGTTGAAGGGGGGACCATATCTTTAAAATAGGTCAATTGAAAATTCTTGAGTAATTTTTCAACTAGAGTAAGCTGAGATGGGGGTTTATACCACCCCAATTTGCTTTCAGCGGATTACCCCGTCCCTGTAAAAGGAGGGGAGCTTTTATATTTTTTCCTTTTTAAATTTTTCAATCATTTTTATTTTTGCGGGTGAAGAAAATTGATTACACTAAATACCCGCTTCCGCGTATAAGGCATCATGCAAACCCTGTGCTTTATTTCCCGCTTAAGCAGCATAAGGGAAATAACTTTCTTTACCCGCCTGTGTATAATAAATTAGACTGGTCAGAGATCTTTGCAGACGGAAAACCTCCTGCTATGCTTGATATTGGCTGCGGTCTCGGAAGGTTCCTGATTGAGATGTCGCTTATTCACAAAGATATAAACATACTTGGATTTGAAGTAAGACAGAGTGCTGTTGAGTGGATTGAAAGCGTTAAATCTGGAGAAAAGCTGCCCAACGTAAAAGCGCTTTGGTACAGCGCTGTGAACGGTCTGCCGTTTATTAGATCCGGCTCAATAGAAAAAGTATTTTATTTTTTCCCCGACCCCTGGGTAAAAAAAAGACATTATAAACGCAGGGCGTTTTCCGTTGAGCTGCTTGCTGAAATTCACCGCGTATTAAAATCCGGCGGTCAGCTTTTTTTAATGACCGATGTTCCCGAAGTTGATGAATTTCAGAGAGATGTACTGGATCAGTATGGCAAATTCAGTTATAGATATGTTAAGCAAGACCAATGGGAGCTGCCTGTTGATACAAATCATGAAGAGTTTTGTATCAGAAAAAATATCCCGTTTATAAGGATGGTATGCAAAAAAATATAATTCTATGCAAAACAGATATTTATAATCAATGAACCCTTGTTTTTTGAACAAAACTGCAGTTTTAATTTCACAAAAATTTAACGTTTAAAAAGGGTTTTTAACCTTTTAAATTATTTGTAATTAAGATATATTTGCAGTTCAGCCTTTTAAATCAGAAATAATTACAAAACAGATTATTAGGTACTTATAGCTTGTAATTTTGATATTTGAACGTAAAATTTTTTTCTGTTCAAAGATCGGGCGGTGTTTCGGCAAAATTTTTCATATAGTATAATATTTTTAAAGAAAGGAAGTAAATTAATTAACATGTCAATGTTGAAAGCAAAACTTGCTTCTCAAATTCCGGATTTGAAAGAACGAGTACGGAATTTGGGAAAAAACCACGGCTCGAAGGTCATATCACAGGTAACTGTTGAGCAGGTTCTGGGCGGCATGAGAGGTATAAAAGCATTAATCTGCGATACATCTGAAGTTGGTCTTGATTACGGATTGAAGATAAGGGGAATCCCGATTCTTGAATTAACCAATAAGCTGCCTGAAGATATACTCTGGTTAATGCTAACCGGTGAATTGCCGTCAGAAGCAGAATCAAAAGACCTGCAAAAAGAACTTAATTCAAGGATGAATGTTTCTGATTATGTATGGGATATACTAAATGCTTTTCCTGCTGATGCTCATCCGATGAATGTATTGAGTGCACTTGTTACAGCTCTCGGTAATGATTCAAAATACCGGGCAGAATATGACAAAGGTTTAAAGAAAGATCTTTTCTGGGAATATACACTCGAAGATTCGCTTGACCTGATCGCAAAAATGCCGGTAATTGCTGCTGCAATTTACAGGAAACGTTTCGGAAAGGGAGAAAAAATTCTTCCCAAAAAAGACCTGGACTGGGGAGCTAACTATGCACACATGCTGGGTATCGAGGGCAATCAGGAAGAATGGTATAAGCTGATGAGAATGTATATGGTTGTACACAGCGACCATGAAAGCGGAAATGTGAGCGCATTTACTTCGCACGTAGTTGGTTCTGCTTTAAGCGATGTCTATTTTTCACTCGCCGCCGGCCTGAACGGTCTTGCAGGTCCGCTGCACGGACTTGCTAACCAGGAATGCCTGAAATTTATATTAGAAACGCTTAACCATTTTGGCAAAGTGCCCAGTGATGATGAGCTCCGTGCATTTGCAAAAGACAGGCTTGACAGGGGACTTGTTATCCCCGGTTATGGTCATGCAATTTTAAGAGTGACAGATCCGCGTTTTACAGCTTCGCTGGAATGGGGCAAAAAAGTTATCCCGAATGATGACCGTTTTGTAATGGTTGAAAAGCTCTTCAGGATAGTTCCTGACCTGCTTATTGAGCAGGGCAAAGCAAAAGACCCCTGGCCTAATGTGGATGCTGCTACCGGTGCTCTTCTGTATCATTACGGTGTAAAGGAATTTGAATATTACACTGTAATATTCAGTGTATCAAGATCACTTGGTATTAATTCCCAGCTTATATTAAGCCGCGCTATGGGTGAGCCAATTACCAGGCCCAAATCTGTTACCATGGACTGGCTGGAAAAAGAAGCAAATAAATAATACTTGGAAGACCTGAATAAAAATACTGAAATACAGGATACAAATCCTGTCCCTTCTGCAGAAGAATCATCAATTGCGGGAGAGCAGAAAGAACCGCCGGCATCAAACACCGGCAGCGCATTGGGATACCTGATGCCGCTTTTGCTTTGCGTATTTTTATTTATGGGTTTTTCTCAGGATTCCAAGCTGAAAAAAAACACAAAACCTGTTGTACAGGAAATTGAAACAGATGACAACAGACCAAAAATAAGCCTTTCGGCTTTGCTTGCAGCGGAGGAATTTTCAAAGAACCTGCGAGATACGGTTTATACTGATAAAGATATATGGATAGAGTTCAGAATAGACCAGCAGAGGATCTATGTACATCACAGAGACGGAAGAACTGTTACTTATCCGGTTTCATCCGGAATTCCCGGCGCTCATAAAAGCGTTGATTCAAGACCGGGTTTGTTTGCAATTTTCCATATGAACGAAGCTCATAAATCTTCACAGTTCAATTCTCAGCTTAATTACTTTATGGCATTCAATATGGGTGTAGGGTTTCACGGTCTGCCCGGAACAGGATATTATGTTCATCTTGGGATTAGACCTTCATCCCATGGCTGTGTAAGGATGCGGAATGAGGATGTTAAGGCTTTGTTTAAACAATGCAGCATTGGTACATTGGTTTTGGCACATAAAGGACATACCAACAGGATTGTTGCATTTGCTCCGGCAGATTTTAAAAATGACGCAGAGTATACTAAGGACGATTACCTTAATATGCTTGCATATAATCTCGGTTCAATTATGGAAGGAAGGTATTTTTTTAATCCGCCAAAAAAGTTTATACTGGATGGAACTGTCATTCCGAAAAGCGGGGTAAATATACTTTCCAGGGAGGAAATCCCGGAAAAACAGATACTGCCTTTCTTTATTCCTGAAATTCCGGAAGTTCCGGATATTCTGCAAACAGAAAATATTTATACAGAAAACGACATAAAACCGGCAGAGAACCTTGCTGAAAATTTCGGTGTTACAGATGAAGACAGCCTTCCTAAAGGAAATTTTCAGATTGCGGTTGGGCCGGAAATGGTAAAAAAGTATGTTCATAATCCGCTTGGTATTCTTCCGTATTTTCCGCCAAACAGATAATTAAATATAATATTGATATGGTTAAACTTGTAGCGATGTATAAAACTCCGGCAGATTTGGAAATGTTTGAAAAACATTACTTTGAAAAACATATGCCGCTTGTTGAAAAAATTCCAGGACTGGTAAAGTCCGAAGTATCAAAGCTTAAGGTACTTCCGGGAACAGAATCCGCATATTTTATGATGACGGAAATGTATTATGAGGATATGGATGCTTTTAACGCAGCAATGGCCTCACCTGAAGGCAAAGCATCAGCAAGAGACCTTGTTAATTTTGCAAAAGATAATGTAGATTTTTTCCTGGGTAAAGTTAAATAGTTATTTAAGCAGGGTAGCGGATAAAATTAACGTTTTTTTAATATTTTTTGCAAAAAGTGGGCTTGTATTTTTTTTCTTTTTTATCTATAATGCAGTTCGTGATTATGTAAATTGGAACAAAATTTATACAAAATATGTATAAATTTTAAAGATTTTAATAATTGTTTTATTTTTTAACGGAGGTACTATGGTTACCGATAATATAGAGATCCTGCAAAACTCAGGATACGGTGCGACAGAGCTTAAGAAAACATACCAGAAGTTTCTGCAGCGCGGATTAATTTTTGCAATTTTGATACATGGCTTTATAATTGGCACATATTTGTTTGCCAATTACATAAGCAAAATGGAAGAACAGAAAAAAAGTGATGTGCAGCAAAGGATTATAAATGTAAGTGATCTTGAACCGCCGCCTTCTGCAACTGATGAAGAAGAACCGCCTCCGCCAAAGATCGAAGAGCCGCCTGTTGCTCCACCTAAAGATCTTACAGCTTTAACCCCTGAGCCTGTAGCTAAGGAAAAAGCTGAAGAGCAGACAATTAAAACACAGCAGGAGCTTGAAGAAATTAAAGCACCTGTTGGCAATAACGATACCGGAAAATTCCAGTTTACCGGCAACGTAAAAGTTGAAGAAAAGAAAATTGAAGAAAAAATAGAAAAGAAGGAAAAAGTTGTTGAAGAAAAAACAGTTTTCCAGTCTTTTGAAGTTGAAAAAGCTCCCGAATGCGTTAATCTTTCTCAGGTAAGATCTTCAATGAAATATCCTGAAATTGCCAGGGAAGCCGGTATGGAAGGAAGAGTTACCGTAAAAGTTCTGGTAGGTCCGGACGGTAATGTTATAAAAGTTGGTTCGGTAAGCGGACCGGATGTTTTTCATGATGAAGTAAAAGATAAAGCAGGTAACCTGCAGTTTACACCGGGTCTTCAGAACGGGAAGCCTGTTAAAGTATGGGTATCAGTTCCGTTCAACTTTAAGCTGAAATAATTTTATAATGCTGCCTTTAAAGGCAGCATTATTTTTTTCCGTATGATCGTTTCAGCTTTATAATGAAACGAGAGATTAATTGAAAGTATATAATTATTTTACTATTGGAATTTCCCTCATCTTTATGGTGATGGGAATTCTTATTTTAACAGGTGCCTATAATACCGGCGAGCTATTCAGGGGTAACGAAAGTTTCCGCTGGATCTTCGGAAGTGTATTAACGGTTTACGGAATTTTCAGGGCATATAATGCATACTTAAAATCCAAAACACAGGGCAGAAAACTGAGATATTACGATAACGATGAAGATGATGTATAAAACCAATTCTCACCTAAATTTGTTTTAATAAATATGAAACATATATTAAAAAAACTGCTTTTTTTTAATGCAGCTTTAAGCCTGCTGCTTTTTGCAGCCTGCGATTACACTGTAAAAAAATCTGTTTCAACTACAGGTGAGCTTACTACAGGCGTAGATGAAGGAATTTCTCCTGTAGTTAAGGAAGAAGCATCAGAATTTATGAGGCTAAACAGCGAAGCAAAACTGAATCTTGAAATTAAAACGACAAAGGAAGTTATAGCTGACCTGAATAACGGTACCTATAAAACAATAGTTGTGGGCAGAGACCTCACTAAAGATGAAGCTGATATTTTTGCATCGAATAAAATTGAAGTAAAAAAAACACCTTTTGCACTTGACGGGATCGGTGTTATTGTAAATCCCAAAAATCCGCTTACAAAAATAAATTACAACGAGCTTAAACGAATATTCACCGGCGAACAAAAAGACTGGGAAGCGATGGACGGAGATAATAAAGATGTTTATAAAGGTAAGATCAAAGTATATATAGCCCGTAAAAATGCCTCGATTCATGATATATTCAAAGAGAAAGTTCTTGCTGGCGCAGAATTTGCGCCAACTGATGTGATATGCAGCACTTCATCACAGATGATGAGGGAAATAAAAGAAAACGAGAATTCAATTGGATTTATCTCAATGGCGTGGATAACAGTATCAAACGATACACTTGATGAATCTGTTAAGCCATTAAAGATTGCAGCTGTTGATCCTAACACAGGCGCTGTTGGCAGTTACGTTGGACTTCACCAGGGATACATTGCCAACAAAACATACCCGCTTATAACAGAGGCATACATTTTTTCAACGGAATCTTCGATGAACCTTTCTGTTGGTTTTATAAGTTTTATGGCATCATACGACGGGCAGCGGATTGTACTTAAATCTGGGCTTGTACCGGTAACACAGCCCGTTAAACTGATACAGCTTAACTAGGGTTTGTGTTTACAAATTGTTACAGATATTATTGCAGAATTCCGAAACATAGAATAAGACAAGTTAATTTAATACTATAAGAGAATTAAAATATCAGGAACTATAAATTTAATAAAATGAACATGTTTACTAAATTTTTGTTAAGAACAGTTACGTTTATTGTAATATTTGCCGCAGCTATTAATGCTCAGGATAACCTGGAAAAGGGTATAAAAGCTGTAAAAAACGGGGATTATGTTGGCGGATTGAATTTATTAAAAGGTGTATCAAAGGATTCATACGAAGCAAATCTTTATTATGGAATTGCGCTTTTCCAGACAGGCTCTGAAAAAGACGCGGAGAAATTCCTGAAGGATGCAGTAAAAAAAGATGATGAACGCCCGGAAGCATATTCAGTGCTTGGAGAGCTTTATTCATCGCAGAAAAATTACAGCGGTGCTGCATCGCAGTTTGAAACCGCAAAAAAATACCTTCCATTGAACAAAACTAAGGATGATCTTGAAAAAGAAGAGATTGCCACCATTATTGATGTATTAAGCTCTGAGGCTGAAAATTTTATTGCAGACGGAAAAGTTGATAAAGCAATTACTTCGCTTACAATGGCTAAAACTTATGATGACAAAAACCCGATGATATATGTAGGGCTTGGAGATGCATACCTTGCCCGCGGAGCTTTTGATCCTGCAAAATCAAACTATGACCAGGCATTAAAGTATAAGCCTAACTATGCACCGGCACTTTTCGGGCTTGGTAAAATTTCTTTTAAGCAGAAAAAATACAGCGCAGCGCTTGAAAATTATATAAAGTCAACCGATGCAGATAATAATTTTGCGCCTGCATTTTTTGAAAAGGGACTTATGTTTTACCTTCTGGATAAATTCACTGATGCAATTGAAGCATTTGAAAGATACGACCAGCTTGTGCCCGGCTCTCCAAGAGGAAAAACATATCTTGCCAAAGCAAGATACGGCAAAGGAGAATATGATGAAGCTTTAACGATATTAAACGATGTGCTGGCTATTGATCCAAATTACAGCGAAGCCAATAAATACACTGCTTATGTAATGATAGAAAAAAAGGAATACGATAAAGCTGAGCAGTATTTTAAGAAAGTTAAGGAAGAAGACCTGAATTCTGAAGATTACCAGAAATGGTCTAAAATATATGTAGATAAAAAAGAATATTCACAGGCTTATGCAATGCTTGATAAAGCGCTTGCATTAGATGAAAATGACGAGAATACATATTTTGAATACGGCAAAGCATTGTTTGCCGAGCAGAAATACGGCGATGCCAGGGTTAAGTTCGGCAAAGCCATTGAGCTTGGAATACTTAACGTTGCAGCATATGTGTATGCCGGTATTTGTGATTTTTACCTGAATGAATTTGATAAAGGCGTGGAAATTCTTACAAAAAGCATGGAGCTGAATCCAAATATTGCCAGCGCATATTTATGGCGCGCAAATAATTATGCAGGTGTTTCAAAAAATGCTGAAGCATGCGCGGATTACCAGAAATACCTGACATTTGAACCGAATGATACATTTGCGCAGGAACAGGTTAAAAAGTTCTGCGGTAAATAATTTTAAACGAAAACTATGAGCAACATTACAGATTTTATTAAAGGAAACAGCGAACGTTATTTAAATGAGCTTAAAGGATTCTTAAAATATCCAAGCATCAGCACAAACCCTGAAAATAAACAGGATGTGCTTGAGTGCGCTGAATATTTAAAGAGCCATATGGAATCTATAGGAATGAAAAACGC
>JAANMV010001489.1_pt1 | contig 25649 bp, 16 predicted proteins | sample 7279661 | NCBI WGS metagenome assembly JAANMV01 (sample SAMN14094540, study PRJNA606508) | bioreactor metagenome | isolation source: A lab-scale SPAN reactor treating ammonium-rich wastewater day 121 | place: Ireland: Galway | collected 2017-05-16
GCCTAAAGGGAGTCCTGCCACACCAGCCGCTGTTCAGGATGAGCAGGCCAGCCTTCTGGATAATCCACTTTCACTCCTTGATCTTCCAGATCTGTCCAATCCAAATCCACCGGATCATGTCTCAGCTGCACCACTCCCGGCAGGCTCTGCAAAGAGTGGAAAGACTCCTTTTCGAGTCGATGCTCCCCAGTGGAAATCCACCAACAGAACCAAAGGGCAGATCGCAGTCCCATTTGCCTGCAGCCAGGAAGCCCACCTGATTCTTTCAACTCTCCAGATCGAAAAGATCAAAGGCAGGGATCTCATCGCCGGAGCGGCGGATGTTTCCAAACGCGAATCCTATTACATGGATATCCGTGATGAGACTGAAGAAATCCTGAGAACCCCCGGCTCGATCCTGCTGCCTATCAGCTGGGATGAAAGTGGTTCAGCGCCAGATCGCCCATTTGAAATCCGTTTGACCTGCCAGGGGTGCACCGATGGATTGAAAGGCGCCTGTTATCCTCCAGAATCGTTTCTGGTGAGCGGATCGCTTGTCCAGGCTTCCGGAGAGCTCCGGGCTAATAACCTGATGGTGAAGTGGATGGATCCCATGTCGCCGCAGCTGGAGCCTGAGGATGCCGCAACATCCATCATCCCTCTGGTCCATGCCACAGCCGGTGCTGCACCGCCATCAGCCGATTCAGGAATCGGCTCAGAGGAACAGTCCGGTGTTTTCGGAGCCAATGGGCTTCAGGATACGACACTGGTCGAGCGAGCGGTTAAGAAGAGCCTGCTGCTGGTCTTTTTCCTGGCGTTTCTGGGAGGAATTCTGACCAGCTTCACTCCATGTGTTTACCCCATGATACCGGCGACTGTGGCGATCTTTGGAGCCAAAGAGGTTAAATCGAAAATAATGGCCTGCTCGCTGGCAGCCACCTATATCATGGGGGTTGCGCTCTCTTATGCCAGCCTGGGGGTTCTGGCGGCAGCGGTTGGGACTGTATTCGGAGCGATGATGGAAAACCCCTGGCTGATCAGCATTGTGGCAGCCTTCTATGTCATTCTTGGCCTGTCGATGCTGGATATATTCACCTTTTACCTCCCCTCCAGCTGGGTGAGCGCTGCCTCGCAGGTCAATCGCAAGGGATACCTGGGCGCCTTCCTGATGGGGCTGGTGAGCAGCATTGTCTTTGCCCCATGCGGCGAACCGATCCTGCTCGGCATTCTGACCTGGGTCGCGAAAACACAAAGTTTCTTTCTGGGATTCTGGCTGCTCTTCGTTTATGCCTGGGGAATCGGAGTGCTGTTTTTTGTGATTGCGACTTTCTCCAGCTCCATCCAGTACCTTCCCAAGGCTGGAGCCTGGATGGTGGCGGTCAAGGACTTTTTCGGGCTGCTGCTCTTCGGCCTGGCGATTTACTGGATGCACTTTGTACTGTCTCCCGGCTGGTTGTGGGGGCTGGCCACAGCCTATTGCCTGGGAGTGGCGACTTTTGTGCATACCAGAAACCACGGGTTCGAGGGATGGTCTCGCGGGGTTCTGTCATTTGTCACCCTGGCAGCGATCCTTGCCGGCAGCATCCCGCTGCAGAAATTCGCCATTCATCATGGCTGGCTTCCGGGAGGAAACGGGAACCAGGTGGTTTCGGTGACTGCCGGGAATCTTCCAGCCTCTTCAGAGGATGAAGGCATCCAGTGGCGCAGGAGCTCTCCAATAACGGACCTGGCACATGCACAAGATCTGGGGAAACCTGTCATTGTTGATTACCGTACCAATGTGTGTCCGAAATGCGATGAGATCGAACATGAGGTGTTCAATGACCCCAAAGTCCAGGAAGCCCTTGAGGGATATGTAACCATCCAGGTCAACCTATCAGACATCGGACGGAATGCAGAAATCCGTGAAATTCAGCATCGGCAGGGGGTGTTCGCTGTACCGGTGATCGAGTTTTATGATTCGAAAGGGAATTACCTGAAACACAAGAGGATTGCGGATGTGCTCACAGCTGAAGAATTTCTCAGGCATATACAGGATATCGGATGAAAGCGCTCTGAAGTGGGCATGAGAGAGGAACAGGAATCTGCTCCAGTATCAGGGCTTGCAGCTGCACGAAAGGAACTCCCCTCCCTTTTCCCTTATCTGAAAAGATACAAAAAAGGATTATCGATCGGGATTTTCTGTGTCCTGATGACAGCCGCCACCGCGAATGTCATTCCCCTGCTGGTCAGCAAAACACTTAAACATATCGAAGAGGAATCCCGGACCCTTTCATTGAAGGGGCCGATCCTTCTCCTCGAGTCATTGATCGCACAATCGGTGCACCAGACCCATCTGATTCCAGCCATCTGGAAATTCCAGTCCAGAGGACTCGACCGTGTGGCCATGAGCTACCTGAGAGGCCCGAACCGGTTGATGCAGCTGTTCTGGATGCTGCTGGCATTTGCCCTGGTGAGCGCGCTGTTCCGCTTTTACCAGCGCTGGGTTCTGATCGGCATCAGCCGTAAGATCGAATATGATTTGAGGAATGATCTGTTCGATCATCTCCTGGCGATGCCTCCGGCCTGGTTCGACAGGATGACCACCGGGGACATCATTGCCCGTGCGACCAATGATCTCAACCAGGTGCGTTCGATGCTCGGTCCCGGGTTGATGTATCCATTCAACACCCTGTTCATGATGACCGGCTCGCTGATCGGGATGATGCTGCTCTCCCCTTCCTTGACTCTGATCGCACTGTTTCCACCCCTGATCATGGCGATTGGAACCAACCGTCTCGCACGAATGGTCCATGATCGATTCACTCTGGTTCAGGAGCAGTATTCCAGGATATCCACCAGGGTGCAGGAGAACCTGGCCGGGATTCGTGTTGTGAAAGCCTATGTCCGTGAGGCGGGTGAAGTTGAAGCGGTCCGGGAGCTGAATCAGGGCTACCTCGAAAAGAACCTGCATTATTTTCGAGCAGAGGGGGTGTTATATCCCTTTTTCAGTTTCAGCCATAACCTGGGAAGGTTTGTGGTTCTGAGTGTGGGCAGTGTGCTCATGATGGTTTCATCCGAGACCTTTCATGTGGGGGATTTTGCCGCCTTCCTGCTGTATATGAGCATGCTGCTGTTCCCGATGATCTCCATCGGATGGGTGTTGAATGTCATTCAACGCGGTGTGGCATCGCTCATTCGGATCAATGAGGTTTTTAATGAGCAGCCATCCATTCGGGATCCGGAAAATCCAGTTGAGGAGCTGCCACGCCGTGGAGAAATTGAATTCCGCGGGGTGTCATTCGGGTACCGGCCTGGCCGAAAGGTTCTTGATTCGATCGATCTCACCATTCCACCCGGGGCCACCCTGGGTGTCATTGGGGCGACCGGCTCCGGGAAATCCACTCTCTCCCATCTCATTCCGAGGTTCTATGACCCTGATGAAGGGGAGATTCTTCTGGATGGCATCCCCTTGAGGCAGTATCGCCTCAAAAATCTTCGCAGGATGATCGGCCTGGTTTCACAGGATCATTTCATGTTTTCCAGCACAGTCCGGAAGAATATCGGGTTCGGCCTTCCTCCGGAGGAGTTTGTGGCGGATGGTGTCATCGAAGAAGCCAGCCGCCTGGCAGCGCTGCATGAAAATATTGTCGAATTTCCTAAAGGGTATGAAACTCTCGTGGGGGAAAGAGGCATCACACTTTCCGGCGGGCAGAGGCAGCGTGCGGCGATTGCCCGTGCGATAGCCATCGACCCCCTGGTGCTGATCCTGGATGATGCCCTTTCTGCGGTGGACACACACACCGAAGAGCAGATTCTTCATGGGCTGCGCCATGTTATGCGGGGGCGCACCACACTGTTGATCTCTCACCGGATCTCCTCGGTCCAGAATGCCGATTGGATTGTCGTGCTGGAACAGGGCAGGATCGTGGAGCAGGGATCACACGATGATCTGATCCGCCTGGATGGGATTTATGCATCGATTCACCGCCATCAGCTGATTGAAGCCGAACTGGAAGGGCTGGCTGGTTGATGGCAGAGATTCTTGAAGAGGAAATACTCGGCAAGGCCTACGATTCCCGCCTGGCAAAGCGGCTGTGGGGGTATCTCCGCCCCTACCGGAAGCGGATCTTTGCATCGGTCGGCCTTTCGATGACAGTGGCTTGTTTTTCGCTCATTCAACCGTTGCTGGTTCTCCATGCCATTGATCACTCGATTCCAAACCACGACTTCAGGGAGCTGGGCCTTCTGCTGCTGGTCTTTTTCATCACGATGTGCCTCGAATATGCCCTCCAGTTTGCCTATATCCTGCTGGTCAACAGCACCGGGCAGCATGTCATGTATGACCTCCGCATCGCCCTTTTCGAGCGGATTCAGCAGCAGTCTCTGTCTTTCTTCGACCGTACACCGGTAGGCCGCTTGATGACCCGTGTCACCGGGGATATCGAAGTTCTGAACGAGCTGTTCTCAGAGGGAGTCACACTGATCTTCGGATCGATCTTCCTGTTCATCGGCATCCTGGCGATTCTGGTCTGGCTGAGCCTTCCATTGACTCTGACCGCACTGAGCATCCTGCCTTTCATCGCCCTTGTTTCACGCTATTTCCGCATCTGGTCGCGTGAAGGATTTCGTGCGGTCCGGACTCGCATTGCGAAGCTGAACTCCTTTCTCCAGGAAAATGTGACAGGGCTTCAGACTGTTCAGGCGTTTGTCCGTGAAGAAAGAAACCTGGAGAAATTCAAACAGCTGAACTGGGATCATTACGAAGCCAATATGCAGACCATCGCCGCCTATGCTGTCTTCTTTCCAGTTGTGGAAATTATTTCGACACTCGGGATCGGGCTGGTTTTATGGGCCGGCGCCTACCAGGTTTTCGCGGGAGCTGTAACCCTGGGAACACTGGTGGCATTCATCGAATACCTGTTCAAATTCTTTCAGCCGATCCGGGAACTTTCGGCACAGTATGGAACACTTCAATCCGCAATGGCTGCCTCTGAACGGATTTTCAAGCTGCTCGATGAGCCGATTGCAATTGCAGATCCGCCGGCTCCCCATTCGGTACGCCAGGCGAAAGGGCAGATCGAGTTTGAGCATGTCTGGTTTGAATACAATCCCGGCGAACCTGTCCTCAAGGATATCAGTTTCATGATTTCCCCGGGTGAACGGGTCGCTTTTGTCGGAGCCACAGGCTCTGGGAAATCGACAGTCATGAGCCTTCTCAGCCGTTTTTATGATGTCCAGAAGGGGAGCATTCGAGTGGATGGGGATGATGTCCGCAATTGGGTGCAATCCAATTTGCGGCGCAACATCGGGATTGTTCTGCAGGATGTATTCCTGTTCTCTGGTTCGGTCCTGGACAATATCACTCTGGGAAACCCACAGATTCAACGCTCCGATGTGGACAGGGTCATTCAGGAACTCGGGATTCAATCGGTTATTGACCGTCTCCCCAAGGGATATTTCACCGAACTCGGAGAAAAAGGCCGGGTTCTATCTGTGGGTGAACGCCAGCTGATCTCATTCGCCAGAGCACTGGCTCATGATCCCTCCATCCTGGTGCTCGATGAAGCCACCTCGAGCATCGATACAGAAACCGAGAGGATCATCCAGAGGGCGCTCTTGCGCTTTACCGAAGGGCGCACCAGCCTGATTGTGGCTCACCGTCTGTCGACTATTCAGAACTGCAACCGGATCATTGTGATGAGCCATGGGCATATCGCCGAAAGCGGCACTCATGAGGAGCTGCTCTCGAAACGCGGGATTTATTACCGCCTCTATGAACTGCAGTACAAGAACCAGGAGAGTGTTGTCTGACCCAGTGCTTCTATGAGAATTTCAGATGTTGGCGCTCCACTCGGCGAAGAGGAAGTGACTGTGGCGGCCTGATCTCTCAAGGGATCCATCCCGGCTCGGATGCTCGAATTCCCAGAGGCAATTAAGTCTCAATTCCTGAAAGATTCTGGGGGTGGAACTGCCCCTGCCCATATAAAGGTTGTTTCCCATGCCGGTGCGCTTCCCATTCTGAAGCGCATTCCCCTCGGGCCAATCTTATCCTTTCCCTTCCGTCATCCTTATCCCCTCTCCCCTTTTGTCATCCTCGCGAAAGCGGGGATCCATGGTCCGCGCCAAATTTTCTGGATTCCCACTTTCGTGGGAATGACAAGGGGGCGAGTGGGAATGACGGCTTGGGGGTTGGGGAGGACAAAGGGAGATGACCTGTTTTCGGTAGGGGCACAGCATGATGTGCCCAGGGAGATCACCCGTTTTCCAAAAGGGCACGTCAAGCCGTGCCCCTACGGGACATACGAGATCTCGCTGGGGACGTTTCCGGTCAACGGTCGTCAAGCCGTGCCCCTACGGGACATACGAGACCTCGCTGGGGACGTTCCCGGCCAACGGTCGTCAAGCCGTGCCTCTACCGAAATGATTCTCTATAGGGCGAGAGCCTGATATCAAAACAAAAGCCATCGGCGGAATCAGGGGGCCGGGCCGAGAGCGGATGGGTCGAATGGGCGGATGAACAGATCCTCTTTCCGGGTGGTGCCCTTCCAGTGGTAGGGGTCCTCTCCGGCCACCATGACAATATCGCGGAAATCGGCGGCTGCGCAATGAACCCCCTCCGGGCTGCGCGCTTCCCACGGAAGCAGGGAAAAGGCATTCATGTAGTGGTTCACAAGGACCCGCCTGAAGCGGTTCGAACGGTTTTTTAATGAACGGTGGAGGAGGTAGCCATTAAAAAACACCACGCTGCCTGCAGGGACCTCAACCGGAACTTCCTCCTGCTCATCAAATCCATGGGACTCCCCCGCCCAGTCGAATTCCTGAGGGTTTCCATGCTCCCTCTGTGGCCAGAGGTAGCCGGTTTTGTGGGAGCCGGGGATGACCCACAGGCAGCCATTTTCGATGGTCGCGTCATCCAGGGCAATCCAGCCGCCAGTCAGGCTGCGGTCCCGGGTTGGAATATAAATTTCATCCTGATGCCAGGCCTGGCCCGGGTAGCGCGGTGGTTTGATGAACAACATGGACTGCATGCACTTCACATTCGGCCCGATGATTTGTGACAGAACAGAAGCCAGGCGGGGGTGAGCAACCATTTCGCGCATGACCGGGCTGATTTTGTGGGGCTGGTGAATGCAGAGGAAACGGCTGATCACCTCATCATCGGGCAGGCCCTCCATGACAGCCGGGAGTTTTTCATGGGGATAGCCTCCTCGACAGATGAAGGCGGCATCCTTCCGCATGGTTTCAATATCTTCAGGGGAAACAAGCCCCTCGCAGATGAGAAAGCCATTCTTTTGATATTCTTCAACATTTATTTCCAGCATCAGCAGAATCCTCACGGGTTAGTTATACTGTGAACTCTAGCCGAACCAGCTCGGTTCCTTCTACAGTTGTGTTATTGATCGTCAAAATCATCTGCACAGAGGGTCTCCCATGTCAACTTTATCCTCACTCCTGGCTATGGCAGCCATCCTTGCCATCACTCAGGATTCGGCCTGCTCTCAAGGAATTCCATACCGTTTGACACCTCCCTGGAGGATTGAAATCGGTCCGGGGATTGCGCGGATCGGCGAGAAGGAAGTCCAGATACAGTCTCCTAAGGCCTTCGATGCCACTCCACCGGAGATGATTTCAATCCAGGATGAAAAACAGGAGGCCTTGCCACTCTTCCGTCCTCAGGCAGGTGGCTGGATGAAGGGGCTGCGTCTGAATCGGCTGAAGACTGAAGAATGCACAGCCACCGGTCTTTTGAATCCAGGCAGCCTGCGGGTCAAATCCGAGGCGGGGCAGTCGGGCGTAGTGTATGAAAGAGGAAAGGATTATGAGGTCGATGATTTCTGGGGGACAGTGGGCAGGCTGGAGGCAGGGGCAATCCGCGAAGGCCAGGGGGTTTTTGTCGACTATCAATGCACACCCTGTCGGCTCGACACCATTGTCCTCACCTCAGGTGGGGAGGCGCGATATCTTCAGGGAGAACCTGGTGTTGGGCTTGTTTATCCTGCCCGGGAGGGAGAGGGTGAGGTTCCGGTTGTGCGTTTGTGGTTCGAGGGGAAGATGGCCGGGCTGACCGATGACAGTATTTTTCCGGTCACGTTGACTCTGGAGGAAGCAGTCAGCCAGCTCCGGAGGGAGTCTCAAGGCCAGGCGGAAAAAAACCTTCCAAGGACACTGTCCAAATTACGAAAAGGGGAACCGGTTACAGTGGTTGCCTGGGGAGACAGTGTCACTGCTGGCGGAGGGGTGGAAAACGATCCCTCGCAGCGTTACCAGGAGGTATTTGCACACGATCTTCGTGAGAGGTTCCCGAAGTCGGCGATTACACTCGTGACAGCGGCCTGGGGTGGCAGGGGGAGCCGGGATTACCTGGAGGCGCCGAGCGGGGGAGAAAAGGATTTCGTGAGAGATGTTCTGGAACCGAATCCTGATCTGGTGATCATCGAGTTTGTCAATGATGCTTACCTGGATGAAGAACGAACTCAGACACATTATGCCAGAATACTTTCCATATTCCGGGAGCATGGAATTGAGGTGATCCTGCTTACTCCACATCTGGTTCGCCCGGACTGGATGGATGTCAAGGGAATGAAATTTGAGGAAGACCCACGCCCTTATGTGAAAGGGCTGCGAAAATTTGCCAGGGAGAATGGGGTTGCGCTGGCCGATGCCAGCCGAATCTGGTGCCAGTTGTGGCAGATGGGGATCCCTTATATCACTCTGGAAACAAACTCGATCAACCACCCGGACGAGCGCGGACATCGGATTTTCAGTGACGCATTGATGGCGCTTTTTCCGGAAAGTTAAGAATCAGCGCTTTCAGGCTGTTCATCGACCCCGGTTCGGGGTTAGACTGAAGGTCGAAGCGAATTAACGAATATCATGGTTAAACAACCCTGCTGGTGAGAAAATATCAGTCTGTCTGGATACTTACAGGGATATAAGAAGCCGGCAGCCTCACGATTCCCCATTCATCTGATGGAGTGGGTTGAGGCAGGCCGGGGATGACTGCTGTTGTCAGTGGATAGCACAAGAGGGCTGAAAGGAAGGCTTTGACAGTTGAATAAGGAAATGGAGCCTCTGCTCGACACTTTATTATTGCCAGGCGATATCAAAAATCTGACCCGGGAACAGCTGCAGCAGCTTGCGACCGAGGTTCGTGAGAAAATAATTGATTCTGTCTCTCAGACCGGAGGGCATCTGTCATCGAATCTCGGGACAGTCGAGCTGAGCATTGCTTTGCACCATGCCTTTCAATCGCCGGAAGACAAGCTGGTCTGGGATGTAGGCCACCAGGCCTATCCCCACAAGATATTGACCGGGCGGGGAGACCGGTTCGACACACTCCGCCAGACAGATGGCCTGTCCGGGTTCCTGAATATCTTCGAGTCGGAGCATGACATATTTGGGGCCGGACATGCGGGAACCGCCTGCAGCGCAGCGGTGGGGCTGGCACTGGCGCGGGACCTTCTCAAGGATTATTCAAGGGTCGTGGCGATTGTCGGCGATGGCGGGATGACTGCCGGAATGTCATTTGAAGCCCTGAACCATGCCGGCCAGCTGCAGAAGGATCTGCTTGTCATTCTGAACGATAACGCCTGGTCGATCAGTAAAAATGTCGGAGCCATGTCGGCTTACCTGAACCGGATCATAACCGGACAGTTCTACAATCGCACCAAGGCTGATCTCGAGCGGTTGATCGGGAGCCTGCCTTCGGTTGGCCCCGGCATCCTTAAGGCGATACACAAGTCCGAAGAGCATTTCAAAGGAATGCTGATACCGGGCACCTGGTTCGAAGAACTGGGCTTCCGGTATTTTGGGCCGATCGATGGGCATAACCTGTTTGAGCTGATCGATACATTCGAGAGTGTGAAAAAACTGTCCGGCCCGATACTGCTGCACTGCATTACACAAAAAGGGAAAGGGTATGCGCCGGCCGAGGAAGCGCCGCTCAAGTGGCATGGCGCGACCCCCTTCGACAAAATTGTCGGAAAACCCCATAAGAAGGCAAGCGAAAAAGCTTACACCGATATCTTTTCGGATGTGCTTGCCTGTGAAGCGCGCAAAGACACCCGGCTGTGCGCCATCACAGCTGCAATGGCGACCGGGACCGGGCTGGCGGGGTTTGCCGATGAATTCCCGGACCGTTTTTTCGATGTTGGCATCGCCGAGCAGCACGCAGTCACCATGGCGGCGGGAATGGCACGGGGAGGGTTGAAGCCGGTCACAGCGATCTATTCGACCTTTCTGCAGAGAGCTTTCGATCAGATTGTGCATGATGTCGCCCTGCAGAATCTCCCGGTGATATTTGCCATCGACCGGGCCGGCCTGGTTGGAGCGGATGGAGCCACACACCAGGGGGTCTTCGATATGACCTTTCTGCGAATGATTCCCAATCTGATGGTTCTGGTTCCTTCCAATGAAGCGGAACTGGCAGGCATGTTGCGCACCGCCTTTGCGCATGGGGGGCCAGTCGCGGTCCGTTACCCGCGCATCAACATCACCGGAGACTATCCGAACTGGCTGGAGACCCCTCCGATCCCGGCAGGAAAGTGTGACGTTTTACGCCGGGGAAGCGGGATTGCCATTCTGGCTATCGGGACCATGGTCTCCGAATCACTTGAAGCAGCTGAGAAGCTGGGCCGTTTCGGCCTGAATCCCTGGGTCATCAACATGCGCAGCCTGAAACCGCTTGACCGGGAAATCCTGCATCAGCTCGCTGAGGAAAAGGTGGATTTGGTGACTGTTGAAGAGCACACGCTTCAAGGTGGATTCGGCTCTGCAGTTCAGGAAGCCTGGCAGGAAGAAGGCCTCCCACCCACCCGTGTCCTCAGCCTCGGAATCCATGACCAATTTGTGGAGCATGGCGCCAGGGAAGTCATACTGCAACGGCTGGGGCTGGACAGCGAAGGGATCATCAAATCCATCGCTTCGTTCGCCGGGGTGCGTGTCGCATACAGCGCAGTTGCCGGATGAAGCAGGATTCGATGCAGATTATCGATGCCACTCAATCCCTGGCTGGTCTGGAAGCGTTTCTGTCCCGGCGTGAAGCCAATATCCGCGATGTGACCGTGCAGACGGCAGCCATCAGGCATGAAGTCACCGAAAAAGGGTGGGAGGGTCTCGCTGACCTGACCCTGCGCTTTGATGGGGTCAAAAAATCTCCCTGTGCGGACTCGTTCCGTGTCACCCGGCAGGAATTTGAGTCCGCATCGAATTGGATCGACCCCCCATTGAGAGAGGCCATCCAGGTGGCCATCAAACGAGTACGGACCTTCCATCAGAAACAGAAACGAACCGACTGGTTTCATGAGGAGCCGGGGATCCGCACCGGCCAGCTGTTCCGCCCCCTTGACCGTGTGGGGGTTTATGCGCCGGGGGGTGAGGCGGTGCTGTTTTCAACCCTGATCATGAATGTGATCCCGGCCCAGGTGGCAGGTTGCCCTGAAATTGTGGTTTGTTCCCCACCGCAGAAAAGCAATCAGAGTGTCAGTCCACTCATCCTGGGAACCTGTGCGCTGCTCGGCCTGAAAGCAGATCAAATCTGGTCGATAGGCGGTGCGCAGGCGATCTTTGCGATGGCATTCGGCCTTCAGGGATTTCCAGCGGTCCATGGGGTTTTCGGGCCGGGAAACGCCTATGTCATGGAAGCGAAAAGGCAGGTTCAGGGTGAGGTCCGCATCGAAAGCCTGCCGGGGCACAGCGAGATTCTGATTATCGCCGATCCATCCGCCGATCCCGCTTTTATCGCTGCGGATTTCTTATCCCAGGCGGAACATGCCGGTGGTGAAATGTGTCTGCTGGTGACCGATTCGAGGCAGGTCCTCGATGCAGTCCAGAAAGAAGTGGAAACACAACTGGATTTACTCGAACGCAAAGAAGTCGCTCAGAAATCCATTTCTACTGGCGGGGCTTTGATCCTGGTCCGAAACCTCTGCCAGGCGGTTGAAATCTCCAACAGAATCGCCCCGGAGCACCTCGAAATTCAGACGGAGGATCCCCAGGCCCTGCTGTCTCACATCCGCCATGCCGGCGCGGTGTTCATCGGCCCCTGGTCTACAGAACCGATCGGTGATTACACCGCGGGAACCAACCATGTTCTGCCGACCGGAGGTCATGCACGCATCAGCTCAGCCCTGTCAGTGGATGATTTCATCAAAAAAATCAGCCTGGTGCATCTGGAACCGGAAGGATTGGAGAATATCGGGCCAGCTGCGATGAAGCTGGCCGAGGCTGAAGGGTTGACAGCCCACCAGGCAGCCATCCGGATTCGCCTCGATAGAATAGCACCCGGCTCCACCGATGGCTGATTCATCCCGCGCCACACTCGCGGCCCTTGCAGCAAGCCTGAAGAAAGTCGGAATCAGGTCGCTCTATCTGAGCACCAACAGCCTGGACATCATTAACAAGACCCAAATGCCTGGAAAATCTAAATCCAAACCAGTTCAACCCACTCCACCAGAGAAACCTGGGGTTTCATCAGCAGCTTCCAAAGCGGGCAGCCAATCCACGGCTGCAGCTCAGCCATTCATTCGAGCCTATCCTGCAGCGGATCCGGGACGCTCTGAAGAAAACAGGAAAAAACTCGCAGCACTTGAGAAACCCTTACACTCCTGCCAGGCATGCCGGCTGGGAGAAAACCGTACCAACCTGGTTTATGGTGTCGGAAGTCCGGTTGCAGCCTTGATGTTTGTCGGTGAAGGGCCTGGCGCCGAAGAAGACAGGAAAGGTGAACCTTTTGTTGGAAGAGCCGGGCAGCTGCTGACTGAAATGATCACCAAAGGCCTCCGGATTCGGCGCGAGGATGTCTACATCGCCAATGTCGTCAAATGCCGTCCGCCGGAGAATCGCACACCGCTCGACGATGAAATTGAGGCCTGTTCTCCGAACCTGTTCAAACAGATCGAAATCATCCAGCCTCAGGTGATTGTCACACTGGGGGCTGTTGCCGCAAAAACAGTCCTCCAATCCCGGGAGGGACTGACACGGATTCGTGGGACCTGGAAAAAGTTCGGATCGATCCCTGTCATGCCGACTTACCATCCAGCCTATCTGCTGCGAAATCCCAATGCCAAGCGTGATGTCTGGGAAGATTTGAAAAAAGTGATCGCATTCTTCAATGGAGAGGAAGAGCAGTCCTGAAAAAAGGAGAATCAGGAGCACACCTATTTCAGGAACCCATCCTTTTGTTTAACGTATAAGCGATATGAGACCATTAACCACTTTCTTCACTGTGTTGTTGTTTGCTGTTATTGCATCGGCAGGCCGGGGGGAGGAGGCAGCGGAAATCAAAGCGGCAGGCACTGTCCAATCGGCTTCCCCATCCACTCCAGCACCGGCCCAGATTCCCGGAACGACACCATCCTCAGCTCCGAAACATTCCTGGAACGAAGGTTTCTTCGATGATGCAGTTCGTGTCACCGACCAGGTGGTGACCGCCACCGATCAGGCACGGCTCCGGCATCGCCTGACACTGGCTCGAGGCCTCCAGCTCATTCGCGAGGGGAAACTGGCCGAGGCGATGAAAACTCTTGAAGCTTCGGTGGCAGCCTGGCCGGATTCAGCGGTTGCGTTGACCAGCCTGGCGGAATTGTGCTACCGGGATGACACTCCGCGCGCCCAGGAATACCTGGACAAAACCAAGGCCATCGACCCGGATTATTATCGCCTTCATTTCATTCAAGCCCTCGTGTACCAGAAAAACGGCAAGCTGGACCAGATGCTGGAATCACTCGACCGATGCCTCGAACTTTCTCCGGAGCAGACACGAGCCAGGCAGCTGCGGGCGGAATATCTGCAGCAGCGGGTCGATTCACCCGAATATGTCAGAAAAGCGATCGAGGATTACCTTGTCCTTCAGCAGGCTCTGCCACAGCAGTCCATTTTGTGGAACTTCTATATCGGGCGCTGCTATTACAACCTGAAGGAATACGGAAAGGCCCAGAAATATCTCGAGCCGGTCATGGCATCCCCGCTTGGAAACCAGGCGGCGTATCTCCTGGGGCTTTGCAAGCAGGAGCTGGGTGAATATGCCGAAGCCCTGGAATACCTGGATCGGATCAAGGGAAATCCGATTGCCGATGAGAATGTTGTCCGTATTGCACTGATGCAGGCCGAGTCCAGCACGGGGGAAGTCCGGTTGCGCTACAAAACCCGTGCGCTCGAAGAGCTGGCCCTGCTTTTCAAGAACCCAAACTATCGACCCCGCCCTGACCAGCTGATATTGGCGGGAAAACTGGCAATTGAGCTCGGCCTTCCCAATGCCGCAGTCGAATATCTCGAGGAATACCTCAAAAAAATCCCCAAGGACCAGGATGCAAAAAACCTGCTCCTGCATGCCCACATGGTCTTTGGAGATCCAGATGCTGTCGAACGGGTGAGAGAACTCTACAACGAATACCTCTCTGTCGAACCAGCTACCGCCACGATTCAGGTCCGCCACGCATATTTGCACTACCTGGTGAAGATGAAACAGTTTGATCCGATCGAAAAGGAGCTAGAGGCTCTTTCCCAGCTGGAAGGTGAAGATGCCAGCATGGCGATCATTCGCGCCCAGATGGCTTTCGGCAAGGAGCGGTATGGCGATGCGGTGCGTGAAGCCAGCCAGGCGCTCACTCTTCCGGGAAGCAAGCGCGATGAAATCGAGATGCTGATCGGCCTGGCGTATCTCAAAGATGCCTCATTTGAAAATGCCGAGAGGCATTTTGGCCTGGCGATTCAGGCGGCTTCAGAAACGGCTAAAGGGTTGCGGTATCTAGAAATCGGCAATCTTTACCTGGACCTGAAGATGGACCGGAAGAAACTGGAATATTGGAATCGCGCCCTCGAGCTGCACCCGAATAACCAGCAGCTGCGGTATGAAATCGGGATGTCCTATCTGCGATCCGGATCCACCACTGAGGCATTGCCCTATTTCCAGAGAGTTGTCCAGGATGCCCCCGAAGCCACACTCAAATCACAGGCATATACCCTTCAGGCCTATATCGCTCTGGTCGATGGCTCTACGGCAGAAGCTGAAAAGAATTTCCGTGCTGCGATCGAGGCCTGGCCATCGAACCTTCCGGCGATTCGTGGGTTTGGGCATTTGATGTCGGATTCATCACGATATAAAGAAGCCCGCGAACTGTTTGAAATGGCAGTTGCCCAGGAACCTGAGGATGCAACCTTGTACATTCAGCTTGGGATCGTGTGCGACAAGCTGAATGACATCGAAGGAGCTGAAAAAGCGGCGGAAGCGGCAGCACAGATCGCGCCGGAATATGCCGAATGCTATAACTTCCTGGGATACATGTATGCGGAGCGCGGGATCAAGCTCGATAAGGCTCTGGAGTTGATTCAGAAGGCCATGAAGCTGGAACCGGATAATCCCAACATCACAGACAGCCTGGGCTGGGTCTATTACCAGATGGGTGATTATAAAAAAGCGGTTGAAACTCTGGAAAAAGCGGCCTCACTGATCTCCGAAGAGTACAAGAGAGGCTCCTCGGTGATCTATGAACATCTGGGGGATGCCTATTCCAAAGTCGGGGGAGCCGTTAAAGCACGAGAAATGTGGAAACTCGCTGCCGAAGGGGATCCCAAGAGCCGGACTGCATCCGACAAACTCGAAGCAGCCAGCTCGGAAGTCACACACACGACATCCGAAAAAAAGCAGCCTTGAAAGGTGGCCGGTCGACATGCGGATTCCAGCGGAAGCGGCTCAATATATCCGTAAAGGTGTTCCTCTGCTGGGGCAGCCCAACTACCCTTCCCCTCTCCTTCATTCCTCCAAGCTCTCTCTGTTCCTGCCCGACTCTGCTACAGAAGATTGCCAGGTACTCCTTTCACCCTTTTATCCACAAACCTGCCAGGGGTCTGATTCGGATCCCAGGCCGCTTGCATTCGAACAGGCAGGCCCTCGAAAAAGCATTTATTTCAATCCAGCTGAAGCTCGTGCGGCGATAGTCACCTGTGGAGGTCTCTGCCCCGGGCTGAATGATGTGATTCGGTCGCTGGTGCTGACTCTCACCTTCCATTATGGGGTTAATGAGATTCATGGCATCCGGTATGGCTTCAGCGGCATGGTGGATTCATCGGAGCACCCGCCTGTTCGACTGACACCCGAATTGATCGAACCCATCTCGAATGAAGGAGGGTCATACCTGGGGACTTCCCGGGGGAATCAGGACTCTGCCGAAATGGTCGAATTCCTGAGGAAAAGGTCCATCAACATCCTTTTCTGCATCGGAGGAGACGGGACCCAGAAGGGCGCGCTGGCGATTTCACATGCCGCCGAGAAAATCCACTACCCGCTTTCGGTGATCGGGCTGCCAAAGACAATCGACAACGATATTGGACTGGTGGAACGCACTTTTGGATTTGAGACCGCGGTGGCAGTGGCCGGAGAGGTCCTGCGTGGCGCACATGTCGAGGCAACTGCTGAATACAATGGTGTGGTGATTGTCAAACTGATGGGCCGCCAATCGGGATTCCTCGCAGCCTATGCCTCGATCGCCAGCGGGGATGTCAATTTTCTCCTGATCCCGGAGGTGAAATTCGATCTGGATGGGCCGGGGGGGTTCATCGAAGCACTGAAAACCCGTCTGTCTCAACGCCACCATGCGCTGGTTGTTGTCGCCGAGGGGGTGGCAGAAACCCTGCTGCCGCACCAGAAAGACTGCTGTGGAGTCGATGCCTCCGGAAACAAGATTTACGATGATATCGGGATTTACCTCAAGGATCAGGTGGCGCGAAGATTCAAACAGGATGGCTTCAAGGCCAAGGTCCGGTACATTGATCCAAGTTACCTGGTGCGATCCCTGCGCGCCAATGCCAGTGACAGTGTGTACTGCCAGATGCTGGGGCAGAATGCCGTCCATGCAGCCATGTCGGGAAGAACCAGGATGATTGTGGCCACATGCCACAGAATCCCCTGCCATATCCCAACCGAAGCGGCGGTCCTGGAACGGAAGTTTGTGGATCCGCAAGGCCCTCTCTGGAGGACCGCAGTCGAAACAACCGGGCAGCGGGTCATGCGGAATGAAGGTATCGACGATTGAGTCTATGAATCGCCCTTCTTTTTGAATCCAGGTTCCAGAAAACCCACCCCAAAACGTTATTTTCAGCAGCTGGATAGTATTTAAAGAATATCTGATTTTACATCGATAATGAGAAGGGTTTGCTTGACCGGGAAAGGAACCCTTTCTATCTTATGTTCATGGATTGTTCTGTCTTGTGGCGATGGGGAGCAGCAGTGGTGATGTGCCTGATGGCGGCAAGCCAGGACACTCCTGCATTGCCTTTCACTGTGGGGGCGCCTGTCCCGCTGGATATCGAACGGATCGATGCAACTGGCAAAACCTACAACCTCCTGACATTCTCAAAAGAAGGAAAGGTTCGTCCCACCATACTTCTGGGTGAAGCCAGTTTCATGGCCGACCAGATCACCTTCGATGAGCTCTCCGGGCAGATCACCGCGATTGGCAATGTCCGTGTCACCCTCGGCCCGCAATTAATGACCGGTGAACACCTCGAATTCAATACTGAAACACGCCGGGGAATCCTGACCCGGGCGGTCATGCGTTCCTCCGAAATTTTCGTAACCGGCGGAAAGATAGAAATCCGCGAGATCGATGTCCGTGACCGGGAGGGTGTCACTCAGGCTTACAGTTACGAGGTTCAAGAAGGGACAATTACCGCCTGCGGGTACGCCATCCCGCATTATCACCTCGAGTCTGATTTTTTTCGGGTGGTGCCGGGAATCCGGGTGTGGTTGTATGGGGCTGTGTATCGAGTTCTGGGGGTGCCGATTTTTTATTTCCCATACCTGACCCGTTCACTCCGCAAAGAACCATTCGCCTATGTTTTTGAACCCGGAGTCGACAGCAACAAAGGGGTTGTGCTGCTGAACCGTTTCCACCTGCATTATGACAAGGTGCTACATCCGCTGGCGCGTGGAACCATCTATCTGGACGGGTACACCAAACAGGGTGTTGGGGTTGGAGCGCGGTGGAATTACCTGCAGAGGCCGGAAGCGGACAGTTATATTCATGGGTATTGGATCGACCAGCAGAACGATTTTAATGAAAGCAATGCAGCCAGGACCGATACGGAAGGTTCACGCGGCAAGATTGCATTTCAGCATTTCCAGCGTTTCGGCCCGGAATGGACAGTAACGGCCAAAGGGCGTCGCCTATCCGATCCCGATTTCGATGATGATTACCGGTCAGAAGAAATTATCCGGGGGTTTGAAGAGGACGAACTCAATTCCGATCGTGATGCCTTTATCAATATTGCCCGACGCCGCCTGAACAGTAACTTCCGTGTGATTTACAAAAAAAGGCTCGAAGACTTCAACATTCTTGATGTCCCCGAGGATGAAAGAGCCCCTGAGGTGGTGTATGACTCGAAGCGGCGTCCATTTACAGGCACAGACATCTACCATCGCCTCAGGCTCTCAGCGGGAAATTACGCAAGCAACCAGACCACTAATACAAAAAATGTCGCGAGAATCGATCCGAAACTGGTTCCGCCGGGGATTAACGATGCGGATATTCACCAGGATTTTCAACGTGCAAATATCGTTGGCGAAATCAACCGCCCATTTCCTTTCGAAGAGTTCAATCTGATTCCATTCCTTTCCATTGAAGGAACCGCATATTCCGATGCTCAACGGATGACCCATATCTGGAGCCGGAAAGGCGAGCATGTCAGCGAACGGTTGATCGAGGATTACGATGGGTTGATGCGGGGAATTGCATCCGGAGGGGTCGAATTCATTACTCGCCGTGAAATCCGCCTGGATGATCCGGCCGCAGCGGTCGAACGGCGTTTATTGTTTGAGCCGAGCATTACACTGGTCGGGAAGCTGCCGAGTTCTGATTTTGAGGACATGCATCCGGACCAGGAGGATCCCACCGCAAAGATCCCCGGTTCGGCGATTCGCCGGTCACGAGAGCTGTCCCGAATCGACCGGCCCGGCTTTCCATTCATCGATGAGGTCGACAGCCTTCGAGATGAATTCTTTGGATTTGAATACCGCCTGGAGAGCCGTTATCAAACACGGCGTGCAAATGGGGCAACCCGGGATTGGGTTGTCGCAGCAGTCTCCTCTGCCTTTGATTTTACTGAGACGGAAGAAGGCGAGGAGCGGATGTCCACGATTTATGCTGAGCTCTTTGTCCTTCCGTTTGAATGGCTGACACTGTCCTCATATCTCGAATATGAACCCCAGGGGTCGTATGTGCGTTCATTCCGGAATGCAGTCACATGGATGCCGACCGAATTGATCACACTCGGGATTTCCTATTCGGAATACCAGTTCGATCAGCATACGAATGAATCTGAGGAAGAGGTTTCATTCATCGCCGACCTGACCATCTCCCCACGATACAAGCTGCGCTACCAGGAGTTTTACGATATTGATGACAGCCTGACCCGGATGCGGAGAATCGGCATCACCCGGGATTTTCATGACTGGATTTTCGATGTCGGATTCCGGGAATCACGGCGCGAATCGCGTGAACGAAGTGTGGGAACCTATTTCTCTCTGACATTGAAGACTCCGAAAGGGATTCAAGGGAAGGTTCCAGGGGGATCGACCGTCCAAAACGACAGCGAAGAGGGTTTTCGCCAACCCAGTTCATGATGCCTGTTGATTCATCCATCGCCAATCCGGACCAGAAGCCGAAGATCCTGCCATGACTCTGCCTTCGCTCTTGAAGAGGGTTCAAGAACATGATGTTTCAAAGCCCAGCCCGGATTGAGTCTTACAGCGAACGGACCCACTCCTCACGTTCACGCCAATGATCAGCCGATTTCGAGACCAGGCGATCCAGCAAAGCGGGATCTGGCTTCCCGAACATGGCCGGATAGGGATCTCCTCCAGGGCCGAGCGGTTCCGGTGTGCAGAAACAATCGGGATTGTTATATCCGATCAGATATAGCGCCATGATCAGGGTGTCGACATCCAGCATTCCATCACCAAGAGCGCAACGGTTCGTGTCGGCCAGATGCAGGTTGGTGAGACGAGAGCCATGTTTCACAATCGTTTCCGGGATGTGGGATTCTTCAACCAGCATGTGATAGACATCTCCATTGATATGCTGGACGCCGGGGCTGCCGACCGCCTGGATATATCGCTCGGCTTCTGAAAAAGTGTGAACAATGCTGACCTCGGCGGAGCGGATCGGTTCGATGGCGCAACGCAAGCCGGCCTTGGCAAAATCATCCGCAACAATTTTTAAAGTATCAACTGAGCGGTCAAACTCCATCGGGTCAATTGGCGTGGGCCGTCCGACAGCCGCTGGAACCACCAGGATGTATTTACCTCCAAATGCGAGTGCCTGATCGATAGTCCGCCGGATATAATCCAGTGCGCGTTGACGAACCACTCCCCGGTTGCTGGCCAGTTCGTTATCCGGGCTGAACATGCCGCAAATCCCTGCCACTTCGATTCCATGGTCCTGGAGGATCTTTTTAGCCTCAACAGGTTTATAGGCCAGATCGGGGCCATAAGCATTGCCATGGAGCTCGATAAACCTGATCTGATTCCGGGACAACCTTCCGGCCGATTCAGATAAAGATTCCATCCCAAAACCCCAGTTGCTCCAGGAAAGGTTGAGGCGGTCATTAAGTTTATCGGGTTGTTCTTTTTTGAGTTTCAGAAACTCTGTCCTGATTTTTTCACTCTTCGCCTGCCAGGATTGAAGCGACATTTTCTTCCTCCATTCTGTAATGTTCGATTTATCGAATCAGTGAGATTGCTTTATTATCAATATTCTTTCCTGTTCAATTCAGCCGAGCTGGCCGGTCAGGGATTCGGTAAACCGCAGGGCTTTTCTGGCTTCCTCGAGGATTGTTTCCGGTTCTCCAACTTTAAGGCATTCAACAATCAATGGCCCGGACCGGAATCCACCTGAGACCAGCTTCTTCATGACATTCAGGAAATCAACCTGGCCGGTTCCGGGAGTCAGAAGAACCTCTTTGGGATGATGGTAATCTTTGACCGACATTCCCACCACCAGACCATCGACAGAAGGGGCATCCTCAACCGGATCGATCTGCCCATCCGAATAGTAAAGAATATTGGCTGGATCGTACCAGAGGCGGAAATTAGGATTGTTCACCAGTTCGATGATCTGCCGACACTGGGGGCCGGTCGAGTTGGTTCCGCCATGAGGTTTGATGCTGAGGCCAATGCCTTTTTCCGATGCGAAATCGCAGCATTCTGAAATGGCTTTATAATAGGGTGCATGGAGTTTTTCATCCGTGACACCCCCGAGCATGAGATTCTTCACCCTCGCTGCCGCACAGCTTTCAATGATCCTTTTCAGGCCCTCAATCCCCGCTTCGAGGGAAGCTGCCACCGGTATGTCTCCACCATACGCCGACAGAGGATTGAGGCCACGCTGGCGGCACTCCTCTCCAATCTGGTGTGCGGTCTCCAGTGTGGTTTCGTGTGAGATGATCAATCCATTGAAAGATTTGGTGGTCATCAACCCCACATGCTCATAGCCCGCTTTGGCAATAGCATCCAGGGCGAAGAGATATTCATACTGATCCCAGGGACGTGTGTAACATCCAATCTGCCAGCGGGATTGATTCTGAGGCGGTTGAGGAACCTCCTTAGAATGAGAGGCTTCCATCAGGGAGTTGAGTGTGATCCCTACAGCAGGAACAGAAAGAAACTTTCGGAGAAAACGGCGCCTCGATTCCATATCCGGATTGTGATTGGCAAGAGCCTCCTCTTTCATCGAGTCATCCTCCAATGGCCAGTTTATGGTCCCGGAAACCAGGATTGCCAGATGGAACTCCTCTGGCATCGGGGCATGTAACATCCTAACACAAGCAGCAATATGGAACAGAACCCGGCAGGGTCTCATACATCAAAACAGAACCAGTAACCGTGCAAATTAAGCGTAATCCAGTTACTATACTCCTCTATGTCTTCCATGTTGACACGCCTCCCAATTATTCTGCTGATTTCAAATCTGATTTTGTCTGGGTGTGGAGAGTCCGGTAAATCTGAAAACTCAAAACCAGCTCCTGGTTCTGCCCCGGGATCCACAATTCGGCCAATCAAGGTTGATCTCAATGTCTACACACCTGGCACCATCCCCTCAGGAATTGGGAAGCCTGTCGAGCAAGCCGACCATCTCGCCCATGAGTGGGAGGAACTGCATCCGGGGAAAAAAATCCTGTATCAACAGGTTGTATCGACCGGCGGCGGCGAGGGAGAGTGGTTGAAAACCCAGCTGATCGGTGGAATCGCCCCTGAAATCATTCATCAGAACGCAGAGATCGCCTGGCAGGATGTCGATAAGGGCTGGTATATCCCGCTCGATGAGTACATGGAAAAACCCAACCCCTACATCCCCGGAAATCAGCGTTGGATCGAGTCCTTCAAGAACCAGGATCTGGTGAATGCCAAAAAGGCGCCGGATGGGAAACTCTATTGCATATCCATCGACATAGTCGAAACAGGCCTCTACTACAACAAGGATATGCTGCGAAGTCTCGGTGTGGATTCGATGCCGCGAACCTGGACAGAGATGGAAACCCAGTTCAAGAAGATTCGTGAGCAGGGTGTCACTCCCATGACCACAGCCATCATGGGCCTGGGGTCCGACTGGGGGCAGGATATCCTCTTCGAAATGATTTACCACGATATCCTTCCGGATATGGATCTGGTGCCATCAAGCGCCGATTCAGTTGGTTATCTCGGCCATTATCTCGAACCCCGCGAAGCGGGATATCTGTTTACAAAAGGATTTTTTACACGCCGAGATCCGCGCTGGCGGGAGATGAACCGGATCCTCTACGAATGGCGGCAGCACTGGCCGATGGAGCTGAAAAACAGCGACACCGCACGCCTTTTCCTGACCGGGAGAATCCCCATCCTGTGGGACTCCTCCTTTCTGATTCGCCGCCTGGCAACAGATCCATATCTCAACTTTGAGTGGGGTGTCGCTTATATTCCGACCCTGACAACAGAGACCTGCCGATATGCATCAGGAACCCCGGCAACAGTGATCGGAGGGGCCGCCATCCAGCTGCATATCACCAACAGTGCGCGCATCAACAACAACCTCGAGGATTGCATCGACTTCCTCATGTATCTGAGCACACCGCAGGCAGTCGAAAGACTGGCTTCTGAAGCCCTGATTTTTATCCCGAATATCAAAGGGGCTGAAATGTCTCCGGAGCTGAAGCCCTTCGATGAGATATTTCAACGGCGCTACTGTGCCATCAAATGGCTTGAATCGATGAGTGGGCAGTACAAGAAACAGTGGCGCCGAATGCTTGATCTTTACCTGAATGACGGCATGAGCCTGGATGAATTTCTCAAGGTTCTTGAAGATAATTTCCGTGCCTGGGTTGAAGAGCATCGCAACGAGCCTGGTTGGGACTTTGCCGGGATGGATCCTGTGTGGCAGGAACACAAGGACCGGCTCCAGAAGGAAATCGAGCAGAGCCTATGATCGATCGAAATTCAGACCAGCCCATGCATGAGCATGCTCTTTCTCCAACCCGATCCCTCCGAAGGAGAAAGCGCCCGCCGGGGTCACCCCCTCTGGCTGTCATTTATGCTCTCCTGTTCCTGCCTCTGGGGTTCCTGTTTGTTTTCAATTACATCCCGGCGGTCTCAGCCCTGTACCATGCCTTTACCGATTGGGATGTGGGCGCCCAGAGCCACTGGGTCGGCCTGAAAAACTTTTTCGAGCTCAGCCGCGATCCAGTCTTCCTTCAGAGCCTGTACAACCTGCTGCGCCTGGGAATGTTTGTCCTGGTGGCCAATCTGAGTGTGCCATTCATTGTTGCGGAAATGATATTCCATCTGCGCTCTGAACAGTGGCGGTTTGCCTGCCGGGCCGCTCTGGTGCTTCCGATGGTTGTGCCAGGTGTGGTGACCTTCATGATCTGGCGTTATATCTACTCCGATGCTGGAATCCTGACCGAGTTGCTCACTTTTCTCGGATTGCAGGACTGGGTGCGGGGATGGCTCAGCCAGCCTAAAACCGCGCTGTGGGCTGTGGCCTGTGTCGGGTTTCCATTTGCGTATGGAGTCAATGTGCTGATCTACTATGCAGGCCTGGCAAATATCTCATCGGATGTCCTCGAGGCGGCTGAGGTGGATGGCCTGGGGAAAGTTGGGAGAATTTTTCTGATCCATGTTCCTCTTGTGCTTCAGCAGTTCAGGCTGCTTCTGATCATGACTGTGATCGGTATTGTCAATGGTTTTGAGGGGGTTTTCATTCTGACCGAGGATGGAGGACCTGGATACGAAACCCTGGTTCCGGGGCTGTACATGTACCAGAATGGCTTCACTTACCAGCGGATGGGGTATGCCTGCGCCATCGGATTATTGATGCTGCTGTTCCTTCTGTGTTTCACCCTCACCCTGAACCGTTACTTCCTCACCGAAAAATATCAACCTGCCAGGGAGACTGTGTAAGAATGCAAGGATCCGTTTCTCGAAAGCATTCGGGCCTGCCAGGTCTCCTCTGGAGAATCGGGCTGTGCTGCATTCTGCTGGCCACTTTTTACCCGTTCATCTTCATGCTGATGACCTCCCTCAAAGACACCCATCAGTTCTACCACAGCTTCTGGCTGCCGACTTTTCCATTGCGTTTTGAGAACTATGCACAGGCATTTCATGACTTGTCTCAATACCTGTTCAACAGCCTGCTTGTGACTGCCCTCAGCCTGATCGGCATTGTGGCTTTCTCCTGTGTGTCCGGATTTCTGTTCGCCCGGTACCACTTTCCCGGAAGGTCCCTGCTGTATTATGGAATCATTGCCATGATGATGATTCCAGGGGTCCTGATGCTGGTTCCGTCTTTTGTGTGGGTGAAATCACTGAACCTGATCGACACCTACTGGGTGATGATCCTTCCTTACATCGCCGGAGGCCAGGTTCTGGGGATTTATCTGCTGCGGGGTTTCTTTTCGGAGATCGATAATGACCTGTTCGAGGCAGCCCAGGTGGATGGATCGGGTCTGTTCGGCCAGCTGTGGCATGTGGCCCTGCCTCTCTCCCGCCCGGTGATCGGGGTGGTGGCAATCGTCAGCGCACTGGGTGTCTGGAACAATTTTTTGTGGCCTCTGGTGACTACCTCCAGCGAAGAAGTCATGGTGCTGACAGTTGGAATCCTGCGATATAACTCACGAGTCGGCGGGCAGTATGGCCAGATGTTCGCCGGGTATGCCTTGTCGGCAATTCCGCTGGCGATCCTGTTCATTTTCAGCACACGCCTGTTCCTGAAAGGCATCACCAGCGGCGCTTTGAAAGGCTGATCGGAATCAATCCAGCCGCTTCATCCGGACATGGCGATACTCCAGCTTCGAGCCATGGTTCTGGAGGCCAAGGCCTCCACGCCTCGGACGGTTCTTCAATCCAAGGTAATCATCGACATTTGCATCGGTCAGAACAGTGCCATTGATGCTGCTTCGTACCCGTGATCCCAGACAGAGAATTTCCATCGAGTTCCATTCACCAGCCGGCTTGATGACATCTTTGGCAGCAGGCACAACCCCATAGATGGAGCCGGCATGCTGGTAGGGTTTGATATCGGCATACTCGGGAGCATGGTCATCCAACACCTGTATCTCGATTCCTTCCGAGGAGCTGAACTGCACCGGCTGGCGGATCAGGACCCCGCTGTTCCCGCCCAGCGGCAGGCGATATTCAAGACGGAGAATGAAATCGCCATAGT
>JAANMV010001490.1_pt1 | contig 25641 bp, 18 predicted proteins | sample 7279661 | NCBI WGS metagenome assembly JAANMV01 (sample SAMN14094540, study PRJNA606508) | bioreactor metagenome | isolation source: A lab-scale SPAN reactor treating ammonium-rich wastewater day 121 | place: Ireland: Galway | collected 2017-05-16
GCCTCGGGTGGGCGGGGACGGAAGGTAGGTCGCAAGTGGCGGGCGGCTTCCGTCTTGCGGTTTCGCGTGGTCGGCGGGCCTGTGGCGGCTGCGGCGACCACGGCAAACCAGGGGACACCACGCAATGCGGCCGGCGGCAACGGCGCCCGCCGGCCGGATTGGGTAGCGTCCCCGGTTTGCCTGCGTGCTCGCCGTCGGGGGCGCGGGTCTGCGGCATTCGCCGGCCGGAGTGGTGCGCGTCCCCGGTTTTCCTGGGTGCTCGTCGGCGGCGTGGTGGGGTGCCCGATTGCCGATTGCCGATTGCCGGTCTTGCCGCGCCGTTCTCCGCGGCTCTGAGGCATCAGCTCGCTGATGCCAGCCTCTGCGCGAGTCTGCCGTTGTCCGGCGGCTGGCCCTTGGCGACGGAAAACGATGGGACAGGTACAAGTAACCCCCGGCGAGAACGGCATTCGCCGGGGGTTATTGTACCAGTCCCGGTTTTCCTGGGTGCTCGTCGGCAGAGCGGTGGAGGGACGACTGCCTACTGCCGATTGCCGATTGCCGGTGCCATTCGACGCATATGTCTATTCCTCTTTCGGCCCAAGCGGCCCTTCGAGGGACAGCGCCGCGCGCAGGATCGTCTGGGCCAGGGCCTTGTCGAGGAGCTGGTTGCCGGTGCCGCAGAAGGGGGAGTGGATGCAGGCCGGGCAGCCGGCCGAGCAGGTGCATCCGGCGATCATCTCGTGGGCTCGGGCGAGCAGGTCGGCGATGGCCTCGAAGCCGCGCTCGACCAGGCCGACGCCGCCGGGGTGCTGGTCGAACAGGAACAGGGCCGGCTCCGCCAATTGCGGGTGGAGCCCGACGCTGCTGCCCTGCACGTCGCGCGGGTCGCACATCGCCACCATCGGCAGCGCCGCCGCCAGGGCGTGCTCGACCGCGTGCAGCCCGGCCACCGTCTCCCCGCCGCTCTCGAGGATCAGCCGGCGCAGGTCGGGGTGCAGCGTCAGCCACAGGCCGGTGGTCTCGATGGTCTGGGGCGGGGTGGCCACGTCCTCGATGGCGATCAGCTCCTGGCTGCCGACGGCCAGGCGGCGGTAGCCGATGGTGGTCTTGGTCACCGTCAGATCGCCGAACCCGACCGTCACCGCGCCCAGGTCGCGCTGCTCCGTGACCGCGTCCAGGCCGATGTCGATGTCCACCATGGGCCGGGTGTAGTAGTTGACCGAGACCGCTTGGAGCACGACCCGCCGCGACTCGGTCTCGACCCGCTCGACCAGGTATTGCTCACCATCGTGGAGGTGAATCGCGCCGGGGAAGCACTCCTCCCACAGCCGCGAGGTGTCCTCGACGCCGAGCACCTCGCCGCGGTGCGACTCGAACAGCTCGTAGCTCTCGGTCCCGGCGGCGCGGAGGCTGACCTGCGCCGCCGGATAGTCCTCCAGCGCGTAGTACCACCGCCCGTCGCGGTGGGCCAGGAACCGCTCGGACTCGAACAGGGCGCACAGCGCCGCGGCGTCGCGGCCCAGGCTGGCCAGCTCCTCGCCACCCAGGGGATGTTCGTAAGCGGCGCAGAGCAGGTGGCTGCCGGCGATGTAGACGTTGTCGGGATCGATCAACGCCCGCTCGACCGGCGCCGACCAGAGGGCCTCGGGGTGCCGGGCATAGAACTGGTCGACCGGCCCGGCCCGGGCGATCAGCAGGGCCAGCGAATCCCGCCGCCCGCGGCCGGCCCGGCCGGCCTGCTGCCGGAACCCGGCCACGGTGCCGGGATACCCGACCATCAGCACGGCGTCGAGCGCGCCGATGTCGATCCCGGCTTCCAGCGCCACGGTCGAGACCACCGCCAGCAAGCTGCCCGCGGCCAGCCGCTGTTCGATATCCCGGCGTTCCGTGGCCAGGTACCCGGCGCGGTAGGCGGCCACGCGGCCGATCAGCTCGCGCCCATCGGCCTCCAGCGCGGCGCGGAGGTAGCGCAGAACCAGCTCCGCCTCCTGCCGCGCGACGGTGAAGGCCAGCGTGGGCCGACCCCGGCGGGCCAGCTCGGCCAACAGGAAGGTGGCCTCGAGGTTGGCGCTCCGGCGCAGGCCGGTGGCCGGCTCCTGGACCGGCGGGTTCCAGACCACCACGTGTTTGGCCCCGGTCGGCGCGCCGCTGCGATCGACCACCGCGAACGGGCGGCCGGTGAGCTGTTCGGCCAGCTCGGCCGGGTTGGCGATGGTGGCGCTGCAGCCGATGAAGGTGGGCCGGCTGCCGTACCGCTCGCACAGCCGCAAGAGCCGGCGGAAGACGTGCGCGGCGTGGGAGCCGAAGACGCCTCGGTACATGTGCACCTCGTCGACCACCACGAACTCGAGGCGGGCCAGGAAGTCGGCCCACAGGGTGTGACGGGGGAGGATCCCGAGGTGGAGCATGTCCGGGTTGGTCAGCACCAGGTTGGCCGAGGCGCGGACCACCCGCCGCTCGTCCTCGGGCGTGTCGCCGTCGTAGGCGGCGGCGCGGATCTGCCTCCAGAGACCGAACGACTCGAGCTGCCGGAGCTGATCGTGGGCCAGCGCCTTGAGCGGAAAGAGGTACAGCGCGCGGCTGCCCGGACGGGTCAACAGCCGCTCGATCACCGGCAGGTTGTAGCACAACGTCTTGCCGCTGGCGGTGCCGGTGACCACCACCAGGTCGCGGCCGGCGCGGGCGTGCTGCACTGCCTCGACCTGGTGCGCGTACAGCGCCGGGACGCCGAGCCCGCTCAGCGCCTGGCGCAGCGCGTCGGGCAGCGGCGGGTCCAGCTCGGCGGTGCGCGGCTCGGCGGCCGGGAGGCGATGGTGGGCGACGATCTGGCCCTGATACGCCGGATCGCCGCGGAGCTGGTCGAGGAAGGCCTGGACATCCATGCGCGTCCCGCTGCCCGGCGGTTCGCGACCGGGCTCAGCGCTCCTGCGGGAGCAGCCGCTGGGCGGTGTCCAGGACCTGCTGGAGCGTGAACGGCTTGCCCAGCACGGCGTCGACGCCGCTCTCCTCGATCTGGTCCTGTTTGAGCTGCTCGCGGAATCCGGTCAGGAGCAGCACGGGAGTCTGCCGCCCGGCCTCCTTGACCGCCCGGATGACCTCCCAGCCGGACAGGTCCTCGGTGCGCAGGTCGGTGCAGACCAGGTCGTAATGCGAGGCCTGGTACCGGTCGATCCCTTCCCGCCCGCCGGCGCAGCAGTCGACCTCGTACCCGGCGGTGCTGAACAGCTCGGCCAGCACCTCGCACAAGGCCGCCTCGTCGTCGATCACCAGGACGTGGGTGCGGGTATCCACCACCGCCGGCTGCGCCGGGAGGAGGGGCAGGCTCAAGCTGACCGTGGTCCCCTGCCCGACGGCGCTGTCGATCTCGACCTCGCCTCGGTGGCGGGCGATGATCCCGTAGGTCACCGAGAGCCCCAGCCCGACGCCGGTCTCGGCCTTCGAGCTGAAGAACGGGTCGAAGCAGCTTTGCAGCTCTTCGGACGACATCCCCCGCCCGCGGTCGACCACCGTCAGGTGGAAATGGTCCGCCACGGTGGCGGCATAAAGCGCTACCAGGCCGCCGCCGGAGGTGGCCTCCAGGGCGTTGTAGACCACGTTGCCGACGGCCTCGATCAACTCCTCGGCGTTGGCCTGGACCACGCCCCGCAGCTCCTCGGCCTGCAGCTCGACGTGGAACCGCTCGCCGTGATCGTGGGCGTAGTCCTCGACCTGCGTCCGCACCGCGTCGGCCAGCCGCCGCCACAGGGCGCCCGCCTCGATCGGCTCGAAATCCTCTTCCGACCGCTCACGCGTGAAGGCCTGCAGCCGCCGGACCGTCTCGGCCGCGCGCCAGCCGATCTCCGAGATGGTCGTCAGGCCCTTGACCACCCGGGCATCCTGCGTCTGGCGCAGCAGCATCTGCGCCCGGGCGAGAATCCCGCCCAGGGCGTTGTTGAACTCGTGCGCGACGCCGCCGGCCATCTGGGCCAGGGCGCGGAACTTGGCGCCTTGAAGGAGGTCCTGCTGCGCCTGCCGGAGCTGCTGGAGGGCCTGCTCCTGAGTCCGCAGCAGGGCCGCGTCGCGGAGCGCCAGGGCGAGGTGGAAGGTGAGCTGCTCGGCGACGTAGCGCACGTCGCCGGTGATCCGGTTCGGCTCCCGGTACCCGAGTTGGACCGCGCCGTAGATCTGTCCCTGAAAGATCAGCGGCATGGTCAGGCAACAGACGATCCCGGCGGCCCTCATGCGCTGAGCCAACTCGTCGTTGGCCCCGGCCTCGACGCAGTCGACCGGCTGGCGGGAGGTGACCACGTGGTGGAGCAGCGTCGCTTCGTCGGGCATGAGCGACAGGCGGGTGACCGGCAGATGGCAGTCGAAGGGCTGACCGGCCCCCTCCCAGCGCGCCACCATGACCCAGTCCGGGCCGAGGATCTGGCGGAGCTGCTGGACCGCCCGCTGGCACACGTCGTCGGCGTCGCGGTCGAGGTGCAGGGCCAGCACCGCCGCGCGAAAGACCTCGTTCCAGTCGGCCGTGCCGACGTGACCGTCATCGTCCAGGACCCGGCCGGCCAGCCCGGCCAGGAGGTCGAGCCGGTCGCCGTCGACCTCGTCCCACTCCGCCGTCTCCGACGTCGCCATGACCAACACCCCCTGGGCTCCCTGCCGCCCCGTCAAGGGCAGCCACAAGAGCTCGCGCAGCCCGGCCTCGCGCAGCCGCTCGCGGCGCTCGTCGGCGATCAGGCCGAGGTCCTGCTCGAGCGAGCAGCGCACCGTCTCGCCGCGGCGCGCCGCCGGGGGCCAGCCGTCGGCGCCGTTCCGACCCAGCAGCGCCGCGGCCTCGCCGGCGGCGGCCACGGTCAGCGTGGCCTCGCCGTCCAGCCGCCAGATGGCGCACTGGACTCCGTCGGCCGCCAGCCGCGCGGCGAGGTCGGCGGCGCGACGCTCGGGCGAATCGCCACCGGTGGCGATGGCCGCCAGGTCGGTCAAGAGGCGATCGGTAATCACCAGTTCCGGACTTTCCACCGGCCGGTCCGCCACCGCGGCGGCCGTCAGCACGCCCCGCTCCATCGCTCCGCTCTCCACCTCTGTATCGGCGCCTCGCGGGGTTTACCTTAGCCGGCGGCATGATTATAATGCGTCCGGCGCGCGCGGAGCAGGTGGCTGCCGAACCTCGTGCCGCGGCCGGCGCGTCGGTCCTGGGGAGGGCGCCACCATGGTCTTGGTCACCGGAGCAACCGGGTTCATCGGCGGACATCTCGTGCCGCGTCTACTGGCCGACGGGCAGGCGCTGCGGGCGCTGGTCCGGCCGGGCGGGGTCCGGCGTTTCCTCGAGAAGCGCGGGATCGAGGTGGCCGCCGGCGACGTCACCGATCCGGCCAGTTTGACCGCCGCCTGCCGCGGTGCGCAGGCGGTGATCCATCTCGTCGGCCTGATCCGCGAGCGGCCGGGCCAGACCTTCGAGTGCGTGGTCGCCGAGGGCACTCGCAGCCTGGCCAAGGCGGCCGAGGCGGCGGGGGTCGAGCGGTTCGTCTACCTCAGCGCCATCGGCGCCTCGCGGGCGGCGCTGAGCCGCTACCACCGCACCAAGGCCATCGCCGAGGAGGCGGTCCGCGCGGCGGATGTGGACCATGTGATCATCCGGCCCTCGGTGGTCTACGGGCCGGGCGACGGGCTGGTGTCGATGTTCAACCGCCTCCCGGTGCCCATCGTCGGCGACGGCCAGAACCTGGTCCAGCCAGTCTACATCGAGGACCTGGTCCGGGTGCTGGCCGAGTCTCTGAAGCGGCCGGAGGTGGTCAACCAGACCTTCGAGCTGGGCGGCCGACACCCCATGACGTTCGCCGAAATGGTCCAGACCGCCGGGGCGGTGAGCGGCCGGCGGCTGCCCCATCCGCGGCTCCCGCGGCCGCTGGCCGAGGCCCAGGCCAGCCTCTTCGACAGCCTCAGCGGGCCGCTCTACCGGCTCGGCCTGGAGCCGCCCCTGACCCGCGACATGCTCTTGATGCTCAGCGAGGACAACACGTGCGACAACGCCCGTGTGACGGCCGCCTTCGGGTTCGAGCCGGTCGCCTTCGAGGATGGGTTGCGGCGCTACCTCCGGCCAGCCGCCGCCTGAGCCTGGCGGTTCTGCTGGCTGTGGCCGCCTGCGTCGCCAATCCCGCGCGCCAGGCTGCCGAGGCGCTGGACCGCGCCCGCCGGCTCGACGCCCAGGTCGAGAGCGCCCCGCGGCCGGACGAGGTCGCGCGGCAGCGCGACCAGGCCCTGGCCGAGGCCGAGCGGCTGCACCGCAAGCTGCTCGCCGCCAGCCCCGAGCTGCCCGAAGCGCACCTCGGCCTGGCCGAGATCGCCTGGCGCGGCCACCATGACCTGGCCACGGCGTTTCGCGAGGTGAGCTGGGTGGTCGAGCATCTCGGGGTGTCCACGTCGGCCGAGCTGGCCCGCCACCGGTCGAGCGGCCGGACCGGGGCGCAGATCCTGGCCGAGGCGTACGCCGCGCGGGCCAGCTATCTGGTCAGCCGGTACACCGACCCGGCCCTGGGCGGCTCCGCCGTCGGGCTTCCGCTGCCGGCCGGGCCGTTGGCCCAGGCCGAGGCCGATGTCGGCTGCGCCATCGCCCTCGACCCGCGGCCGGACTACACCCTCTTGCGCGACAGCCTGACCCGCCTCCGCCGCACCGCGCCCGAGCAGCCGCCGCAACCCCTCGACCCCGGAAGTTTCGGTTCCCGCCCGGCGGCCGAGTGACCCGCCTCAGCGCAGCCCGCCGGCGATTCCGTGGCGCGTCTCGTACCACCGCGCGTAGAGCCAGAGCAGGTCGCCCAGGCGGTTGAGCCAGGCGAGCAGCAACGGGTGGTCCTCCTCGCCGGCGTCGACCAGCCGGACCACCTGCCGCTCGGCTCGCCGGCAGGCCGTCCGGGCCACGTCCAGGAAGGCGCCCAGGGTGCTCGCGCCGGGCAGTGCCCAATCGTCGAGCAGACCGGGCAGCGCCTCGATCTCCTTGACCTGCGCGTCGAGCGCCGCCAGGTCGTCGTCGGCCAGCCGCTCGGTCAGCTTGTGGCGCTGGTCCGGCGGCGTGGCCAGCTCGGCGCCGACCACGAACAGCCGCCGTTGGAGGTACTCCAGGCGGATTGCTACGGGGTCGCGGCCGGCGAACGAGCGGGCCACGCCGAGGTGCGCGCCGAGCTCGTCGACCAGCCCGTAAGCCTCTACTCGCGGCGCGCCTTTGGAGACCTGTTGGCCGCCGAACAGCCGGGTGGTGCCGTGGTCGCCATGGCCGGTCGCGATGCTCATCGATCTTCCTCCAGGAGCCGGGCCCGCTCGCCGCGCAGCTCGCGCTCGCGAGCGTTCCACAGGTGCGCCAGGCCGCTGCCGCGGAGCAGCTCGAAGCCGGGCCGGCAGGGATCGCCGACCCGCCGCAGCCAGGCCTCCAGCTCCGCCGCCAGCTCGGCCCGGACCGGCTCGTGCTCCGGAGACTCGATCAGATTGTGGAGCTGGTACGGGTCGGCGGCGTGATCGTAAAGCAGCCAGTCGCCGCCCTCGACCCACCGGGCGTAGGTATGCCGCGCCGTGCGCACCCCGCGCCACTCGCGCAGGCCCTGGGCGAAGCCTTCGTCGACCGGCAGGAGATCCATCAGGAACGAGCTGGCGGGCGTCTCTCCGCCGCCGGTCAGGAACGCGGCCAGGTCGCTGCCCTGCATGGCTTCGGGCACCTGGAGCCGGAGCAGCGAGAGCAGCGTGGGAGCCAGATCGACGATCCCCAGGCAGCCGCGCGCGGCGCGGCCGGCGGGGATGGCGCCGGGCCAGCGGACGACCAACGGGATGCGGCACGACTCCTCGTACGGCTGCTGCTTGCGCACCCGGCCCTGCGACCAGAGCATGTCGCCGTGGTCCGAGGTGTAGACGACGATGGTGTCGTCGGCCAGACCGGCCTCGTCGAGGGTGTCGAGCAGCCGCATGAGCTGTTGGTCGAGCGCGCTGACGTGGCCGTAGTAGTGGGCCAGCTCCTGCCGCCGGCCGTCGCCGTCCTGGAAATTGGGCGGCGGCTGGATCCGGCTGGGGTGGTACAGCCGCGCGAACCAGGGCGGGAGCTGCTCGTAGGGATTGTGCGGCGGGCCCCAGGAGAGGAACAGGCAGAACGGCCGCGAGTCGTCGGCGCGGAGGAACTCGCGGGCCAGGTCGGTCTGGAACTCCGGCTCGTAGCCGGGAATGGGCAGCAGCTCGTCGGTGTCGCGGTAGTAGCTCGAGCGCAGGTAGCGGTGGATGCAGTTGTGCACCGCCCAGCACTGGAACCCGTGCCGGCGCGGGCCGGGCGGGGTGAACCTGGCGCGGGGCACGCCGTCCAGGTGCCACTTGCCGATGTAGCCGGTGCGGTACCCGGCCCGCGCGACCACGTCGCCGATGGTCACGGCCGACTCGGGCAGCGGGAGATCGTTGACCATGACGCGGTTGGTCAGCGGGTACTGGCCGGTCAGGAGCATTGCCCGGGACGGCGTGCAGACCGGGCAGTTGGCGACCGCGTCGAGGCACCGGGTGCCCTCCGCGCAGAGTCGATCGTAGGCCGGGGTGAGCAGCGGGTGATGGGGATGGTCCATCTCCCGGGCGCGGAGCTGGTCGGCGAAGACGAACAGCAGGTTCGGACGCGACTCGGCCATGGCTGCCTCCGGCGGCGCTTTCGGCATGGGCTGGGGCGGTCCTGTTGTTGTCAGCACCGCCGCCGCTGCTACAATGCCGCCCATGCGTGAGGTGTGGCGGCGGTCCTGGCCGGTGGTGCTCCTGGCGGCGCTGATCGCGGCTGTCTACCTGGCCGCCGGCGCGGCCATCTTCCCCATGGATGACGCCTACATCCACGCGGTCTACGCCCGCAACCTGGCCGAGCACCACCGGCTGACCTTCAACCTCAACCCGCCCGACGCCGGGCTGGGCACCACCAGCATCCTCTGGCCGCTGCTCCTGGCCGCGCTCCACCCCGTGCTCCAGGTGGTCGCCGCGGCCCGGCTCCTGGGCGTCGCCAGCTACCTGGCGGTGGCCTTCCTGAGTGTCGAGATCGCCGGATGGATGGTGCCGCGCGAGGCGCGACGCGCCAGCCGGCTGCCCGCCGCCGCGGTGGTGATGTCGGGCAACCTGGTCTGGTTCAGTCTGTCCGGCATGGAGACCATGCTTTGGCTGGCCTTCGGGCTGGGCGCGCTGGTCGCCTGGCGGCATCGGCGCCTGGCCCTGGCCGGAGTGCTGCTGGGTCTGGCCATGCTCACCCGGATCGAGGGCGTGGTCCTGCTGGCGGCCATGGTTGCCGTCGAGCTGGTCGCCGAGCGCCGGCCGCGGCGGGAGCTGGTGGTCCTGGGCGTGTTGGCGGTGCTCCTCTTGTCGCCCTGGCTGGCCTTCGTCCACGCCCGCACCGGACACTGGCTGCCGACCAGCTACGCCGGCAAGAAACACGCCCAGGTTCGCGGCGCGGTGCAGACGGTGAACGAGACGTTGGGCCAGTCAGGCGACGCGGTCGAGCTCGAGGCGGACGACCTGCCGGCCTGGACCGTCTTCCTCTACCCGCTCGGGGTGCTCGCCTACGGCGTGGCCTTCGTCGCCGGCGGCGCCTACCTGCCGGGCCCCAGGCTGGTCATGCCCGGCCAGCTCGGGGCGGTGCTGGGCGGGCTGTCGTACGCCGGGTTCCTGGCCCTCCTGGCGGTCTTCCTGCCGCTGTTCGGGGTGGCCCTGCGGCCCGCCGCGCGCGTGCTCCGGCCCGGTACCTGGGACGACCACCGGCGGCGGGCGCTGGCGGTCCTGGCGCTGTGGTTCCTGGGCCACAATCTGGCCTACTGGCTGAAGCTGCCGACGCCCGGCACGGCCAGTCGCTACCAGGTGGTCAACCACGTCGCCTGGTGGCTCCTGGCAGGGGTCGGCGCGTGGCGGCTGAGCACCGGCCGGCGACCGCTCGCGGCGGCGCTGGTGCTGGGCCTGGCGGCGGCCAACTGCGGCTACTGGTACACGGTCTACGCCAGCGATGTGCGCCACATGCGCGACGTCCGGCTGGCGGCGGCCGAGTACCTCCGGGCCAGTCTCCCGGCCGACGCGGTCGTGGCCGCGCACGATATCGGCGCGTTGGGCTGGCGGATGAACCGCCGCTGCGTCGACCTGGGCGGGTTGATCGATCCGGCCTGGCTGGCCGCCGCCCGAGCCGGGCGCCAGGCCGACTTCCTGCGCCGGGAAGGGGCCGGGTACCTGGTCCTGCCGAACAAGCACAGCAGCGAGGCCGAAGGCTTCTTCGACTACGCCGCGTTTCTGGGGCTCAAGGACAATCCCCGGATCCGGCTCGATGAGCTGCGCAGCTTCGAGAACGACTGGGCCGACTGGGCCCGCGGCGCCGCGCCGACCTGGAACGCGCTGCCGGCGGTGACGGTCTACCGCTTCCTCTGGAACGCGCCATGAGCGAGACCGATCTGAGGCGGATGCAGGCCGACGTCGACATCTGGGTCCGCGAGCACGGCGGGTACTGGGACGAATGGGCCAACCTGGCCCGGCTGACCGAGGAGACCGGCGAGCTGGCGGCGGCGTTCCAGCGTGCCAGGGGGTACCGGCCGCGGCCCGAGTCGGCCGATCTGGCGGACGAGCTGGGCGACCTGCTGTGGGTCTTGCTGGTGATCGCCAACCAGCAGGGGGTCGACCTGGCGGCGCAGTTCGAGGTCTGCCTGGCCAAGGTCACCCGCCGCGACGGCGCCGCCTGGCGGCGCTGGCCGGGGCCCGCGCCGCCAAACGGCTAATTGCCCGGCTGGGGCAGGCCGGTCGGGACCAGGTTCTGACCGACCGGCGCGGTCACGTCGGTCGGCGCGCCGTAGCCTTGGTCGCGGGTGGCTTGATTGTACAGCTCGACCGGCTGCCGGGTGACGACGATCTCGATCCGCCGGTTGCGCGCCCAGGCTTGGGCGTTCTGCCGGCGGTCGACCGGGGCGGTGTCGGCGAACCCGGTGCACACGAACTGATCCGGGTAGAACCCGCGGGCGTGCACGAGGTAGCGAACCACGGCCCCGGCGCGGGCGCCGCTCAGCTCCCAGTTGCTGGGGAACGCCGGGGTGTGGATCGGCCGCGGATCGGTGTGGCCCTGAATCTCGATCTTGTTGGCGGTGACCTGGAGCAGCGGCGCCATGCGGTCCAGGACCGCCTTGAACTCGGCGCGGAGCTGGGCGCTGCCGCTGTCGAACGGCGACACGTTCTTCAGCGAATCGGCGGTCTCGGCGAAGCTGACCACCACGCCGCGACTGTTGACCTCGACCGTGAGCTGTTTCTCGAGACCCTTCTCCTTGGCCAGCTTGCGGATCTCCTCGGCGATGGAGGCCAGGTCCTTCTCCATCTTCGACTGCCCGGTGCCCTTGCCGGAGTCGCCCTCCATGCGGCGGGCGCGCGGCATCAGTGGGGTGGCCGCGCCGGTCAGTGGGACCAGCTTCGCGTTGCCGATGATGTAGGGATCGTCGACCGGCCCGGTAGGCGTCACGTTGGCCTGGGTCGACTTAGGGTTGAAGGTCTCGGACAGGGATTCCATCAGGCCGATCATCTTCTCGTTGTCGACCTTGGACATGGCGAACAGGAGGACGAAGAAGCACAGCAGGTTGGTCACCATGTCGCCGTAGGTGAGCATCCACAGGGGCGCGCCGGCCGGCGTCTCTTCCTTGCGCTCGATGGCCATCAGGCGGCCTCCCGCTCGCCGCGCGCCCCGGCGGCGGCCGCGGCCTGGCGCATCGAGACCGGCAGGAAGGCCTTCAGCTTGTCCTCCAGGTTGCGCGGGTTCTCGCCGGCCTGGATGCCCAGCAGACCCTCGATCACGATGGCGCTGTTCAGCACTTCCTGCTCGCTGGCGAACTTGAGCTTGTTGGCCAGCGGGAGGAAGAAGCAGTTGGCGATCAGCGAGCCGTAGAACGTGGTCAGCAGGGCGACCGCCATCTTCGGACCCAGGCTGGCGGTGTCGGTCAGGTTGGCCAGCATCGCCACCAGGCCGATCAGGGTCCCCAACATGCCGTAGGCCGGGGCCATGGCGCCGCCGAACTCGAGCATCCCGCGGGCGGTGCCATGGCGCTGCTGCTTGCTGCCCACGTCGGTTTCGAGGATGGCGCGGGTCATCTCGGGATCGGCGCCGTCGACCACGAACTGCGCGCCCTTGACCAGGAACGGGTCGTCCAGATCCTGGATCAACGCGTCGAGCGCCAGCAGCCCTTCGCGGCGCACCACGCCGCACATGTTGACCAGGGTCTCGATGGTCTTGAGGGGCTCGAACGCCGGCTCCTTCAACGTCTTCTTGATGATCGGCAGCATCTCCTTGATCTTCGACAGCGGGTAGCCGGCGAAGATCGACATCGACGTGCCACCCACCACGATGCACACTGACGGGATGTCGAAGTAACCCATCAGGCTGCCGCCGCCGAGCATGATGCCCAGTCCGACCAAGGCGAAGGCGCCGCCCACACCGATCAGGGTCGCGATGTCCATCGAGCCGATCCTCTGCGAAGCCAAGTACTCGAAGGTCCTATCGTCCGGCGGCCGAGTGGCTTAAGGCGGAAGCAGGCCGAACGGGTTGCCGGGAGCCGGGTGTCGTGGCACACTCCGCGCGGGGACCAAGATGCGTATCGTCGTCTGTCCGGATTCGTTCAAGGACTGCCTGCCCGCGGCGCCGGTGGCGGCGGCGATGGCGGCCGGCTGCCGTCGGGCGGCGCCCGGTGCCGAGGTGGTCGAGCTGCCGCTGGCCGACGGCGGCGAGGGCACCGTCGCCGCGCTGGTCGCGGCCACCGGCGGGCGGCTGGTCGAGCGCCGGGTGACCGGCCCGCTGGGCGAGCCGGTGACGGCCACCTACGGACTCCTCGGCGACGGCGCGACGGCGGTGATCGAGATGGCCGCCGCCTCCGGCCTGGAGCTGGTCCCGCCGGCCTTGCGGGATCCTCGGCGGACCACCACGCGGGGCACCGGCGAACTGCTCGCCGACGCCTTGGATGCCGGGGTGCGGCGGATCGTGATCGGTCTGGGCGGCAGCGCCACCAACGACGGCGGGACCGGCCTGGCCGCCGCCCTGGGCGCCCGGTTCCTGGGCGCCGATGGCGGCGAGCTGCCGCCGGGCGGCGCGGCGCTGGCGCGCCTGGCACGGATCGACGCCAGCGGGCTGGATCCGCGGCTGGCCGCGGCCGAGCTGCGGGTCGCCTGCGACGTGGACAACCCGCTCTGCGGGCCGCGCGGCGCGAGTCGGGTGTACGGGCCGCAGAAAGGCGCCTCGCCGGCCGACGTCGAGCTGCTCGACAACGCGCTGGCCCGCTATGCCGAGCGGCTGCGCGCCGATCTCGGCCGGGACGTGGCCGAGCTGCCCGGGGCCGGGGCGGCCGGCGGGCTGGGCGCCGGGCTGGTGGCCTTCGGCGGCGCCAGCCTCGGCTCGGGCATCGACCTGGTGCTCGATGTGGTCGGCTTCGAGGCGGCGCTGGCCGGGACCGATCTGATTCTGACCGGCGAGGGCCGGCTGGACGGGCAGACGCTGCACGGCAAGACCATCGCCGGGGTGCTGCGCCGCGCGGCGCGGCGTGAAGTGCCGGTAGTGGCGCTGGCCGGGTCGCTGGGCGGGAGCCCGGCGACGCTCTACCAGGCGGGTCTCCTGGCCGCCTTCGCGCTGCCGCCCGGACCGCTGACCCTGGACGAGGCCATCGCCGCCGCGCCGGCGCGCCTGGCCGAGGTGGCCGAGGCGGTGGTGCGAATCTTCTCGGCGATCCAGCCGGCGGGCAGGACGGGTCGCTGAGACGGGGAACCCGGTTCTGGACGGTGGACCCCACCGGGGCTCCTGAGGCACGGTAGGCCGCCGTTGAGGCATTCGGCCGCGGTTGTTCGCGACGGCGGGCTATGCTATAGTGACGACCCGGATGGGCGGAGTAGGGTGGTGGTCCGGCCGTCGACCGTTGGGCGGGGAATGGAGTGGGCCCGGTGAGCAGGCTAGGGACGCGCCTGACGGCGGCTTGGTTGGTCGGCGTCGGGCTACAACTGGCGACGGGACAGGCGGCCTGGGGGAAGATGTCCCTGGGCGAGCCGCGGCTGCTGTTGAGCGGGTCCGACAACGTCGAGAAGCCGGCCGTCTCGCCCGACGGCACCCGCGTGGCCTACGTCTCCGACCGCGGCGGCGCCGAGAACTTGTGGGTGGTCGAGCTGCAGGGCGGCGAGCCGGTCCGGATCACCGCCGAGACGCGGCCCGAGGTGCAGGTCAGCAGCCCCCGCTGGTCACCCCGTGGTGATTTCCTGGTCTACACCTCCAACAAAGGTGAAACCGGCAGCTTCGATCTCTGGCTGATCGGCGCGGACGGGCGCGGCGACGAGGCCTTGACCCACGACGCCTCGCTCGACTGGATGCCCGCCTGGTCGCCCGACGGCCGGACCATCGCGTTCGTCAGCGACCGGGACGGGTCCGACGGGCTCTGGCTGATCGGGACCGACGGCAGCGGCGCGCGGAAACTCGCCTCGCTGGCTTACGAGCCGGCCTGGAGCCCCGACGGCCAACGCCTGGCGGCGTACCACATCGAGGCCCAGACCGACGGCCTGTTCGTCCTCGATCCCGCCGGGCGCGAGGCGCCGCGGCTGGTCTTGGAGGGCGGCCGGATGCCCTGCTGGAGCCCCGACGGCCGGTACCTGGTGGCGGTCAAGAGCGACGAGACCGGCGAGCGGTTGTGGCTGGCCGACCTGCAGCGCGATGCCCACGAGCCGCTGGGTCCGGCCACCGACGGGTTGGGCTGGCCAAGCTGGGGCGCGCACGGGCCGGTGGTGGTCTACGAGGCGTCACGCGCCGGAGGCAAGCGGATTCTGGTTGCCGGGCTGCTCGAAAGCCGGCCCATGGCGGCCTTGACGGAGCCGGTGGCCGGCGCCTCGGTGCGCGGTCCGGTGACCGTCCGCGGGCGGATCAGCGGCGACGGCGGGGCCGTCGCCGGGTGGCGGCTGGAGTACGGGCAGGGCGCCAGCCCGCGCCAGTGGAAACTGGCCGCCGAAGGCTCCGGCGCCGTGGATGGTGAGCTGACCACCTGGCGGACGAGCGGTCTGGAGGGCGTCTACACCCTGCGGCTGACCGCCGTGGCCGAGTCCGGCGAAACCGCCGTGGCGGCCGTGCCGGTGACCGTCTTCGGGCAGTACGGGATCCAGTGGGACCAGCACGGCCTGCCGGTCACCATGCTGGCCGGCAACGAGTATTCGGCCGAGGTGCGGGTGCGCAATATCGGCACCATGACCTGGCGGCGGGACGGGCAGTTCGCGGTCTACGGCAGCTACCAGTGGATCGATTCCGACGGCCAGGTGGTGGTGGCCGAGGGCTGGCGGAGCGAGCTCCCGCGCAGTGTCGACGCCGAGGACACGGTGGCCTTCAAGGCCCGGATCGAGGCGCCCGCCAAGCCGGGGACGTACGTCCTCCGGTACGATTTGCGCCAGGGCGGGCAGGTCTGGTTCCACGAGCAGGGCGCGCAGCCGCTGGAACTGACCGTCTCCGTGGCGCAGGCGTTTGCCTATCAGGTCGACATCCCCTCGCCCCCGGCGGCGATGGTGCCGGGGCAGATCTACAGCGTCGAAGTCAAGCTGCTCAACCGCGGCGCGTTGACCTGGAAGGGGCTCTCCGGGGCGGCCAGTCCCGGCGCCGACACGGTCCGGCTGGTCAGCCGCTGGCGGGATCTCTCCGGCGGGCTGGTCGATTCGGCCCCGCTCGAGCTCCCCTTGCCGTCCAACGTGCCGCCCGGCGAGGCGTTGGCGCTGACCACCCAGGTCCAGGCGCCGGCGGTCAATGGCCGCTACCTGCTGAGCTTCGACCTGCGCGACGAGCAGGGCTTGTTCAGCGACCGGATGGGCCGGCAGCCCGGCGGCGCGCCGGTCGAGGTTTCATCGCCCTACGGCGTGGAGTTCCTGACGCACAACACGCCGGGCCGGCTGTTCCCCGGCGAGATCCGCGCCATCAACCTCCAGGCGCGCAACACCGGCTCGCTCAAGTGGCGCGCCGACGGGCCGCAGCCGATTCGGGTGACCTACCGGTGGATCGACCGCCTGGGCAACGAGTTGCGACTGCCGGCGATCCCCTCCGAGCTGCCCTACGACGCGCTGCCCGGCATGGCGGCGGCGGTCACGGCGCGGCTCCAGGCGCCCGGCGAGGCCGGCGAGTACACCTTGCTGTGGGACCTGGAGCAGGCCGGCGGGCGGCGCTTCGGCGAGCTCGGCAACCTGCCGTTGAAGGTCTCGGTGATGGTCGGCGCGCCGACCCACGCGGTCCGCTGGGAACAGCTCCAGCACCCGGTCGAGATGGTCGTCGGGTCGCTCTACACGGTCGAGCTGCGGCTGACCAACCAGGGCGCGATGACCTGGTCGCCTGAGGGCCGCGACGGGGTCCGGCTGGGCTACCACTGGGTCCGGCCCAACGGCGAAGAGCTGTTCCGCGCGCCGCTGTTCACCGACCTGCCGAAGCCGGTGGACCAGGGTCAGAGCGTGCGGCTCACCGCCCGGGTCCAGGCTCCCGACCGCGCCGGCCGGTACATGCTCAAGTGGGATCTCTACCAGGGCGGGTACGACTTCTTCAGCACTCGCGGCGCGGCGACGCTGGACATCCCGGTCGACGTCCAGGTGATCTACGGCGCCGAGTTCCTCTCCCACGACACGCCGACGCGGCTGGTGGCGGGGCAGCGGTATCGGGTCAACCTGCGGGTCAAGAACACCGGCACCATCCCTTGGGAGGCCGGCGGCAACGTCCCGGTCCAGCTCAGCTACCGGTGGTACAACGCGGCCGGTGACCAGGTCGCCTTGGACAAGCAGCTCCGCTCGCCGCTGTCGCGCACCATCCAGGCCGGCGAGAGCCTGGAGATCGCCGCCTACCTCGACGCGCCGGCGCAGCCGGGGCGGTACGACCTGGAGTGGGACCTGCTCTTCGCCTCGTCGTTCTGGTTCACCGAGAAGGGGGTCCAGCCGTTGCGGGTGCCGGTCACCGTCGAGTGATGCGGACGGCCTGCGGCGTCGGCCTGGTGGTGCTGGGCCTGACCCTGGCGACCATCCGCGGCGCGCTGGGCGGCGGGCAGGACGAAGAGATCCCTCTGCTCCAGACCGCCTCGCTGGTTCACGACCACGACCTGTCCTTCGGCGCCGGCGAGCTGGCCGAGGTGCGCCGGCGCTGCTCGGCCTGGGAAGACGCCGTCCGGCCGGGCCGCGACGGGCGGTGGCACTCGGTCTACGGGCCGGCCCAATCGCTGGCGGCGGTGCCGCTGTACCTGCTCGGCCGGCTTGCCGCCGGGGGCGAGTCGGGCGACCGGCGGATCGCCCTGGTGCGCTGGATCTGCGCCTTCAATCCCCTCCTCACCGCCCTGACGGGAGCGCTTCTGGCCTGGTGGGTGATGGCCCTGGGCTACGGCCGGCGGGCGGCGGTGGCCGCCGGGCTGGGCTTCCTGGCCACCACCCTGGCCTGGCCGTACGCCAAGACCTTCCTGTCCGAACCACTCTCGGCTCTCTGCCTGCTGGCCGCCGCGATGGCCTGGTGGGCCGGGCGCGAGAGGCCGGGACCGCTGGCCGTCGCCGGTTGCGCGCTGGCCGCGGCGGTGCTGGTCCGGCCGCACAACGTGATCCTGGCGCCGGTGCTGGCGGTGGCGGGGCTCCGCCGGCCGCGCGCCGCGCGCGACCTCACCCTGCTGCTGGCCCCGGTGGCCGCCGCGGTGGGGTGGTGGCTGGTCTACAACCGGGCCCGGTTCGGGTCGCCGCTCGACTTCGGGTACCTGCCCGAGGTGAGCAGCGACTTCGCCCTGCGGAATCTGCCCGAGGGCCTGCTCGGCCAACTGCTCTCGCCCGGCCGAGGGCTGCTGTTCTACGCGCCGACCGTGGTCCTGGTCTGGTGGGGCTGGCCGGCGCTCCGCCGGCGGGATGCGTGCCTGGCCCGGCTGCTCCTGGCCACGGTGACCGTCCAGGCGCTGTTCTACTCGTTGCGCTCGGTGTGGTGGGGCAACTGGTGCTGGGGCCCGCGCTACTTCGTCCCGGTGCTGCCGTTGCTGGCAATGCTGGCGGCGCCGTGGGGCGAGGGCGCCGGGCCTGGACGCCGGCGGTTGGCGGTGGCCCTGGCGCTGCTCGGGCTGGCCGGCGCCTGGGCCGGATTGGTGGTCTACAACGGACTCTACCAGTACGACGTGTTCGCCCTGCCCGGAGGCGTGCGGAAGCTGCTCTGGTCGCCCTACTGGTCGCCGCTGGCCGGCCACTGGCGCTACGCGGCGGAGGGACAGATCGATCTCTTGCTGTGGCACGTGGCCCGCGTCGCGCCCGGAGTCGCGCTGGCGGACCTGACAGTGCGGCTGGCGCCGGCTCTGGCGGGCGGCTGGCTGCTGGCCCGGGAGGCTCGGGAGGCGTCCGATGGGCGCGGCTGAGGTCAGACCACCCGCGCCGCGCTGGGTGCCCTGGGTGTTGGTCGCGGCCTGCATCCTGCCGCGGCTGCCTGGGCTGGGGCTGCCGCTGCTGGAGGAGGGGCACGCCTGGCGGCAGGCCAGCACGGCGATGATCGCGCGCAACTTCCACCGCCACGGCTACCGGCTGCCGTGGCCCGAGATCGACGTCACCCCGGAGCACCGGCCGGACCAGCGGCGGCGGTTCACCAACAGCGAGTTTCCGCTCTACCAGTGGCTGGTCGCGCTGGGCTACGGCCTGGTCGGAGTGCGGGAGTGGGTCGGCCGGGTGTTGTCCATCGGCTGCACCGCCGCCGCCGTGTGGGTCTTGTTCGCGTTCGTCTCCCGGCTGGCCGGAGGCTGGGCGGCGACGGTCGCGGCGGCCTTCGTGGCGCTCAATCCGATGGCCGTCTTCTACACCCGGGCCTTCCTCCCGGAGCCGTTGATGCTGCTCCTGGCGGTGGTGGCGATGGACCGGGCGGCGCGCTGGAGCGAGACCGGTAGCCGGCGCGAGGCGTGGCTGGCCGCGGCGGCGGCGACGCTGGCGGCAATGGTCAAGCAACCGGCGCTGCACCTGATCGGTCCGCTGGCGGTGGCCGCGGTGGCCGCGGGCGGCCGGTCGTGGTGGCGGAAGGCGGAGACCTGGCTGGTGCTCGCCGCGCCGCTGGCCGGCTGCCTGGCCTGGTACTCCTGGTCCGGCTGGCTGGGCCGGCGGTTCGTCCCTCACTTCGCCGTGGGCGGCGGGCCGGGGCTGATCAACCCGTCGCTGTGGCTGGGTGAGCAGGACTTCTGGTGGCGGTTCGGGGCGGTCATGGTCGGGCACGTGGGGGCGTTCACCGGGTGGCTGATCGCCGTGATGGGGGTGGCCCGGCCGCGGACCGGCGGGCAGTGGCTGGCCGCCGCCTGGCTGGCCGCGGCGATGGCCATGGCCCTGCTGGCCGGTGGGGCGACCATCACGCACTTCTACTATAATCTGGCGGTGACCGCGCCGTTGGCGGTGTGGATCGGGCATGGCGCCGGCCGGTGGCGGACGGCGCCGCTGCGCTGGGCGACCAGTCTGTTGGTCCTGGCCGGGCCGCTGCTGGTGCTGGCCTCCGGCCAGGTGCAGCAGTGGTACGAAGTCCGCCCGGGCGAGGTCGCCTGCGCCGCGGCGGTGCGCGAGTTGACGGAGCCGGACGCATCGGTCCTGACCGTCTGTTACGGGACGCAATTGCTGTATGCCTGCGACCGGCGCGGCTTCTACGCCATCACCGTGCCGCTGCAATTGAGCGAAGAGACGCTGCGGCGGGCGGCGGCCGACGGCTATGACTACTTCGCCACGGGACAGCGCGAGTTGATCGAACGGAGTGCGGAGCAAGGCGTGCGAGAGTACCTCGCCGGCCGGCGCCAGGTGGCGGCCGGGCCGGACTATCTGGTGGTCGACCTGCGGCATCCGGTGGTGGCGCCATGAACCGGACCGCCACCCCGCCGAGTTTCGGGCAGGCCGTCGCCCGCCGGATCGCGCCGCTGCTGGCGGTGCTGGCCCTGTGGGTGGTCGGCTGCGCGGTCAACCTGACCTGGCTGCGGCGCGACCACACCCCGCCCTCTTGGGATCCGTCGGTCCACCTGTCGTACAGCCTGTCGTACTACGCCTACCTGACCCGGCTCCCGTTCGGCGACGCCTGGGCCGGGCTGGGGCTGACCTCGCTCTACTACCCGCCGCTGGTCCACACCGTCGGCGCCGTCTGCTACGTGCTGTTTGGGGTCATCCAGCCGGCGGTGGCCGGGCTCGAGACGGCCGACGTGCCCGTGCTGGGCAACTTCTTGTTCATGGGTTTGCTGCTGTTCTCGACCTATGCCCTGGCGGCGCGCTGGTACGGCACCCGGGCCGGATTGATGGCGGCGCTGCTGGTCGCTTGCTACCCCATCTTCGCGGCCCAGTCGCGTCTGTGCCTGCTGGACTACCCGCTGGCGGCGCTGACGGTCACGGTGATGGCGCTGCTGGTGGCCAGCGAGGGGCTGACCCATCCCTTCTGGGTCTGGCCGCTGGGCGTGGCCGCCGGCGCCGCGCTGTGGTGCAAGTGGTCGTTTCTGTTCCTCTTCTTCCCGCCCCTGGCCCTGTCGTTGTCCGACGGCCTGCGGCGGCTGCGGGTCCGCGCCCAACCCGAGCTGACGCCGGTCCGGCTGGGCTTCAACCTGGCCGTGGTGGTGGCCGGGATGCTGCTCCTGGCCGGGCCGTGGTACCTCTCCCATCCCCTGGCCACCGTCCAGGAGCTGCGGGTCAGCAACCAGACCTGGGTGATCGACAGCGATCCGGCGGTGCTCTCGGCCGGCGGGCTGCTGTACTACTTCCGGGCGCTGTTCGAGTCGCAGTTGTTCTTGCCGTTCACGTTGCTGGCCGGGTTCGGGCTGCTGTACGCCCTGGCGCACCGCGGCGACGCCGACGGGCTGACCTTCCTGCTGGTCTGGCTGGTCGGCGGCTGGGCGGTGTTCACCCTGGTCCCGAACAAGGATCCGCGGTTCACCATGCCGCTGCTGCCGGCGCTGGCGGTGCTCAGCGTCAGTTGGCTGTACACCCCTTCGGAGCGGTCGCCGACCGCCGGCTGGCAGCGGGTCCGGGGCTGGCTGTCGGCCGCCACCGTGGCCCTGGCCCTGGCCCAGTACCAGGGAGTGGCCTACGGCTTGCCGCCGCTGCCCGAACGGCTCGGGCCGCGCCTCGCGCCGCTCTGGAGCACCGCACCGCAGATGGCCGCGCCGCCGGCCGGCCGCACCTGGCCGCATGACGAGCTGGTCCGCGAGATCGCCCGCAGCACGCCCCTGGGCGGGCGGATCGGCGTGCTGCCGAATACCGGCCGGGTCAACTACCTGACCATCCGGTACTACGTCCTGCGCCAGTTCCTGCCCTACCTGATCGAGCCGGACCACGTTCCCGAGGTGCGGCCGGCGGTGCGCCTGGCCGGCGGCCGGCAGGAGCCGGCCACCGTCGCCAGCTTGCGTGAGGACGGGTTCGACTGCCTGGTCCTGCTGGAAGGCGAGCAGGGCCCGCATGCCACCGCGATCGACCAGACCGTGGCCAACCTGCGGGCCGAGTGGGACCAGTTCCTCGACGCCTTCGAGCCCGTGGCGGCGCTGGCCACGCCCGACGGCCGGGCGTTGACCCTGTACCGCCGCCGGTCCGAGCCGGGCCTGCCGGACGCGGTCCGGTGAGCGAGCCGGTCCACGGTCCCGCCGCGCGCCGGCTGCTCGGCAACACCGCCGTCCTGGCGGCGGGTCAGGCCGTCGTCCGGGTCGCCTCGCTGATCGCCTTTCCGCTGCTGACCAACAGCGTCGAGCCCAAGACCTACGCGCTGTACCTCTACGCCCTGCAGCTCGCCGCCGCCTGGGCGGTCCTGGCCAACTTCCAGCTCAAGGCCCCGCTGCTGCGCGAGCTGACCCAGCCGAACGGCCGGCCGGGGGAGACCGTGGCCCAGGTGCTCACGCTCCGCCTGGCCTTGTCCGCGGTGGTCCTCATCCCCACCACCTGGTGGTCTCTCCATCACTTCGTCACGCCGCGCGAGCAGACCGTCTTTCTGCTCCTCCTGGCGGCCAACCTGTGCTTGTCCGTCGGGGCCACTTTCGACGAGGCATTGCAGGCGCTGGAGGCGTTCCGGCTGTCGGCCCTGACCGCCGTGGCGCAGGGGCTGACGGTCAGCGGCGGGATCATCGTCGGGGTGGTGGTCGGCCGGCCCATCGCCTGGGCGGTCGGCGCGCAGGTGGTCGGCGCCGTGGTCTCGCTGGCCCTGGGCGCCTGGTTCGCGCGGCGGCTGATCGGCGAGCCGCTGCTGCGCTGGCGATGGTCCTCGACCCACGTGCGCGAGCTGTTGCGCTTGGCCGTCGGCGTGGCGGCGGCGGCGCAGATCGGCGCCTGGTACGGCCGGCTCGACCTGATCTTCGTCGAGCGGCTTATGAGCGAAACCCGGCTGGGTCAGTACGGCGTCGCCTACCGTGCGGTGGAAGTGGCCATGGCCGGGGCGATGACCGTCCACACCGCCCTGCTGCCGATGCTCGGCCGAGCCCAAGCCGCCGGCCGCGAGGCGCTGGCGCCGCGGCTGGTCACCGTGCTGCGCCTCGGCCTGCTGCTGTTCGTCCCGTCTTGCACCCTGATAAGCTGCCTGTCGCCGGTGATCATGTTGGTCTTCAAGCCGGAGTACGCCCCGGCGGCCGGCCCGCTGCGCATCCTCATCTGGATGACGCTGATCGTCTTCGTCAACGCGGTCCTGCACTGGGTGCTGTACTTCCACCAGCGCCCCTGGCGCCCGTTCGCGGCGCTGGTGCTGGGTCTGGTGGCCAACCTGGCGTTGTGCCAACTGCTCATCCCCCGCCACGGCCTGACCGGCGCGGCCGTGGCCCGCACCGCGGCGGAGCTGGCCATCTTCGGCCTGACCGTCTTCCAGCTCCGCTCCTTCGTCCCCATCCCCTGGCCGAAGCTGCTCCTCAAGCCGGCCCTCCTGGCCGCCCTGATGCTGGGCGCCTGGTTCCTCCAGCCGGCCGGCTCCTGGTGGCTCAGGACCTTGCTCTCCCTGGCCGCCTACGCGGCGGGCCTGAAGCTCCTCCAACCCCTGGAGCCGCGCGAGCGCGACTTGCTGCGGGGCCTCAGCCGCCGGGGCACCGCCGGCGACGAGTGCGTATAGGACCTATCCGTCGCGGGGACACCGTCGTCGGCTGCTCGGCGGGTGGGGCCGCCGTCGAGCAACCTCGGGACAGTATACGAGCTAATTGCGCTGTCGCCAGCGGGCCTGTAGAGCGGGCCGGTGGGGGCTCGAGAAAGACTTCACCCCAGCGTCATGGGCCTGGGAGGCGGGTTGGCTGACGAGGGCGCGGGCTCAGGCCGCGGTTTTCACCCCAAGAGGAGGGCAGGACTCCCCTGTGTCGGATCTTGGTTGTGGAAACTAGCCCGAGGAAAGCCCTACCCATGGCCATCTTAGCACAACCGAGCCTGTTCGACTGGTGCGACATCGAAGCCGACTCCGACCTCGACCGCCTGCGGCTGGTGCTGGGCGCGATGCCTGACGAAGCCCTGGTGGCGCAGTTGGAGGCCGAGCGGGGCCACGGCCGCGACGACTATCCGGTGCGGGCCTGCTGGAACGCGCTGGTGGCCAGCTACGTCTTCCAGCACCCGAGCGTCGCGGCGCTGCTGCGGGAACTGCGGCGCAATGCCGAGTTGCGCCAGGTGTGCGGGTTCGACCTGCTGCTGGGCGAGCGGGCGGTCCCCAGCCCGTGGGCCTTCAGCCGGTTCATGGGCAGCGTCATCGCGCACCGCGGGCTGGTGCAGGAGATGTTCGAGCGGCTGGTGGACGAGCTGGCGGCGTTGCTGCCGGACCTGGGCGAGTATCTGGCGGCGGACGGCAAGGCGCTGCCCTCGTTCGGGCGGCCGAAGGGCCAGGGCGCCGACGGGCGGACCGAACGGGACGCGGACTGGGGGGCGAAGACCAAGGTCTGGACCGATGCGGCGGGCCAGCCGCAGGTCAAGCAGACGTTCTGGTTCGGGTTCAAGCTGCACCTGTTGGTGGACAGCCGCTATGAGCTGCCGCTGGCCTATGAGGTGACCCAGGCCTCGGTGGCGGAGACGTCCCGCTTGCAGCCGCTGCTGGGAGGCTACGCCGCGCAGCATCCGGAGGTGGTGGGGCGGGGTCGGGAGTTGGCGGCGGACAAGGGCTACGACTCGGCGGCCAACCAGGCGACGGTCTGGGAGGCGTATCGGCTCCGGCCGGTGATCGACATCCGCGAGGGCTGGAAGGAGGACCACGGGGGCACGCGGCCGCTGGTGACCGACGGCTGGGATACCGTGGTCTATGACGAGCGCGGGCGGGTGTTCTGCGTCTGTCCGCGGAGCGGCCTGGTGCGGCCGATGGCTTGTTGGGGCTTCGAGGCGGAGCGGGCGGGTCTGAAGTACCGCTGTCCGCAGGTCGCGCGGGGCCTGGGGTGCACGGGGCGGGAGCAGTGTCCGGGGGCGCAGGGCAGCTACGGGAAGCTGGTGCGGATCGCCCTGGCCGAGGACCGGCGGCTGTTCGTGCCGCTGCCGCGGGACACGCCGGGGTGGGCCAAGGCGTACGCCCGGCGGACGGCGGTGGAGCGGGTCAACAGCCGGCTGGATCGGGTCTTGGGGTTCGAGCAGCACACCATCCGAGGGCAGGCGAAGATGGAGACGCGGGTCGGCCTGGGGCTGGTGGTGATGCTGGCGATGGCGGTGGGACGGATCCGGAGTGGCGAACCGGAGAAGATGAGGTCACTGCTGGCGCCGGTGGCCCGGGCGGCCTGAAGGTCGGCGGCGAAGGCGAATGGGCGGCAGGCGCTCGGCCTGCCGCGGGAGGAGTACGGCTGGACCACAGAGCAGGGCTCCAGAGGAGCGTGTAGACGGGCCAAGACAGGCCGCGGACGGCCCCGACGGGTCGAGCGACGGCGTTGCTGCACGGCGGGCGGCAGCCGAACCGCCCCACGCCCCACGGCTGGACGGCTGGAAAGGGGCGCAGCGCAAAGAGCTCTATACCTATTTCTCTTGACTTCCCCGCCCGGGCGCGCTATACCCTCGGCATGGCACGCATCGCACGAGTGGTCGTTCCCGGGGTCCCGCATCATGTCGTGCAGCGGGGCAATCGCCGGTTGCCCACCTTCCTCGGCGACGAGGACTATGCCGCCTATCTGGAGCTTCTCGGCGATCAGGCGCGGCGGGTCGGGGTGGCGGTCTGGGCGTATTGTCTGATGCCCAACCACGTCCACCTGATAGTCGTCCCGGCCACCGAGGACGGGCTGCGCGCGGCGCTGAGCGAGACGCACCGGCGGTACACCCGGCGGATCAACCAGCGCGAGGGCTGGCAGGGTCACCTGTGGCAGGAGCGCTTCGCCTCGTTCCCGATGGACGACGCGCACCTCTGGGCGGCGGCGCGGTACGTCGAGCGGAATCCAGTCCGGGCGGGGCTGGTCAAGGAGCCGGCCGACTGGCCGTGGAGCAGCGCCAAGGCGCACCTGGCCGGTGCCGACGACGGGGTGGTTACCGTCGCGCCGCTGCTGGACATGGTCGACGACTGGGCCAGGTACCTGGCCGCCGGCGGCGAGGAGGCGGTCGAGGAACGGCTGCGCGTCCACGGCCGCACCGGGCGGCCGCTCGGCGACCAGACCTTCGTCGACAAGCTGGAGGCGTTGACCGGACGGCGGCTGGCGAAGGGCAAACCGGGGCGGCGCGCGAAACAGGTGTAGGCCACCAGGCCGATGGATATATCCGGGGACAGTATACCTATTTCCGGACAATCCGGGGATGTATCCGGGGACAGTATACCTATTTCCGGGCTAT
>JAANMV010001502.1_pt1 | contig 25492 bp, 29 predicted proteins | sample 7279661 | NCBI WGS metagenome assembly JAANMV01 (sample SAMN14094540, study PRJNA606508) | bioreactor metagenome | isolation source: A lab-scale SPAN reactor treating ammonium-rich wastewater day 121 | place: Ireland: Galway | collected 2017-05-16
TGCGCACCGGGCGATGCACCGCGGCTGAGCCGCCGGCATCAGCGACCGGGCGCCAGCCGCGGCCCAGCCTGTTCGCGCGCCGGGCTTGCGTCGGCTTGCCCGGCTGCAAGCCCGGCGACGCTGAGTTCCGGGAAGCTGCCGCCGATGAATTCGATCCGGCGGGTCGGGTGGGCGAAGTCCACTTCCAGCTCCTTCAGACCGTCGATGAGCGCGAGATTGATCTCCTGCTGCACGTCCATGTACTTGTTGTAGTCGGACGTTTGCATGATGTAGACGACCTCGAACGTCAGCTGGCTTTCGTCGAAGGAGAGGAAGTGCGCGCGGTCGAACTTGACGTTCTCCAGCCCCTCGATGATGCGCCGCACCAGCGCGCTCACCTCGCGCACCTTGGCCGACGGCGTGCGGTAGGAAATGCCGAACTTGAAGACGATGCGCCGGGTGTTCATGCGCTTGTAGTTGTGCAGGATCTGCTTGAGCAGGTCGGCGTTGGCGCACACCACCTGCTCGCCGCTCAGGCTGCGGATGCGCGTGGTCTTCAGGCCGATGTGCTCGATGGTGCCGGCCACCTCGCCGAACACCACGAAGTCGCCGATCTCGAACGGCTTGTCGATGCCGATCGACAGCGAGGCGAAGATATCGCTGAGCAGCGTCTGTACCGCCAGCGCGATGGCGATGCCGCCGACGCCGAGGCTGGCGACCATCGCCGTGATGTTCACGCCCAGGTTGGCGAGGATCGACAGCAGCATCATGGTCCACACCACCAGGCGCAGCATGATGCCGATGATGGTGGTGGTCACCGGATTGCGCGCCTTGCCGTCGCGGGTCAGGCTGTCCATCCACAGGCGCACCGCGGTGTCCAGCCACAGGGCAATCTGGAACGCCAGGGCGACGAACCAGCCGTGGGACATCGCCGATTCCCAACGCTCGGGCAGCTCCACCACCTTCAGGCCGATCAGCAGCGAGAAGGCGAGAATCAGCAGACTGCTGGTGTTCTCCAGCATCTGCGCGGCGATCCCGGCAAAGCCGCTGCGCGAACCGTTGAGCAGGCGCTTCAGGCGGTTGGTGACCAGTTTCAGGATGGCGCGCAGCAGCACGTAGCTGACCACGGTGATGGCAGCGACGATGGCGATGTTGACCCACAGGGTTTCGTCCAGCAGAACGTCCCACTTCATTGATTCGAATCCTCCACGGCGACGGCGCGCGCCGGGTGGCGCGCGGGCAAAGGGCTACAGTTTTCAGTAGCCCCTGTCGCCGAGAAGTTCCCCTGGGCGTGGGAGGCGGGTGCGGCGGACGGGCGCCGCGTGGCGAATCAGTCGAGCGGTAGCAGAGGCAGCAAATCTTCGTAGCCGCCGCCATTGATGACGTTGCGATAGCCCAGCGCCTGCAGCCCGTCTTGCGCTACCGACGAGCGACGCCCGGTGCGGCAGTAGAGCACCACGGTGGTGTCCTTGTCGGGCGCGACCTCGGCGATGCTGCCGGCCAGCGCGGATTCCTCGATGTTGATGGCGCCCGGAATCGAGCCTTCGGCGAATTCTTCGCTGCTGCGCACGTCGATCAACAGCGTGTCCGGCATTTGCAGCGCCTGGACTGCGGCCGGGCGGTCGATTTCGCCGGCCACGGCCGGAAGGCTCAGCGAAAGGGTGAGAAGGAGGGGTAACAGGCGCATGGCGGAGTCCTCGTGCTGACTTCCCGCCGCGTACCTCAACCGAACAGCCGGGTGAGGTTGGGCAGGATCAATATCACCGCAGTGGCGACGAGAATCAGTGTGGCCTGCCGGAACTTTTTCTGCTTGAACATCGTGTGGCCTTCTTCTTGTTCTGAATGCGCCGCGGCGTGCTCGACATGCTCCAGCCGGCGCGAAGCGCAGGCGGCTGGCAGGTCTTTAGAGGCAATCATCGTGGCGTCATTTCCTCTGTGCGATGCGCGGTCAGCATGTGCGAACGTCACGGTTCGCAACATCGACTCCGGTTGGCAGGGTCGCAGCAAGTTCCGTACCGCGCGCGTCCGGCGAACGGTGCAGCGGGCGCCGTTTGTCTGTTGTCCAAGGGCAACAGCACAGCCGCCCGTGGAGGCATCCTCATGAAGATTCATCCGCTTTCGCTGTTCCTGCTGAGCGTCGTGGCGATACCGCCGGCGCTGGCTCAAAACGCCCCGACCCTGGAGGAACAACGCCAGCGCAGCGGCATGGAAATGCGCGAAGAGCGCCAGCGCAGCGGGGTGGAGATGCAGCGGCAGCGCCAGCAGCTCGACCAGGGCATCGACCCCGCTGGCGCGCCGGCCGGCGAGGCCACCGCGCCCGATCGTCCCGCTAGCGATGTGCGCCGCGCGCCGCGCGTGCCGCGACTCGACGATCCGGCCAGTGGCGATCCACGCGACGAACGGCCGCTCGCGCCGGACCGACCGGCCACCACGCCGACACCCGTTCCGCCCGCCAGCGGCGCTGCGGGTGGAATGGGAACAGGTGGCGGTAACGGCGCGACCCAAGGCGGGCCGACCGGCGGTGGCGCGGCGCGACCGTAACTGCCTGGCGGGCTTGGAAGAGCTTGAGTGATTGCAATTTGCCAGCCTGTCATCAGATTGCAACGTAGTAGGCATGGAATACGCTGCGCCGTCATGCGCGGCGTCTTCCAGCCAACGAGAACCTCCATGACCGTCACCGAGCAGTTGGGCACACTCAACCGTATTCTTGCCCACGGCGACATCACCACGCTGTTTCAGCCCATCGTGTCGTTGTCCGAACGCCGCGTACTGGGCTACGAGGCCCTGAGTCGCGGGCCGTCCAACAGCGCCCTGCATTCGCCGATCAACCTGTTGGCTGCTGCCCGTCACGCCGGGCGCCTGGACGCGCTGGAGGTGAGCTTCCGGCAGAACGCCTGCCGGCGTTTCCGCGAGGGCGCACTGCCGGGCAAGTTGTTCCTCAATGCCTCGCCGGACTCGCTGCTCGACCATGACCACCGCGCCGGCCGCACGTTGGCGCTGCTGCAGACCTACGGCATTCCCGCCAGCCAGGTGGTCATCGAGCTAACCGAGCAGACGCCCACCGAGGATTTCGAGGTTCTGCATGCTGCCCTGCACCACTATCGGGCGATGGGCTTTCTGATTGCGCTGGACGATCTCGGCGCGGGTTATTCGAGTCTGCGCCTGTGGTCGGAACTGCGCCCCGACTACGTGAAGATCGATCGTTACTTCATCGATGGCATCCACCAGGACCGGCTCAAGCGCGAGTTCGTCGAGTCGATCCTGCGCATCGCCCGTGCCTCGAAGGCGGAGGTGATTGCCGAAGGCATCGAGCTGCCCGAAGAGCTGGCCGTATTGACGGAAATGGGCGTCGATCTGGTGCAGGGCTATCTGCTGGGACGTCCGCAGGAGCGGCCGTTGCTCGATGCCGAGGAGGTGCTGCCCTCGGCGATTGCCGCGGCCGCCGAGGCGCAGGAGAACGCCTCGCCGCTGGCGCCGCTGTTGATCGAGCAGCAGGCAATTGGCGCCGAACGGCAGATCGCCGAGCTGCTGGAAATCTTCCGCCTGCAGCCGAGCCTCGGCTCGCTCGCCGTGCTGGACGATGCACAGCGCCCGGTCGGTATCGTGCATCGGCATCTGATTTCCGATGCGCTGCTCAAACCGTTCGCCACCGAGCTGCTGGCGCGCAAGCCGGTCAGCCGTCTGATGAGTACCGATTACCTGTCGGTGGAAATCAGCCAGTCGCTGCAGCAGGTCAGCCGCCTGCTGACCAGCCGCGCCCGCCAGCGCGTCGACGAGGACTTCATCATCACCCTCGATGGCCGTTACCAGGGCCTTGGGCGCGTGATGGACCTGCTCAAGCTGATCACCGAAATGAAGATCCAGCAGGCGCGGCATGCCAATCCACTGACGCTGCTGCCGGGCAACGTGCCGATCCAGCAGAGTCTGTCGCGCCTGTTGCAGCAGCACTGCGAGGCGGCGATCTGCTACGTGGACGTCGACAACTTCAAGCCCTTCAACGACCTCTACGGCTATGCCAAGGGCGACGAGGTGCTGCTGTGCCTGGCGCAGTGCCTCAACGATGCGATCGACCCGGCCAGCGAGTTCATTGGGCATATCGGCGGTGACGATTTCATGCTGGTGCTGCGCTGCGACGACTGGCATGCGCGACTCGAACGCCTGTTCGCTCATTTCGAGCAGCGGGTGCGCCAGTTCTACCGTGCCGATCACCTGGCCGAAGGCTGCTTCGTCGCCGAGGATCGGGCGGGCCAGCCGGAGCGCTATCCGTTGCTGTCGCTGTCGATCGGCGTGGTGCTGCTGGACGGCGAGCAACCGCACGGGCTGGACGCCGGCAGTCTTGCCGCGCTGGCCTCGGACGCCAAGCGCGCGGCGAAGAAGCAGGCTGGCTACAGCCTGCATCGCCTTGCCCCGCAGGCCGTGCGGGCCGCTGGCGCGGCGGCGATGGTTTCGTAGGCGGCGGGCGCGGCGCTCAGGCCGGTGAGAGCCGCAGCGTCTTGATCAGCAGGTCATGCAGGCTGTCCACCGCCTTGGCGCCGTGCGAGGCCCGGCTGCGGTAAACCGCGACTTCCATCGGCTCCAGCGGCCCCAGGCCCTCGTCGCTGCCGAGTATCCGCAGGTGTGCTGGCGCGCTGCACTGGGTCAGTACCGCGACGGCCAGTCCGCTCTCGACGGCAGCGATCTGCCCGGCCAGGCTGGAACTGTTGTACACGACCTTATAGCGACGGCCTTGCAACGCCAGGGAGTGGATGGCGCTGCGCCTGGCCAGGCTGGCGTCTTCGTAGACGGCGATGGGCAGCGGGTCGCGTCGCCAGAGCTGGAACGAGTCGGCGCCGACCCACACCATCGGCTCATGAAACAGCAGCGTGCCGTGCCGCGGATGATCCCGCGAGACCAGCGCCAGATCGAGGTCGCCGCGCTCGACGCGCGGAATCAGTGCGGTCGACTGCTCGCAGATCAGTTCGATTTCCACCGCACCGTGATGCGGCGCAAAACGCCTGAGCACGGGTGTCAGGTAGCGCGCGGCATAGTCATCCGGCACGCCCAGACGGATGCGTCCGGTCAGCTCTTCACCATGAAAGGCCGCCTGCGCCTGGCCGTGCACGTCGAGCATGCGGCGCGCGTAGCCCAGCAGCAATTGGCCCTGCGGCGTGAGCTGGTGCTGCCGCGGCCCACGCAGCAGCAGTTGGCAGCCCAGGGCTACTTCCAGTTTCTTGAGCTGCATGCTGATCGCCGACTGGGAACGGTGCACCTGCGGCGCGGCGGCCGATAGCGAGCCGGCATCCACCACGGCCACGAAGCACTTCAGCCAGTCGATCTGCAGATCCTGATGATTCATCGATACGCCCAGCTATTTGAAAAGCGAATGGCTTGTAGCTGAAGTATGCGGTTTTTTCGCCAGGCCGCCGAATGCATAGTGATCGCTATCTCTGGGCGCCAGCGCAGAGCAACGGGAGACTGCGTGATGTTCGAAGCCGATACCAACCTGCATGAGTTCGACCGGCGAATGGTCTGGACCGGTTTCCGCCAGCTCGTGCCGCTGGCGTTATTCGTCACCTTGTTCGGGGCTGCGTTCGGACTAGCGGCGGTACAGGCGGGGCTGGCGGATTCGATCATCATCGCCATGAGCACGCTGGTGTTCGCTGGTGCTTCGCAGTTCGCCACGCTGGAACTGTGGGGCCCGCAGGTGCCGCTGTTCACGCTGGTGATCACGGTGTTCGCGATCAATGCCCGCCACCTGCTGATGGGCGCGACGCTTTATCCGTGGCTGCGCCAGCTGCCACCGGGCAAGCGCTACGCGGTGATGCTGGTGGCGTCCGATGCCAACTGGGCGATGTCGCTGCAGGCATTCAACCGGGGCAAGCCCGGTATCGGCTTGCTGCTGGGCGGCGGCATCGCGCTGTGGTCATTCTGGGTAGTGGGTACCTGGTTGGGCGTGCAGTTCGGTGGCGCCATCCAGGAGCCCAGACAGCTGGGGCTGGACATGGTGATGGGCTGCTTCCTGCTGGCGATGGTGGTGGGTGGCGAGAAGAACCTGCGCACCCTCGCGATCTGGAGCGTCGCCGCGTGCGCATCGTTGCTGGCCTATCGGTACCTGCCCGAGAACACGCATGTCGTCGTGGGGGCGCTGGCGGGCGGCGGTGCCGGGCTGTTGTGGGCGGAGAAAACCAATGAGCGTTGAAACCACCGGGCTTGGCGCGCTGCTTCTGGTACTGGTCATGGCCGGCGTAACCCTGGCGACCCGCTGGGGCGGCGTGTACGTGATGTCGTTCGTGCCGTTGGGTGCGCGGGTTCGGCGCTTCATCAGCGCCATGTCCGGTTCGGTGCTGGTGGCGCTGCTGGCACCGCTGGCGCTGGAAGGTGATCTCGGCGCACGGCTGGCCTTGCTCGCGACCGCGGCAGTCATGCTGGTGGTGAAGAAACCGCTGCCAGCGATCGCCGTCGGCATTCTGGTCGCGGCGCTGGTCCGACAGTTCGGAAATGGCGCGATTTAGCGCCGGTAGCGAGGGTAAAAAGCAAAAAGCCCCGAAAAATCTTATTTTTCAGGGCTTTAGCTTTATGGTCTGGCGGTGAGGGAGGGATTCGAACCCTCGATACGATTTCTCGTATACACACTTTCCAGGCGTGCTCCTTCAACCGCTCGGACACCTCACCGGATCTCGACGGGCATGCTGTCCGTCGAGGCGCGCTAATTTAGCCGAACAGTATTCAGATGGCAAAAACTTTTTTCAGTTTTTTCATGTGTTTAAGCAGCAGCTTCGGTGTCGGGAAAGTTGCCATGGAGCGGTGCCGGCCGTCTGGTTTACTGTCGCCCTCGCTGCGTTTCAGCTATGTCAGGGGTGGGATGCGGGGGAGTCAGGAGTGGTCAGGTGAAGTTTTTCGAGAACAAGCGCAGGCATCGCGATGCCGTCCATGTGCCCACCCGGCGGCAGCTGCCGGTCGGCCAGCTGGAGTTGGGCATGTATGTCTGCGAGCTTGATCGCCCGTGGCGCGAGACGGATTTCCTGTTCCAGGGCTTTGCCCTGCGTGACGTCGAACAGCTTCGCCTGTTGCGTGAGCGCTGCGAGCATGTCTATGTCGACGATACCCGCTACGTGCCGCTGGATGATGGTGGCCGGGGCGGGCTATCCACTGCGCCCGGGCGAGTGCAGCGCGGCGCAGCGAGCATACCGCTTTCGCAGGAGGTCGAGCGCGCCCACGAGGCCTTCCATGCCGGTGCGCAACTGATCGATCAGGTACTGGCCAGCGTGCAGCTGGGGCGTCCGATCGACACCAAGGCCTGCCATGCGGTAGTCCGGCGCAACCTGGAAAGCATGCTGCGCAACGAGAGTGCGATGCTCTGGCTGACGCGCTTGAAGACGCAGGATTTGTACACCAGCCTGCATTGCCTGTCGGTGTCCATTCTGGCGATGGGATTCGGCAAGCACCTCGGGCTGCCGGATGCCAGGATCGAGCTGCTCGGCATGGCCGGGCTGCTGCACGATGTCGGCAAGATGAAGATCGATCCGCAGGTGCTGAACAAGCCGGGGAAGCTCACGGCCGAGGAGTTCGAGCACATCAAGCAGCACCCGTCGTTCGGCTATCAGGCACTGTGCGCCCAATCGGACATTCCGGGGGCGGCCTTGCAGGCGGCTCACGGTCACCACGAGCGACTGGATGGCGGTGGCTACCCGCAGGGGCTCGATCGCAATCAGATCCCTTTCATCACGCGCGTGGTGACCATCGTCGACACCTTCGATGCGATTACCAGCCACCGGGTCTATGACCACGCCCGGCCGATCCAGGCCGCCTACGATGTGCTGCGCGGCGGCAGCGATCGGCATTTCGATGACCGTCTGGTGGATGAATTCATTCGCTGGCTGGGGGTTTTTCCGGTCGGCTCGCTGGTGGAGCTGCACACCGGCGAGGTCGCGCTGGTGCTGGAGCGGCACGTGCAACTGCAGCTGCGGCCGAAGGTGGTGGTGCTGCGTGATGCGCAGAAGAATCCCTGCGCGCCGCGCTACCTGGACCTGGCGCGCATCACCGTGGATGCCGAGGGCACACCTTACCGGATCGGCAATGGCCTGGCCGACGGCGCGTACGGTGTGTTCATCGCCGATGCACAGGTGCAAGCCATCTTGCATCCCGAATCGCTAGCCGAACTTGAGGTCGGATAGCAGCAGATTGGTGACCGTTCGGTCAGTCTTGGCGCTTTACCGGGGCGGTGGCGGTGGGTAACGTCTGCGCACTTCAAGAACAAGGAATTCGCCATGAGTGAGCTGATTTCGTACCAGATCGAAGACGGCATCGCGACGCTGACCCTCGCCAACGGCAAGGTCAACGCGCTGTCTCCCGCCATGTTCGATGAGCTGAATGCTGCACTGGACCGCGCCGAGCAGGATCGCGCCGTGGTGATTCTGACCGGGCAGCCGGGCATCCTTTCAGGTGGCTACGACCTCAAGGTGATGACTTCGGGGCCGCAGAACGCGATGGCGCTGGTCGCCACCGGATCGCGCTTCACCCGCCGGATGCTGGCTCACCCGTTCCCGATCATCGTCGCCTGTCCGGGGCATGCCATCGCCAAGGGGGCGTTTCTGCTGCTGGCGGCCGATTATCGTATCGGCGCCGAGGGGGCCTTCAATATCGGGCTCAACGAGGTGCAGATCGGCATGACCATGCACCATGCCGGTATCGAGCTGGCGCGCGACCGGCTGGACAAGGCGGCATTCCAGCGTTCAGTGGTCAACGGTGAGCTGTTCGACCCACAGGGCGCCGTGCAGGCTGGCTTCCTCGACCGTGTGGTGCCGGTGGGCGAAGTCATGGCGGTGGCCAAGGCGGCTGCGCTGCAACTGAAGAAGATCAACATGGTTGCGCACCGCAATACCAAGCTGAAGGTCCGCCAGGCGCTGCTCGAAGCGCTCGATCAGGCAATCGAGCTGGACCAGCAGCATTTCGCCTTGTAAGCGGCTGCGTTGCGGCGCGAGAAATTTTCTCGCGACCGCGCAATCACGGTGATCCTGAGTTTACACTGCGCCTGTAACGCCCCGCCGCTGGCGGGGCGTTTTCATTTCCTATCCGTGTCGCCTCGCAGGAGAGCCCCGATGTCCGCCCCGCATACCCCGGTAGAACGCGCCGATTTCGACCAGGTCATTGTTCCCACCTTCGCCCCCGCGGCCTTCGTGCCGGTCCGCGGTCTGGGTTCGCGAGTGTGGGATCAGAACGGTCGAGAACTGGTGGACTTCGCCGGCGGCATCGCGGTCAACGCGCTGGGCCATGCGCATCCGGCCCTGGTGGCGGCGCTGACCGAGCAAGCCGGCAAGCTCTGGCATGTCTCTAACATCTATACCAACGAACCGGCGCTGCGCCTGGCCAAGAAGCTGGTTGCCGCGACCTTCGCCGACCGCGCGTTCTTCTGCAATTCCGGCGCCGAGGCGAACGAGGCCGCGTTCAAGCTGGCGCGCCGCTACGCTCATGATGTTTACGGTCCGCCGAAGTTCGAGATCATCTCGGCGGTCAACAGTTTCCACGGGCGTACGCTGTTCACCGTCACCGTGGGCGGCCAGGCGAAATATTCCGATGGCTTCGGACCGAAGATCGAGGGCATCACCCATGTGCCCTACAACGACCTCGCCGCGCTGAAGGCAGCGATATCCGACAAGACCTGCGCCGTGGTACTGGAGCCGATCCAGGGCGAGAGCGGCATTCTGCCGGCGGAGCAGGCCTATCTGGAAGGCGCGCGCCAGCTGTGCGACGAGCACAACGCGCTGCTTATCTTCGACGAAGTGCAGACCGGCATGGGCCGCACCGGCAAACTGTTCGACTACATGCACTACGGCGTCACGCCGGACGTGCTGACCAATGCCAAAAGCCTGGGTGGCGGCTTCCCCATCGGCGTCATGCTGACCACCAACGAGGCGGCGGCGCACCTGAGCGTCGGCACCCACGGCACCACCTACGGCGGCAACCCGCTGGCCTGCGCCGTGGCGGAGACGGTGGTGGACATCGTCAACACGCCAGAAGTGCTCGACGGGGTCAAAGCGCGGCACGAGCGCTTCAAGGCCCGGCTGCTGCAGCTCGGCGAGCGCTACGGTGTGTTCAGCCAGGTGCGTGGCCGCGGTCTGCTGATCGGCTGCGTATTGAGTGAGGCGTGGAAGGGCAAGGCGGGAGCCTTCTGCGCGGCGGCGGAAAAGCAGGCCCTGATGGTGCTGCAGGCCGGCCCGGACGTGGTACGCCTGGCGCCGAGCCTGGTGATCGAGGACGCCGACATCGACGAAGGGCTGGAGCGGTTCGAGCGCGCGATCGCCGCGCTGGTCCAGGCCTGAACGATTTCTGGATGCAGGCAGCGTGAAAGGTGCCTGGCGCTTTTCACGGCCGGTCCGCTGGATCGGATCATGCCGTCATCAGCTGAACGCCGGCAGCGATGCCGGCGATTTTTTTCAACGAACGAGAGTATTTGCAAAATGAGCGATAGCCTGCGACTGGTTCTGGAAGACGTCGACGGAACCCAGCTGGAAACATCCTGCACCCGCTTTGCGGTGATCTGGCAAGGCCGTGAAGTGTGGATTCAGCAGGTCGGCAACGACCAGCTGATGATCGGAGTGGACGTGGAGGAGGGTGATACCGAGTACGCCAATCTGCTGCTGCGTCCGCTGGCGACCAATCTGGTCAGCCTGGAGCTGGAAATGGAGCCGATCGAGGAAGGTGACGAAGGGCACGTCCACGGTCCTGACTGCAATCACTGAGCCGCATGCCTGCGTGCGCCGCGTAACTACAGCCACTTCGCAAGGGAGTGGCTGACGCGGCGGCAGGCCCGGCGTGTCGACAGCGCCGGGCGCTACGCATGCGTGGTCTCGCGTCTAGCCGAGGCCGGTTGAACCGCCTGCCGGCGTTTCCAGCCCCGTATTGCCGGTTACCGTCGCGGTCGCCGTGGCCGCCCGGGCATTGTTGCGCAGGCGCTGGCGATCGGATTCGCTCGGCTCCAGCGGCAGGTGGCGGGATGTTCCTTCGGCCATACCGGCCTGTTCATCGATCTCGTTGAAGATGCGCTTGGCTTCGCAGTGCCCGGTTATGCCGCGTGTCAGCGCCATGCCGCCCATGGCCAGCTGTAACAGGCCACCCAGTCCGCCACGGCGCAGGCCCTTGCCGAGCAGGTAAAGGCCGCCGGCGAGCGAGGCGGCGCGCTCCCAGCCGTGCACGTTTTGGCTGGATCGGTTCGAGGAGGTTGAGTTCATGGTGAAAGCTCCGAGGACGTTCTCAATGACTGACTCGAACCGATGCGCGCCGTTCGCGGTACTGGACCGACGGACTCACACATGACGTTCGCCTAGAGCAACTGGCTGACCAGGCGGGTGCCATGCGCCAGGTTGTCGGCTACCGGGCAGCGCCGTTCGATCAGTTCGAGCAGCGCCTGCTTTTCTGCCCGACTCAGGTCGGCGTCGATGTCGACCTTCACGCGTAGCTCCTGGAAGCCCGGACGTACATCGGGATCGCGGCCGAGCAGGCCGGCCGGATCGTAGTCGGCCTCGAGCTCGAAACGCATGCCGCGCAGTTCGATCTTCTGCTGATGGGCGACGAAGCGGCCAATGGTGCCGAAGCAACCGGCGACGGCAGCGAGGATGGCTTCCAGTGGCGTCGGCCCGAGGTCCTGTCCGGCGGCATGCTTGGGCTGGTCCATCACCAGACGATGATGTCCGCATTCCACTTCGATGCTCATGCCAGCCTGCATCTGTCCGCGTGCACTGATTGTTTTCTTGGCCATGCTTGGATTCCTTCGGAGCGAGGTTGCGAATGCTGGCAACACCATTGCCGCGCAGCGATTCGCTGATCCTAGCGAGGGCGAACGCTGGTGCGTTTGATATCGATCAAATACTGGTGGGGGTATTCGGTGCAGCTGTATTCTCGTTCGTGGTCGGCTTGCGAGGCCCGGTGAAGCCGCTCGCCAAGCCGAACGGTCGGCAGGCGTCATGGTCTACCAGGCTGGTTGCCTGGAGGACCTGAGTTGTCGATCGTACGTTTCTGCTTCATCACCTGCTGCCTATTCGGCCTGGCCTGCACCGCGCAGGCGCGTGACTATCGCTACAGCGATGCCCACCTGCACTACGTCGACTTCTTCCAGGAGAGCGATGGCATGCCCAAACTGCTCGCCGCGATGGACGCGGGGGGCATCGATCACGTGATGATCAGCGGCATTCCGGTGGCGAAGAAGTGGCACGAGAACGAACCGAAGCGCCCGCGCTATTACGCCGGTGACGACGCGCCGGTGTACTGGTACAGCGCCACCGACGTGCTGGTCGCCGCGGCGCTGGAGGAGCTGGATCCCGCGCAGCGCAAGCGTTTTCATCCATTCCTTTCGGGGTTCAACCCCAACGACAAGAATGCCGATGCGCACATCCGCCGCATGCTCGAGCTGCATCCGGGCATCTGGCAGGGCATCGGCGAAATATTCACCCGTCATGATGACGTCACCGCGCTGACCGAGGGCGACACGCCGCGCGCCAACAACGAGGCGCTGGCGCGGGTCTATCACCTGGCGGCCGAGTTCGATCTGCCGGTGCTGCTGCATTCCAACATCACCTCCAAGCGCGAGCGCAATCCGCTCTACCTGCAGGAGCTGGAAGAGCCGTTGCGCAACCATCCGCATACGCGCTTCATCTGGGCGCATGCCGGCACCAGCATGGAGCTGCATCGGCATCAGGAGAAACTGGAGTTTCTCTTGCCGACGGTGAAGCGGCTACTCGACGACTATCCCAATCTCTACATCGATCTGTCCTGGACGATGCTCGAACCCTATCTGCTCGATGGCGACGGCAAGCCTGACGCGCAATGGGTGGCGCTGGTCGAACGGCACCCGACGCGCTTCGTGCTGGGCTCGGATGTGGTCGGGCACTTCGACAACCTGGGAGCGGGGATGGCGGCATTCGCGCCGTTTCTCGATGCGTTGAAGGAGAAGACCGCGCGCCGGGTGGCGCGGGACAATTTCCTCGCGCTGCTGCCGCGCACCGGCGCAGGCGACGAGGGCGTGTCACGTCGCTGAAATGATCGCGTCATATTCTCCAGCCTCTCCATACGAATCAGAGGCTGGATATGCGACTGAAATCTGTGATCTGCCTGAGTGCCGCTTTGCTGTTTGGCGGTAGCGCCGTGGCTGAGGTGCGCCTGGACGGCGATGTCGAATACGGTGTGTTCGAAAGCCCGCAGAGCGAGCTGGAGGCCGGGCAGCGCATCCTACGCACCGGCAAGCAGCCGATCGAGCGCACCACCGTTGTGCCGGCGAAGCTGGGCACCAAGTTCGGCCTGCGCTACAGCCTGGCCGGCAAACGCGAAGGCGATACGCCGCTGACGCTGCTCTATTTCACGCCGGGCCTGGTTACCCCGGACGGCGAGCGCCACGACAAGCTGGAAGTAGTGCAGGCGCTGGTTCCGGGGGCGGCAGATGACGTGATGGCGTTCGAATTCACCGAACACCACGAGCTGGTGCGCGGCGAATGGCATTTCATGGTGTTCCAGGGTGATCGCAAGCTCGTGGAGCAGCGTTTCGACGTGCGTTGACCACTCGACCTTTGGTCGCAAAATGTTGGTTTCTTGACGTCAATTATTCAAGGTTCGTAACAGTCGCTCCGATAATGTGACCGAGTTGGCAGTCTGCCTGCCAGAAACATTCGTCATGGAGCGAGGACGTCCCATGTTTATCCGCAATATGAATATCTCCAGGCGCTCGGCCCTGGGGTTCGGCCTGATCGGGCTAATCGTGCTGCTGCTGGGCGTCTTCGCCCTGCGGCAGATGACCATGATTCGCGATGAGGCGGCGAAGGTCAGCAATCAGTGGCTGCCGAGCATCACCGCACTGGGTGAGCTCAATCAGCATACGCTGCGCATCCGCATCCACACGCTGCGTCTGTTGATCGACCGCTCGCGCCTCGAGGCCAACCGGGCGGTCGTCAGCAAATTCCGCAGCGAGCTGAAGCCGCTGGAAAATGCCTATGCGAAAACCATTTTCATGTCTGAGGAAAAGGCGCTCTTCGACGGCTACGTGAACGCGCGCCAGCGTTTCGATGGCGTACTCGATGAGGTGCAGAGACTGGAGAGCAGCGGGCAGCTGGAAGCTGCGGTAGAGGTGGTCGGCTCCCAGCTCAACGAGACGGCTTCGGCGATGAGCGAGGCGGTGCGCGAGTTGGTGAGGTTCAATGACACCCAGGCTCAGCTTTCCGCCAGAAGTGCGCAAGACTATTTCACCCAGGCGCGCGCCTGGATGATTGCAATGCTGGTGGTTGCCGGGCTGTTGACCTGGCTGCTGGCCTGGCTCTTTACCCGCAGCATCGTGCAGCCGCTTGGACAGGCGGTGAGGGTTGCTGAGGTCGTTGCTGGGGGCGATCTGTCCCAGTCGATCGAGATTGCCGGCAGCGATGAGCCGGCGCGGCTGCTGATGTCGCTGAAGGCGATGCAGGGTAGCCTGCGCGAGACAATCCAGCGGATTTCCGATTCGTCGAATCAGCTCGCCTCGGCGGCCGAGGAACTGAATGTGGTGACCGAGGATTCCACCCGCGGCCTGCACCAGCAGAACACCGAGATCGAGCAGGCTGCCACCGCTGTCAACGAGATGACCACGGCGGTCGACGAGGTGGCGCGCAATGCCGTGGCTACTTCCGAAGCTTCGCGCGAATCCGACGAGACGGCGCAGCAGGGGCGCCAGCAGGTGATTCGAACCGTCGATTCCATCGGCCTGCTGGCGAACGACGTCACCCATACCGCCACGGTGGTCGAGCAGCTGGCCGGGCGGGTGCGTGAGATCAGCAAGGTACTGGATGTGATCCGCGCGATCGCTGAGCAAACCAATCTGCTGGCGCTCAACGCAGCCATCGAGGCGGCGCGGGCAGGGGATGCTGGGCGCGGATTCGCTGTGGTCGCCGACGAGGTCCGCGCGCTGGCGCATCGCACGCAGCAGTCGACCCAGGAAATCGAGCAGATGATCGGCGATGTTTCCCAGGGTACCGACCAGGCCGTACAGGCGATGCAGGCGAGCAACCAGCGCGCCCGCACTACGCTGGAAGTGGCGCAGGCCGCTGGCGCCGCGCTGGACGCCATCGCCCTGGCGATCGGTCAGATCAGCGAGCGCAACCTGGTGATCGCCAGCGCCTCGGAAGAGCAGGCGCAGGTTGCGCGCGAGGTGGATCGCAATCTGGTCAATATTCGAGACCTGTCGCTGCAGACGTCCGCGGGCGCCAATCAGACCAGTGCCGCCAGTCAGGAACTGGCACGCCTGGCGGTCGATCTGAATGGGCTGGTGACGCGCTTTCGGGTCTGAAAATCCGGTTTTGTGAGCGGTGCTTGTGCTGTGCCGGTCAGGTGTTCCCACGAATATCCGGCTGGCGACTGCTACGCTTCAGCGGGTCGGTGCGCAATGGCAAGGCTGGGCTTGCACGCGCGAGCGGCGTAGTATCCGGCGCTTTCCGGGCGGCAAACGGCTCTCGGCCTGCAGGTCGCAGCGACCGGCGTGGGCCGGTGCAAGCTGTCCGGCCCCGTCAATTTCGAGAGCAGTATCATGTCTGACCTGCCAAACCGTTTCTTCCGATTCATCAACCGTACCAGTCTGGTCGCTCAGATCGTCGTCGGGCTCGTGCTGGGCTGCCTGCTGGCCTTACTGTGGCCGTCGGCGGCACAGTCGGTGGGGCTGCTGGGCGACCTGTTCGTGGCTGCGCTGAAGGCGGTCGCGCCGGTGCTGGTGTTCGTCCTGGTCACCGCTTCGCTCGCGAGCCACCAGCACGGCCAGCCGACGCATATTCGTCCGATCATCATGCTCTACGTGATCGGTACGCTGGCCGCGGCGTTGGTCGGAGTGACCGCGAGCTTCCTGTTTCCCACCGAACTGGTGCTGATGCGCCAGGCCGCCGACGTGGTGCCGCCAGCCGGTGTGAGCGCCGTGCTGCGCACGCTGCTGTTCAACGTGGTGGATAATCCGGTAAATGCGCTGATCGAAGGCAACTACATCGGCATCCTGGCCTGGGCCGTTGGTCTGGGCTTCGCGTTTCGCCATGCCGGTGAGAGTACCCGTCAACTGGTCAGCGATCTGTCGAGCGCGGTCTCACTGATCGTCAAGGTGGTAATCCGGACGGCTCCGCTGGGGGTGTTCGGGCTGGTCGCCAATACGCTGGCTGCTTCCGGTTTCGAGACGCTGCTGAGCTATATGCAGCTGTTGCTGGTGCTGGTTGGCAGCATGCTGTTCACCGCGCTGGTGGTCAATCCGCTGATCGTGTTCTGGCAGATTCGCCGCAACCCGTATCCGCTGGTGCTTACCTGCCTGCGCGAGAGCGGCATCACGGCCTTCTTCACGCGCAGCTCGGCGGCGAACATCCCGGTCAACCTGCAGCTCTGCCAGCGTCTGGGGCTGCACAAGGACACCTACTCGGTTTCGATTCCGCTGGGCGCCACCATCAACATGGGCGGCGCGGCAATCACCATCAGCGTGCTGACGCTGGCTGCGGTGCATACGCTGGGTATCCCGGTCGACCTGCCAACGGCGGTGCTGCTGAGCCTGCTGGCGTCGGTCTGTGCCTGCGGTGCGTCGGGGGTGGCCGGAGGCTCGCTGCTGCTGATTCCGCTGGCGTGCGGTCTGTTCGGCATCTCCAGCGACCTGGCGATGCAGGTGGTTGCGGTCGGATTCATCATCGGCGTGGTGCAGGATTCCGCCGAGACTGCGCTGAATTCTTCCACTGACGTGCTGTTCACCGCGGCATCCTGCATTGCCCACGACGACAGCATCGAAGTGGACGACCAGCCGCTGAGCTGATCGGCCATCGCAGCGTCGGCGGAGCGCTCCGTCGACGCGAGGTGGTATAGCCGTACAAACGAAAACGCCCCGAAGATCGGGGCGTTTTCATGTGTTGCAGACGCTGGCCGAATCAGCCTTTCCAGCGCTTGAGCACCAGCGTGGCGTTGGTGCCACCAAAGCCGAAGCTGTTGCTCATCACGGTGTCGAGCTGAGCGTTCTCACGCGATTGACGCAGGATCGGCATGTCGGCGACTTCCGGATCCAGCTCATCGATGTTGGCCGAGCCGGCGATGAAGTTGCCTTCCATCATCAGCATGCAGTAGATCGCCTCGTGCACGCCGGCGGCGCCCAACGAGTGACCGGACAGGCTCTTGGTCGAGCTGATGGTCGGGACCTTGTCGCCGAACATGTTGCGCACAGCCTTGATCTCGGCCACATCACCGACCGGCGTGGAGGTGCCGTGAGTGTTGAGGTAGTCGATCGGGCCTTCAACGGTGGACATCGCTTGCTGCATGCAGCGCAGCGCGCCTTCACCGCTCGGGGCAACCATGTCGTAGCCATCGGAAGTGGCGCCGTAACCGACGATTTCCGCGTAGATCTTGGCGCCGCGCTTGAGTGCGTGCTCCAGCTCTTCGACTACGACCATGCCGCCACCGCCCGCAATGACGAAGCCGTCACGCTTGGCGTCATAGGCGCGGGAGGCCTTTTCCGGGGTCTCGTTGTACTGGCTGGACAGCGCACCCATGGCGTCGAACAGGCAGCTCTGGCTCCAATGCTCTTCTTCACCGCCACCGGCGAAGACCACATCCTGCTTGCCCATCTGGATCTGCTCCATCGCGTGGCCGATGCAGTGCGCGCTGGTGGCGCAGGCCGAGGCGATGGAGTAGTTGATGCCCTTGATGCGGAACGGTGTGGCCAGGCAGGCCGACACGGTGCTGCTCATGGTGCGCGGCACGCGGTATGGGCCGATGCGCTTGACGCCCTTGTCGCGCAGGATATCGATGGCTTCCATCTGGTTGATGGTCGACGCACCACCCGAACCGGCCACCAGACCGATACGCGGGTTGGAAATGTCATCGAGGCTGAAGCCTGCGTCCTTCACTGCCTGCTCCATGGCCAGGTAGGCATAGGCGGCAGCGTCGCCCATGAAGCGCAGGACCTTACGGTCGATCAGCTCTTCGAGGTTCAGATTGACGGAGCCGGAAACCTGACTGCGCAGACCCATGTCTGCATAGGACTGATTGAAGCGGATGCCGGGGCGACCGGCGCGCAGGTTGCCGGAGACGGTCTCTTTGTCATTGCCCAGGCAGGAAACGATACCCAGACCAGTGATCACGACGCGACGCATGCGGATGTCCTTCAGAAGCTGTCTGTAGAAGTGAACAGGCCGACGCGCAAACCTTCGGCACTGTAGATCTCGCGGCCATCGACGCTGACAGTACCGTCGGCGATGCCGAGGATCAACGAGCGGTTGATGGTGCGCTTGATATGGATGTTATAGGTGACCTTCTTGGCGGTCGGCAGGACCTGGCCGAAGAATTTCACTTCGCCCGAGCCGAGCGCGCGGCCGCGGCCGGGGTTACCCTGCCAGCCGAGGTAGAAGCCAACCAGCTGCCACATGGCGTCCAGGCCCAGGCAACCGGGCATGACCGGATCGCCTTCGAAATGGCAGGCAAAGAACCAGAGATCAGGGTTGATATCCAGTTCGGCGACCAGCTCGCCCTTGCCATACTTGCCGCCGACTTCGCTGATGTGAACGATACGGTCGACCATCAGCATGTTCGGTGCGGGCAGTTGCGCATTACCGGGACCGAAGAGCTCGCCGCGGCTGCAACGAAGCAGGTCTTCCCGAGTAAAGGCGTGTTGTTTGGTCATGCGTATTCCTCAATGGGCCCTTCTATGCAGGGCTTTTCGCTGCTCACTGACCGGCGCCGGCAAGCGGAGCCTGGTTATAAAGACTAGTCATAGACTGTCGCGTTGTGGCTAAAGTCACAGCGTGGACAGTCGGTCATCAGTTCTCCAGCCCGCCGCTGCAGCAAAGTGAGGACGGAGATGGCGGGCTACTTTAACACTCCTTGCCGCATCACGAGGATTTTGCAGCGGCTTCGTGTCATAGACCAATGTTCAACGCAGGAATGCGGTGACCTCGCCAACGCGCCGCGAAGTACCGCTGCCTGGCCCGGTTGGGCGGTGGCTGCGTGCGATGTGCAACGTATAATGTCCAGCTATTGCCATCGCGAATGGCTCATTACGGTAACCACATGACAGCTAAGCAACCCATCGCCGTGCTCGGCGGCGGCAGTTTCGGTACTGCGATCGCCAATCTGCTGGCGGAGAACGGGCACGATGTCCGGCTCTGGATGCGCGACCCCGAGCAGGCTGAGAGCATTCGCAGTCAGCGGCAGAACCCGCGCTATCTCAAGGGCGTGACCATCCTGGCGCAGGTGCAGCCGACCACCGATCTGGCGCAGACGCTGGATGCGTGCGAACTGATCTTCGTCGCACTGCCGTCCAGCGCGTTGCGCCAGGCGCTGCAGCCGTTTTCCGCGCAGTTAGCGGGCAAGCAGCTGGTCAGCACGACCAAAGGTATCGAGGCACACGGCTTCAAGCTGATGAGCCAGATCCTCGAAGAAATCGCACCCCAGGCACGCATCGGTGTGCTGTCCGGGCCGAATCTGGCGCGCGAAGTTGCCGAACATGCGCTCACCGCCACCGTGGTGGCCAGCGCCGATGAGGCACTATGTCGCAACGTGCAGGCAGTCCTGCATGGGCGCACGTTTCGCGTCTACGCCAGCGCCGACCGCTTCGGCGTCGAGCTGGGTGGGGCGCTGAAGAACGTCTACGCGATCATGGCGGGGATGGCGGCGGCGCTGGGCATGGGCGAGAACACCCGCAGCATGCTGATCACCCGCGCACTCGCCGAGATGACGCGCTTCGCGGTCAAGCTCGGCGCCAATCCGATGACTTTTCTCGGTCTGGCCGGGGTCGGCGACCTGATCGTCACCTGCACCTCGCCCAAGAGTCGCAACTTCCAGGTCGGCCATGCACTGGGAGAGGGGCTGAGTCTCGAGGAAGCGGTGTCGCGCCTGGGCGAAGTCGCCGAGGGCGTCAACACCATCAAGGTGCTCAAGACCAAGGCCGAGGAGATGCAGGTCTATATGCCGCTGGTCGCGGGGCTGCATGCGGTGCTTTTCGAGGGGCGTACGCTCGATCAGGTGATCGGCGCGCTGATGCGTGGCGAGCCGAAGACCGATATCGACTTCATTTCCACCGACGGCTTCTGAACAGGACAAGAGAAAACCATGAACCAATCCAATCACGGCGCCGAGCGTGAGTCGCTGATTCTGCGGATCGTCTGGATGCTGCTGTTCTTTCTGGTCTGGCAGCTGGCCGAGCTGGTGCTGCTGGTCGTCGTGCTGCTGCAGCTGGTCCTGCGTGTACTCAAGGGCCAGCCGGACCCGAGCCTGCAGGGGTTTGGCGACAGCCTGAGCCAGTACATCGCGCAAATCGGCCGTTTCGGCACCTTCAATACCGAGCACAAGCCCTGGCCGTTGTCGGACTGGCCGGCACCGCGTGCCGCCGACCTGCCGAGCGCGCCGACAGCGCCGTCGACGCCCTCCACGCCACAAGAGCCAACGCCATGAAACTCTGGCTATTACGTCACGGCGAGGCCGAGCCGCGGGCGCGTACGGACGCCGAGCGCAATCTGACCGAGCAGGGGCGGCTTGATGTGCGGGCGATTGCCGCGCATCTGCGCAACCGGCCGTTGCAGACGATTCTGGTAAGCCCCTATCAGCGCGCCCAGCAGACGGCGGAGATCGTTCGTCAGGAGCTGGGTTTCAGCAGTGCGTTCGAGACCGTGCCCTGGGCGACGCCCGATTCGGACCTTCGCGAAGCCATGTTGTATCTGGACCGACGCCCTGAACAGCATCTGCTGCTGGTGACGCACCAGCCCTTCGTCGGTACGCTCGGTGGCTGGCTGGTGCATGGCCAGCGTGATGAGTCGTTGCCGATGGCGACCTCCAGCCTCGCCGAACTGGAAGGCGAAGCGCTGGCCGCCGGGCTGATGCGTCTGGTCTCGCTGCGCCACGCACGCTGAGCGTCGGACCAAGCCTGCCGGCAGCCGGCAATCGTGCCATTCGATAACAACAACATGGAAATGGAGTGCGTGCCCTTGAGTATTTGGAAGCGTCAGCCCGACCTGGACTACCTGCACAGCAACCGCAAGAACACCATCAGCGAACTGCTGGATATTCGCTTCGAGTCCTTCGACGAGCAGTCCATCACCGCGAGCATGCCGGTCGATGCGCGTACCCATCAGCCGTACGGCCTGCTGCACGGCGGGGCATCAGTGGTGTTGGCCGAGACCCTCGGGTCGATGGCCAGCTATCACTGCATCGACACCAGCCGCTTCTATTGCGTCGGGCTCGAAGTCAACGCCAACCACCTGCGCGCGCTGCGCAGCGGGCGCGTCACCGGCGTATGCCGCCCGGTGCATCTGGGGCGCTCGACGCATGTCTGGGACATTCGTCTGCATGGCGAAGATGGCAAGCCCAGCTGCATCTCGCGGCTGACGGTGGCGATAGTGCCGCTGGCCGAATAACGCAGGCGACCCGCCCCGCGGTCCGTTGTTTGGCATGAATGCCGCTCACGCGGGCGCGTCGGGGCGATTGTCCAGCAGGGGTGGCCGCCTACAATGGCCTGACCTTTATCGTCGGCCGTGTCCATGTCGCAACGCATCTTCTTCGCCCATGCCAACGGCTTCCCGTCGGCCACCTACCGCAAGTTGTTCGCCGCGCTGGCGCCGGAATACCGTGTGGCGCACATGGACCGGCATGGCCACGATCCGCGCTTTCCAGTGGACGACAACTGGCACAACCTGCTGCAGGAGCTGTTCGAGCAGCTGGAGCGGCTGGGCGAGCCGGTCTGGGGCGTTGGCCATTCCTTCGGCGGCATGCTGCATTACCGTGCGGCGCTGCTGCGCCCGGAGCTGTATCACGGCGTGGTGATGCTCGATTCGCCGCTACCGACCTGGTTCGACCAGACGCTGATCTGGGCCGCCAAGCGGCTCGGCTTCATCGATCAGCTGACGCCGGCCGGGCGCACCCTGGGCCGTCGCGAGCAGTTCGCCAGTGCTGAGGAAGCGCATGCCTACTTCGCCGGCAAGACGTTGTTTCGCAGCTTCGACCCCGACTGCCTCGCTGCCTATATCGAGCATGGCCTCGAACCGGCCGGGCAGGGGATGCGCCTGCGTTTCGACCCGCAGACCGAAATCGACATTTACCGCAGCGTGCCGCATGTCACGCCCGGCTGGCCGCCGGCGTTGAAGCTTCCTCTGGCGATGGTGCGCGGCCGCGACAGTCGCGTGGTGCTGCCGCATCACGCCTATCTGCTGCGCCTGATGGCGCGCGGCGAGGCGCATCGGCTGCCCGGCGGGCACATGTTCCCGCTGGAGCGTCCGACGGAAACCGCCGATCTGCTGCGCCGCCTGCTGACTCGCTGGGCTCCGGCCACGAACCGGGGTGCCGCATGAGCGTGGCGTTCGAGGAAGTCCGGCTGACCCTGCCGCACACCGAGGTGGCGGCGCACCTCTACGGGCCGCAGAACGGCCGCCCGGTGATCGCGCTGCACGGCTGGCTGGACAACGCGGCGAGCTTCAGCCGGCTGGCGCCGCGCCTGCCGGGGCTGCGTATCGTCGCGCTGGATCTGCCGGGACACGGCCATTCGGCGCACCGTCCGCTGGGCGCGGGCTACAACATCTGGGACTACGTGCTCGATGTGTTGCAGGTGGCCGAACAGTTCGGCTGGCAGCGTTTTTCCCTGCTCGGTCACTCGATGGGCGCGATCGTCGCGGTGCTGCTGGCTGGCGCGCTGCCGCAGCGGGTCGAGCGGCTGGCGCTGATCGACGGGGTGATTCCCTATACCGGTGAGGCGGACGAGGCACCGCAGCGGCTGGGTGCCGCGCTCGATGCGCTGCTGGCGGTCGACGACAAGCGCAAGCCGGTCTATGCGACCTTCGAGCGGGCCGTCGCCGCGCGCATGAAAGGTGTCGGTGCGGTCAGCCGCGAGGCCGCCGAGCGTCTGGCCGAACGCGGCCTGATGCCGGTGCCGGGTGGCTACACCTGGCGTACCGACGCGCGGCTCATGCTGCCGTCGCCGCTGCGGCTGACCCGCGCGCACGCGCTGGCGTTCGTCGCGCAGGTCACCTGCCCAACCACCCTTGTACTGGCCGAGCAGGGGCTGATGACCGAACCGCAACTGCGTGAACTGACCGCGCAACTGCCGTTCGACAAGCACTACCTGCCCGGTGGGCATCATCTGCATCTGGACGACGATGCCGGCGCCGCTGCGGTCGCCGCGTGCTTCGAACCGTTCTTTCGCTAGCGCGCCGTCACGCAAGATGCTGTGGCAATCGCCTGCTTGACTTGCTTTTGGCAACTGGCGAGGCTGACCGGCAGTCGGCCCGTGGCCGTCTCCGCCGGCGGCGATCAGATGCCGGATGAAATTCGTGCAAGCAAGGGTGATGCGTTGAAAAGAGCGATGCGATGGACAGGCCTGCTGGGATTGTTGCTGACGGGCGCGCCGTTGCTGGCGGCGGACGTCGCCGGTAGCGCCGATCTCGCGGTTCTGGCGCGCTATCCGCAGGCAGAGATCGTCGATTACCGGCAGGCGTCGGTAAGCGAGCGGATCTATCCGCAGGACTCGCTCCGCCGTATCAGCGGCAAGTTGCGCATGGCCAGCCAGGTCAGCGCAGCCGGCCAGTTGACCGTCGTTACCTATCAGCTTCCCGATACCCACAGTGGCATCGAAGCCTTCACCCAGTCCCGGCGCGCCGTGCTCGATGATGGAGCAGAGCTGTTGTTCTGGTGCGAAGGCCGTGAGTGCGGCTCCAGCAGCCTGTGGGCCAACGCGGTGTTCGGCAAGGCCAAGCTCTACGGGCCGGAGGGTCAGCAGGCCTACTTGCTGGCGCGCCTGCCACAGGCCGGTGACAGCCTGCTCGCGCTCTATGGCGTCACCCGCGGCAATGGCCGTTCCTATCTTCATGTCGAGCAGCTGGAACCGAGCGCGTCGCTCGGTGAACTGTTGCCGAATGCGGCGACCCTGCTGCGCCAGTTGCGCGACAGTGGCGAGCTGCGCCTGCCACGCCTGCCGGATGAACCGTCGGCCGAGTGGAGCGCGCTGCTTGCCGACCTCATGCGGCTGGACAGCACCCTTCGCGTCAGCCTGGCCGGGCGAGCCGGCGCCGCCTGGCGCGAAGCCCTGATCGCTGAGCGGATCGGCGCCCGGCGGCTCGAGCTAGACGATTCGGCCGAGGCCGGGCTGCTCATCAGGCTATTGCGCTAAGACGCTTCGTCGGGCTGCAATAGCCGTCCTTTCCAGAGAGTAACCGCGCATGCTCAACAACGACCGCCTACTGGTGCAGATCCTGCTTCTGGTCCTGCTCGGTGCCTGCCTCTGGGTACTGGCGCCATTCGCTTCGGCGCTGTTCTGGGCGGCAGTGCTGGCGTTTGCCAGCTGGCCGCTGATGCGCCTGCTGACCCGTCAGCTGAACGGCAACGCAAGCCTGGCGGCGGGGCTGCTGACCTTTTGCTGGATGGTGCTGGTGGCCGTGCCGCTGGTCTGGCTTGGCTTCAACATCGCCGATCAGATTCGCGAGGCCAACGCGCTGCTGCACAACCTGCAGGTCGACGGCCTGCCAGCGCCGCCGACCTGGCTCGGCGAACTGCCACTGATCGGCGACAGCCTGGTCACGCTGTGGAGCACGGTCCATGAGCAGGGCACGGCGCTGCTGGCCAGCGCCCGCCCGTACATCGGCCAGGTCGGCAACTGGCTGCTGGTGCGCAGCGCGCGCATCGGTGGCGGCATGCTCGAGCTGGCTCTGAGCCTGGTGCTGGTGTTCTTCTTCTATCGCGACGGGCCGCGCCTGGCGGCGTTCGTCCACAGCCTGCTGGACCGGCTGATCGGTGGCGAGCGTGCCGACCACTATCTGGAGCTGGTGGCCGGCACGGTGCAGCGCGTGGTCAACGGTGTCATCGGTACCGCAGCGGCGCAGGCGGTACTGGCCTATGTGGGCTTCAGCATCGCCGGGGTGCCGGCGGCGCTGGTGCTCGGCCTGCTCACCTTCGCATTCAGTTTCGTGATGGTGCCGCCGCTGGTCTGGGGGCCGGCGGTCGCCTGGCTGGTATGGCAGGGCGACTACGGCATGGCGGTGTTTCTCGGTATCTGGGGCATGTTCATCATCAGCGGGGTGGACAACATCCTCAAACCCTACCTGATCAGCCGCGGCGGCAACCTGCCGCTGGTCGTGGTGCTGCTCGGCGTGTTCGGCGGGGTACTGGCCTTCGGCTTCATGGGGCTGTTCCTCGGGCCGACGCTGCTGGCGGTGGCCTTCAGCCTGCTGGGCGACTGGCTGATCAAGGAAGTCCCGCAAACCACCGAGAAGGACAGCACCGGCGAGCCGATCGACAAGCCGCAGTGCTAAGGGCCCGCGGGCGGCGCTACAGCTCCAGCTCGTAGCGCGCCAGGGCGTCGTGGGCGACGATGCGCCCCAGTTCGATCAGCTCCGGCGCCTTGTCGAATTCGTAGAAGCGACAGGCGCGTTTGGGAATGTTCACCAGCACGTTCGGCGGATAGCCGGCGATCTTGTATTGCGCCAGCGACGACTGCATGACGTCGAAGCTCTGGTTGCTGCGGGATTAGATTTTCCAAAAACTTCTTTTGAAATTCTTGGCAGAAATTTTATTGATGAATATGAATCGAAAAAACTTACCT
>JAANMV010001504.1_pt1 | contig 25437 bp, 22 predicted proteins | sample 7279661 | NCBI WGS metagenome assembly JAANMV01 (sample SAMN14094540, study PRJNA606508) | bioreactor metagenome | isolation source: A lab-scale SPAN reactor treating ammonium-rich wastewater day 121 | place: Ireland: Galway | collected 2017-05-16
GTCGGCACCGACCAGGCCGTGATTTCCCGGCTTGAGGACGCGGACTACGAGGGGCACTCCCTCACCATGCTCCGCCGCATCGCCGAGGCACTCGGCAAGAAGCTTGACATCCGCTTCGTGGACGCGGCTTGATTCACGCCGCCAGGCGTTCCCCGAACGGCTCGACGATTCGACGGCGAAGCCGGATGCACTCGACAGGGACCGGCTCGAAGCCCGCAGTCTTCCGGGCTCGATTGACGGCCCTCCAGACCTGGAGCAACTGCCTTCGCACCGGGGCGTAGGGCTCGAAGGGGAGTCCGGCGAAGGCCCCCATGACCGACTCTGCCCGGCGATGGAGAGCGAGCTCCAGGAAGTACGCCTTCATCCGCTTGAACTCCTCCCTCTCAATCCGCACGTGGGCGTGCCCCCTCTTCGAGCTCACCGCGTAGCCGAAGCACTTGATGGGCACACGCCGGCAGTCCAGGAGCCGCGTCGCTTCATCGGTGAAGAACCGATGCCGGCCGTGGGTCGCCAGGAGCAGGAAGAACCGGCCGAACCGGAGGTACTGGAGCGAGGCCTCCCCGACCCGCTTCCTCCGGGCTCGCGTCCACTTCGAGACGCCGACCCCGTAGCGGTCGATGAGCTTCGCATCGACCGCACAAGGGTCCTTCCCTTCGGGCACCGAGCCCGCCACGTAGAAGAAATATCCGTTCGAGACGTACGAGACGGCGAGTTGCTGGATGAAGCCCGAGGCCGTCGCCGCCTCGCAGCGATATGAGCGAGGGTCCATCCCAGGGAATCCGCACGAGTCGGCCGGTTGCTTCACGCCGGCCGTGAGAAGAAGTCGGGTGTTTTCAAGGGCACACCCGACAAAGCCACGACGACCTTCGAGGCGGCAGGAGCAGAGTCTTCGTTGTTGCCGCTCCGCCCACCGTGCGAGCCTGGTGCTCGCGTCAACCTCCAATCTGCAACCGCCAGGAGGGCGCCGGCACTCGTTCCCCGAGTTGCCGTTGCCCAATCCATGGCGGTTGCGTTCATCCAACCGACCAGCGACACCCGCCGTGCTCCGCACGGACCTCGGGTGTTCGCCGTCAGTCCGCCGCCAAAGCACGCCCGCTCTCCCGAGCGGGTCTGCTTTGACCGCTGTGCTTCCAACCAAGGACCTCCGCGAGCGTCGGGGACTCCCCCACCGCTCGCGGTACGTGAAACCCAGACGAGCACACCGCTCGTCGGCCCTTTCGTTCGTCCATCGTGCCCCGGCACCACCCGTAGGCACGGACACGGCCCCACCACTGCCTTGCAGTGGGTCCGCCGAGCTCCCGCTCGGTTCTACTCAGGCCACACTCCCCCTCTACGGCGTTTCAGACACCCGAGCGTCGCCGCTCGGGCACCGGGTACCACCCCGGCAGCCGCAGAGGTTCCCGCGTTAGCATCGGTCGTTGTCCATCCAGTCACGTCGGGTGAGGGTCTTTAGCCCTCACACGTCCTCACTGTCACACGTCCAGGCTTCCGCCCGGACGAGGTTTGCACGGTGCCCGCCCTTCGGCTTGGGCACCGTGATTTCAGGGGGTAGGAACGAGAGGCTCCCCCTTACCCGCCGACAGCGACGTTTCCCCTGTTCGGCTCCGTCTCTGGATGCACTCACCGGCAAGCCCTTGTCGGGCCTCTCATGGTTGAGCTTTTCGCCGCCTGGTTTCCCAGGACGCCGAGGATGATGCTCCCCGGTCGCACGTGTCGCCACGTGCGAGCTCCCCACGCCGGCCACGGTTGAGCGAGCCCCTCTTGCGAGGTAGGCCGCGAACCCCCGTGGATGGATTCACACCACTTCGACCGACACGGCCCGCTCTCGGTCCCAAAGGACCTCGAAGCGGGTCATTCCGCGTCGCCCCCTTCCCGCCATGCACCAGCACGCGAAGAGGACGCCATTGGGTAGAACACGGGGATTCGTCTCTGGTTTCCTAGGCCAGAGGGTTTACTCCCGTGAGCCCCCATCGAGCACGGACGAGCCTGTCTCCAGGCAATCCGGCTCTACGAGCACGCCGCGTGTCGGTTGGTAGACCGACCCCTTAGCCCGCTGGTGAAGCGGGTTTACCGGGTGCGACGTTTCGTCTGGGTCACGCGAGCACACGTTGTGCGTCAGTGACAGCCGCGGAGACCACGAGTCTCCGCTACACGGAGCGTTATGGGGGAAGGCCGCCTCCCGCGTGCCCAGGGCACGTGGGGAGTTTTTTTCGACCAGAAGAAGGAGTTCCCCGTTCCGCCACCTAAATAGACCTGGAGGAGTCGAGCGTTTCGACCCCTCGTCCCGTCCTGACCCCGTTTTCGCTGGGAAAGGAGGTTTTGGTGTATAGCTCAGTAGAGGACCCTCGCCGTGAGCGGTCCTCGGAAAGGAAACCCTTGAATGAAAGGCAAAAAGCCATGGTTCAGACAGTTCAACGCTAAGTCGGTCGCCCTCGTCATCGTCGCCCTCGGAGTCCTCCTCACGCCCTTGAGCCTCAAGCTGTTCAGGGTCAAGGGCACGCTCTTCTACGAGCGGGTCCAGACCCCGCAGGAGACTCGGACGACGCTCCAACTCGGAGCCGACTTCGACCACATCCGCATCGAAGGCGAGCTCCCCGAAGAGACGCCGAAGCCCTAGCCGAGCGGACCTCAGACGACGACATCCTCTCCGTCAGCCTCCACCGGATGCGATGCACGCACCGACTCCAGGTGCCACCGCTCAAGCTCCGCGAGGCCCGTGTCCCACTCCTCGCGGGTCATCGTCGGCCGTCCCTGTCGAGCTAGGAAATACGGCTCAATCGAGAGCCGTTGCTTCGAGACCACGCCTTGCACCGCCATCACGTACCGGGCCAGGTCCGACAGCGGCGGACGAGGCTTCGGTTTCGCCGGCACGAACTCCGCCCGCTCTCGCGGAGTGGTCGGGTAGAAGTGCTGCTTGAGGCGACGGTTCGCCTCGTCCTCATCGCCCTGCGTCACGAAGGCCCACTTCCCGTGAGCTAGGAGCCAGGCGAAGAGCCCGCATGGATTCCGGGAGCCGTAGGCCCGTGCGTGCTCGGCGAGAGCCACGAACTGGAGCCGCCCATGCTCGGAGGTTCGGGCCTTTCCGGCCTTCACCGCCTGGTCCCAGAGTTCGAGGAGGCGGTCCGTGTCGTCCAGGTCCGCCCGAACCAGATGCCGGATGCTCGGCTTCTCCCACTTTTCCCGCTTGAAAACACCAGTCGGCCCGCCGGAGGTGGGTTTCTGGTTTTTCAATCTCGACGTAGGAGAGAGTTCCTGGTTTAGACATGGCGGTCGCGAAACGGTCGCAAAATGCCCGCCAGGCGGTCGCGTTTCGATTCTGCGGGGCGTTCCGGCCGCGGGGGTATCCGACACCACCCCCCCACTGCTCTTCGCGTCTCCAGGGCCTTCCCAGCCGAGATTGACCGCGACCCGAGCACCCCAGCGGTTCCGATGCCACTGCGGCATGGGCAAGACCTCGAAGAGCCCGAGCCTCACCAGGTGACGACGTGCCGTCTTCACGTTCGGAAGGCCCACGCCGAAGAGCTCCGCCACCCATGACGCCCGACAGTTGCCCACGGGGCAGCACTTCGAGTCCCGGTAGTACAGGCAGCGGAAGAGGTGCCCGAGGATGGTCGCCGTCAGCACGCGGCCGGCCCCGCCCGCGATGAACCGCACCACACGCCGAGGCACCGGCACCTTCCGCTTGTTGTTCTCGATGCCCCCGAGGAGCGACCAGTAGCCGTCCAACGCTCCGGGCACGGCGTCCGCCGATGCCGCGAAGCGAATCGAGCTCGCCGACCAGGTGATGAGCCCCGCCCGCGTGAGCCGGGCGAGGGACGCCGAGACGGCCCGCTCCCCCACCGCTCCCGTCAGCCGCTCGACTTCCGCGAGCGTGTACTCCGGCTTCTGGCCCCGCTCCAGTTCGCACCGCCGGGAGACGAGCTCCCAGCACGCGAACCAGGTCCGCAGGTCCGCCATGCGGATGTGCCCCTCCGAGTAGGCCCACCACACGAGGGCCAGTTGAGGGACCGTGATGAACGTGAACCCCCCTACCGGCTTCCGGGCTGGCTCGCCGACCTCCGGGGTTCCGAAGGGCATCAATGCTGTAACCGCTGCCATGGGCGTCCTTGCCTCCGCGAACACGGCGACCGGCCGCCCCCGAGCGGGCGTTGGTCGCGATTCCGAAGGAGGCCGGAACGGGTCACGGCAAAAGAACACCGCCGGGCTTCGAGGAAGCCCTTGACCCGTCACCGGGAGCCGCGGTAGCCTTGGGAGAACGATTACTGCTGCTGGCTATCGCAACTGCCGGCAAACGACGAAGAGCCGACCTGCCAGGGTCGGCTTTTTCGTTTCCGCTGTCTGTTCAGGTCGCTCTGTCCAGACGTGCCTCCATGCACACCCCCATGCCGGAACGGTCCATCCGCTCCCACAAGGAATGGGGGTTCTGAGCATAGTTGTACCCATCATCTTGAGTGCCGCCTAGTCGTAAACTGTTGACTGGCGCGCACTTACCTTGTGTGGGGGTACACTGTGTGGGGGCATGACGGCATGCTGTGTGGGGGCATGACGGCGAACCGCGAAAACCCTGTCCTATCAGAGGGTTGCTCCACTCCAAACCGCCCGGCGAGTGTGGGGGCATGCAGGCATAGAGGCACACTCAATAGGGGCATAGTGGCACTCTCAGTGGGGGCATGACTCCACAGTCCGAAAAGTATTCAGATTTCGAGGCTTTCGCGGTCGATATCTGGACGGTACAGTGTGGGGGCATGCAGGCATAGAGGCACACTCTGTGGAGGCACACAACTTTTTTTGCGAAGGACCGCGAAAATGAGGCTTTCCAAGACCCAAACCATCGTCTTCGCCAACCAGAAGGGCGGTTGTGGCAAGACCACCGCCGCCACGAGCATCGCCGCCGGACTCGCCCTGGCAGGGTACTCGGTCACCCTGATTGACGTGGACCAGCAGTGCAACGCCACGGACACCTTCGGGCTCGACCGTGACGGCCTCGCCAAGGAGGGCCGCTTCACCGTCGCCGACGTGTACCTCGCCAAGAAGGGGGCCATCGACGTCCAGGTCGAGCTCCCCGGCCGCTTCAACGGCAACCTCGCCATCATCCCAGGCCACCGAGGCCTCTCCGCTGTCCAGCCGAGGCTCGAAGCCGAGGTTCAGGCCCGGATAGTGGGGGAGGGGTCGAGCGACCTCGACGCCGACGACCTCCGGAACGAGCACCGGGTCCGCCTCAAGAACTCCATCGCCTCCCTCCAGGGCAAGCGTGACTTCGTGCTCATCGACACGCCGCCCGAGCTCGGCTTCGCCATGACCACGGCCCTCATCGCCGCGGACTGGTACCTCATCCCCGTCTTCCCCTCCGGCTACGACCTCAAGGGCCTGGAGACGCTCACCAAGACCGTCGAGAAAGTCCAGAAACGCTACAACCCCAGGCTCAACCTTCTCGGCGTGCTCATCGGGAACTTCGACCAGCGGGCCAAGCTCGACCGCGACATCCAATCCATGCTCGGCAGGATGTTCAGTGAAGAGCTTCTCTTCACGACCACCATCGGCCGCAGCGTCAAGCACCGCGAGGCCACCGTCTACGGGCTCACCATCTTCGAGCACGCCCCCACCGAATCCGCTTCGCAGCAGTACGACGCGGTCACGCACGAGGTCATCGACCGGGTGACCGCCAAGCTCACGTCCGCCGCCGTCGAGGTAAAGCCCGCCGTCATCGCGGAGGTGGCCAATGGCTAACCAACGGCGAGGCCTCCCCGACACGTTCAAACTCGACATCAGCCAGGCCGCCATCACCGAGCGGCCCGTCGAGCTCGGCGACTACCTCGACGAGGAGACGGCCCCCGCACCGCCCAAGCCTGCCGCCAAGCCGCCGCTCCAGGTTCTCCCGGAGTCGCGGCCAGCCGTGACGACGCCAGCAGTGGGGGGGACCCAAGGGCCAGCATCACCGCCGCCGGCTCGCTCCGCCGAGCCCCGTCAGCCCTTGCCGGCACGACAGCCCGTGCCACAACCCAAGCCCCGCCAGGCTGTCAGCGTCCCCCGCAAGCAGGTCAACATGAACCCCGAGACGCTCGCCATGGTCGAGCAGCTTCTCGACTTCTGCCAGACCTACAGCGTCCAGAAGGACCTCAAGGCCTCCGAGGTCTTCCATGGCCTCGTGCTCGCCCTCTTCGAGGCCCGCGAGCACCTGGACCTCTCGCGGGTCCAGCCACGCGGTCGCTGGGGCACGCCCACAGCCGCCGCGTTGCCCATCGCCCTCAAGAACGCCTTCCAGAAGGCCGTTCGGGACTACCACGTTCATCAGAACGGGTAGGGTCCCGGTGTGCCGGTATGACGGCACACCCGTTCCTGGTTTCGGGTAGACGGCCCACCGGTGTCAGCCGTCGGCGTGACGCACGCCGCGTGACTGCCCGACAACCGCTCCACCCCGCCCCACACCAACCAGCCTTCGCTCACCGGGCTTCTGCGGCCCCCTTGAGCATCCGAGCCACGACGGCTCGCTCGCACCGCGACACGCACGGGTCGCACGAGGCGGTCGCCTTCCTCCGCCTCGCCGTTTCCTGAGCCGCACACGACGACCGCCGGCCTTGGACTTCGGCTTTCACCCACACGAACCACGCGGCCTCCGGTTTCGCTGCCCTGTTTCCACTGCGTCAGAACGCCCGCTCGCGGCTCGCTCTGGTTGTCGGCCGCGAGCCTCACGCCGGGCTTCGCCCGTCATTCGCCCCGCCTCAGGGCCGACCGCCCGACGCCGCACCGCTTCGGGCTCGTTTCTCCCTTCTCGTGCCGCCCATGCACGACCTCTTGCGGGTGCATGGGGCACCCCGAGAAAACAGGAGAAACACCATGACGCAGAAGAACAAGCCAGTCCACGAAATCCGTCTCGGCCGCGTGAAGGCCGCAGTCTGGGCCAACGCGACGAAGTCCGGCACCCGGCACAACGTCACCGTCTCGCGGCTCTACAAGGACGGCGACGCCTGGAAGACATCCGACAGCTTCTCTCGCGACGACATCCCGCTTGTCGCGAAGGTGCTCGACCTCGCCCACACGTGGCTCTACGAGCATCCGCAGGAGCCCGCAGCCGCCGAGGCGTGAACGACAGGGCCGGTCGGTGAGAGCCGACTGGCCCTTTTTTCTGGCCGCACTCGGCCACGCTCCGAGACGCCGCTCCTCCCCACGCACTCGCTTCACCACGCCCCGGCCTCCGCGTGATGCTCGCCGTCATCGCGGCCCGTTCCGCCTTCCGAGGTCGCTCCGGAGCACGCGACACCGCCCGCGAATGACTGCCTTCGGCAGCAGTGGGGGAGGGGGCTTTCGCCCTCCGGGCTTGCACGTCTCACGCCAGGCCTTCGGCTCTGTCATTCGCCGTGCCCGCTCTGCGAGCGGCCCTCCGAGCTCTGTCGCGAGCTCCTCCGCTCCCGTCCTCCTTTCGCCGAGCGGTTTGCCCCGCAGCCCCGGCGACGGGGCCAAACGCGCCCGCCAAAAGGAGAACACACATGAAGGCAGAACAAGCACGCAAGATGACCGACGAGGGACTCGCCCGACTGGCCGAGGCACTGGAGCAGGGCAAGAGCGAGGAGCTCACACGCTTCCTCGCCATGGTGGCCAAGTTCCACCGCTACAGCTTCGGGAACGTCATGCTCATCCTCACCCAGCGGCCCGACGCCACGCACGTCGCCGGCTTCCAGACCTGGAAGACGCTCGACCGCTACGTGAAGAAGGGCGAGAAGGGCATCGTCATCATCGCACCGATGATGCTCAAGGCCCGCGACGCCGAGCGGACCGACGACGAATCCAAGCGGGTCCTCCGCTTCAAGGCCGTCCACGTCTTCGACGTGTCGCAGACCGACGGCGAGCCGCTCCCCGAGGTCCGCACGTTCCACGGCGACCCCGGCCTCTACACCGACCGCGTGCGGACGCTCATCGCCTCACGCGGCATCGAGCTCCGCTACGAGGACTCGCTCGGCAGTGCCGACGGGCTCTCCGCCGGTGGACGCATCGCCATCAAGAACGGCCTCTCGAAGGCCGAGGAGTTCAGCGTGCTCGTGCACGAGCTCGCCCACGAGATGCTTCACCACGGCGAGGGCTCGGTGCGTGGCACCAAGACCCAGCGTGAGACCGAAGCCGAGGCTGTTGCCTACGTCGTCTCCCAGGCCGTCGGCCTGGACGCCGGCACGAGCTCCAGCGACTACATCCAGCTCTACGACGGCGACACCGACACGCTCGCCGGCTCGCTCGACCGCGTCCAGAAGGCGGCGTGCGAGATTCTCACCGCCATCCTCGACGAGCCCCAGGAGCAAGAGCTCCTCGCGGCATGACCGATGCACGGCGCCCAGCGTTTGCACGCTGGGCGTCTTCATGCCGGCCGCTCGGAGCGGTCAGCCCTTGAACTCGATTTGCACGTCGCCGTACTCGTCCGCCGCCTCCTCAAGACGCTCCAGCGATTGACGCACGAAGCCGTCGTAGAGCTCATCGAGCCGCTTGCCACGCACCTTCACCGTGGCACGCCCGAAGGTGAGCACGAGGGCCTCGCCCCCATCGCGGTGCACCTCCACGAGTTGCCCGTACGGGTACGCCCTCCAGTCGTTGTCACGCTTCCTGAACTCGACCATCGTCGGCCGTGCCGCCGGCACTCCACGCTTGCCATCGTCCGCCACCGCACCGAAGAAGGCATCGTCCCGGCTCATCGCTCACGCTCCGCTTCTCGTTCCCGCACGTGCTCTCGACCCTGTTCCCGCTCCGCCTCGAAGACCTCCGTCGCCGACTTCCGCTCGCCGGACTCGCTCACCCACTTGCGGAGCTCCTCGCGGTTGTCGGTAAACACCACGACCTTCTCGCGAGCCCGGCTCGCCGACACGTAGAACTGCTCCAGCGACGAGGCCGCCTTCGACTCCTCCGACTGCGAAACAATCGCCACGTCCACCGTCCGCCCCTGGGCCGCGTGCGAGGTCAGGCAGTACCCGTAGTCGATATGCCCGAAGCCGCTCTCCAGGACGCACCCGTTCGACAGCTTCAAGCCTCCGCCCACCGCGAAACCCTCGAACCGCCCCACGAAGCCGTTCGAGACCCGTTTCCGCAGGTCCGGCCACCGCTCCGGCTTGCCGTACACGAAGAGCTTCTCCTTCGTCGTCATCAACCGCGAGAGACCGAACCGCTCATTCTTCGCGATGGTGTTCCGCGTCACCCGGATGAGGTCGCCCTTGGCGAGCTCGATTTTCTCCTCCTTGAACACGTCGAAGAGCTTCGGCTTGTCGAGCGGCAGCGTCGCCAGCGAGCTGCCGTGCCGCAGGACCACCCGACCCGCGACGTTTGTACCCATCACCTTGTAGGGCACGCTCGCCTCGAACCGTCCCGTCACCACCCGCATCGACGCGAGCTTCTCGAAGAAGGTCAGACGCCGATTGAACACCACGACCTGCCCACGCTGGTACGACTCGCGACGGCTCTTGTCCGCCTCCGTCAGGTGCAGGTTCTTGAGCCGCACCACGACCCGCCCCGTCCCGAGCTTCCCGTCCTCACGCAGCTTGTTGCGAATGGCCCGTGTCACGTCGTCACCCTCGGCGTGCGTCGGCGAAATCACCACCGCCTGCTTCTTCTCCTTCACCGCGTCCACAAACTCGTTCACCACAGCCTTGAGCCGCTCCTCGCGAGACTTCACTTCGCGGATGCTCCCAAGCTCCTCCAGAATCGCGAATCCCTTCGCGGCCTCGCCCTCCGAGAGGGCCGTCACCGCATCCCGCAGCTTGCCTCTCTGACGCCGGATGTCCGTCAGCATCGCGGACCGCAAGCCGGCGTGCGTCTCCAGAAGCCGGAGAGCGTCGCCACGCTCCACCGAACCGTGCTGCCGGAAGTCGCCAGACAGGAGCACCCTCGCCCCTTGCTTCTCGGCGACATCGAAGACCTGCCGCGTGGTCCGGGTCCCCATCAGCCCGGCCTCATCGACCCAGATGACCCCGCCCCGCGTTGTCTTCTGGAGCTCTTCGTCCTGGAGCAGCTTCTGGACCGTCTCCGCCTTCGGCGTCCCGTCCTTCCGCAGCACGTCCCTCGCGTCCGTCGTGGGGGCGAAGGCGTGCACCCGCACCCCGCTCCCCTCAAGGGCCTCGACGACCGCGAGCATCGCCACCGTCTTCCCCGTGCCCGCCACGCCCCGCACGAGCGTCACGCGGTCGCGTGACTCCAGCACGTGCTCCGCCATCGCCTTCTGGTCTGTGCCGAGCTTCGGCGAGAGCTTCGCTCGACCAGGCCGACAGAACGGGTCGCACCTGCCGACGCCGTCGCGGGCGAAGGCGAGCATCGCCCGCTCCTCTGCCAGCACCTCCTTTGTCGTCACGAACACCCGACCATCGACCTCGCGACGGAGCAGGGGCGTTTCAGCCAGGGCCTTCTCGACATCGACCACGGTCGCCTTGCCCACGCCGAACCGCAAGGCTTGCTCCGCCACCGACCGCTCAAGCACTACGGAATCCCGCTCCAGCAGCTTCTCCACGGCCTCACGCACCGCCTCGCGGGCGTGGTCCTTGCTCAGCTTCGCGTGCCCGTGCACGCGGGCACTCGCCAACGCGGCCCACTCCAGCACCCCCAGCCGCTCCCGCCACGAGGCCAGAACTTCGGAGTAAGGGCGAGCCGAGCTCTTGCGGTCCCGCGTCTTCGCTCCGAGCTTGTCCTTCTCGGCCGCACTCTTGATGCCCTTCCGCTGGGCGTACCGCTCTATCTCCGTCGTCCGAGTCGAGAACTTCTCGATGACGCCGGTCGGCACCCCATCGACCTCCCAGAATCTGCCCTTCTGTTGCACGCCGTACCCGAGCTCGCCGACGAGCTCGGCCAAGCGACAGTGAAAGGCCGCCTCGAAGTACGCCGCATCGCGTTTCAGGTCGCCGAACTGTCCCGCCTTCCACACGCCCTGGACTTCGTCCCAGGTCGCGTTGAAGACGAAGCAGTGGGCGTGGAGGTGGGGGTCGGGAATCCCGCCCACGGGGCGGGCCGTCGTGTGGACGAACTCCGCCCAGACCAGGTTCCCGGTCTGGCGGTCGTGCTCGGCTCCGCCGGTGCGGACCCTCGCCTTCATCTCGGCTTCCATCCGCTCCATCGTCTCCCGGACCGCCACCCGGAATGCATCCAGCAGCCGGGCGTCACCGGTCAGCGAATAGAGCAGCGACACGCTCTTGGGACAGTGGAAGTTGAAGTCGTACCCAACCCTCCGCTCCGCTCGCGTTCGGAGGGTGAGCGGCTCCCCGGTGAGTGGCCTTCTGTTCTCGCAGAGCCGACCGAACGCCGCCTTCGACACCTCGCCGTTCAGCCCGAGTTTCGCTGCCGCCTTCCCGCCCCAGACACCCACCAACTCCACCTCCGAGACGTAGTAGTCGTCTCGGGTGAGGCCGCCGGAGAAGTACTTCTTCGCCGCCGCGGACGACATGCACGCCACCGCCCTAAGCATGCCCGAAAGGGTACCGGGAAGAGGTCAAGAAACCTGCCGGTTTCTTGTTGTCAGACATCTCCCCTATGCACACATAGCCCCTCTCTGTCCGAGCCCTCTTCGGGCTCATTTCCCGGTACCCTTTCCGCACGCCGATTCGGCGAGTTGCCGGCTCTTTTGCCGGCGTTTCGTGAGGCCTCATGCAGAGCAGCGGAGACCAATCTCGGCACTCCCAGACCCGTCCAGGGGCCGACGCCGACCGGTTCTCCCGCGTGGTTCTCCAGCTTTCTCCGAAGGACGCCTGGAGCGAGAACGACGCCTTCCAGGGCACTCAAATCATCGGGGCCACCGGCTCGGGCAAGTCGTCCGGGAGCGGCCAGGCCATCGCCCGCAGTTTCCTTCGGCTGGGGTTCGGCGGCCTTGTGCTCGCCGCCACCTCCGACGAGCTTGCCAGGTGGGTCGGGTATGCCGCTGACGAGAAGACGCTCGGCCGGCTCGTCGTCCTCACGACGCCCGAACGCATGGACTATCACCTCAAGGTCGCGGCCTCTGAGCCCCCCTGGAGGCACACCGCCGCCGAGCAGCTCCGCCAAGTCCGCTTCTGCCATCGCTTCGACCCGCTGGAGTACGAGCTCGCCCAGGGCGGCCCGGGGCAGACTGTCATCCGCAACGTGGTGAGCCTCTTCGTGACGGCACTCTCGTCCGGAGAGGGGAGCGTCTCCCGCTCCGAGCCCTACTGGACCGATGCCCTCAACGAGCTCCTTACGCACGCCTTCGACCTTCTCCATTTCGCCGGCGAGCCGGCTCGGCTGAGCACCGTCAACGCCGTAGTCCGGTCCGCCCCGCAGTCCCGCGAGGAGGCGTCATCCCAGGCGTGGCGTGAGTCGAGCGAATGCCATGCCCTCCTCCTCCGGGCGTTCCAACGCAAGCACCAACTCACCGAGGAGGAGCGGGCCGACTGGCTCGACACGTTCGACTACTGGACCCACACCTTTCCGAGCCTCGCGGACCGCACCAGGAGCTCCATCGTCAGCACCTTCACGACGAAGGCCACGGGGCTCCTCCGCAGGCCTCTCCGCTCCCTTCTCGGCGTCACCATCGACGGGCACGTCCGTCCCGAGAAGTGCAGGCAAGGCACCGTAGTCTTCTTCGACCTTCCGCCCAAGGTCTACGGCGACGCCGGCCGGCTCGCCCAGGTCCTCTACAAGACCGTCTGGCAGCGGGCGATGGAACGCCCCGCGACCTCCGGCAGCGACCCGAGGCCCGTCTTCCTGTGGGCCGACGAGGCACAGCACTTCATCACCCCGGACGACCGCAGCTTCCAGCAGACCGCCCGCTCGTGTCGGGTCGCAACCGTCTACCTCACGCAGAACCTCCCGAACTACTACGCCGCCATCGGAGGGGAGCGTTACCAGGCAGAGACCGAGAGCCTGCTCGGCAACCTCCAGACCAAGTTCTTTCACGCCAACGGCGACCCTGTCACCAACGAGTACGCGGCCCGTGTCTTCGGCCGCACCATCACTCCCGACTCCACCTACTCCATCCAGGGCGACAACTTCGGCTCCAGCATCAAGGACGAGGAACGTCCCATCGTGCACCCGAGCGAGTTCACCACGCTCAAGCAGGGAGGCAGCGAGAACAAGTACGAAGTCGAAGCCTTCGTCTTCCAGGGCGGACGCCCGTGGAACGCACCCGATGCCAAGCTGAACGCACTCCTCGTGACGTTCGACCAGCGTCGAGGAACCATCAGGCACGCACAGGAGCGACGACGATGACCACCGCCGTTCGCTGGCCCACGTTCGACCTTCCGCACTCCGAGACGCTCAGGGCGAGCGTCTACCGCTACGCCCTCGGCTCGAAGCTCTGGCTCATCGTCTACGGTGCGGGCGTCGCCGCCGCGGCCGCGTACCACATCCACACGCTCCCGCAGATGCCGGCTCCCACGCCAGGGGACACCAGCAACGACCCCAACACCTCCGCGTTCTTCTGGTACATCGTCCTCTATGCCGGCATCGCCATCGCTCTGCCTTCGTTTCTCGTGCTCAGGAACCTGGGCTCCGTCTTTCGGGCCGCTTTCGCCGCGTCGAACACGAAACGCTGGCGGAAGTCCTGGGTGGATTTCGAGGCCGCTTCGCGGGCCTTCAACGCCGAGGTCCCGGCTCGTGTCTCCGGGCACGACACCTTCGTCCAGCTTCTGGGCCAGGCTCCACGGCTCCCCATCCGCAGACGCATCGAGCTCGACGACTACGCCGACCAGACCATCACGACGCAGATTCCCAACGACGGCTCGCAGCGATTCGACGCCACCGAGCCGCTCATGGGCTTCCTGGTCTGCCTCTTCTCCGACTGGAACGTGCCCCAGGCCACGGCGTTCTCGCCGAACACCCTCACGCACGTCCAGATGCTCGACTCCCACACGCAGTACTGGGCGTTTCTCTCCACCATCACGACCGGGCCAACCCTCGCCATCCGTGTCCAGTCCGGCCTCCTCTGGTGGACCGACCCGTGCACGCTCACCGACGGCACCGCGTATCCCGGCGACATCAACCGGCTCCGCAACCGCTACGCCACGGGCTCGCTCGCTCTCGGGGTCCTGGGCGTGCTCCTCCTCCCGTTCTACTTCGTCTTCAACCCGATTTGGCGGTTCATCGTGGAAATCGGCCGCACATCCACGTTTCTCCTCCTCCTCTTCGCCTTCGTGGTCCTCTGGTTCGGCTGCCTGTGCACGCCCGGCATCATCGTCATGACGAGCGATGCCATCGCCGGCTTCGCCAACGTGTTCCGTCCGCTCTTCTTCGTCGTGCTCTCGGTCCCCCTCGCCATCGCGGTCCTCTTCCGCTTCGTCGTTGACCGCACCACCACGGTCGGCAATCTCCTCACGACCTGGGACCTCGCCGACGGCGACGCCACGGACCTCATCGCTCTGGGCATCGAGCGGAGAAAAGCGGGGGGGTTTGGGGTCGTGCTCAGTGAGCACCAGAAGGCCGCTCTCCAGGCCGCCCGCCAGCAGACCTTCCGCCTGTGCATGAAGGCGGTGAAGCAGATAGAGGCCAAGGCCCGCCCAACGCCGAGGTGAGGCCCCTCGGACTCGGAACCAATCCGGCAGTAGGGGGGTGGGGGACCGCCGTCTTCCGCCCGTCCTCCTCGGGGGCCCCCACGGGGTGAGCCCCGAGGACGACGGCCGAGACGGCAGAACCCAGACCCGGAAAAATCTCTGTCAAACGATTTGACGGAGCCGATGGAGTCTGTAAAATCACGCACCCGAACCGGAGTCCCATGGATGGGCGAACCCGCTCTCTCAATCCGACAGGTCGGCGACAGGCTTCGTGCCGCACGCGAAGCCCTTGGCTACTCCACTCGCATCGTCTCCCGCGAGCTCTCACGCCGCGGGCTCCCCGTCTCTCACGCGACCATCGCCAACTACGAGAGCGGCCGGACCGTGCCCGGCATGCCGACCATCGAGGCCCTCGCCGCGTTCTACGACAAGCCGGCCGATTGGTTCCTGGGCTCCGGACCCGTGCTCAACGGCGTCCGCTACCGCTGCCTCAAGGCCGTGAAGGTCTCCGAGAAGCGGGCCTTCGAGGGCGAGTCCTCCGGCTGGCTCCAGGCCTACACCGAGCTTGAGAACATCCTCGACGACGTGCTCGCTCCACGCCTCCGCATCACCAAGAAGGCCGCGAGCGGGGCGGAGCTCGCCGCCCTGGTCCGCGAGAAGCTTGAGCTAGAGCCGATGCAGCCGGTCGCGAGCGTCATCCAGGTTCTCGAACTCTTCGGCATCCGCTCCATCCAGGTCTGGTCCGAGGCCCGCATCGACGCCCTCGCCGCCAACTTCGGCGAGATGCCCGTCGTGGTCCTCAACGCCACCCTCTCGAATGACCGCGTCCGGTTCGACGCCGGCCACGAGCTCTGGCACGTGCTCGCCGGCGAGTGCGACGAGGACATCGAGCTCGACGACAAGGAGCTCGACGGGCCGGCCCACGAGTTCGCCTCGCACTTGCTCCTCACCGACGAGGCCCTCAAGCAGGCCTTCCACGGCAACAGCATGGTCCGCCTGGTGCAGTTCAAGGAGCGGTACGGCATCTCGCTCGCCGCGATGATTTTCCGGGCACGCAGGGCCGGGCTCATCACGCAGTCGCTCTACGAGCGACTCTGGAAGGAGTTCTCCCGGCTCGGCTGGAGGAAGCAGGAGCCGGGCTACGTGCCGCCCGACCGACCCACCAGACTCGAAGAGTTGATGGATACCGCCGTGAAGGACCGGAAGCTCGTCTCCTTCACCGACATCGCCCGGTTCGCCGGCGTGAGCGACGCGGCCGTCCGCCAGCGTTGGCTCACGGCCATGGGCGGAGGTTCATTCGACGAGCCGAACACCGACTCGCCAGGCCCCCGCCGGCCGGCAGAACGGGGGACACGATGAGACTCGCAGCGGAAGAGAAGCACTGCCTCGAAGAGCTCTATCTGCACCACGGCATCGCGACGGACCAGCTCCGGCGCGTGCCCGTGGTGCTCAACAGCATCACCGCCGCCTTCGCCCGGATGACGGGCCGCGACTTCGACGCGGCCACGCTCCACCGGTACATGGTCAACCGCCGCAAGAACAAGGACTGGCCGTGTCTGGGCACCCGAGCCCGCAAGTTCGCCAGCGTGCTCGACGACTTCACCGAGGACGAGCTCGTCCTCCTCGAATCGCTCTACGTCGAGTTCAACAAGACCTCCGACGAGCTCCTCTTCTCGCCCAAGACCGCCAGGGCACTGGCCGACCTCTTCGCGAAGAAGGCCGGCCGCATCGTCCCCGGACACACGCTCGTCGCCGCCATCTTCCAGAAGCGGAAGCGGGGCGAGTGGGCGTGCATCCGCGAGGGCCAGGAGGCCGCCGCCGAGGCCGCCCCGTTCTCCGACATCCAGGTTGTCGCCAAGAAGTTCAAGCAGGCCTAGACGGCCAAGGAGTCAGCACATGGCCAAGGAACCGCTCAAGCCAGGACAGAAGGCACCCGCCTCCGGCCAGTACCAGCAGATTGGGCCGAGGGGCGGGAAGGGCAAGGAAGTCACGGTCACGAAGGGTGAGCCGCTGCCGCCGGCCCCGAACGCCGGCACGACCTATCGCATCACCGACCGCACGAAGAACAAGTCGGGGAGGGGCGGATGAGCACCATCAGCGTCTCCATCCCGACCGACGCCGACGGCTACGTGAGCCAGGAGTGCCCCGGCTGCCGCCGCCGCTTCAAGGTCCGCTTCGAGCAGGGCACGGGCAAGACCCTCTCGCACTGCCCGTACTGCCGGCACGACGGCGAGCAGTGCTGGTGGACGACCGAGCAGGCCGAGTACCTCCAGGCCGTCGCCGCCAAGCAGGTCGTCGAGCCCATGCTCAACGACTTTGCCCGCGACATGAAGCGGCTCAACAAGCCGGGGAGCTTCATCAAGTTCGACGCCAAGGTCAGCCATCGGCCGACGCCGGTGGCGCCGGCCGAGACCGAGGCTCCGATGCCGGTGGTCGAGTTCGAGTGCTGCCAGGAGAGCATCAAGCACGACGGTCGGACGCAGGAGCTCCGGTGCGTCATCTGCGGGAAGGTCAAGAGCGTCGCATGAGACGCCCCGCCTAAGGGGGTCTGGACAGTCCCCCGCCATGCATGATAAAGGATGTTATCATGCATTACGGACCGAGCAGGGGACCGAGGCCAGACCATGACCCGAGACATCGTTCCAGCGAGGCGACATCCCGATGAGCACGCCCACCTTCCCGCCGTCGTGCAGGAATCGGGGGCGAACGCTCGCTACGCCTACGAGGAGTTCTTCGCCTCCCTCGACTCCTCGCACACCGCCAGGGCGTACCGCCACGCGGTGCACCGCTTCCTCGCCTGGTGCGACGAGACGGGCACGCCGCTCGGCCGCGTCTCGCCGGCCATGGTCTCCGACTACATCAAGGGCCTCCAGGCCGAGGTGAAGGTCCACGAGGGAGAGCGGCCGAAGTTCCGGCCGGCCAGCAAGCCGACCAAGAAGCTCCACCTCGCCGCCCTCCGGCACTTCTTCGACAAGCTGGTTCAACGGCACGCCGTGCCGCTCAACCCGGCCCTCTCTGTTCGAGGCCCAAAGCACAGCACCACCGAAGGCAAGACGCCGGCGATGGAGGCCAAGCAGGTCCGCGAGCTACTCCGGTCCCTTCCGACCGTCAACGACAAGAGCGAGCCCGACCTCGGCGGACTGAGGGACCGGGCCATCATCGCCACGCTCGTCTTCACGGCCGCACGTGCCGGGGCCATCGCCAAGCTGAGCCGCCAGGACTTCTACACCGACGGCCGCCAGCACTACCTCCGCCTCGACGAGAAGGGAGGGAAGGTCCGGGCCATCCCCTGCCGCAGCGACCTCCACCAGTACATCGAGGAGTACCTCGCCGTCGCCGGCGACGGCGAGCCAACCACGCCGCTCTTCCTCTCGCTCGTTCGCCGCACGCACACCACCAGCGGCAACGGCATGACCGCCAACGACATCCTCCGCATGTTCAAGCGGAGGGTGCGTGCGGCCGGATTGCCCGAGCACGTCTTCAAGTGCCACAGTCTCCGAGCCTCGACCGCCACCAACCTCCTGGAGCAGGGCGTCGAGCTCGCCGACGTGCAGTACCTCTTGGGGCACTCGGACCCCAGGACAACGAAGCTCTACGACCGGCGAAAGATGAGCGTGACCAGGAACATCGTGGAGCGGATTTCGATTTGAGAACGCTCGATACTCGGAGGCCCTTCTAGATATGGCTCAGAACAACCCCTTCCAGACGCGGCAGCCGAGCATCAACGGCAATCCCCGCATCCGCAACCCGCAGCGAGAGACCTACGCCAAGCTCGTCGAGTTCGCCGGCTCCGCAGGTGACGAACGCGAGGTCGGCGTCGTCCTGCCCGTGGGATGCGGCAAGTCCGGGTGCATCACGCTCGCCTCGTTCGCCTTCCGCTCCATGCGGACCCTCGTGGTCGCACCGGGCGTGAAGATTGCCGAGCAGCTCTACAAGGACTTCCATCCCGCCGACCCCGAGAAGCACTTCTACACGAAGTGTGCCGTGCTCAACGGCAAGCCCTTCCCCGAGCCCGTCGAGATTCGCGGCACCAACACTAACCGCGGGGACCTCGACGAGGCCGATGTCGTCATCACGAACATCCAGCAACTCCAGGGGGACGACAACCGCTGGCTCGCCGACCTTCCCGCCGACTACTTCGACCTCATCATGTTCGATGAGGGTCACCACAGCGTCGCCGCCACGTGGGAGACGCTCAAGGCCCGCTTCCCCGCGGCCCGCATCATCAACTTCAGTGCCACCCCGCTCCGAGCGGACGGCCAGCGAATGGCCGGCCGCATCCTCTACTCGTACCCCGTCTTCCGTGCCATCCAGGAGGGCTACGTCAAGCAACTCAAGGCCGTGGTGCTCAACCCGCAGACCCTCAAGTACGTCCGCCGTCAGAACGGCCAGGAGATTGAGGTTTCCCTCGACGAGGTCCGCCGACTCGGCGAGGAGGACGCGGAGTTCCGACGCAGCATCGTCACCTCCGAGGAGACGCTCACGACCATCGTCGATGCGTCCATCCGCGAGCTTCAACGCATCCGGACGGAGACCGGGGACCCGCGGCACAAAATCATCGCGTCCGCCCTCAACTTCGACCACTGCCGGCAGATTGTCGAGGCCTACAAGGCCCGCAACCTCCGCGTGGACTACGTCCACAGTCGCGAAGACAGTGCCGCGAACGACCGCGTGATGAACAAGCTGGAGGCCCACGAGCTCGACGCCATCGTCCAGGTCCGGAAGCTCGGCGAGGGCTTCGACCACCGCTTCCTCTCCGTCGCCGCCGTGTTCAGCATCTTCGCGAACCTCTCACCGTTCGTGCAGTTCGTCGGCCGCATCATGCGGGTCATCGAGCAGAACAGCCCCGGCCACGTGCAGAACCAAGGGAGCGTCGTCTTCCACGCCGGGGCCAACATCGCAAGCCGCTGGAAGGACTTCCAGGAGTACAGCGAGGCCGACCAGGAGTTCTTCGACCAACTCCTCCCGATGGAGGGCCTTGAGTTCAAGGACGCGGCCGAGCTCGTCGTGAACCCCAAGCCCCGCCGGGCGAGCACCGTCGAGGTCAAGGGGCAATCGACCGTGCTCCTCGAAGAGATTCCCCTCATCCAGAACGACGAGGAGGCGATGCAGGCCATCGCCACGCTGCGTGCCAAGGGCTTCTCGCCCGACGCGGTGCGTCAGGCCATGACCCTCCAGGCCGTGCCGACGACCAAGGCCGACGAGCGGCAAGCCGCCCGAGCCGGCCTCGACATCCGAATCCGCAACGAGGTCGGCCGAATCCTCGGCAACCGCAAGCTCAACCCCCAGGGTCACGACCTGGACAAGAAGAGGCTCAACCGCACCAACTTCGTCATCGTCAAGGCCGCCATCGACAGCCTGGTCAACACCGCCATCGGTAAGAAGGCCGGTGAACGTCACGAGTTCACCCGGCCGGAGCTCGACACCATCGACGCCCGCTTCGCCGAGCTCGTGCAGGCCGCCGAGAAGGAGCTCTTCAATGGCTAGGAAGTCGCTGGTTCAGCGTGTCGAAGTCGAGCAAGCCAAGAAGGCTCACAACTGCCAGGCCAACCAGAAGCACCGTCTCCAGCAGGGTGATACGCGGCTCAAGGTCTACAACGACCGCTCCGCCGACCACTACTGCCGGGCGTGTGCTCTCAGCATCGTCGAGCACGACATCAAGAGGCTCCAGGAGATTGCTCGACAACTTGGGGGCACCGATGCCGCTCAGTGAAGCCGACACACGAGCGAAGCTCATCGACCCCTCCATCCACCGACGCGGATGGACCGAGGAGCTCATCCGCCGCGAGGAGACCGCCGGGGCCATCGAAATCATCGACGGCAAACCCCGCAAGCGGTCTCGGGGCCGCACGGACTACGTGCTCCGCGTCAAGGTCAACATCGACACCCAGCCCGTCGCCGTCGCCCTCATCGAAGCCAAGGCCGAGCACCTGCCGGCCACGCACGGCCTCGAACAGGGAAAGCTCTACGCCGCCTGCAAGCGGCTCCAGGTCCCCTTCGTCTTCTCGACGAACGGGCACCAGTTCGTCGAGTTCGACCGCTACTCGGGGCTCACCAGCAGCCCCGCTCCGCTCACGCAGTTCCCCTCACCCGACGACCTCCGCCGCCGCTACGAGCAGGCTCTCGGCTTCGAGCTCACCGACCCGGCCGCACGGCCCCTCCTGGTCCGCTACCCAGGGGGCGAGGCCACCCGCCGCTACTACCAGGACGCCGCCATCCGGGCCGTCTTCGAGAAGGTCGCCCAGTCCGAGCGTCAGCAGCAGCCCAAGCGGGCTCTCCTCTCCCTCGCCACCGGAGCGGGCAAGACCTTCATCGCGGTCCACCTGCTCAAGCGGTTCGCCGACGCCGGCCAACTCCGCCGAGCACTCTTCGTGTGTGACCGCGACGAGCTCCGCTCCCAGGCTCTCGGAGCACTCCAGAACATCTTCGGCTCCGACGCCGCCGAGGTCTTCCGCAAGCCCGACGGCACCAACAACGCACAGAACGCCCGCATCCACGTCGCCACGTACCAGACGCTCGACGTGGACAAGGACGACGGCTCGGGCAACTTCCTCTCCGAGTTCTACCCCGAGGGCTACTTCTCCCACATCATCATCGACGAGTGCCACCGCTCCGCGTGGGGCCGTTGGTCAGAGGTGCTCACGCGGAACGCCGCCGCCGTCCAGGTCGGCCTCACCGCGACGCCCCGCCAGCTCACCGAGGCCCTCCCCGAGAACACGCCCGAGGCCAGGGCCGACGCCCAAATCACCGCCGACAACCTCCGCTACTTCGGCGAACCCGTCTACGAGTACGACATGTCGCAGGGCATCGAGGACGGCTACCTCGCCGCCTGCGAGATTCAGCGGGGCCGCGTCAACATCGACGACACCGGCATCAGCATCGCGGACATCCTCGCGAGGAATCCCGTCGATGCCATCACCGGGCAGCCCGTCACCGCTGACCAGCTTCGGGCTCTCTACGAGAAGACCAGCTACGAGGACCGGCTCCTCCTGCCCGACCGCGTGCTCGCGATGACGCAGGACCTCTTCAAGTACCTCCTCGACACCGGAGGACCCGAGCAGAAGACCGTCATCTTCTGCGTCCGCGACCGCCACGCCGACGACGTGGCCATCGCGATGAACAACCTCTACGCCGACTGGTGCCGGCAGCAGGGCAAGCCCCGCCTTGAGCCCTACGCCTTCAAGTGCACCGCGAGCGTGCAGGGCTCCAACTTCCTCCCCGACCTCCGAGGGGCATCACGCTCGCACTTCATCGCCACGACCGTCGAGCTACTCACGACCGGCGTGGACGTGCCGCGTATCCGCAACATCGTCTTCTTCAAGTACGTCCGCTCCCCCATCGCCTTCTACCAGATGGTCGGCCGCGGAACGCGGCTCGACGCCCCGACCGGGAAGCTCATGTTCCGCGTCTACGACTACACCGACGCGACCAGGCTTTTCGGTTCGGCGTTCATCTCCGCCCCGCCCAGGCCGCCCGGAGGAGGAGGTGGAGAAGGCCCGCCGACCCCGCCCGAGCCCACGATTCTCGTGCAGGGCTTCGACGTTCGCGTCAGCGACGCCGGCCGCTACATCGTCACATCGGTGGACGGCCAGGCCATGCCCGTCACCGTCGAGGAGTACAAGCAGCGGCTCGCCGCCAAGCTCATCGAGGAGGCCCCCTCCATCGACGTGTTCCGCACGCGATGGATTACCCCGTCCGACCGCCAGCGGATGCTCGGGGAACTCCCCGACGCCGGTCGCTCCGCGTTGCTCGTCCGCGACCTGGAGGAGATGGAGGACTACGACCTTTTCGACGTGCTCGGCGAGCTCGGATATGGCATGGTGCCCCGCACACGCACGGAGCGTGCCGACGCCTTCAACTACAAGCACGCCGCGTGGCTCACGCAGATGCCCACCGAGGCCGCGACGCTCGTGCGGGCCATCGCGTCGCAGTTCGGGCGTGCCGGCACCGACGGCCTGGAGAACCCGCAGGTCTTCCAGACCCCCGAGGTGATTCGGGCTGGAGGTCTCGCCGCCCTCCGCACCTTCGGCAAGCCCGCCGACGTGCTCCGTGAGACTAAAGAGAGGATGTTCGCCGCATGAGTGAAGACGCTGTAATCGCAGAGGCTCTTGACGAGACAGCAGAGCTACGGTTGCCGGCCTCCTGGAGCTGGCAACCTCTTGCCTTCGCTCTTCGGCACAGGAAGCGTTTCGTCTCTATCGAGGACCAACAACGCTTCAAACGAGTCCGCGTTCAACTTCACGGACGCGGAATCGTTCTACGCGATGAAGTGAAGGGGGCAGACCTACGAACGAAGAAGCAGCAGGTACTTGAGCCCAACGACTTCCTCGTCGCAGAAATCGATGCCAAGATGGGCGGATTCGGCATCGTCCCGCCTGAACTGGCTGGGGCCGTCGTCAGCAGTCACTACTTCACCTTCGAGGTTGACTCCGACCGTCTCCGTCACGGATACCTAGAGGCGTTCATCCGAACTGGGTACATCACCCGGCAGATTCTCCAGCACGTCCGAGGCTCACTGAACTACGCCGCAATTCGGCCCCGCCATGTGCTCGGTATTCGCCTTCCTGTGGCCCCGCTTCCAATCCAGGACCGCATCGTCGCCGACTTCGTCGCAATCGACAGAGCAAAGGCGGCTTTGCGAGAACAGGTGCAGCTCCTAGAAGCCCTTCCTTTCTCAATCATCCGAGACGCTATGAACGGAGGGGTCTTCCATGGCTAAGCGGCTCCCGAAGTCTGCCCGTGCTGCCAGTGCTCTCTCTTCGCAGGCATCCGTGAACTCGGCCATCAAAGCCATTTGTGACGTCATGCGACGCTCGAACTGTGCCGGAGCGATGCAGTACGTCCCCGAGCTCACATGGATTCTCTTCCTCCGCATCCTCGACGAGCGGGAAGCCCGCGAGGCGGAGGAGGCCGAGGCCGTCGCGGCCCAGTACCAGGCGTCGATTCAGGCCCCCTACCGCTGGAGGGATTGGGCCGCCCCCGTCTCCGAGGCCACGCCCATCGACGGCGGAGCACACTTCCAGGGCTGGAAGCGGAAGGAGCTCCAAGACGGAACGCTCGGAGCTTTCTTCGGCTTCGTGAACAACGAGCTCCTCCCCTACCTCCACGACCTCCGCGACACCCCCAACGCCGGACCACGGCAGAAGGTCATCAGCGAGATTCTCTCCGGCGTCGAGCGGGTCCGCATCGACACCGAGAAGAACCTCCTCGACGTGCTCGACAAGGTGGACGCCATCAAAGACGAGACCATCGACCCCACGCACGTCTTCCCTCTCTCCCAGATTTACGAGGGGCTCCTCCTCAAGATGGGTGAGAAAGGCAACGACGGCGGGCAGTTCTTCACGCCCAGAGAGGTCATCCGCTCACTCGTTCGCGTGATTGACCCCAAGGTCGGCGAGACCGTCTACGACCCGTGCTGCGGTACGGGCGGCTTTCTCGTCCAGGCCTTCGAGCATCTCCGCCGCGGGCTCGGAGAGAACGCCACGGCCGAGCAGGTCGAGTCGCTCAAGCGACGCACGTTCTTCGGCCGCGAGAAAGAGAACCTCATCTACCCCATCGCCCTCGCGAACCTCGTGCTCCACGGCATCGACGAGCCGAGGCTCTGGCACGGCAACACGCTCACCGGCAATGAGACTTATGGCGGGCTCTTCCAGGATTCACCCTCCCTCTTCGACGTGGTGCTCACGAACCCGCCCTTCGGCGGTAAGGAAGGGAACGAGGCACAAACCCGCTTCGCCTACAAAACGAGCTCCACTCAAGCACTGTTTCTTCAACACGTCATCGACAGCCTGAAGCCGGCTGGGCGATGCGGGATGGTGGTTGATGACGGCGTCCTCTTCCGCACCAACGAGACCGCGTTCGTGCAGACCAAGCGGAAGCTCCTCGACGACTGCGACCTTTGGTGTGTCATCAGTCTCCCTCCAAACACCTTCGTCAACGCGGGGGCGGGGGTGAAGACCAACCTCCTTTTCTTCACGCGGGGAGGCCCCACCCAACGGGTGTGGTACTACGACCTCTCCGACATCAAGGTCGGGAAGAAGTCCCCCCTCACGCTCGCCCACTTCGAGGAGTTTTTCCGGCTCCTCCCCGACCGGGCCGACAGTGAGCGAAGCTGGACCGTCTCCCGCGAGACCATCGAGACCAACGGGTACGACCTCAAGGCAATCAACCCCAACGCCAAGAACGAGGAGGACACCCGGACCCCCGATGAGCTCCTCGACCTCATCGCCACCAAGGCCCGAGAAGTCGAGACAGCCCTGGGGGAGCTCCGGAGGCCCATTCCCGCAGGATGAACCGCTGGCCCCTTGACTTCGTATGACTTTTTTGTCATAATCCTCTTGAGAGGCATGGATGCCCAGAACGACGGTCTACATCTACGCCGAGGAGAACGGCGAGAGCCCGGTGCTCGAATGGCTCAAGGAACTGAGCCAGTCGAACACCCGTGCCCTGGACGCCTGCATCGCCCGAGTCAGGCTCCTGGCGATGATGGGCCACGAGCTCCGAAGGCCGCACGCGGACATGCTCCGCGACGGCATCTACGAGCTCCGGGCCAGGGTCGGGAACGTGAACTACCGGCTCTTGTACTTCTTCCACGGCAAGGACATCGCCGTCGTGGCCCACGGCCTCACGAAGGAAGCGGAAGTCCCCGCCCGAGACATCGAGCGGGCCATTGAACGGAGACGACGGTATGAGCAAGACCCAGCGAAACACCGAGCGACGCTCGACCTCTGACGGGGTGGAGATTCTCGACCGCATGTTCGTCGGGAAGGACCCCGCACGCCGCGAGGCCGCCGACAAGGCCTTCGAGGACGCCATCGTCGGGCAACTCATCCACGACGCCCGCCAGGCCGCGGGGCTCAGCCAGACCCAGCTCGCCAAGATGGTCGGCACCGACCAGGCCGTGATTTCCCGGCTTGAGGACGCGGACTACGAGGGGCACTCCCTCACCATGCTCCGCCGCATCGCCGAGGCACTCGGCAAG
>JAANMV010001506.1_pt1 | contig 25424 bp, 20 predicted proteins | sample 7279661 | NCBI WGS metagenome assembly JAANMV01 (sample SAMN14094540, study PRJNA606508) | bioreactor metagenome | isolation source: A lab-scale SPAN reactor treating ammonium-rich wastewater day 121 | place: Ireland: Galway | collected 2017-05-16
GCCTGACCTTGCCAATCATGTCCATGGTGATCACCTCTTACATCCCTGCTGAAAAATTCAGCAGGGCAGTGGAACACCCCTGTCAATTTTGGATCGGCATCAGACCTTTTAGACTGTCAGTTTTCGGTCGGCGACAAAACACGCCAGAGCCTTTGCCAGGTTGACGCAACCCGCGACTCTGCCGCCCAAAACCGTCACGCCGAAAGCGCGTGCAGCAACTCTGTCTCGATCTCGATCTGCCGCAGATTGTTCTGCAGTTCCGGGCCTTGCACGAGGAAGGTGTCTTCCACCCGCTCGCCCAGCGTGCTGACCTTGGCCAGTTGCACGCTGAGCCCGTGGCGGGCCAGCACGCGCGCCACCAGGTAGAGCAGGCCGGCACGGTCGCTGGCGGAGATGCCGAGCAGCCAGCGCTGCGCCTTTTCGTCGGGCCGCAGTGTGACGCGGGGCGTGATGGGAAAGCTTTTCACGCGGCGCGAGACGCGGCGGCGGCCGGGTTCGGGCAGGGGGCCGCCCTGCACGATGGCCTGCATCAGGTCGTTCTCGACCATGTGCGTGAGTTCGCGGTAGTGCCCCTGCAGCGCATCGCTGACGACCTGGAAGGTGTCGAGCGCGTAGCCGTTGTTGGCGGTGTGCACGCGGGCGTCGAGGATGGAGAAGCCCGCGCGGTCGAAATAGCCGCAGATGCGCGCGAACAGGTCGCTCTGGTCGGCGGCGTACACCAGCACCTGCAGGCCTTCGCCCGCGAGCGATTGGCGTGCGCGCACCACGGGCTGCGGCGTGCCCACGTGGCGCGAGAGGTGGCGCGTGTGCCAGGCGATGTCGGCGGCCTCGTGGCGCATGAAGTAGCTCACGTCCAGCGTGTCCCACAGCTTCTTGTGCGCCTCGAAGGGCAGGGCGCTCAGGGCCAGCAGCACCAGGGCTTCGCGCTTGCGCGCCTCGATCATGGCCTCTGCGTCGGGGGCGCGCCCACCCAGCACGCGCAGCGTGGCGCGGTACAGGTCTTCGAGCAGCTTGCCCTTCCACGCATTCCACACCTTGGGGCTGGTGCCCCGGATATCGGCCACGGTGAGCAGGTACAGCGCGGTGAGGTAGCGCTCGTTGCCCACGCGCTGGGCGAAGGCAGTGATGACGTCGGGGTCGGAAAGGTCCTGCTTCTGCGCCACGTTGCTCATGGTCAGGTGCTCGCGCACCAGGAATTCGATGAGTCGGGTGTCCTCGCGCGCCACGCCGTGCTGGCGGCAAAAGCGCCGTGCCTCCACGGCGCCGATCTGCGAATGGTCGCCGCCGCGCCCCTTGCCGATGTCGTGGAACAGTGCGGCGGTGAACAGCACCCAGGGCTTGTCCCAGCCGCCCGCAAGCTGTGAGCAGAAGGGGTATTCGTGCGCGTGCTCGGCGATGAAGAAGCGCCGCGCGTTGCGCAGCACCATGAGGATGTGCTGGTCCACCGTGTAGGCGTGGAACAGGTCGTGCTGCATCTGCCCGACGATGCGGCGGAACGGCCACAGATAGCGCCCCAGCACCGAGGTCTGGTTCATCAGCCGCATGGCGTGCGTGATGCCCGAGGGCTGCTGCAGGATGCGCATGAAGGCGGCGCGGTTCACCGGGTCGCGCCGGAAGGCTGCGTCCATCACGCCGCGCGCGTTGTAGAGCGCGCGCAGCGTGCGTGCCGAGAGGTTCTGCAGCCCGGTGGAGCTTTGGTAGAGCAGGAAGGTTTCGAGGATGGCGTGCGGGTCGCGCTGGTACAGGTCGTCGCTGGCCACCTCGATCATGCCGCCCCGGTCCAGAAAGCGCTCGTTGATGGGCTGGGGCGCCTGGGCAGGCGGGTTCAGCCGGTCTTCGATGTTGAGCAGCAGGATCTGGCACAGCTGCGTCACCGCCTTGGCAGCCCAGTAGTAGCGGCGCATCAGCGCCTCGCTGGCGCGCAAGGCCAAGCGCGTGCCGTCGGGCGCCTGCGAGCGGTAGCCGAGCGATTCGGCCACGGCGGTCTGCAGGTCGAACACCAGCCGGTCTTCGCGCCGCCCGGCCAGGGCGTGCAGGCGCGCGCGCACCATGAACAGCAGGGCTTCGTTGCGCTGGATCTGGCGCACCTCGTAGGGCGTGGCCAGGCCGCTTTCGGCCAGCTCCGGCCAGCTGCGGCCCAGCCCGGCGGCGCGTGCCACCCACAGGATGAGGTGCAGGTCGCGCAGCCCGCCGGGGGATTCCTTGCAGTTGGGTTCCAGCGCGTAGGGGGTGTTCTCGTGCTTGGTGTGGCGCTGGCGCATCTCCAGCGTCTTGGCCGTGAGGAAGGCGTGGGGGTCGAGCTGCGCACCAAAGTGGTGCTCGAAGTGGGCGAACAGCGCCGCGTCGCCGCACACGCGGCGGGCTTCGAGCAGCGAGGTCTGCACGGTCACGTCGTTGGCCGCCTCGGCCAGACATTCCTCCACGGTGCGCACGCTGGAGCCAATCTCCAGCCCGGCGTCCCAGCAGCTGCGGATGAAGCCCTCGATCTGGGTGCGCACGGCCTCGGGCTGCGGCAGATCCCCGGGCAGCAGCACCAGCACGTCGATGTCGGAGTACGGAAAGAGTTGTTCGCGGCCATAGCCGCCCACGGCCGCCAGCACCAGCCCCGGGGGCAGGGCGGCGCGCTGCCACAGCGTGCACAGCAGGCCGTCGGCCAGGCGCGAGAGCTTGCGCAGCAAGGCATGGATGCCGCGCGAGGAGCTGCCTTTGGCCAGCAGCGCGGTCAGCAGGGTTTTCTTCTGGAGGCGGTAGGCGTCGCGCAGGGCGTGGAGTTCGGTCATGGCCTTACCAAGCAATAACCATGCACGTGGTTGGTTTTGTGGCTCCACCGCGCTGCATACGGTCCCTTACGCTTGACCCCGACGCGGCCCAGGCCAGCGGCCCCCGTGCAAGGGCCGCCAGTATTCCCATGTACGGGCACTGGGGGCGTCCCCCTGGGGGGAAGACGCGAAGCGGCTCAGGGGGGGCTTCACTTCAGGTCGTGGTGGCTTGAACGAAGGAGGGCAGCGGGGGCGATCCAGCCGAGAGCGTCATCACCTCGTAGCCCGTGGGCGTGACGAGCACGGTGTGCTCCCATTGCGCCGAGAGGCTGCGGTCCTTGGTGACGATGGTCCAGCCGTCGTTGCCGAATTCCTTGATCTCGCGCCGGCCGGCGTTGATCATGGGTTCGATGGTGAACACCATGCCGGGCTTGAGCTCTTCGAGCGTGCCGGGGCGACCGTAGTGCAGCACCTGGGGTTCTTCGTGGAAGTTCTTGCCGATGCCGTGGCCGCAGAACTCGCGCACGATCGAAAAACCATGGCCTTCGGCAAATTTCTGGATCGCGTGGCCGATATCTCCCAGGCGCGCACCAGGCTTGACCTGCACGATGCCGTGCCACATCGCCTCGAAAGTGATGGCGCACAGGCGCTTGGCGGCAATCGAACATTCGCCGATCAGGTACATGCGGCTGTTGTCGCCATACCAGCCGTCCTTGGTGATGACGGTGACGTCCACGTTCACGATGTCGCCCTTCTTCAGCGGCTTGTCGTTCGGGATACCGTGGCACACCACGTTGTTCACCGAGGTGCACAGCGAGGCCGGGTAGGCCGGGTAGCCCGGCGGCTGGTAGCCGACGGTGGCCGAAATGGTGCCCTGCTGGGCCATGCATTCGGCACCCAGACGGTCGATTTCCAGGGTGGTGATGCCCGGCTTGATGTGAGGGGCGATGTAGTCCAGGACTTCCGAGGCCAGGCGGCACGCCAGGCGCATGCCTTCAATGTCCGCAGCGTCTTTGATAGTGATGCTCATGGGGCGGAATTATCCCATCGGCCTCTGGTTCGTGCAGGGCGACGCCTGCGTGCCCACCCGGTAGCCCGGTAAAATGGCGGGCTTCGATCGCGCGGGCCGCTGCCCGGTCATCCTCTCCCTCACCACCTACCCAGGCCGTCAACGTGACCTTGCACCTGACCACGATTGCGGGCGGCAACGCCCTCAGCCCCTTTCGCGCCCAGCAACTCCAGCCCGCACTTGAAGCCATCCACCCGAAAATCGCCGCTATCGCAGCGCGCTTCGTGCACCTGGTGGCTACCGATGCACCGCCCACGCCCGAGCAGCACGAGCGCCTGGCCGCGCTGCTGACCTACGGCGACCCGTACCAGGGCCCGGCTGATGGCGCGGCCATCATCGTCACGCCGCGCCTGGGCACCGTGTCGCCCTGGGCTTCCAAGGCCACCGACATCGCGCGCAACTGCGGGCTGCAGCTGCGCCGCGTCGAGCGCGCCACCGAATACCGCATCCAGATGGCATCGAGCCTGCTGGGCAAGCCCACTTTGAATGCCGAGCAACTGGCGCAGGTGGCCGCGCTGCTGCACGACCGCATGACCGAATCGGTGCTGTTCGACCTGGCCGATATGCAGGCCCTGTTCACCGAGCTGCCGCCCCAGCCCATGGAGCATGTGGACGTGCTGGCCGGCGGCCGCGCCGCTTTGGTGGCCGCCAACACCCAGTGGGGCCTGGCGCTGGCCGACGACGAGATCGACTACCTCGTCACCGCCTTTCAGGGCCTGCAGCGCAACCCCACCGACGTGGAGCTGATGATGTTCGCGCAGGCCAACAGCGAGCACTGCCGCCACAAGATCTTCAACGCCCAGTTCACCATCGACGGCGTGGCGCAGGACAAGAGCCTGTTCGGCATGATCCGCCACACGCACCAGACCAGCCCGCAGCACACCGTGGTGGCGTACTCTGACAACGCCTCGGTGATGGAAGGCCATACCGTTGAGCGATTTGTAGCGAAAATGGCCTCCAAGGCAGATGGGATAAGCGCCAGCAGCTATCAAAAAGAAAGCGCTGTCCAGCATGTGCTGATGAAGGTGGAAACGCACAACCACCCCACGGCCATCTCGCCGTTTCCCGGTGCCTCCACCGGCGCGGGCGGCGAGATCCGCGACGAGGGCGCTACCGGGCGCGGCTCGGAGCCCAAGGCGGGCCTGACGGGCTTCACCGTCTCCAAGCTGTGGGGCGGCGCGTCGGACCAGGAAGGCGGCAAGCCCGGCCACATCGCCAGCCCGCTGCAGATCATGACCGAGGGGCCGCTGGGCGGCGCCGCGTTCAACAACGAGTTCGGCCGCCCCAACCTGGCGGGCTACTTCCGCGAGTACGAGCAGACCGTGGCGGGCGTGGCGCGCGGCTACCACAAGCCCATCATGATCGCGGGCGGCCTGGGCAGCATTGACGCCCGGCTCACGCAAAAGATCGAATTCCCCGCCGGCTCGCTGCTGGTGCAGCTGGGCGGGCCCGGCATGCGCATCGGCATGGGTGGCAGCGCGGCCAGTTCCATGGCCACGGGCCAGAACGCGGCCGAACTGGACTTTGACTCCGTACAGCGCGGCAACCCCGAGATCGAGCGCCGCGCGCAGGAAGTCATCAACCACTGCTGGGCGCTGGGCACGGACAATCCCATCCTGGCCATCCACGACGTGGGCGCGGGCGGCCTGTCCAACGCCTTCCCCGAGCTGACGAACGATGCCGGGCGCGGTGCGCGCTTTGATTTGCGCGCCGTGCAGCTCGAAGAATCGGGCATGGCGCCCAAGGAAATCTGGTCCAACGAGAGCCAGGAGCGCTACGTGCTGGCCATCGCGCCGGAGTCGCTGGCGCTGTTCCGCGCCTTTTGCGAGCGCGAACGCTGCCCCTTCGCCGTGATCGGCACCGCCACCGAAGAGCGCCAGCTGGTGCTGGAAGACACGGCCGCACCGGCCGGCGACCAGAAGCTGCCGGTGGACATGCCCATGTCCGTGTTGCTGGGCAAGCCGCCCAAGATGCACCGCGATGTGCAAACCGTGCAGCGCCAGTTCACGCCCATCGACCTGACCGGCGTGCCGCTGCAGAAGGCCGTGATCGACGTGCTGAGCCACCCCACCGTGGCCTCCAAGCGCTTCCTCATCACCATTGGCGACCGCACCGTGGGCGGACTCACGCACCGCGACCAGATGGTCGGCCCCTGGCAGGTGCCCGTGGCCGACTGCGCTGTCACGCTGGCCGATTACAAGGGCTTTGCTGGCGAGGCCATGGCCATGGGCGAGCGCACGCCGCTGGCCGCCATCAACGCCCCGGCCTCGGGCCGCATGGCGGTGGCCGAAGCCATCACCAACCTGCTGGCCGCGCCCATCGAGCTGCCGCGCGTCAAACTCAGCGCCAACTGGATGGCCGCCTGCGGCGAACCGGGCGAAGACGCCGCGTTGTACGCCACCGTCAAGGCCGTGGGCCTGGAGCTGTGCCCGCAGCTGGGCGTGAGCATCCCCGTGGGCAAGGACAGCTTGTCCATGCGCACGCAGTGGAAAGACGGCGACGCGAAGAAGAAGGTGGTCTCGCCCGTGAGCCTGATCGTCACCGGCTTCGCCACGCTGCAGGACGTGCGCGGCACGCTCACGCCGCAGCTCGACGCCATCGAAGAAGACACCACGCTGGTGCTGGTGGACCTGGGCAAGGGCCAGTGCCGCATGGGCGGCAGCATCCTGGGCCAGGTGCTCGACCAGGCGGGCGACACCGTGCCCGACCTCGACGACGCCAAGGACCTGGTGAGCCTGGTGAACGCCGTGAATGCGCTGCGCGCCAAGGGCCAGATCCTGGCCTACCACGACCGCAGCGACGGCGGCCTGCTCGCCGCCGTGGCCGAGATGGCCTTTGCCGGCCACGTGGGCGTGGCGCTGAACGTGGACATGCTCGTCACCGAGGGCGACGGCATCCATGACAGCCGCATGGACGCGGGCGACGCCAAGAACTGGGCCGGCCAGGTCAGCGCGCGCCGCGAAGAACTCACGCTCAAGGCCCTGTTCAACGAAGAGCTGGGCGTGGTGCTGCAGGTGCGCACCGCCGAGCGCAACGAGGTCATGCAGACGCTGCGCGCGCACGGCCTCTCGGCGTGCAGCCATTTCGTCGGCAAGACGCGCCCGCTGTCCAGCCCCATCGACGCGGGCAAGGGCGAGCTGCAGGTGTGGCGCGACGCCAAGAGCGTGTTCAGTGCCAAGCTCGAAGACCTGCACCAGGTCTGGGACAGCGTGAGCTGGCAGATCTGCCAGCGCCGCGACAACCCAGCCTGCGCCGACGCCGAGCACGCGGCAGCCGGTGCACCGGCCGACCCGGGCCTGCATGTGCACCTGACGTTCGACCCGGCCCAGGACGTGGCTGCGCCCTACCTCAACCTCGCGCGCCCCAAGGTGGCCGTGCTGCGCGAGCAGGGCGTGAACTCGCATGTGGAAATGGCCTACGCCTTTACCGAGGCGGGCTTCGAGGCGCACGACGTGCACATGACCGACCTGCAGAGCGGCCGTGCGCGCCTGGAGGACTTCAAGGGCATCGTGGCCTGCGGGGGCTTCAGCTACGGCGACACGCTGGGTGCGGGCATTGGCTGGGCGCGTTCCATCACCTTCAACAAAGTGCTGGCCGAGCAGTTCCAGGGCTTCTTCGCGCGCCAGGACACCTTTGGCCTGGGCGTGTGCAACGGCTGCCAGATGTTCGCCGAGCTCGCCGACATCATCCCCGGCGCGCAGGACTGGCCGCGCTTCACCACGAACCAGAGCGAGCGTTTCGAGGCGCGCCTGTCGCTGGTGGAGGTGCTCGAGTCCCCCAGCCTGTTCCTGCAAGGCATGGCCGGCAGCCGCCTGCCGATCGCCGTGGCGCACGGCGAGGGCTACGCCAACTTCAAATACCGTGGCAACGCCGCCAAGGCCATCGCGGCCATGCGCTTTGTGGACAACGCGGGTGCGGCCACCGAGCAATACCCGTTCAACCCCAACGGCAGCCCCGGCGGCCTGACGGCGGTGACCACGCTTGACGGCCGCTTCACGGCCATGATGCCGCACCCCGAACGCGTGTTCCGCAACATCCAGATGAGCTGGACCGACGGTGAAGCAGCGGCTTTCAGCCCCTGGATGCACTTGTGGCGCAACGCCCGCAAGTGGGTGGGGTGACACCATCTAGTCACCATTCACTACTAAAACAATAGCTTCCAGCGCTTGATGCACAAGCGCTGGAAGCTATTTTTGTTCATAATCTGCGCTTTCCCGAATCACCAGGAGTACCACCCATGGCCGGAGCCAGTCTGCTGACGCTGCTTGACGACATTGCCACCATCCTTGACGACGTGGCCGTGATGACCAAGGTGGCTGCCAAGAAGAGCGCCGCCGTGGCCGATGATGTGGCGGCCATGACCAAGGTGGCCACGCAAAAGACGGCGGGGGTGCTGGGCGACGATCTGGCTCTCAACGCCCAGCAGGTCACCGGCGTGAATGCCGACCGTGAACTGCCCGTGGTCTGGGCCGTGGCCAAGGGGTCGATGGTGAACAAGGCCATCCTGGTCCCGGCGGCGTTGGCCATCAGCGCCTTTCTGCCCTGGCTCATCACGCCGCTGCTGATGCTGGGTGGTGCCTTCCTCTGCTTCGAGGGCGTGGAAAAGCTGGCGCACAAGTTCCTGCATGCCGAGGAGGAGGCCGTGGAGGAAGAACGCCTCCTGCAGGCCAACGCCAACCCGGCGGTAGATATGGTGGCTTTCGAGAAGGACAAGATCAAGGGCGCGGTGCGCACCGACTTCATCCTCTCGGCAGAAATCATCGTCATCGCGCTGGGCACGGTGGCGGCGGCGCCGTTCATGCAGCAGGTGGCCGTGCTGGTGGGCATCGCGCTCATCATGACGGTGGGGGTCTATGGGCTGGTGGGCGGTATCGTCAAGCTCGACGATCTGGGCCTGTGGCTCAGCCAGAAAGCCAGCAGCATTGCGCAGGCGCTGGGCCGGGGGCTGCTGGTGGCAGCGCCCTGGCTGATGAAGTTTCTCTCGGTGGCCGGCACGGCCGCCATGTTTCTGGTGGGCGGTGGCATTCTGGTGCACGGCATTGCGCCGCTGCACCACGCCATCGAAGGCGCCGGTGCCGCCGTGGCCCAGGGTGCGCTGGGGGGCCTGTGGCAGGCCCTCACCACCAACGCGCTCAATGGCGTGGCGGGCATCGTGGCCGGCGCGCTGGTGCTGGGTGCCGTCACGGTAATCCAAAAACTGCGCAAGCGCTGAAGAAGCGCCGCGCAGTCTGCCCCCCGGTCAGGGAAGGGCGGGGTAGTCCGTATAGCCGTGGGGACCGGTGCCACCATACACCGGTGCATCGGCGAAGGGCTCGTTGAGCGGCAGGTTATCGCGGAAACGGCGCGGCAGGTCGGGCGTGCTGATCATCGGGCGGCCAAAAGAGACCATGTCGGCGCGGCCGCTGCTCAGGGCCTCGACCGCCATTTCCTTGGTGTATCCGTTGTTCAGCATCCAGACGCCGGAATACAGGCGGTGCAGGGCTTCGTAGTCGAACGGCGCGTTGTCGCGCGGGCCGCCGGTGTGGCCTTCGACGACGTGGATGTACACCGGGTGGAGTTTCTCCAGCTCGCGCACCACATATTCGAACAGCGGCTGCGGGTTGCTCTCCGACGAGTCGTTCACGGGCGAGACGGGTGAGAGGCGGATACCCACGCGGTCGGCGCCGATTTCCTGGGTCACGGCGGCCATCACTTCGAGCAGGAAGCGGGCGCGGTTCTCGATGCTGCCACCGTACTGGTCGGTGCGGTGGTTGGAGCCGTCGCGCAGGAAGGCGTCGATCAGGTAGCCGTGGGCGCCATGGATTTCTACGCCGTCAAAACCGGCTGCAATGGCGTTGGCGGCGGCCTGGCGGAAGTCGTTCACTACGCCCGCAATCTCGGCCGTTTCCAGCGCGCGCGGCACGGCGCAGTCCACGTAGCCCTGGCCGACGATGTAGGTCTTGGCCTTGGGGGCGATGGCCGAGGGAGCCACGGGCGCCTGCTGGTTCGGCTGGAAGGCGTTGTGCGACATGCGGCCGGTGTGCCAGAGCTGAACGAAGATCTTGCCGCCCTTGGCGTGCACGGCGTCGGTCACCTGTTTCCAGGCGGCGATCTGCCCGGGGGTGTGGATGCCGGGGGTGTTGGTGTAACCCTGGGCGGTTTCGGAGATCTGTGTGGCCTCCGCAATGATCAGGCCCACGCTGGCGCGCTGGCGGTAGTACTCCACCACCATGTCGGTGGGCTCCAGCGCGTCGTTGGCGCGGCTGCGGGTCAGCGGCGCCATGGCCATGCGGTTGGCGAGTTCGGTCTTGCCCAGCTTGATCGGCTGGAACAGGATGTCGGTGATGAAGGCTTCGTTCTGGGTACCCATGGGGCTTACTCCTTGGTGGTGGCGGGAATGCCCGCCGCGGGCGCGGCGGGCTGGAAAAGGTGGTCGAGCACCAGGGCCATGCTCTCGTGCAGCGGCGTGGTGGATTTTTCGAGCTTCATGCGCAGCAGGGCGCCTTCCCAGGTGTCCCAGGCCAGGGCCGAGAGCACGGGGGCGGGCAGGTCCGCACGGATTTCACCGGCCGACTGGGCGCGGGCGATCATTCCGGCCAGGCGTTCACGCCAGGCCAGCTGGGCGGCCAGCAGGCTGGTACGGCAGGCGTCGCTGGCCAGCGCCATCTCGGCGGCGAAGTTGCCCACCAGGCAGCCGGACTGCAGTTCCCTGCGCTCGTGGTACGCAATCATCTGCGCGAAGACGTACCGGATGGCGCCCATGGGCTGCGCCGGCGCGGCAGCCATCATGGCCTCCCAGGAGTGCTGCAGGTGCTCTGCGTACTGCCCGATGATGGCCACGGCAAACACTTCCTTGCTCTCGAAGTGGTTGTAGAACGAGCCCTTGGGTACGCCTGCATGGTCGGTGATCTGCTGGATGCCCGTGGCGTTGTAGCCCTGGCGCGAGAACAGCTCGCGGCCGGCCTGGGTCAGGCGGTGGGGGATATCGGTTTTGTCAGCGGTGCGGGACATGGCTCAATAATATGACCAGTCGTCTTAAAACTCAAGGGCGCTTCGGGTCTTGTCTGTCGCCCGGGCGACGCCCTTCCGCGAGAAGCGGCCCCCACTGCGGGAACGCTGGCAAAATATCCACAATCAAAGTAAGGTTGATATGAATCAACTGGAAAAACTAGGGTTAATACGGATGCTTGATGCAGAACAAGAAAGACCACAATCAAAGTAGGCCTAATGGTTTCACGGGGGTCGTCCCCGTGAAACCTGATTGAAATCACCATGAAAAAGAACCTGCTGGCTGTGGCCGTTCTCTGTGCTTTGACTTCTGGTGCTGCGTTGGCGCAGCAGTCGGAAGGCCCCTGGATGGTTCGTGCCCGCGCCGTGCACCTGGACAGCGCCAACAAGGACAGCACCCCCCTGGGTCTGACCGTCAACAACAAGACCATCCCCGAAGTGGATGTGTCTTACTTCTTCACCCCCAATGTGGCGGCCGAGCTGATCCTCACCGTGCCGCAGAAGCACACGCTGCGTGCGGGTGGCGTCGCCATCGGTTCGCTCAAGCACCTGCCACCCACGCTGCTGGCCCAGTACCACTTCAACCTGAACGGTTTCAAGCCGTACGTGGGTGCGGGTCTGAACTACACGCGCTTCTCCAGCGTGAAGGCACCTGCCGGTGTGGATATCGACCGCAACAGTTTTGGCGCCGCGCTGCAGGTGGGTGTGGACATTCCGCTGCAGAAGAACCTGTACCTGAACTTCGACGTCAAGAAGGTCTTCATCAAGACCGACGTGACCGCTGGCGGCGCCAAGCTGGGCACGTTCAAGGTCGATCCTGTTCTGGTGGGCGTGGGTCTGGGCTGGCGCTTCTGAGTGCGCGCGCTGCCCATAGGCAGCGCTTTCGATTTTCTCCAAGGTACTTGATAGCCAGCGCATGCGCTGGCTTTTTTTCGCGCGCGATGGCGGCATCCAGCGTCCGCATCCTGCCGGCTGTCTGCCGGCAGGCCTCAGGGCGTTGTGCCGCAGCCGGCGCCGCCCGGCAGCGCGGAAAGGGTGCCGGCCGAGGGGTCTGTCAGGCGACGCCACCACCAGGGCAGTGCCACCGAAAGATCGGGGCGCTGCCATTGCTGAAGAACCTGGACCGTCTCGCCCACCTGGGGTTGTGCCGGGCCGATGTCGAAGTGGAAGGAATAGCACGGTTCCAGGCCCATGCGCAGGTCGGTGATGGTCAGCCGCCCCTGGCTGCCCGCCTGCATGCGCATGAAGCCGTGGCTGAACCATGCCAGCCGCTGTACATGGGGGTTGTCTGCGTGTTGCGCCCGCAGATCGGCGCCACGCGGATGGGAGGTCCAGGCGACGGGGTGCGCGCCGTCGAGCAGGGAGTAATACGCCTCATGGTAGTGCTCCGGTCCCATGGCCACCGCACGCCAGAGCACGGTGCTGAATGGGGCCGGGGTGACCAGCAGCTGGCTGGCTGCCATTCCGTTCTGGCGCAAGGAGGCCTCCAGCACGCCGCGCACATGCTGTTGTGCCAGCACGCTCCAGCCCAGGTAGGCGGTGCTCAGCGCCAGCATCGCCGCATTCCAGCGCAGTCCCTTGGTGAAGGGCCAGAGCAGGGCTGCCAGCACCCCTGCCAGCAGTGGCAGGGTGTAGAGCGGGTCGATGATGAAGACGCTGCCGACGGCAAAGGGGTGGTTGCTGAATGGCTGCAGCAACTGCGTGCCGTACACCGTCAGGGTGTCGAGCAGCGGGTGGGTGACGAGTGCCAGCGCCATGGCCAGCCACCAACGCCGCCACAGGTCCGGCTGACCTGTCAGGCGCGCGGCCAGCCAGCCCAGCGGGGCCGACGCCAGCGCAAGGAGCACCAGGCCATGGCTCTCGGCCCGGTGGCGCACCATGTTGAGCAGCGGGTCGCCATGGTCGATGAAGGCGTCCAGGTCGGGCAGGGTGCCTGCGGCGGCGCCCCACAGGGCGGCTTTCCATGCGGCAGTACGGCGCCCGAGGGTGGCCAGAACCACGGCGCTGCCCAGGGCGGCCTGGCTGATGGAGTCCATGCGCTATCGATGAAGTGAAGGTCTGCGCATTCTTGCAGCGCCGGGCGCCCTGTGCCGGCGAAGGGCTTTGGTGTGGCGGGCGCTCACTCGACGTGGGGCGCGGGCTCTTCCTCGGTATCGAGCCGCTTCATGTTGTCCAGCAGCTTGAGCAGGTAGTGCAGCGAATGGGTGATGTCACCGATCGAGAAATCCGCCAGCGCCTGCGCGTAGTAGGCATGAATTTTGGGCTGAGCCTGAACCACCCAGACCTCGCGGCCAGTGTCGGTCATCTGGATGAGCTTGGAGCGGCGGTCACGCCCGTCGGGGGCGCTGTGCACATGTCCGTCGCGCTCCATGCGCCCGATCAGCCCGGAGAGATTCTGGCGGCTGACCATCAGATAGCGCGCCAGATCGCCCACGCTCATGCCGCCTGTGGCCTCGGCGCGCGACAGGGCGCCCAGCACGGCCCATTGCTGCGTCGTCAGCCCTTCGTCCTCCACGGCGCGGGTGCCCGTTTTATGCAACATGTTTGCGCATTGGTACAGCCTGAAGAACAAGCGGTTGGCCAGCTCCATGCGTACGATTTCACTGTTTTCATTAGGGTTAACCATAATTTGTCCTTAAAAATTCTTCTTGCAAAAACACGTCTCAATGCCTACTATACGACAACATGTTTACATAAATGCGTGTTTTGAACATTCAGGTAAGCATACCAACCCCCCAACAGACGATGGAGAGCAAGATGCAAAGATTCGATGGAAAGACGGCGATCGTGACCGGTGGCGGTGGTGGCATTGGCGGGGCCACCTGCCGCCGCCTGGCGGCCGAAGGTGCCAAGGTCGCGGTGTTCGACATGAACCTGGAGGCCGCCGAAAAAGTGGCGGCTGACATTCGCGCCAGCGGTGGCCAGGCGGCCGCCTTTGCCTGCAACATCACCGACCGCGCCCAGGTGGATGCCGCCGTGGCCGCCGCGCAAGCGCAGCTGGGCCCCATCGCGGTTCTGGTGAACAACGCCGGCTGGGACATTTTCAAGCCCTTCACCAAGACGGTGCCTGCCGAGTGGGACAAGCTGATTTCCATCAACCTCACCGGCGCGCTGCACATGCTGCACGCCGTGCTGCCGGGCATGGTCGAGCGCAAGTATGGTCGCATCGTGAACGTGGCATCGGACGCCGCACGCGGCGGATCGTCGGGTGAAGCGGTCTATTCCGCCTGCAAGGGCGGCCTGGTGGCGCTGTCCAAGACCCTGGCGCGTGAGCATGCCCGCCAGAGCATCACCGTCAACGTGGTCTGCCCCGGCCCGACCGATACCGCCCTGCTGGCCGGCGTGGCCGAAGGTGCCCGTGACCCGGCCAAGCTGATCGAAGCCTTCAAGAGCGCCATTCCGCTGGGCCGTCTGGGCCAGGGCGACGACCTGGCCTCGGCCATTGCCTTCTTTGGCAGCGACGACGCAGGCTTTGTCACCGGCCAGGTGCTCAGCGTCTCCGGCGGCCTGACCATGCATGGCTGATCGCGCGGCTTCCTTCTGTTTTACGCAAACCCCCGAAAGAACACCATGAACTTCGAAGACATCCTGTACGAAAACCGCAACGGCGTGGCCTGGATCACCATCAACCGTGCGGACAAGATGAATGCCTTCCGCGGCCAGACCTGCGACGAGATCATCAAGGCCCTGAACAAGGCGGGTTACGACAAGTCGGTGGGCGCCATCGTGCTGGCCGGCGCCGGAGACCGTGCCTTCTGCACTGGCGGCGACCAGTCGGCCCACAACGGCAACTACGATGGCCGCGGCACCATCGGCCTGCCGATGGAAGAGCTGCACACCGCCATCCGCGACGTGCCCAAGCCTGTCATTGCCCGCGTGCAGGGCTTTGCGATTGGCGGCGGCAACGTGCTGGCCACCATTTGCGACCTGACCATCTGCTCCGACAAGGCCCAGTTCGGCCAGGTCGGCCCCAAGATGGGCTCGGTGGACCCCGGCTACGGCACGGCCTTCCTGGCCCGCGTGGTGGGCGAGAAGAAGGCGCGCGAGATCTGGTATCTGAACCGCCGTTACAGCGGTGCCGAGGCCGTGGCCATGGGCCTGGCCAACTTCTGCTTCCCGCACGACCAGCTTGACGCCGAAGTGCAGAAGATCGGCGAAGAGCTGTGCGAGCGCAGCCCCACGGCGCTGGCGATTGCCAAGCGCAGCTTCAATGCCGACACAGCCCACCAGGCCGGCATTGCGGGCCTGGGCATGTACGCGCTCAAGCTGTACTACGACACCGAAGAGTCGCGCGAAGGCGTCAACGCCCTCAAGGATAAGCGCAAGCCCGAGTTCCGCAAATACGCCAAGTAATTCCGAATCCATCGCCACTCTGGAGGCCCCTGATGAACCCGAACCCCTACATCGACGAAGACCTGCAGGCCCTGGCCGACACGGCCCGCCGATTTGCCGAAGAACGCGTCAAGCCCGGCTTTCTGGAGCGCGACCAGACCCGCGACCTGGACCGCGTGCTGCTGCGCGAGATGGGTGAACTGGGCTTCATCTGCCCCGAGCTGCCCGAGAAGTTCGGCGGCCTGGGGCTGGGCTGCCTGGCGGCCGGTGTGATCCACGAGGAAATCGCCCGCGCCGATCTGAGCTTTTCGTACCTGAATTTGCTGGCCTCGCTCAACGGCCAGATCCTGTCCAAGTACGGCAACCCCGAGGTGGTGGGGCCCTGGCTGCAAAAGCTCACGAGGGGCGAGGCGATCTGCTGCATCGCATTGACCGAGCCGCGCGGCGGGTCGGACGCCGCCAACCTGCGCCTGCGCATCGAGCGCGAGGGCGACTTCTACGTCATCAACGGCGAAAAGACGTCGATTTCTGCCGCCGACCAGGCCGACATCGCGGTGGTCTTTGGCCGCACCGGCAAGCCGGAAGATGGCGCCCATGGCGTCACCGCCGTGATGGTGCCGATGGACACCCCCGGCATCACCACCAGCCGCTTCGACTGCCACGGCCAGCGCGCCATTGGCCGCGGCTCGATCTTTTTCGAGAACGTGCGCGTGCCCGTCACCCACCGCCTGGGCGACGAGAACAAGGGATTTGTGCAGGTGATGCACGGCTTTGACTTCTCGCGCTCGCTGATCGGCCTGCAGTGCCTGGCCGTGGCGCGCGTGGCGCTGGAAGAAACCTGGGAATACATCACCCAGCGCCAGGCGTTTGGCCAGCCGCTATCAAGCTTCCAGGGCGTGACGCACCCGCTGGCGCAGTACGACACCGAAGTCGAAGGCGCCCGCCTGCTGTGCCTGCAGGGCCTGTGGCTCAAGGACAAGGGCCTGCCGCACACCGCCGAGGCCGGCATGGCCAAGTGGTGGGGCCCCAAGCTGTCCTACGACGTGATCCACCAGTGCCTGCTGTGCTTCGGCCACGGCGGCTACGACCGCGGCCTGATGGAGCAGCGCCTGCGTGACGTGCTGGGCTTCCAGATTGGCGATGGCACAGCGCAGATCATGAAAACCATCATCGCCCGTGCTCGCGCCGGCCGCAAGTTCGTGCCCGCATAAGGCGGTACCGGCACTGCAAAAACCATAGCTGGCGGCGCTTCATCCATAAGCATTTCAATATCAAATATGTCTGAAATGATTGTTTTATAAGCGCTGGCAGCTCCTATTTTGATAACACCGACACCGGAGACACACCATGGAATTTGACGCCGTATTGCTGCCCCCCCGCCGTGCCCGCATGATTGCCCAGGGCTTCTGGCACGACCGCACCATCAACGACAGCCTGGACGCCTGCGTGGCCCAGTGCCCCGACAAGCTGGCGCTGACGGCCGTGCAGGTCGAGACAGGGAACGTCCAGCGCTTCACCTACCGCGAGCTGGCGCGCATGGCCGACCGCATCGCCGTGGGCCTGACCCGCCTGGGCGTGGGCAAGAACGACATCGTGGCCTGCCAGTTGCCCAACTGGTGGCAGTTCACGCTGACCTACCTGGCCTGCTCGCGGATTGGCGCGGTCATGAACCCGCTGATGCACATCTTCCGCGAGCGCGAACTGTCGTTCATGCTCAAGCATGGCGAGGCCAAGGTGATGATCGTGCCCAAGACCTTCCGGGGCTTCGACTTCGAAAAGATGGTGACCGACCTGCAGCCCAGCCTGCCCGACCTGAAGCAGGTGGTGGTGGTCGGCGGTCAGGGCGCCAATAGCTTCGAGGCCCTGCTGAGCGGCCCGGCCTGGGAGGACGCAAACGATGCGCAGCAGATTCTGGCGCGCCACCGCCCCGGCCCGGACGACGTGACCCAGCTCATCTACACGTCGGGGACCACCGGCGAGCCCAAGGGCGTGATGCACTCGGCCAACACGGTGATGGCGAACATCGTTCCGTACGCCCAGCGCCTGCGCCTGGACGCCGAGGATGTGGTGCTCATGGCCTCGCCCATGGCGCACCAGACCGGCTTCATGTACGGGCTGATGATGCCCATCCTGCTCAAGGCCAGCGTGGTGCTGCAGGACATCTGGGAGCCGAAGAAGGCCATCGAACTCATCCGCACCGAAGGCGTGACCTTCACCATGGCCTCCACCCCGTTCCTCACCGATCTGGCCAAGACCGTGACCGAGACGGGGCAGGGCGTGCCCTCGCTGCGCACCTTCCTGTGTGCGGGCGCGCCCATCCCCGGGCCGCTGGTGGAGCAGGCCCGCGCTGCGCTGGGCGCGAAGATCGTGTCGGCCTGGGGCATGACGGAAAACGGTGCCGTCACCCTGACGAAGCTCGATGACGATGACGAACGCTCGTTCTCCACCGATGGCTGCCCGCTGCCCGGTGTGGAGGTCCAGGTGGTCGATGGTGACGACAAGCCGCTGCCCGTGGGCGAGACGGGGCGGCTGATGCTGCGCTCGTGCTCCAACTTTGGCGGCTACCTGCACCGCCCGCACCTCAATGGCACCGACGCCGACGACTGGTTCGACACCGGCGACCTGGCCCGCATCGACGCGCAAGGCTACATCCGCATCACCGGCCGCAGCAAGGACGTGATCATCCGGGGCGGGGAGAACATCCCGGTGGTGGAGATCGAGTCGCTGCTCTACCGTCACCCCGCCGTGGCCATGGCCGCCATCGTGGCCTACCCCGACGAGCGCCTGGGCGAGCGCGCCTGCGCCGTGGTGGTGCCCAAAACAGGGCAGACCATCGACCTGCCCGAGGTGGTGGAGTACCTCAAGGCCCAGAAGGTGGCCGTGCAGTACATCCCCGAGCGCCTGGTGGTGATGGACGCCATGCCGGCCACGCCGTCCGGAAAGATCCAGAAGTTCAAGCTGCGCGAGCTGATGCGCCAGGCTGCCGCCTGAGCCTGCCTGCGGGCCTGCCGCAGGCCCCGATGGAGGAGCCCAAGTGGCGCCTGTCTGCCAACCGTTGCCCCGATATCGGGGCAGCGGCTCTGCCGACGGCCGTGCGTTGGCTGCATCGCCCTTGCACAGGGGATGGTGTGGTCACCACAAACCGCACACGGCGCCCGATCGGGCCGCGCGCCACCTGTGGAATGCAACCCGGCAGACCGGCACCGCCGCTGGCGCAACCACCTGAAACCCCCCGATACACCGCGAGATACCTGGCAAGCCGTTCGGATGCATTGCACCGCCCCTGGCTGCCGGTAGCGCTTCCTTGTCAGATCGCGCGATGGGAAATATGTTTACATATTAAACCGTGCGGATGACATTCCATCGTCTCATTGCCTGCATCCGCTGCGCCAAATTGCATAGGTGAAAACCATAGGTTTGCTGAAAAATGCCCATCAATGGCTTGTGTGGCAGTGAAATGAATATGACAATACATTTACTTAATATCATCAAAGACAGCGCAACAGCCGAGAGATCGACGGCGCGCTGACCGAAGGAGAACGCGATGCAGAAACACCAGACGGTGCCATGTGCCATTCAGGGCGTGACACTTGCAAAGCTCCCGGCCCCCGTGCTGCGGGGGTGCGCGCCCGCAGCCATCCGCCACCGCACCGGAGGCGCCGCATGACCGACGCCCGCCCGATCCGCGTGGAGACCCATGGCCGCGTGGGCCTGATCGCCCTGCACCGTCCGCAGCAGCTCAATGCCCTGAACGACGCCCTGATGGACGCACTGGGCGCGGCCCTGCTGGCCTTCGATGCCGACCCCGGCATCGGTGCCATCGTCATCACCGGCAGCGACAAGGCGTTTGCGGCCGGGGCCGACATCGATGCCATGCAGGATTGGTCGTACATGGACGTCTATCAGAGCGACTTCATCACGCGCAACTGGGAAACCATTCGCACGATCCGCAAGCCCGTCCTTGCGGCCGTGGCCGGTTACGCCATGGGCGGTGGCTGCGAGCTGGCGCTGGCCTGCGATGTCATCGTGGCGGCCGAATCGGCACGCTTTGCCTTGCCAGAAATCAAGCTGGCCATGCTGCCCGGCGCCGGGGGCACGCAGCGCCTGCCGCGCGCCGTCGGCAAGGCCAAGGCGATGGACATGTGCCTCTCGGCACGCATGCTCGACGCACAGGAGGCCGACCGCTACGGCCTGGTCTCGCGCGTGGTGCCCGATGCCGAGCTGCTGGAGCGCACCCTGGCGCTGGCCACGCAGATCGCATCGTTCTCGCTGCCCGCGCTCATGGCGATCAAGGAGTCGGTGAACCGCGCCTGGGAGAGCCCGCTGACCGAGGGCATCCTGTTCGAGCGCCGCGCGCTGCACGCGCGCTTCGCCAGCAGCGATGCGCACGAAGGCATGCACGCCTTCCTGGCCAAGCGCAAGCCCGCTTTCGAGCACCGGTGAGCACCTTGATTTTCAACAACGGGCCGTGGCTGCGGGGCCTTTCCGCACGTGGCTGACCACAAGGATGGGGCAGGGCGCCAGACGGCGATCCTGACCCGCCAGGAGACAAAAACATGTTGACGATCAATCTTTTCAACGGCCTGGTGTACGGGGCCCTGCTCATCGTGATGAGTTCGGGCCTGGCACTGATCTACGGCCTGCGCCGCGTGGTGAACTTTGCCCATGGTGCGCTCTACATGCTGGGGGCCTACATCGGTTTTTCGGTGGCGCAGCACAGCAATTTCTGGGTGGCCCTGGTGGCGGCGCCTGCGGCCATGGCCGTGGTGGGCGTGCTGCTGGACCGCTATGGCTTTCGCCTGTTGCAGGACCGTGAGCCGCTCAACGTCATGCTGGTCACCTTCGGCCTGCTGCTGATTCTGGAAGACCTCGTGGTCTTCATCTGGGGCAAGAGCAACTACTCGCTGTTCACGCCCGAGCTGCTCAACTTCTCGGTCAACCTGTTTGGCAACGACGTGCCGGCCTACCGCATCGGGGTGATCGCCATGGGCGCCGTGGTGGCGCTGGGCCTGACACTCTGGCTGCGCTTTTCCCGGATGGGCCTGTTCGTGCGCGCCGCCAGCACCGACCCCGTCACCACCTCGATGCAGGGCGTCAACACCGACGTGCTCAGTGCGGGCGTGGTGGGCCTGGGCAGCGCGCTGGCCGGGCTGGCTGGTGTGGTGGCCGCACCCTTCCTGTCCCTGACGCCGCACATGAGCTCGGACGTGCTGATCGACTCCTTCGTGGTGGTGGTGATTGGCGGTCTGGGCTCGCTTGCCGGTGCCTTCATCGCGGCCCTGCTGCTCGGAATGATGCAGGCCATTGGCGCCGTCTATCTGCCGGAGGTGTCGGTGCTGCTGCCCTTCATCTTCATGATCGCCATCCTGATCTGGAAGCCGTCCGGTCTGGCCGGCAGCCGCACCTGAACGCCCGGAGAAAGCACATGAATCTTGTACGTACCGGCGCTCTGTCGCTCCTGGCCCTCGGTGGTGGCGTGGCCATCATGCAGCTGACCCCGTCCAGCAGCCTGCTGGGCATGTTCACCCAGGCCGTCATCTACGCCATTTTTGCCCTGGGTGTGGGTGTGCTGCTCAAGCAGAACGGCCTGGTCAGCTTCGGCCATGCGCTGTATTTCGGTGCTGCCGGCTATGGCATGGGCATCATCCTGGCGCTGGACTGGATGCCGGCAGAGTGGGCCATTCCCGTGGTCCTCTTGGCCATCGGCGTGCTGGCCTTCCTCATCGGTCTGGTCATCGTGCGCGTGCCGGGCATTGCCTTCGGCATGCTGACCCTGGCCATCGGCCAGATGGTCTATCTGATGGCCACGCGGGCCCGGGGCCTGACCGGGGGCGCCGACGGCATGAGCATCAACTGGCCCACCACCGTGTTTGGCCTGCCGCAGTCGATGCTGCTCAAGCCGGCCATGCTGTTCATGATCGCCTGGACCGTGATGGTGCTGGTGACGTTCGTCCTGCTGTGGGTGCTGCGCACGCGCTTTGGCTCCATCACCGAGGCCATCCGCGACAACGAGGAGCGGGCCCGCTTCATCGGCATCACCACCACGGTGCCGCGCGCTGCGGTGTATGCGCTGTCGGCGGTGGTCACGGGCGTGGCGGGCGTGCTGTCTTCGTTCAACACGGGCTTTGTCTCGCCCGAAAGCCTGCACTGGAGTGTGTCGGCCATCACCCTGCTGATGGTTGTGGTCGGTGGCTTCAAGCGCGCCATCGGGCCCATCGTCGGTGCCATTGTGTATTTCCTCTTCAAGGATTTGCTCGGTGAGTACGCCACGCATTCGATGGCCCTTTTTGGTGCCGCGTTGATCGCCGTCATCGTGTTCTCGCCCGACGGCATCGTGGGCGCCGTCGAGCGTCTGTTCAAGCGGGGCAGCCTGCAGGGTGGGCGCCGCCATGCCAGTGGCCACTGACCGCACGATGGAAAGGACATCCCCATGAACTCCTACGTATTGCAGGCCGAAGACGTGGCCATCCACTACGGCGGCGTCAAGGCGCTCGACGGTGTGGGCATCACGCTCGAAAAAGGCCAGATTCGTGGGCTGATCGGCCCCAACGGGGCGGGCAAGTCCACCGTCATCGATGCCATCACCGGGCGGCGCAAGCTCACGCGCGGCACGGTGCTGCTCGATGGCGAGGACGTCAGCCACATGGGCGCTGTCGAGCGGCGCCTGCGCGGCCTCTCGCGCAGCTTCCAGCGCACCAGCATCTTCGGCGGCATGACGGTGCGCCAGCAGGTCGAACTGGCCTCCTACAAGATGGGCGTGCAGGACTCGGCCGCCGATGCCGATGCCGTGCTGAAAGAACTCGACCTCGACCGCCTGAGCCACGCCATCGCCGAGGACCTGGGCTATGGCGAGCAGCGCCGCCTGGACCTGGCTCTGGCCCTGGTGGGCCGCCCCAAGCTACTGATGCTCGACGAGCCCATGGCCGGCCTGTCGGTGAAGGAATCGCAGGACCTGGCGCAGCACCTCAAAGCCTTGACCTCGCGCTGGGAAGTCTCGGTGCTGCTGGTCGAGCACGACATGGACGTGGTGTTCGGCATCTCCGATGTCGTCACCGTTTTTGAACTGGGCCGCGTCATCGCCAGCGGCGAGCCCGCCAGCGTGCGTGCCAACCCGCGCGTGCGCGAAGCCTACCTCGGGAGCGCCGCATGACCGCCTTGCTCAGCCTGAACCAAGTCCATTCCTACTACGGCTCTGCGCACATCCTGCACGGCCTGGGCCTGCAGGTGCATGCCGGCGAGCGCGTGGCCCTCATCGGCCGCAACGGCGTGGGCAAGACCACGGTGGTCAACACCATCCTGGGCCTGGCCCAGATGAAGCAAGGCACGATCCATTTCGGCAGCACGCCGGTTGTCCGGCCGCGCCCCTACATCGCCGCGCAACACGGCATCGTCGTCGTGCCGCAGGGGCGGCGCATTGTTGCCAACCTCACGGTGGAGGAAAACCTCCACCTGGGCGCCGCCACGGGCCGCAAGGGTCCTTGGAACGTGCCCGAGATCTACAAGCTGTTCCCCATCCTGCAGGAGCGCGCCCACACCCCGGGCACGGCGCTGTCGGGCGGGCAGCAGCAGATGCTGGCCGTGGGCCGGGCGCTGATGGCCAACCCCGGCCTGATCCTGCTGGATGAACCCACCGAAGGGCTGGCGCCCGTCATCGTGGACCAGCTGGCCGACATCTTCAACCAGGTGGCCGACCAGGGCACGGCGCTGCTGTTGATCGAGCAGAACCTGAGCCTGGTGGTGCGCGTGGCGCACCGTTTCCTGGCCATGTCCAAGGGTGCGGTGGTGGCCGAGGGGGCGGTCAGCAATTCGCCCGAGGGCATCAAGGACATCGAGGAACACGTGATGGTGTGACGCCCCCAGGCGTCGGACGGATTGGCGGCCGGACCATTTTCCGGTGATTCATCTGGAGACAAGCATGTTCAAAAATTCGAAGATTCAACAACTCCTGGCGGGCGTGGTGCTGGTGGCGTCCCTGCCGCTGACGGCCGCCGCGCAGGCCAAGGACCCAGTCAAGATCGCGCTGGTCACGTCCAAGTCCGGCGGCTTCTCGACCATGGGCGCCGACGTGGCCAACGGCATCAGGTTCGCCGTGGAAGAGGCCAACGCCAAGGGCGGCGTGGACGGCCGCAAGATCATGCTGGCCGAGGGCGACGATGAAAGCACGCCCGATGCCGGCCGCCGCGTCGCCGAGAAGCTCGCCCGCGAAGGCCACAACCTGATCATCGGCCCCATCACCTCGTCGATCTCGCTGGCCATCAGCCAGAACCTGGCGCGCTGGGACGCCGCCTTCGTCGGCACCATGAGCAAGGCCGACAAGCTCACCCAGGACGCCTGCAACCCGCGCTTCATCCGCACCAACCACTCGGACGCCATGGACCTGGCGATGATCAACGAGTGGGTCAAGGGCATTCCGGGCAACAACTTCGCCATCATGGCGGCCGACTACGTGTGGGGCCAGGACTCGGCCAAGTCCTTCGAGGCCGCCGTGACGGCGCAGGGCAAGAAGGTCGCGCTCAAGCTCTTCGTGCCCCTGGGTACCAAGGACTACGCGCCCTACATCCAGCAGCTCAAGGCCGCCAACGTCGATGCGGTCTGGGTGGCCGACGTCTCGGGCGCCATCGCCTTCACCAAGCAGGCTGCCGACTTCGGCCTGATTCCCAAGACACCGCTGATCGGCCACGCCCTGCTGTCGAACTTCGTGGTCAATGCCACGGGCAATGCGCTGACCAACACGCCCGGCAACGTCGGTTACACGCCCGACATCGACACGCCGCAGAGCAAGGCCTTCGCCGCCGCCTTCAAGGCCAAGCACAACCGCCTGCCGTCGGACACCGAGGGCCAGGCCTACAACGGCGCCATGGTGCTGTTCCAGGGCGTGGCGCTGGCCAAGAGCGTCAAGCCCGAGGATGTGACCAAGGCCCTGCGCGGTGCCCAGGTGGACACGCTGTATGGCAAGGCCACCGTGCGTGCAGCCGACAACCAGATGGTCATCCCCAACTACGTCGCGCGTGTCAAGACGGCCGACGGTGTGCTGCGCCCCGTGATCGAGCAAACCTACCCGGTCTCGATCGTTCCGGCGGCATCGCCTCTGTGCAAGATGTGACCGGAGGGGCATCGTGAAAGCGGCCTATATCACCGGCCATGGGGGCAACGAGGTCGTCCAGATCGGGCAGCGCGAGAAGCCGTCTGTCGCCCCAGGGCAGGTGGTGGTGCGCATGCGCGCGGCCACGCTCAACCGCGTGGACCTCTACATGCGCGACAGCGGTGCCGGCATCACGCACCACCTGCCGCAGATCCTGGGGCTCGATGGCGCGGGCACGGTGGAATCCGTGGATGCCGATGAGCCCCTGCTGCGCCCCGGGCAGGACGTGGTGCTGCACCCCGGCATCGGCTGCGGCCGCTGCGAGTTCTGCCAGCGCGGTGACACGGCACTGTGCGTGCGCATCCAGTTCCTGGGGGAGCACCGCGACGGCACCTTCGCCCAGTGGGTGGGGCTGCCGGCGGCGCAGGTGTTCCCCAAGCCCACCCACCTGAACTTTACCGAGGCGGCCGCCCTCGGTGTCAACCACCTCACGGCTTGGCGCATGCTGTTTTCCAAGGCGCGGCTCCAGCCCTGGGAGACGGTGCTGGTCTTCGGCATCGGCGGCGGCGTTTCGCTGGCCGCCCTGCAGCTGGCCAAGGCCATCGGCGCGCGCGTGATCGTGACCTCGCGCGACGACGCCAAGCTCGAACGCGCGCGCGCCCTGGGGGCCGACCACGCGGTCAACGGCAAGACCCAGGACGTGGCCAGGGAGGTCATGGCCCTTACGGGCGGGCGCGGGGTGGACGTGGTGTTCGAGAACACGGGCGCGGCCACCTGGCCGTCGGCCCTGAAGTCGCTGGTGCGCGGTGGCCGCCTGGTCACCTGCGGCGCCACCACGGGCGACCAGCCAGGTGCGGACCTGCGCCGCCTCTTCGTGCGCCAGTTGCAGGTTTTTGGCTCCAGCCTGGGCAGCTTCGGCGAGTTCCGTGATCTGCTCGGCTTTGTCGAGCGCACCGGCCTGCGGCCGGTGATCGACAGTGAATACCCGCTCGACGATGTGCATGCCGCGCTCGACCGCCTGGAGTCGGGCGCGCAGTTCGGCAAGGTCGTCCTGCGCATCGACCACTGAAATGAAATCACCCTTGAACGTGTTGACCCCATGACCCAAGCCTTCATCTGCGACGCCATCCGCACCCCCATCGGCCGCTACGGCGGCGCCCTCAGTTCGGTGCGCACCGACGACCTGGGCGCCATC
>JAANMV010001511.1_pt1 | contig 25298 bp, 14 predicted proteins | sample 7279661 | NCBI WGS metagenome assembly JAANMV01 (sample SAMN14094540, study PRJNA606508) | bioreactor metagenome | isolation source: A lab-scale SPAN reactor treating ammonium-rich wastewater day 121 | place: Ireland: Galway | collected 2017-05-16
GGACCTTCAACTCCGTCCAGTCCGTTGGTTCCGTCTGCTCCTGCCGGACCGGCGGGGCCCATTGGGCCGATGGCGCCTGTGTCCCCGGTCGCGCCAGTTGCTCCAGTGAGTCCTTGGAGACCCATCGGGCCTGCGGGACCTGTGTCACCAGTTGCACCAGTCAGTCCTTGGGGACCCATCGGGCCTGCCGGACCTGTGTCACCCATCGGGCCTGCGGGACCTTCAACTCCATCCAGTCCGTTGGTGCCATCCAGTCCATTCAGTCCGTCTGCTCCGGCCGGACCGGCGGGGCCCATTGGGCCGATGGCGCCTGTGTCCCCGGTCGCGCCAGTTGCTCCAGTGAGTCCTTGGGGACCCATCGGGCCTGCTGGACCTGTGTCACCAACTGGCCCTGCCGGACCTGCAACTCCATCCAGTCCGTTGGTGCCATCCAGTCCGTTCAAGCCATTCGCGCCGTCTGCTCCTGCCGGACCCGCGGGTCCCGTATGACCCTTTGGCCCCATCGGCCCCATCGGTCCCGTTGCACCAGTGTAACCTTTCGGACCCATTGGCCCGATTGGCCCGATTGGCCCGGTCGGTCCCGTTAAACCAGTGTGACCCTTCGGCCCCATCGGCCCTGCCGGACCTGCTACTCCATCCAGTCCATTGGTTCCATCAAGTCCGTTCAAGCCATTCGCGCCGTCTGCTCCTGCCGGACCCGCGGGTCCCGTATGACCCTTTGGCCCCATCGGCCCGATCGGTCCGATCGGTCCGATCGGTCCCGTTAAGCCAGTGTGGCCTTTCGGCCCCATTGGCCCCATCGGTCCCGTTGCACCGGTGTCGCCCTTGGGTCCGGCTGGTCCTGGTGGTCCTGGTGGTCCTGGTGGACAGGGTTTATCGCAGCTACAAATCCAGACATCTCCCGAAGCAACCAGCCTGTTTTTCTGCCAGAATTTAAGCAGGTAAGTGCCACCTGTGAGGTTGGCTGGCCTGAGAGCCTTGTACGTTTGACTAGAATAATTGAAGTAGCCGGAGAGTAGTTCATCTCCAAGTTTAGCCGTCAAAGCGGCTGAAGGAAAAGAGGCCAGTTGTACGGTCAAGTTGCTGCAATTACAGTCAATGATGCCGACGATGCGAGCATTCGGTTGCCCTCCCGTTTCAGAATAGTCTGGTGGCGAAGCTGGCCATCCCCATGTTGAATAGTTTGGTGGCGATTCATCTATAGCGACTGGAAGGGTCACATCCCCCGAGGAGGCTGATACGAGCGCCACGAAGGCGAGCGGAATCAGCAGAATTCGGGAGCATAAGCGAAGGAATCGCCCGGATGATGCACGCCATTTTGAGCGATGCAAATGGGGTCTGGTGTTTTCCGCTCTAGTGGTTTTCATGACTGCTTTTCTAGGATGTTGACTGAGTTAACTGCCCTCGGAAGCCTGAGTGAGCGCAGTCCGATTCAGGCAAGTGAAATGCATCTTCACCAGACGCCTCGTCTCCCATGTTGGAAGAATCTCACCCGCTGATGGCACTCGCGATAATACGCAGGAAGAAAACCTGTTTGCTATGGGGTCTTCACCCCCCGGTGTTTACCCATTAGAAATCTCTGGCAGCCTGGCCTGCGGTCGAATGGGCTTGTCGGTCGGATTCAGGCAGAGATGATTTCAATCCCGCGAGCGCTCCCAGAATGGTTTTCTGCACCGTTGGATTGGAAAGATTTCCCAGGTGCCCGCCTTGCTCGAACACCGTCAATCGTTCCTCGCCGAACGTCGCGCGGAGCCAGGCCAGATCTTCGTCCGCCAGGAGGAAGTCGTTTTGATTGACGATGACGCGGAGGTTGGGGTTGCCGCGCAGACCGGCCTCATACGTTCGCAAATCACCGGCTTTTTCCAGCGCCTCCGCCGTTGCGTCCATGCCCCGCATCCAATAATACGGAATGACAAACTTCTCGAAATAATCCTGGTAGGAATACTGCAGGATTTCCTGATACACCGGGTCGCGCTGATAATTCCAAATCGGTTGTTCCAAAACGTCCTGATTATTTCGCCGCTGACTGCTATAAATAATATCGCGCAGCAGGAATCGAAACGTCAGCCCGATGAGAAACCTGGACTCGATGGCGTTGAAGGGCAGCGAAGTGTGCGGCGTGAGCGTGCTCTGGCTCAAGGCGGCCACCTTCAAAAAAGTGTTCTCCATGTTGTCGGCTCGTTCCGCGGACGGCCATTCCAGCGGCGCCTGGTAAAATTCGTCCAGTTGGGAAACTCCATGCAGCAACCGGACCGGAGTGTTGAGGGCCACGTAACGGTCAAATTTGATGAGCGGCGATTGGCTGGCCGGTTCGGTGGCGGCGATGAACAACGAATGCAGTGCGCCCATGGAATAACCCAGCAACGCCTTGTCGCCCAACCGGTCCGGATACAATTTCTCCAAGCGTTGCTGGATCTTGGTGAGTGCGACCTGCACATCGTGACCGTCCGCCGGCAGATACGCCGGCAGCGCGGTGGTCGCAGCGTTTTCCATGAACTCGGCGTTGAACGCGCTGCTGAGGCACACGACGGAAAAGCCGTTCTGGTAAACCAACTCGGCCAACGCCAGGGAGGATTGGGCCAGCCGATGCGATCCCAGACCGGGAATGATATAAACCACCGGCGCTTTTCCCGGTTGCAGCCAAAACGTAAACTTCAACTTCTTGCCGGTCGCCGGCACCAGCACCGAACGGGTCCTGCCACGATTTGGAAATTCCGGGTCCTGGTAGGTGAAGAAGACGGATTCAAGGGTTTCCAGCGAAGCCTCGTCCGGTTCGCCCGTCACTTGAAAATCCGCCACCCGGTTCGCCCGTGCGAAGGTCCAGGCGTATTGAATCTGGGCATACGGATCCATTTCGGCCTGAGTGAAGCGCACATATTCGTCCACGCTGTCGCTGAGATCGTTGTACATCACCGCGTAGGAGAGGTAGGTGTAGGGACCGAGATAGGTCAGCGGTTTGTTCGCGTCGAACTTGTAGGGCGCGAGATAGATCAACGGATTGGCGGCCGTGTCGGCGGCCCAGCCGAGGGTGTCCCGTTCGTTGCTCGGCCCAAAGATCGGCAACATGATGAAGCATTGCGGCGCCCAACCCCACTGGCCGAACGTCTGGCCAAAATCAGCATCCGCTTTCGGAATGTTCCATTTGGTCCCCACGTCGAAAAACCCGGCCACGCCGACCGTGGTGTTGCAGAGGAAACGGTAGGATTCATCGCGGGCGCCGGTCCACTTGCCCTGGAGGAGATTATTGATCAAGCGTCCCGGGTACGTGAGGTTCCGGCCGAAATTGCCGAGGCCGGTGCGGACCGGTTTCACGACCACCCACCGATACACCCGGCTGGTCGGTTTGACGACGCCGGTCATGATCCCCCGGTTGAAGCCCCACATCACCCGATTGAACGGTTCGAGGGGATCGGGCACGGATTGCGGCAGGACCACGGATTCCGCTGCCGGCGGATTCGTGGCAACGACGGTTTCCTGCCCGTTTGCGAACGGCGAGAGGCACAACGCCAGGACCACCCTCAGCACCGAACGGCGAAGGCTCCGGCTTGCCAGAGTTTTCAACATCCCGACCCTCATGGTCCGGTCGGTAAAATCATCGGGGCTTGCGAGTCCGGCGCAAGCTGCGGGTCGTGTCCTGGCACACCAGTTGGTTTCATGAGGCTGCAGCGCGCCATCGTGGCCATCGGGACAGGAAAATGTCGAACCCTAATTGTCTCGACCGCTCCTCCGTGCCAATTGATCGGAACCCGGTGCGGTTCGGGGCCGGCCCCGGCGGCAATCACCGTCAGGTAGTTGCCCTGTGACCCCAAAGCATTCGGGGTCGCAGGGCCGGATCGGCAACCAAAGGCGCACGTCAATGCGGGCGGTCCCGAATGCACGCGGGCCCGCCTCGGAGGAACATGATCCGCGCCCGGTTGCCAAATTGTCGCGCTGCTTCTGCGTCCATTCAAAATCTTGCCCGAATTCTCCCGACCGCTCCGCGACGGCTCGACGAGTCTGGGGATGCGCTCAATTCTGGCCGACCTGCGGAACGCGAATGTCGCCACTTCGATTGAGCACGCCAAAGGCGTAAAGCAGCCACACGACGACGCAGATCACCACCACGACGTTCAGGATTTGCTTTATCTTCCCGTCCATCGGGATGTAGGTATTGACCAGCCAGAGCAACACACCGATGACAATCAGTGTGATCGCGAGAGAAAGAAGTGACATGGTTCGCCTGTGGGTTGAAGGTGCCTTGCGTTTTTGTCTTTTAGAAAATCAGCGGGCGAAGAACTGGGGAAGCATCAGCCAGGGTGAGCGGCAACTCGCCGGGACTGGCGTTACTCCTATTCATGCGTAGAACTTCCTGAACCGTCTCCAATAACCTCGCCATGGTAAAAGGCTTGAGCAGTGTGGCCTCAATTCGCACCCCCGGGTGGCGGTCCAATTCCTCCGTCGGCATCACTCCGGACACCAGGATCACCGGCAAGGCCATGCGGGCGGCTCGCAGCTTCCTGACCAACTCCAATCCCGTAACTTTCGGCATGTTGTGGTCAGTGATCAGCAGGTCGTAGTTGTCGGTATTGAGTGCCTCCCAGGCGACCGCCCCGTCCTCGGCGGAGTCCACCGCATACCCAGAGTGAATCAACACGACCGTGTTGAATTGGCGGAGGGAAGCGTCGTCGTCCACCACGAGAATGCGATGAGCCGGTCTGGCTCCGTATCGCGTTAGTTCCCTGGCTGGCTTCCCAGCCCGCTCGGGACGGTCATCAATCATGGCATTATCCTAAGCTGATAATCCGTCCGCGCCACGGTGGGGATTCACCGTAAGGTGTGGCCCAGTGGCAGCCGTTCTCGAAACCCCGGTCCGATCCGGGCCAGCCACGGCTCAGAACTACGCGGCGGCAGGAGACCGCGCGGCGGTGGGTTGGGGGCTGGTACCGTGACAAACAAATTCCGACCCAAGGCAGGGCGCGTCACTCTGTGCGCGCCGCAGCCGGCCAATCGCTTTCCCAAAGGCGCGCACGGAGTGACGGGCCTTACCCGCCCCCGCAGGATGGATCGAAACTTCTTTGTCGCCGGGCTAGGAAATCGTCAATGGCACACTGCTCTCGATGATACCCTGGGAAATCGCGTAGCGGGTGAGGCCGGCGATGTCATGGATGTTCAGCTTGGCCATGAGATGCTGCCGGTGTTTGTCCACGGTTTTGAAGCTCACGCCCAGTTCCGCGGCCACTTGTTTGTTGGGCTTGCCTTCGGCGATCAATTGCAGCACTTCAACTTCGCGCGAACTCAGGTGGTTGTCCCTGTCTTTAAGATTGCCTTCGCGATCCAGGGTACTTCGGTCGCGACTTTTCATTCGTCGAGCGACTTCCGCGCTGAAAAAGGTGTTTCCTTTATGAACCTCGCGAATCGCCACGGCCAGATTGTGCGCGGAGTCCTGCTTGAGCAGGAAACCCACGGCGCCCAGTGCGGCCACCTGCGCCACGTAGGCGTCGTCATTGTGCGCGGAGAGCACGAGGACCTTGGTGCCGCGGCAATCCCGGCGAATCTGCCGGGTGGCTTCCAGGCCGTTGAGCAGCGGCATGCCGATGTCCATCACGACCACGTCAGGCCCCAGTTTCTTGACCAGGGCCACCGCCTCGCGGCCCGTTTCCGCTTCGCCGACCACTTGAATGTCGGGTTCGTGTTTCAGCAAACACCGGAAACCTTCACGGACGATGTGATGGTCTTCGGCCAGCAGGACAGTAATTCGTTTCATAAGTACTCAAACTTTTGTTTTAGCGGTCACTGGCCCCGGCTTTTCCTCCCCCCCCCCCCCCGAGTTGCCAGCGGAACCTCAGCAATGATGGTCGTGCCTTTGCCTGGGGTGGATTCAATCCGGAAACTGCCATTGACCATCTCCACGCGCTCTTTCATGCCCAGCAACCCCAAGCGCTTGTCCTTCTTGATGCGCGTCTCGCGTTCCGCCTGGAAGCCTTCGCCGTCATCTTCGATTTTCAGGCAGACGGCGCCCGCCTGCTTTTGAATGATCACGTGCGCGTGTCCGGCGTGGGCGTGGCGGGCGACATTATGGAGCGCTTCCTGGGCCACCCGGTAGAGCACGGTGCGTTGGTCGCCGTTCACTTGCTCCACGGCGCCGTCGGCGGACAAACTGACCTGGATGCCGGTTTCCTGCTTGAAGCCTTTCATAAAGGTATGGAGGGCGGGAATCAGCCCCAGGTCATCCAGTGCCGCCGGGCGTAATTCGCGGGCGAACCGGTGGACGATGCTCACCGAATGTTCCACCAACCGCTGCGTGCGGGCAATTTTGCGGCCCAGTCCCTTGGTGTTGTACGCGGCCTCCCTTTTCAGGTTGGCCAGCCGCACATTGATGCCCGTCAACGTCTGGGCGATGACATCATGCAGTTCGCGGCTGATGCGCTTGCGTTCCTCTTCCTGCGCCTTCAGGACCTGACGGGACAGATGCCGCAACTGGGCCTGCATCTGGTGCGACTGTTCCAACAACTCGATCTGGTGTTGCTCGCTTTGTTTGAGCGCCATTTCCACCGCCTGTCGGCGAATGATCTCCGCTTCCAGCTTGCGATTCGAGGCAGTCAGGATTTCCAGGCGGCGCTGATTACCTTCGACGCGTTTCCGTTCCGTGAGGTCGGTAAAGAAGGCCACCACGCCGTGCTCGCCGTCCGGCAGGGTGAGGCGTTGAATCTGCCATTCGTAAGCCTCCTCCACGCCGGTATCCCGGCGTTGGTGGACAAACTCGGGGGACTGGTACGGCTCGCCCGTTTTGAGCGTGTGCCGGAACCGGGCCACGACTTGATCGGAAACGCGCTTGGGCCAGAGGATGTGGTGAACTTCGGAAAAATCCCGGCCAATCAAGGGCCGGATGTTTTTGAAAATGGGGCGCGCCTGGCGGTTGACTTGTTGCAGGCGAAGCCGGGAATCCACCACATAGACGCCAATCGGCGCCTGCTCGATCAGGGTGGAGAAGAGCGCCTCATTGCGGCGCAACAAGGCTTCCGCCTGCTTGCGCAGGGTAATGTCCGAGATGGCGACCCGGCACCATTTCGGCGCGCCCTTGAGGGCCACCGCGAGCGTGGCCTGGCAGCCGGCCCAAAATGGAGTCCCGCCCGCCTTCTGCAACTGAACTTCACAGGACTGGTTCGGGGCGCCCGCGAATACTTTTTCCAGGAAGGCCAGAAAGGCGGGCCGGCTGTTCGGCACCATGAACAGGATCAAGCGCCGGTTCATCAACCGGGAGCGTTCGAGGCCGAGCAAGGCCGCGCCGGTCAGGTTTGATTCCAGGATCGCGCCCGTTTCATCCAGGGAGAAATAGCCCACCGGGGCGAAGTCATAGAGGTCGGTGAACTTCTCCAACGCCACTTCCAGTTCATCCCGCGTTTTCTGCAACTCCGCGTTCTGGAGTTCCAGTTCAATCTGGTGAACCTCCAGTTCGTGCAGCAGCCGCTCGGGACCGTCCCCGGACTCCGAAACACCCGCTCGGGATTTTCCTTTGCGTTGCTGCTGGTCGTGCAGTTGGGCTTCGGCGCGGCGGTACAGTTCGGCCAGCATGGGCCGGGACTCCTCCAGATCCGCGATCGTTGGCGCGCCATGCCGGGAGCGGGCCTTGCGGGCTGGGCTGGGCTTGCGGAGCGAATGGAGTTTGCGCTTCATGGCGTGGTTCGGTGGTCGCGGTCCTCGCCCATGACCCGGGCGAGGATTTCTCCGAGGGCAACAAATTCGAAGGGTTTCGTCAGGCTCCCTTTGAAGCCGTGGCGTTCATAATCCACGAGCACGGGCTCCTGGGCATAGCCACTCATGACAATGGCCTTCACGCCGGGGTCAATCGCAAGAAGTTTCGGGAGGGTCTCCTGTCCGCCCATGCCTGCTTTGACCGTCAAATCCAGGATTACTGCATCAAACGGCCGTCCCTGATTTTGCGAACTTTCGTAAGCGGCGACCGCTTGCAGGCCATCGGCCACCAGCACCACCTCGTGACCCAGGCCACGGAGCGCCGCCCCGAGGGCCGCCCGCAATCCTTCCTCGTCATCCATCACCAGGATTCGGCCGCGGCGGGTCGAAACTTTTGGCGCCGCGGGTTGCTCGGCTGGGGGTAGTTGCCGGGAAGCCGGCAGGTGCAGGTGAAAGGTGGTCCCCACGCCCAAAACCGATGCCACCGTAATCGCCCCGCCATGACGCTTGATGATGGCGTGGCAGATCGTCAGTCCCAGCCCCATGCCCTTTTGCTCACCTCGTTGTTTGGTCGAGAAGTAAGGATCGAAGATTTTCGCTTGAATCTCCCGCGGGATGCCGCCGCCCGAATCGGTGATGCTTACCTGCACGTACTCACCCGGCGGCAACGGCGGGACATCGCCCGATTTCAGAACCACGTTTTTCGCCTGCGCCGTGACGCCGCCACCCGCCGGCATTGCCTCCCGGGCGTTCAACACCAGATTTTGGAATACCTGAACCATCTGCCCCTCGTCCACGTCCACCAGCCACAGATCGGGCGGCGGGACAAAATCAAACGGCACCCGGGACCCGCTTAAGGCGAGCTGGGCGGACTCTTGAATCAAGTGGGCTAGCGCCGTCGGCTTCCGGAATGGCGCGGCGCCCGAGGTGAAGGTGACGAACTGCTGGGTCAAGCCGCGGGCCCGCATGACGGCCTTCCGCGCGTCTGCCAGATAGGTTTCGAATTCCGCTGTCCCCGGGGCGGACCGCAGGCCCAGTTCCACGTTCATCAGAATGACGGTGAGCAGATTGTTAAAATCATGGGCGATCCCGCCCGCCAAAATGCCTGCGGATTCGAGCTTGCTCAAAATGAGCCGGTTCGCTTCCGCTTCGCGTTGCGAAGTGATGTCCGTCACCACCACGCGGCACTCGAGCCCGGATGCGGCGGCCCCGGCCTCCAGCCGGACTTCCAGCGGCGGTCGTCCATCCTTGAGGAGCGCCAGCTCGCAGGTTTGCGGAGTTTTGCTGGCAAAGACCCGGGCGAGAAACTCCTTCCAGGTGGCCCGATCCGGCGCCACCACGAAAAGCTCAAAGCGCCATTTGACCAGCCGGGATCGTTCCAGTCCCAGCAGGCTGGCCCCGGTGAGGTTGGCCTGGCGGATGAGGCCGGCAGCGTCGAGGGTCAGATAACCCACGGGAGCGAAATCGTAGAGATCGGTGTATTTTTCCAGCGCGGCTTCCAGTTCGGCTCGCGCGCCCAGCAGCTCGGCGTTCTGGATTTCGAGCTCGATCTGATGAACTTCCAATTCGTGGCGCTGCCGCTCGCTCGCAGCAGCCGCGGCATCAGGCGGCGCATTCTTGCGCCGTTCGTTCAAACTCCGTTCGGCGCGGCTCCGCAATTCGGCGGGCGAGTCGGAACGCGGCGATTTCTGATTGGAGTCGGGCTTTTTCATTTTTTGCGCGGCGGCGGCCCGGGCGGTTTCGCAGTTGGGGCCGCAATGAGTTTCTCCAAAACCATGTTCTTCTCGCGCAACTGCGCTTCCAGCGTCTTGGCCACGGTGATGTCCGCAAAGGTGATCACCACGCCGTCAATCCGGTCGTCGTGCGTGCGGTAGGGCATGATGCGCACCGTGAACCAGCGGTCGTCCCGTGTGCGGATTGGCTTTTCCGCAAAACCCAGCCGCTCCAGCACCACGCGCGCGTCGGCGGACAGTTCCGGGTAGAGCAGATCGGAGGCAAGGTCGGTGATGGGCCGGCCCACGTCGCCGGGAATGAGCTTGATGATTTTCGTCGCCTGCGTCGTAAACCGGCGCACATTGAGCTCGTTGTCCAGAAACAACGTCGCAATGTCCGTGCTGTTGAGCAGGTTCTTCATGTCGTTGTTGGACCGGGATAACTCGTCCACCTTGAGCTGCAACTCCGCGTTGACGGTCTGGAGTTCCTCGTTCAAGGACTGCATTTCCTCTTTCGAGGTGGTGAGTTCCTCGTTGGTGGACTGGAGTTCCTCGTTCGTGGATTGCTGCTCCTCGTTGGTGGAACGGAGTTCCTCCTGCGAGGTCTGCATTTCTTCGCGGACGGTCTGGGTTTCCAGGCGGGCCTGCTGGTATTTCCGTTCCAGTTCCTCCAGGCGCGCGTTGCGGACCGGTCGGTGGCCCGCCTTCCCGGGGCGGCTGATGACCTCGGGTTCCAATGGCGCGGCCACGTCGGCGAACACGATCATCACCAGGCCGCGCAACGGCTCGGGCTCCTTGAGCCGATGCAGGGTGATGTCCACGTGCTGCCGGCCGCCATTGGTGCCGACCTTGAGGCCCCGGATGACCAGGGGTTCGTCTTGTTCGAGAGCTTTGTGAAAAGCAATGCTGAGTTCGTAACGCAGTCCTTCGCGCGTCATGGCAAAGATGTTCCAGTTGGCTTTGCCCGCGGCGGGTTCAAGGTATTTGCCAGTGCGGCCACTGACGTAGAGGATGTCCCCCTTGCCATTCACCAGCACTGCTGGAGGCGCGAACCGTTCCAAGACCACCTGGTCTGCCAGGGACTGAAAATTTTGCGGCGGGTTGGCCACTGCACGGGTCGCGCTGCCGACCGGCAGAGGCGGCGCAAAGGACGATGGGAATTCAATCGGCTCGCCGCGCAAGGCCGACCCGGTTCGCCGAAAGAGGCGGAGCTTGTTGTTGAGCGGGGTGAACAGGTCGGTGAAGGTCCCGACCGTTTCGGCGCTGCCCAGGAACAGGATGCCACCGGGCGTGAGGCTGTAATGAAACAGCGGGAAAAGTTTCTTCTGCATCTCGGGCGCGAGATAGATCAGCAGATTGCGGCAGCTTAAAATATCCAGCTTCGTAAACGGCGGGTCCAGGATGAGGCTCTGCGGGGCAAAGACCACCATCTCCCGGATTTCCGTCGTCACCCGGAATCCCTGCTCCTCCTTGATAAAGAACCGGCTCATCCGCTCCGGTGCCACGTCGGCACAAATGTTCTCCGGGTAAAGCCCCTGCCGGGCCTTGGCGATCGCGTCCTTGTCCAGGTCCGTGGCAAACACCTGGAGTGTCAGTTTCCGCCGGGGCTTGAGCTTCTCCAGCGCCTCCTTGAACACCATCGCCAGGGAGTAGGCTTCCTCGCCGGTGGAACAGCCCGGCACCCACGCGCGAAAAACGTGCCCCACGGGACGCTCGGCCATGAGCGCGGGCAGAATTTTTTTACGCAACTCATCCCACGCGGCGGGATCGCGAAAGAAACTCGTCACGCCAATCAACAATTCCTTGAAGAGCAAATCCAGTTCCTGCGAGTTCTTTTGCAGGTACCGGACGTAGTCGGCGATCTTGTTGATCTGATGAATGCCCATGCGCCGCTCGATCCGGCGGTAGAAGGTGTTTTTTTTGTACAGGGAAAAATCATGACCGGTGTGCGTGCGCAGGAGAATGATGGCTTTCTCCAGCGCGCTCTGCGTCTTGACCTCCAGCGCCAGTTCCGCCGGGTGCGCCAGCGGCGTGCGCTGGAGATAGGCGAGGATGCGCTCCGGCAGATCGTCCACCGGGGCCACGATGTCCGCCAGCCCCGAGTCAATCGCGCTGCGGGGCATGCCGTCGAATTTGGCCGTGGCCGGATCCTGCACCAGCACCACGCCGCCCTTTTCCTTGATGGCCCGCAAACCCAGCGTGCCGTCCGAACCCATGCCGGAAAGTATCACGGCGATGCTGTGCTCCTGCTGGTCTTGCGCCAGCGAGCGAAGGAAGAAATCAATCGGCAGCCGCAGCCCGCGCGGCGAGGTCGGTTCGAGCAAATGCAGCACGCCGTGCAGGATGGACATGTCCTTGTTCGGCGGAATCACATAGACACAGTCCGGCCGGACCGGCGTACGATCCTTTACCTGTACCACCGTCATGCCCGTGGTGCGCTGCAACAGTTCCGGCATGATGCCTTTGCGCGTCGGGTCCAGGTGCTGGATGATCACAAACGCCAGGCCGCTGTTCCGCGGTACATGACCCAGAAAATGTTCCAAGGCTTCCAGTCCCCCGGCGGAGGTGCCAATGCCGATGATGGGAAACGAAGCGTTCGCGGGCGGCGGAGCCGCTGGGGCCCGATGCTTTTGACGGCGTGTGATTGGAGACTTTTTTTTCATGTGCTTGTTCCCCGCCTGTGTCTCCCCGGCAGGGTCAGCTTGCTGGATTGAACCAACAGTCTCAACACAAAGTTTCCTTCCACTGGGTCAGCGGGCGACGCGAATGGAGCGCGGCCTTCAGGCCGCTTCAACGTCAAACGCGCCAGCGGTTCCCGAATGCACCAACCCCTGCGGACCGTGAAGCGGCGTAAACGCCGCGCTCCCGCGTTCCGGCTGGGGTGGCACGTTATATTCATTTCGGAATTCAGGTTCATGCCCCGGTTACTTCGCCCGCCACCTTGAAGGCGACGGCCACGGCGCCCGCCGCGCCTTTCGACCAGTCCGGCCATTGGCCGCCGGGGTTGAATCGTTCCCCGGCCCGGTCGCGCCATTTTTGATCCGGCGCCCCGCCGAGGATTTTCTTGAGACTCTGCGGCGCCACCTTGACCACGCGCAGGCCGCGCTGAAAGGCCGCGAGTTCCGTCATCGCCTCGCCCTTGATCGCTTCCAGGCCGGAACCAAACCGCCCCGACGAGCATTTCAACAGCGCAATGACGGAAGCCGCGCCCTGGCTCTTGCCTTTGTTTTGGGGGGCGAACAACGCGCTGAGACTTTGCAGCAGTGCGGCCAGATCGGCGCCACCACTCACTTCAAACCGGATCGGCCGGAGGTTCGTGACCACGAACCGGTCGCCCGCGCCCCGGGTCTGGGCGACCACGACGGTGGATTTGGTGGCGTTGACTCCGAAGATCATAGAACCAATTCAATTCATGAGGACGGGATGTTGTGCGGCGACGGCTTTTCGCGCGGGCGAGGCGATTGAGTGTGGCGGCTCGGAGCGCGGCCTTTAGGCCGCTTCAAGCCAGGGGTGACAGCAGGTTCCGCAAGTTCGGACGTTTTCTGTCCGGCGGGTGGTGAAGCGGCGTGAACGCCGCGCTCCACCAGTTCCATCAACTTGGAAGCGATCTGGTCCAAAGGCAGGATGAAATCCACATCGCCGGTTTTGATGGAAGTTTCCGGCATGCTGAAATCCTGCGACGTGGGCCGGTCTTGAGCGATGACGTGCCCGCCTTGCTGCTGAATGATCTGCACACCCATCGCGCCGTCCCCATCCCCGCCGGTAAGGACCACGGCAATGGCCTGCGTTCGGTAAACCGCCGCCACCGAGGCAAACAGCGGCTCGGCGGATGGCCGCGCGTAATTAACCTTTTCGGCCGACGACGAGGAAAGTTTCAGGCGTCCACCGGCGGCGACAAACAGGTGGTGGTTGGGGGGAGCGACAAAAACGCACGAAGCACAGAGGATGTCGCCCGTATGCGCCTGCTTGACCTTCAAGGGCGTGCGACGATTTAAGATCTCGGCCAGCAGACTGTGGAAATCGGGCGCTACGTGCATGACGATGGCAATGGCGGCTGGAAAATTCGCCGGCAAGGTGCTCAAAATCACGGATAATGCGTGTAAGCCACCGGCCGAGGCGGCCATGGCGATGACCGGGAACGAACCCGCAGCGGGGACGGCGGAGGCGGTCGCGCAGGGGGCACGGGCATCACTTTGCGGGCGGCGTTGCGGTCTGCGTTTCGTTTTCAGGTTCATGATCCGGTCGGCAAGTTTTATGCGATGGGAGTCCCGGGCAATCCGCTTCAATGCGCCAGGACGGACTTGGCGCCCGGCCGGGCGCAGGGGGTGTCGAGTTTGCGTGCGAACTGCCGCACGGACCGGGCCGATTTCACCACGAGCCGCTGCACGCTGGCGATTTGATTCTTGAGTCCCTGCGTGCTGCTCCGCGCCGCCTGCTTCAAGGACAGCAGCCGGACATTGATCCCCAGCAGCGTCTGGGCGATTTCATCCTGCAACTCATGGCTGATCTTCAAGCGTTCATCCTCCTGCGCTGCGATCACCCGGCGCGTGAGTTGGCGCAACCGTTTCTGGAGTTGGAGCGATTCCGTGAGCCGGTGGTCGCGATTCTTCCCGCTCTTGGCCAACGCCTCCGCCATGGCCTGGCGCCGGCCGACGCCCTGCCGCAATTGGCGGTGGGCGGCCACCAGTTCCCTGGTGCGTTCCCCCAACGCTTCCTGCAACCGGCTCGCACGACCTTGGGCGGGCCGGTTGGCGCGATGCGTGGCTTCGATGGGTGAATTGACTGCCTCAAAAAAAGTCCCCGCCCGCTGGCGCAACGCCGGCCGACTGGATTTGCCGGAGACCCGCTCGATGGTGGTGAACGCCCGTTCGTGCATCCGCGCCAGCTCCAACGTCGTCAGACCGAGCGCGACCGCATCGCGTCCCAGTCGCCAGGCCAGCGGCAGGTTGGCCGAAACTTGGGACCTCAAATGCTGGCGCAGGGCCGTCGCGTAACGGCGCGACAAACCGATTCGTTCTTGCTTCATGCTGACCGGTCGGTTGGGGCGGGCTTCACCCGGAAGCCGTGGGGCTGGGTGCCGGGCCGCCGTTTTCAGCATCGGTCAATCGCCCGGGGTTGTATATTGGGGAAATCCCCCATAGCTTCGCGACCAGGTTTCAGCGCACCGAGGAACTGGCGGCAAAGATGCCGCGCTCACTGGCACGCAAGGATGCGTGCCGCCACGCTCCGGACTTTCAATTCGACGGAATGTTCGCGGCGGTCGTTCACCAGCGGGACCGTTTCCGAATCCAGAACGTTTCCGTCGAGCATGAGCTGGTTCGCGTCGGCGGAATCAGCGGCTCGCCCCGTGGAATAGCACGCTGGGTCGTCGGGCTGGGTACCGCTCTCATTATTCCCCGGGGCAAGGCGGGTGATGGTGATGTGATAAACGGTCTGGTGGTAGCGATAGTGGATCTTGTAGTGCTTCCAGTTTTTCGGCAGCCGCGGCGTCAGGCGGAGTTGATCGCCTTCGCGGTTCACCCCCAGCAGCGTTTCGATGAGCAACTGATACATCCAGCCGGCGGAACCCGTCAGCCAGGTCCAGCCGCCCCGACCCGTGTGCGGCGGGACGGCATAAACGTCCGCCGCCACGACATACGGCTCGACTTTGTAGGTGGCGATTTGTTTGGGCGTCCCGCCGTGCCGGATGGGATTGAGCAGCCCGAAAAGTTCCCACGCGCGTTCGTGTTCTCCCAGAAGGGCAAAAGCCATCGCGGTCCAGATCGCGCCGTGCGTGTATTGGCCGCCGTTTTCGCGCACCCCCGGAACGTAGCCCTTGATGTAACCGGGGTTGAGCGGCGACTTGTCGAACGGCGGATCGAACAACTGGATCAGCCGGGCATGGCGGCGGACGAGGCGCAGGTCCACGGCGGCCATCGCCTGACGGGAACGCTCCGGATCGCCCGCGCCGCTGAGCACCGACCAGCTTTGCGGCAGGGAATCAATCTGACATTCGGAATTCGTTTGCGAGCCGAGCGGTTCGCCGTTGTCGAAATACGCGCGGCGATACCATTCGCCGTCCCAGCCGTGCAGTTCGATGTTCTGTTGCAGTTGGCGCGCTTGCTCAACACACCGATCAGCGAAGGCGATGTCCTGGCGCGAGCGGGCGAGTTCGGCGAACTGGGTGAGCACGTCGTAAAGAAAGAACGCCAGCCACACACTTTCGCCGCGGCCTTCCTTGCCGATCATGTTCATGCCGTCGTTCCAATCGCCGCAACCAATCAGCGGCAAACCGTGTTCGCCGAACTTCAGCCCGTGCTCGATGGCGCGTACGCAATGGTGGTAAAGCGTGGCTGACTCCTCGGAGCGATTTGGCAAATCGTAGTACGCTTCCTCGTCCGGCTTGACGGGCCGGGCTTCGAGGAAGGGAATCATTTCGTCGAGCACGCCGGGGTCCGCGACGCACGACACGTAACGGCACGTCACGTAGGGCAACCACAAGTAGTCATCGGAAAAATGCGTCCGCACCCCGCGACCCGCCGGGGGATGCCACCAATGTTGCACGTCGCCTTCGCGGAATTGACGCGCGGCGGCGCGGAGGAGATGTTCGCGCGTGAGCGCCGGTTCGCAATGCACCAGCGCCATCACGTCCTGCAACTGATCGCGGAATCCGTAAGCGCCGCCGGATTGATAGAACCCCGTGCGGCCCCAAACCCGGCAGCTCAAGGTTTGATACATCAACCAGCCGTTCGCCATGACATTCACGGCGGGATCGGGGGTATCCACATTCACCGCGCCGAGCGTGCGATTCCAGTAAGCCCAGACGCCCTCAAGCGCCACGCGCCCGGCGCCGGCCCGGCGAAAACGTTGAATCAGGTTCTGTACGTCGGCGGCGTTGCGACCGACCCCGAGCCGGAAACTGGTTTCCCGTTCCTGCCCCTCCGGCAAATCAAAAGCGACTTGCACCGCGCCACAGGGATCCAGCCCCGCGCCCACCTTGCCGGAAAGGCGCGCGCGTTTCAGGGCGGCGGGCTGCGCCAGGCTGCCGTTGCGGCCAACAAACTCTTTCCGATCTCCAGTGAGCGTGCGGGTGCCGTCGCTGACATCCAGGAACGCGATCCGCTCGGGAAATTCCGTGTTGTAAAAATTGCGCGCCAACAACGCGCCGGTCTTGAGGTCCACCTGGGTTTGCACGTGCAACAGGCTTTTCGGCCGCAGGTCGCCCAACACCCATTCGCAGTAGCCGGTGACCGAGAGGCGGCGCGGGCGACCGGAGACGTTGCGCAATTTCAAGACCGAGAGTTTCACCGGGGCGTCCATCGCCACATAGACCCACAACTCGGAGGCGATGCCGTTCTCCGTGTGCTCGAACACGGTGTAACCAAACCCGTGGCGAATGACATAAGGCGTCGCCCCGCGTGCGGGCAGCGGCGTCGGCGACCAGAACTGTCCGGTTTGTTCATCCCGAATGTAAAGCGCCTCGCCGGTTGGGTCCTGGACGGGATCGTTGCTCCAGGGCGTCAGGCGAAATTCACGAGCGTTCTCCACCCAGGTGTAAGCCGCGCCGCTCTCGGAAATTACCGTTCCAAAATAAGGATTCGCCAGCACGTTGACCCACGGTGCGGGCGTCATCTGGCCAGGCTGAAGGGTGATGACATATTCGTGGCCGTCGCGGGTGAAGCCGCCAAAGCCGTTCGGAAAAATCAACTCGCGGGGCGGCAGCGGCACGGGAACCTCGGCCGCCGCGGAGCGTGTCGGCGTCAGGGTTGGAATCAAAGGCTCCAAGACACTGCGATGTTCCAGTTGCTCCGCCAAAGTTCCCTTCTCATCGTCGAGAACAATGCGCGCGACCGATTGCAGCAGCACGCGATCCTCGTTGGGAATTTGTTCGAGGCGCCGGACGAAGATGCCGCCCGGTTTGTCCAGCATTTGCGCTTCAATACCCGAAGCAATCAGACTGGTGATCTGGTCCTGCAACGACTGGCGATAAACCGAAACATCCTCGTTCAAGATGACGAGATCCACCGTCAGCCCCTTCATGCGCCAGTAGGAGTGCGCCTGGATCAACTGGCGAACGATCTCGATCTTCTCGGAATCGCTGATGCGCAACAGGACGAGCGGCGCATCGCCCGATATGCCGTAGCTCCACAGCCCGCTCTGGCCGCGCCGGTTATTGCGCAGCACGCCCGAGTTGGCTCGCCGTGCCGGGTCGGCGTAGATCAGCGCGCTCGCCAACCGGCCATAAAGTTGCGCCTCCGCCTCCGTGGCATCGAGCTGGTGCAATGTCACCTGACTGTGCGTCCATGCCAGATCAAAGGCGCGGTCCGCCATGCGTGAGCTTTGGTATTTCTCGACGTGAGCGAGCGCGGCTTCGCGGTTTTCCGTGACGCCCACCACCAGATCAATGATGGCGGTTTCATGCGCTGCGAGCGCGACCGTGCGCCGCAGCGAAATGATCGGATCCAGCACCGAGCCGACGGTGTTGGACAACGGCCCGGTGTTCTGCATCGCGGCCGGATGGGCGAGGCTGCCGCCGCGACCGACAAATCGGGAGCGGTCGGTTTCGCAGGAGACCGCGCCCGGCTGGCCCCCTTGCCCCACCATCAAATGCAGCAACCACGGCGGCTTTTCCTCCGGCGAACGCGCGCGGCGGGTGCAGAGCAGGGCGGCGGACTTGGGCACAAACTCGGTTTGCACGAAGAGATTGCTGAACGCGGGATGCGCCGCGTCGGCCTCCGGCTTCGCAAGCACCACTTCCGCGTAACTGGTCACTTCAATGACGCGTGTCCCGGACGAACGATTGGTGATCGTGATGCGCCGCAACTCGACGTCGTCTTCGGGCGACACGCTGATCTCCGTATGGATTTCCAGGCCGGCCTGGCGCTGGCGAAATTCCGCGCGCGCCTGCGTGAAAATGGCTTCGTAACCTTTCGTCGCCCGCAAAGTGGGTTGGAACGCGGTGGACCAGAATTCTCCCGTCGCCACCTCGCGCAGATAAATAAACGTGCCCCAACAATCGCGCGTCGGGTCTTCGCGCCAGCGGGTGACGGCCAGATCGCGCCACCGGCTGTAACCGCCGCCGGCACTGCTGATGACGACATGGTAGCGGCCGTTGGACAAAAGGTGGACCTCCGGTGCCGGGGGATTCGGATGGGTGAAGACGCGCATGACGGCTTCGCTGTTTGCGGTGATGGTTCGTGATTCCTCCAAGGTCAAATCCGCGGAGCGCACATTCGCCGCCGTGTTGGGCACGCGTTCCTGCAACAACAAGTCCGCCGCCTTGAGCAACGGACAGGCCAGGAAGCGGCGTTGCATGGGCTGGTCGCGCAGGAGACTCACCAGCGCCAGCAGGCTCATCCCTTGATGATGCGCCATGAAGGACTGGACGGTGACGCTCGTTTCGCCCGGGGGCAGGCGCGACGGCGTGTAATCCACGGCTTCGTAGAATCCGTAGGCCCCGGCGCGTCCTTCGCCCGCCAGCCGTTGCAGATTTTCACAAGCTTCCGCAGGGGCCACCACCAGCGCCATCGCGCTGGCGTAAGGAGCGATCACGAGGTCATCGGCCAGGCCGCGTTTCAAACCGAGGCCCGGCACGCCGAAGGCGCGGTACTGATAATTCAGATGGACATCGGTGCGGCTATAACCGGATTCGGAAATGCCCCACGGCACTCTGCGCAAGTCGCCATACTCAATCTGCTGTTGTACCGCCGCCCGGCAGGTGTGATCGAGCAAGGTATTGTCATAGTTGGGCATGACCAGCAGCGGCATGAGATATTCGAACATCGAACCGCTCCACGAAACCAGAATCGGCTCGCCCTGCGAAGCGACCAGCAGCCGGCCCATCGCGAACCAATGGTCCTGCGGCACCTGCCCCAGCGCAATGGCGACATAGCTGCCCAAGCGCGCCTCCGAAGCGAGCAAGTCATAAAAGCTGGTATCGCAACGGCGTTCGGTGACGTTGCAGCCGATGGCAAACAAATCCCGCGCCGGGTCGAACAGAAAAGTGAAATCCATGGCCGCGGCCAGTGCGTCGCATTGCGCGGCCAGATTTTCCAAGGTCAACAAACGCTGGCGGGCGTGGTCGCTGGCTTCGCGCAGACAACGCGCGAGTTCCGCGGAGTCAACGCCTTCTTCCCGCAACGGATCAAGCGGTTGATCCAGCGTCGCGAGTTCGCGCAAGGTCGGAGTGTCGTCGAGTGCGGCGAGCTTCGCCTCAAGCTTTGTAGCAGCCGACGTAAGGAGGCTCGCTTCGATTTCGGATTTCGGATTTCGGATTTCAGATTTGGCGGCCAGCCACGGCGCGAGGAAGCGCAATTCCTCCAAATGCTCCTCACAATTCCGCTTCAGGATTTCACTCCATTGTTTCAGTTGGCCGGTTTCCTTCGCGAACGAAGCGGCGATCTGGGTGGCGAGGTTCGTCGCGCGTTCCAACAACTCGTGCGCCGCGCGCAGAGTGGCAGGCGCTGGCTTCAGTTCAGTGTTGAGTTGCGACAGCGCGGCGTTTTTTCCGTCCAGCGCTTTCAGCACGGCCACCGTGTCGTGCAGACCGGCGAAGATTTGCGGGGTGAATATTTTTTCATCCGCCAATTCCCGCAGACCCGCGCCGAGCGTCAGCAAATGGCCCGCCAGGTTGCCGCTGTCCACACTGGAAATGTAAAGCGGCAGCAGCGGTTGGAGCGTGCGCGTTTCATACCAGTTGTAGAAATGGCCGCGATGCCGTTCGAGTTGTTGCATGGTGGCGAGCGTGTCCTGCGTGCGACGCAGGAAGCCGCCCCCCGACAGATAACCGAAATCGCGCGCCGCCAGGTTGGCGAGCAAGGCCAGGCCCAGGTTCGTCGGTGAAGTACGCGTGGCGATCACCGGGTTGGGTGCTTCCTGAAAATTATCCGGCGGCAGCCAGTTCTCCTTCGCGATCACAAAGGTTTCAAAAAAATGCCAGGTCTGGCGCGCGGTCTGGCGCAGGAAGGACAACTGTTCCACCGATAAATCCGGCGTCGGCGGCAGGATGGGCTGGCTGATCCACCACGCAATCCATGGCGCGGCGATCCAGAGGCCCAGGATCGGCAGCGCCAGCGGCAACGGTGCCGGCTGCCAGATCGCCAGGAGCATCCCAGTCACTCCGGCGACGACCGGCGCAAACCACATGGTGGCATAAAAGCCGGCGCGATCCGCGCTCGTCGCGCGTTCGGAGTCCCCCGACGTTTGCCATTCGAGCAGTCGTTTGCGCGTCACCAACAGGCGCACCAGCGTCCGGCCGATGGCGTCCAGGCTCATGTAGGCGTCGTAGGGCAGAAAAACGAACGTCAGGAAAATCTGGCCCAGTTGGCGGCCCCCCGAGCCCGCCACGGTTCGCAGATGCATCGCCCACGGAAGTTCCCCCGGCTTGCGAAGCAAACCGGTCAACACTGCCAACCCTCCGGGAATCGTGATGAGGGAAAGGACGAGCAACGTTCCCCAGCCGCCGAGTTCCGGGAGCAGCAGCCAGTTGCCCACCAGCAGGAACAACAACGCCACCGGCACGAGGCTGCGGCGCAGGTTGTCAAAAATCTTCCATTGGGACAAACCGGAGAGCGGATTGGCAATGCGCCGGGCATCCGGTCCGGGCACGCGCGGCAACAGCCATTGGGTGATCTGCCAATCACCGCGAATCCACCGATGCCGCCGGTCGGCGTCCGTGTTGTAGCGCGACGGATGTTCTTCATAGAATTCCACGTCGCTGACGAGCGCGGAGCGGGCATGACACGCCTCCAACAGATCATGGCTGAGAACGGTATTCTCCGGGAGGCGTCCGCGCAGGGCGCGCTCGAAGGCGTCCACCTCGTAAATGCCCTTGCCAATGAACGAGCCTTCCTGGAAGACATCCTGATACACATCGGAAACCGCCCGCGTGTAGGGATCAATGCCCGCGTCACCCGCAAACAACCGGACGAACCACGAGCGTCCGGCGCTCGGCAGACTCACCCCCACGCGCGGTTGCAGAATGCCGTAGCCGGCGGTGACGATGCCGCGCCGGGCATCGAATTGCGGCCGGTTCAACGGATGGGCCAGCGTGCCGACGAGCTGGCGGGCGGCTTCACGCGACAGTTGCGTGTCGGTGTCGAGCGTGATGACGTATTTGATGAGGGGCAGAATCGCGGTGTTCCCGACGATGGCGGAAAAACATTCGCGCGAACCGCCGCGGAGGAGGGCGTTGAACTCCGTGAGCTTGCCGCGCTTGCGCTCGTAACCCATCCACAAGCCCTCGCCGACATTCCAGCGGCGCGGGCGATGAAACAGGAAAAACAGGTTTCGCCCGGTGGATGGATATTTGTGGTTCAACCGTTCGACTCCGGCTCGCGCCCGTTGCAGCAACGCTTCGTCGCCAGGCAGAGTTTCGGTAGGCGCATCGCGGAAATCTGTCAGCAACGCAAAGTGAAGGTGCGAATCGCGATTGGCGAGTTGATGGATTTCCAGCGTCTCGATGAGGCGATCAATGCCCTCCAAGCTGGTGAGCATCGTAGGCACGACGACCATCGCGCGGCAGTCCGGTGCGATGCCGTTGGAAAAATCCAGGCGCGGGAGCGGGGAGGGTTTCAACAGCAGGGTGGAGAGCCAGTTCATTACCGCCACGGCCAATTGACTGGCACAAAGCAGAAAGACGAGCGTGAAGAAAGCGAGTTTCCATCCGGACACCTCAAGCGCGTGGGCCTTCCACATGAACCCGAACCCGGCCAGCGTCGTTAGCAAAAAGATTCCGCCGGCATAAAACGTCAGCGGAAAACGGCGGATGCAACGCTCCTTGAGCGTGCGCCAGGGCCACTGCACGTTCACCGCCCGACCCAACACCGGCCGACCCTTGTCAATCAAGTAGAAGCCCACATGGCCGGTGCGGTTGCCGGTCGCGCTCGCCCCGCCATTTTCCACGAAACCGGCGAGTACAACTTTTTGTTGCATATGCAACAAAGTTTGGTCAACGCGTTTTCCGGGAGAAGTTTGCAATGCTTCACTTTTGCGTTCGGGAATGGTTTCACGGTTGTTGGCGGCGGCCAGCTCGATGGCTTTTTCCGCCACCTCCGCTTCCGAAAGCGGGCTGTGCCGGGCCAGGAACTCGACCGCGTGGCGATAGCGATCCCGAGTCGCAAAATCCATCTGGCCGTAAACGCCCGCCGGATCCTGCCGCAGAATCTGATCCACCCGGCTCAGGGTTTCCACGAACTCCTTCCAGTCCATGGCGCTCAGAAAACGCAGGCTCGCAATACTGTGACTGACGGAAACCTGATCCGCCGCCTGCGTCTGGCTGTCCAACTGGACCAACTGCTCGATGGACAAACCTTGTTCCTCAAGCCGCTGTTCGAGCCAGGTGCGCGCGAAATGCAACATCGGACTGTGGCGCGACAATCGCTGGCAAAATTCCGCCACGAACGAACTCGACAAGGGCAGCTCGGACTTCGCCATGTCCGCCACCACGACCACGAGGTGGGACGGGTTCTTTTCCGCCATCTCCTGCAAACGATCCACCCACCCGTCTGCCAGATCGCGATCATCCCGGGCGAGGTTCAACCGGGTGGTGATGCGCTGGAGATTCTCAATCAGCCCCAGGCGCAGCATGATGGGAATGGCCCACAACTCGCCCAGTTTCAAAGAGGACTCCGTTTGGTAAGCGGCGACGAAGGCGCTGAGGGGGCCGGCATCAATCTGCGCATCCACGTGCGAGATCAATTCGAGCACGATGTCGTAAACCCGCGGCAGTCCGGCGGAAGGGCTGTTCACGAGCCGGGGCAATTCCCGGCTGTAGCCGTGGGGCAGATGCCGCCGGGCCAGTTGAATCTGTTCCTCGATCAGGTAAAAGTTATCGAGCAACCATTCGGCGGCGGGAGTCACGCGCCGGGTTCGATCCACGGCGATGGTCGCGCGATTGAAGGCGCGAAGAATGTCCTCGTTTTGGCCCAGTCGGGTCAGCAGCCGATTGGATCCCTGCCGGGTGACTACCTGATGACTGGCGGCGAGCGCCCTGGCATGGCGCGCCAATTGTTCCACGCTGAACAACTCCGCCCGCAACGGCGGCTCGCTGGTCTCCGGGCGCGGGCGCGGCTGTCCGGCCATCCAGTTTTGAATGCGCCATGGCAGCGTCGGCATGTTGTTCTTAGATCCGGTCATGATTCCTGCAATTACTGGTGCAACCGGGGCGCCGCGTTCACGCCGCTGCTGTACTCGAAGGGGAAGAGGTCACGCATTCCCGGCGCCGCACCACGAAGGACACCGCAGCAAGCTCAAACCCGCGCGCGGGACCTTGCCGGCTCGCTCGTTACCCTCGCGGCCAACATGCACTTTTTGGTTCCGGCGCGGGCATTGATTACGCCGAACCGCATTACGCCGCCGCCGCGATGACTTCCCCGGTAAAGATGGCCCTGAGCCCGGTCAGATGATATGGGGGATTACCCCACCTACGATCCCTGCCATGCGAGTGAAGCGCGGGACCAACCAGGCAGCGAGTGAACCACCGCGACACCCTGCATTTCTGGCAGACGCCCGCGGTGCCGCTCACGCCGGCGCAGCCTTGGGAGTTCATCAAGTTTGGCAACTGCGCGGTTCCCCCCATTGAGACGGAAGCGGGCTGGCTGGTCTGAAGCCACGGCGTGGGGGCGATGCGGAAGTATTGTCGCGGCGCGTTCCTGATTGAGTTGCCGGACCCCACGCGGCGGCTCCGCCTGGAAACGTTTACCGTTTGGGGGATACCCCCCGCTGGTGAAGGGCAGGGCAGGGAGTAGCGTGACCGTAGAAATTGATGGCGAATGAATTGCCCTCAAGAAAGAAAGCAAAATTATGTTTCTAATATCCTCGCCCTTCTTTGCCAGTGCCATCTGGATTGGTGGCGGCTCCGTCGGCCTCCTCCTCGTCGTCGTGGTTCTGGTTTTATTGCTGCGCCGTTGAGCGGCGAGCCGTTCCACCGAGGCTGCCCCCGGGCAACCTCGCTGCACCCTCGATACCATCATGAAAATTCTGTTTACGGCGGAAGCACAATCCCAAGGTGGACGTTCCGGCACCCTTCAGACCGCCGGCGGGCTGCTGGATGTCACGTTGGGAAACCTGCTGGCGAAAGGGGCCGAGAAACGCGGTCCCAGTCCCGAGATGTTGTTCGCGGGTGCGTATGCCGCTTGTTACAACGGCGCCTTGAGCAACGCGGCCAACAAATTGGGCACGCTGGTGGACGACTCCACCGTGCGGGCCTTGGTGAGTTTGATCGAGGATGACCACGGTGGTTACCGCCTGGCCGTGGAACTGCGCGCACAGCTTCCGGGAATCAATCGCGACCGGGCCAAACAGATCATGGCGGAAGCGCACCAAACGTGTCCGTATTCCAAAGCTTTACGCGGCGACACGCGCGTCACGTTGACGGTAGATTAGCGGCGGCACCGAATTTCTGAATCCGGGAAAGCCGCGCGACCGGTTCTTCCCCCGGGAAATTTCGCCGCGGCGACGGAACCGCCGAAAACCCTTCGGCTGCCAGAACATTTTTGCCGCCACGTTGACGGCGGAAGAAAAACCACAACCAAAACGAAAGCAACTGTTATGACCACACTCGAAATCAAAGGCGACTGGAACATCACCAAGGGCAAGCTGAAACAGAAATGGGCGAAACTCACGGATGACGACCTGCAATACGCCGAAGGCCAGCAGGACGAACTGATTGGCCGGATTCAAAAACGCACGGGCGAAACCCGCGAAGCCGTTGAAAAGGCCGTCAAGGAATCCTGCTCCTCTTCCTGCGGCTGCAACTAGGCTGCCTTTCGCGCGGGCTGGCTGGAGGAAATCCAGCGCCCGTGCCACCGATCACGCGGATGGAAGCGGAAAGGCCGTGCTCCAAAACGCCGTCACCGCCACCGACCAGCAAATTGATCAATTGGTCTATGAACTCTACGGATTGACGGAGGCCGAAATCAAACTCGTGGAAGGCGG